>Ga0307508_10000900_pt1 | contig 34664 bp, 43 predicted proteins | sample 9_EM_MG_FD_203089 | JGI IMG/M metagenome (GOLD analysis project Ga0307508, IMG submission 203089) | Populus trichocarpa ectomycorrhiza microbial communities from riparian zone in the Pacific Northwest, United States - 9_EM | ecosystem: Host-associated > Plants > Roots > Unclassified | place...
ACAACATCTCATACGCGTTGCCCGTCTGGCCTCATTCTCCTTGCTGGCCACTGCTACTACGCGTTGCTCGTTTGACCTCATTACCGCAGACCTACGTTCGGACGTGTGCTAGAAACGCCGTGTTAGGTATCACTGGCCTACTTCTCGTACGCGTTGTGCGTCTGGCCTCATTCCTCGCTGGCCAACATCTCGTACGCGTTGCTCGTCTGCTGTCATTCTCTTCGCTGGCCTACATTTCGTACGTGTTCCTCGTCTGCCATCATTCTCCTCGCCGGACAACATCTCGTACGCGTTGCCTGTCTGGCCTCATTCTCCTTGCAGGCCACTGCTACTACGCGTTGCTCGTTTGACCTCATTACCACAGACCTACGTTCGGACGTGTGCTAGAAACGCCGTGTTAGGCATCACTGGCCTACTTCTCGTACGCGTTGTGCATCTGGCCTCATTCCTCGCTGACTTATATCTTGTATGCGTTGCTCGTCTGCTGTGATTCTCCTCGCTGGTCTACATCTCGTTCGCGTTGCTCGTCTGCCGTCATTCTCCTCGCCGGACAACATCTCGTACGCGTTGCCCGTCTGGCCTCATTCTCCTTGCTGGCCACTGCTACTACGCGTTGCTCATTTGACCTCATTACCGCTGACCTACGTTCGGATGTATGCTAGAAACGCCGTGTTAGGCATCACTGGCCTACTTCTCATACGCATTGCTCGTCTGCAGTCATTCTCCTAGCTGGCCTACATCTCATTCGCGTTGCTCATCTGCCGTCATTCTCCTCGCCGGACAACATCTCGTACGCGTTGCACGTCTGGCCTCATTCTCCTCGCCGGCCTACCTCTCGTACGCGTTGCTCATCTTGCCTCATTCTTCTCACTGAATTTCATCTCGTACGCGTTGCTCGTCTGCCCTCATTCTTCTCGCTGGCCTACATCTCGTGCGCGTTGCTCGTCTTGCCTCATTCTTCTAACTGAATTTCATCTCGCACGCATTGCTCGTCTGCCCTCATTCTTCTCACTAGCCTACCGTTCGTACCGGTTGCTTGTCTGCTATCATTCTCCACGCCGGCCTCATTCTCCTCACTCTCCTACCTGTCCTACTTGTAATACGCGTTGCTCGCCTGCCCTTATGTGCCGCTGTAGCTGCTCTGTACTTCGACGAGATTTGGGACGTTGGACTTTGTATCATAATGTATATATAGATTTTAAATACAATAAGTGATTTTCTGTGCGATCGAAGAGCATAGCCAACTGCGTGTAGTAGCATTATAACTAGTAATGAAACTGCTCACAGTGCACACTCGTTGCTCCCGTAAGCTTCCCTAGCTTTCCTAGCTTTTCTAGCTTCCCTAGCTCCCGTAAGATGGTGGTTGCGTTGGTAAGGTTAGTGGTTGCGTCGGTAAGATTCATCAGCAAAAAATTGAAAAATGATCCCAGCACTCCTATTGGCTCCTTCACTCCCGTAAGAGGAGAAGTTATATTTTGCTCCCGTAAGGATTTGAAAAAAAATAAGTTGTTTATTTTTAGCTGAAACCTCGAGAAAAGTTAGTTCAAATTTATGTCTCACCTGTAAAAAAAGCAATATACTTCAACTTTTCATTTTTTTGCTGATGTTGGTAGTGCATCCGTAGCTTTGCTAGCTTTCCTAGCTTTTCTAGCTTCCGTAAGTGGGTGGTTGCTTCGGTAAGATTCACTATCCTTACCGGAGCTACAGATGCTAGCAAAGCTAGCAATGCTAGCAAAGCTACCGACGCAGGTCGTTCTTACTGACGTGCAGCGATGATTTCTTAATTTTTTCCTGATGTTGTCGAAATGCTTGCTCGACTCCGTCTCCTCCATCTCCAGTGCCCGCTGGTCTAAGAGCTCGCCCAACTCCGTTTCCTCCATCTCCGCCGTATGCTCGTCAAAGCGCTCACCCGACTCCATCTCCTTCGTCTCTGGTCCCCGCTCATCCAACTCCGTCTCCATCTCCGGTGCCCACTTGTCGAAGCGTTCGCCCGACTCCTTCTCTTCCGTCTCCGGTGTGCACTCGTCAAAGCGCTCACCTGACTCCGTCTCCTCCGTCTCCGGTCCCCGCTCACCCAACTCCGTCTCCGTCTCCGGTGCCTGCTTGTCGAAGCGTACGCCCAACTCCGTCTCCTGCGTCTCCGGTACCCTCTTGTCCAAGCGCTTGCTTGACTCCGTCTCCTCCATCTCTGGCGCCCGCTTGTTGAAGCACTTGCCTGTCTCCTCCGTCTCTGGCGTCCGCTTGGAGTGCATGCCCGACTAAGTCTCCTCCGTCTCCGGTGCCCACTTGTCGAAGCTCTCGCCTGCCTCCTCCGTCTCTAGTGTCCACATGTCGAAGCGCTCACCCAACTCTGTCTCCTCTGTCTCTGGTGCCCGCTTGTCGAAGCGCTCACCCAACTCCATCTTCTCCGTTGCTGGTGCCCGCTTGTCGAAGCGCTCACCCAATCCGTCTCCTCTGTCTCCGGTGTGCGCTCGTCAAACCGCTCGTCCAACTCCGTCTCCTCCGTCTCTGGCACCCGCTTGTCGAAGCACTCGCCTGTCTTCTCCGTCTGCAGCGTTTGGAAGGTTTTGGTCTGGCACAGCATATCGTGCAAGTAGTCCGTCCAGCTGCTTTCGAGCAGAAAGAACAAATAACGAACGATTGATCCCGGTTGACTGCAGATACCTTCAGGTTCGACTAATCGGCACCATCCAGATAGCGGTCCTCCCAATCGATATATTCAGGTCCATCCGAGCCTTCATAGATACCCCCAGGTTCTTGCTCATCCAAATCAACTTCCGGTGGCACTACTGCAGGTGGGGAAATCCAGTCATATGCACCTCGAGGAATATGACACATAGGTAGCTCGTTGCCAGTGGATAGATAGTGATTCAGGGTATCTCGGAGAAAGATATAGGTGACACAGTGGATTGCAACTGACGGCTCACCAATAACTGTAGTATAGTCTAAATTCCCATCCTTTTGGAGATGCAAGTCCCGAGTACAGGAGTTGAATATATTCTGGCAGAACTGCATAGTGATGGCAGGAAGGTACTCATTTGGTTCGTGTGCCTCCACTGTCTGCAGCAAACGTTGTAGCTGATTATTCAGAACCTCACTACTGTAGTCCCTTGCTGGCTGCGAAGGATGAAAGTAGAGAACTACAGGCTTCCCGGAGACAACTGTTGGCAGATTTGCCTGCCGCCGGATTGTATGTGCATTCCACAGATCAGCATATCCATATATCTCCTGTCTGATGATGGGCATGTAGACGAAGAGCAGAGCAATAGTATCTGCAGTGTTACCTGACCATAACAAAGCAGATGCTAACCCATCGAAGTATCTCTAGACAGGACGAATGAGCTTGAAGGATACAGTTGTAGTTTGTGGCTAGATACATACCTTCCAAGCTATAGTCTGGCCTTTACTCATGTGTCTCCACCAAGACTCAATACGTTGGTTCGCAGTTGAAGTCCCATACCAGTAGTGGTCACTCCATGCGGTATCAGGGTTGAGCTCTTGATGCAGCTGGCAATGCGCATTTGCCATCATGTGAGTTTCAGTTCCTCGGTCTGAGCGAATAGTGTACGGAAGAGTCCTATGCTCGGATAGATGGTCCAGATATGATCGTAGAACTGCAACTGCCGTCCGAGTCGAAATGCCAACATGAATCCAGGTGATATATCTCGAATATGCATCAATACCAGCATGAACCTCAAAGCCGTACATTGTCAGCTTGTGATGCCCATCAACTGACATGACTCGGTTAGGACCAGCCACTTGGTGTTCTCCACGGGGAATATTCTGACGAGCGAATTGACGGCTAGTGACACCATCAGGATCCAACTCGCGTACTTGTTCATACATCCGGTTTTGGGCCACTGGAACTCCAAGCTGCTTTAGTCGTGGATAGGTTAAACGACGACCATATAATGCAGACTGGCCACGTAATTCGTCTTGTAGGATAGCACAGATCTGTTGGTTATGCAGAGGTATCTGTGACGTGTCATAACGACGTCGCATACCTAATGCAAGCCGTAGTCTCACTAAACTTCAAGTTAATTAGTCTATTAAGATCCAGTCTGCAGGTATGCAATAAAACGAGTGACTGCCAGTGATATGACTCACCTGCGTGCATTAAGAGGATAGTTCCGACTGGTGAGAAACAGAAGAATCTCTCTATCATTCAGCCCCCAGTGGTAAAAGTAAACCCACAGCTCTCGGTTGAGCTGTTGGCTATCATAGTGCTGCTGGTATTTGCGATAGTTCCACCGTTGAAATGCACGTCGTAATGTTGATTCACTGGGAAAGTCTGGTTCTCGTTGATAGATATCTAGATTAGGAAATCCTTGCCGAAATAGTTCTTGAACTTCGGTGAGTGTATGATCCTCATAGATATACCAGTACCAAAGAGTATGCTGGAAGGTATCGACGACTGCTGTTGGTCCTCGGCTTCCCATGATAGTGTAAGTGTTGGTTACTTTGTATACTATAATACAGAGAGAGCAAGACAGTACTATATATACTGAAGGGCCAGCACCAGGAATTCTTATTACAACTCCCACACATTACTCCCCCATTTCATATCATTCAACTCTTTAATGTTTTCTCCCTTCTGCGGCCACGTCATACCAGCAAATGGTGGGACCAGAATGCAATTCGGCGAAGCATTATTCCGTCCTAATTGCCCTGTTATTCGCTGCGAACACTGTCAGCAACTCATTCCCTCCACTACTATCACACCACATCAACCTACCTCCCATATTCCAGTCGACCAGCAGCTTAGGTATACCCATGCTAGCTCTTATACACCTGCATCCGGCAGTGATACTCGTAGTAGTATCGCTACCAACAGAACCGACTCTTTTGCCGACTTTAAAGCTGCCAGCTTCCAGAAGGCCCTTCTCACTGCCCAGAAAGGCAGACAGTCATCAAACATTACGATCAACTCTGGACAGCCTTCAGCCTCAGTCTCACAGCAACACAACTCAACACAACAGAGGAACCGCAAAATCAATCAATCAGAGAAAACGATCCCTCCTCTCGATGACCATCCTCTCTCTCCACCACTTTCAGTAGTACATAAGTACAGTCTTAAGCTGATCATCTCCCACTTCGATACACCTTTCAAGCTTGAGGCAGTACCGCATACTGAAGAATGGAGTCCCACTACTGAAGAATTGAAACACAACATCAATGGGATCTATTGCACTTCAACTTTCGGACATATCATCAAGCAGACAGGATTATGGGATACTCTTACCACTATGAAGCCAAATTGTATGTTTAATGACTTTCCTGTTCGAATAGCTGATGCTAAACATATGAAGTCATACGGTACACTACTATCACTCCAGTGAAACGGTATCACAAAATCAGCAAACAAATCGAACGGCTCCCCAAACGTGACCTTGAACAGTGGGATCTGACAATGGGTGAACTTCTTGACACTCACTTCCCCATGTCACGTCTAGCAGTAGGAGGCGGTACAGGTACTAGAGGACGGGGTATCTGCCAACCAATCTGACGCAATTTTACTCACACTCCACATGGTCTGGACGGATACGGCTGAAGATATGGATGCGGACTTCAGTGACTGGTTTCATGATTCAGCTATGGAGCGCACTTTTCCCCCGGGTGGGCCTGGGTTGGCTGCAGTACCTACGGCTCCGTCTGAAAGCACACCGGCAGCACCCCAGGAGGCCGCACCTACAGCTCCCACCAACCACACTGTCATAGCTGATGAACCAGTCTTAATTAGCGACGATGGAATGCCAACAAGTCCTGAACAGCGTCAAGGACTAGCACCTCCGCCGGATTCTGATTCAGAGCCTGAACTTCCCCCTTGTCAACCAGTTATCAACAGAAAGGTTAGTTTAGTTGAATCACCCCATAACAAATCAGTTTATGCTCATTTAGTCAAATAGCGGTCAAGGAAAGATATGACTAGTTCTCCACCACGTCCGCCCTCTCAACAGGCTCCGAAGCCAAAGTTACCCAGAGCAGCACCAGCCACACGCCGAAGAAGTGAAAGAATGGGAGGGCAATAGATGGTAGATTGTGGGACTTGGTGTTTCCGATTTATATTGTATTCAGCTTTTATCTATTTTCTAAGGTTTTCTTGAATGAGATGATAGTGCTCAAATATCAGCAGTGTAACGGTTGGCGGCTGGAACGGGGGAAACAGGGGAAACGGGGGAAACAGGGCTCGAAGATATTGGTTTGAAAACGGGACTCGACGATGATTTGTAGGATTTTTATACAACGGGTTCTGTTGCATGAGAGAAGTGAGTACCAGTGCGCATGTGAGTACCTGTGTGAGTACGAGTACGCATGTGAGTTGTGTGAGTACGAATATGAGTATGAGTACACAGGTAAATACGGAGGGCTTTCTTCTGCCTGTTGTCCCTTCTTCTTTCTCTCTCGTGCAACCCAGTAACCCTTTTCCAGTAGTGCACTTCCAAACGTTGAAGTGTTCCCAAACGTTGCGCCAATCCAGACCAAAAGTTTCCAAATGCTGGGACACTCTCGAACGAGGGCAAGCGCTTCGACAACCGGACGCCAGAGATGGAGGCGACGGAGACGGAGTTGGGCGTGTACTCCAAGCGGACGCCAGAAATGGAGGAGATGGGTGAGCGCATCAACAAGCGGACATCAGAGACGGAGGAGGCGTAGTTGGGCGAGCGCTTCGACAAGCGGACGCCAGAGACGGAGGAGGCGGGCGAGCGCTCCAAGTGGACGCCGGAGTCGGAGGAGACAGGCGAGCGCTTCGACAAGCGGGCACCGGAGACGAAGGAGACGGAGTCGAGCAAGTGCTTCGATAAGCGGGCGCCGGAGACGGAGGAGACGGAGTCGGGCGAGCGCTTCAACAAGCAGGCACCGGAGACGGAGGAGATGGAGTCGGGCGAGCGCTTTGACGAGCGCATGCTGGAGACAGAGGAGATGGAGTTGGGCGAGCGCTTCGACAAGCGGGCGCCGGAGACGGAGGAGACGGAGTCGAGCAAGTGCTTCGATAAGTGGGCGCCGGAGACGGAGGAGACGGAGTCGGGCGAGCGCTTCGACAAGTGGACACCAGAGACGGAGGAGATGGAGTCGGGCAAGCGCTTTGACGAGTGCACGCTGGAGACGGAGGAGATGAAGTTGGGCGAACGCTTCGACAAGCGGGCGTCGGAGACGGAGGAGACGGAGTCGAGCAAGTGCTTCGACAAGTGGGCACCGGAGACGGAGGAGACGGAGTCGGGCGAGCGCTTCGACAAGCGGGCGCCGGAGACGGAGGAGATGGAGTCGAGCAAGCGCTTCGACAAGTGGGCGCCGGAGACGGAGGAGACGGAGTCGAGCAAGCGCTTCAACAAGCGGGCGCCGGAGACGAAGGAGACGGAGTCGGGCGAGTGCTTTGACAAGCGGGCACCGGAGACGGAGGAGACGGAGTCGGGCGAGCGCTTCGACTAGCTGGCGCCGGAGATGGAGGAGACGGAGTCGAGCAAGCGCTTCGACATCAAGTGAACGCTTCGACAAGCAGGCACTGGAGATGGAGGAGACGGAGTCGGGCGAGTGCTTCGACAAGCGGGCGCCGGAGACGGAGGAGACGGAGTCGGGCGAGTGCTTCGACAAGCGGACACCGGAGATGGAGGAGACAGAGTCGGACGAACGCTTCGACAAGCGGGCACCGGAGATGGAGGAGACAGAGTCGGGCGAGCACTTCGACAAGCGGGCACCGGAGATGGAGAAGATGGAGTAGGGCGAGCACTTCGACAAGCGGGCACCAGAGATGGAGGAGACGGAGTCGGGCGAGCGCTTTGCCAAGCAGGCACCGGAGATGGAGACGGAGTCGGGCGTGCACTTCGACAAGCGGGTACCAGAGACGGAGGAGACGGAGTCAGGCGTGCGCTTCGACAAGCGGGCACCGGAGATGGAGGAGACAGAGTCGGGCGAGCACTTCGACAAGCGGACACTGGAGATAGAGGAGACGGAGTCGGGCGAGCGCTTCGACAAGCGGGCACTGGAGACGGAGTTGGAGTTGGGCGAGCGCTTCGACAAGTGGATGCCAGAGACGGAGGAGGCAGGCGAGCGCTCCAAGTGGATGCCGGAGTCGGAGGAGACCGGCGAGCGCTTCGACAAGCTGGCACCGGAGACAGAGGAGATAGAGTCGGGCGAGTGCTTTGACGAGCGCACGCCGGAGACGGAGGAGACAGGCGAGTGCTTTGACAAGCGGAAGCTGCAGACGGAGAAGGCGGGCGAGCGCTTCGACAAGCAGGTACCAGAGACGGAGGAGACGGAGTCGGGCGAGCGCTTTGACGAGCGCACGCCGGAGACGGAGGAGACCGGCGAGTGCTTTGACAAGCAGATACCCGAGACGGAGGAGACGGGCGAGCGCTTCAACAAACAAGCGGGCACCGGAGACGGCAGAGACAGAGTTGGGCGAGCGCCCCAAGTGGACGCCAGAGATGGAGTAGACCAGCGAGCGCTTTGATAAGCGAACGCCCGAGACGGACGAGACTGGCGAGCGCTTCAACAAGCAGGCACCGGAGACGGAGGAGACGGAGTTGGACGAGCGCTTCGACAAGCGGGCACCGGAGACGGAGGAGACGGAGTCGGGCGTGCGCCCCAAGCAGACGCCGGAGACGGAGGAGACCGGTGAGTGCTCCGACAAGTGGGCACCGGAGACAGAGGAGACGAAGTTGGGCGTTCACTCCGTCGGTGTGCACCGGTCGTTCGCAGCAAGGCACAACGGTTGTAACTCGCAAATATACCTCTCTCCAGTTACAATTTGTGGAGTCTTGGTGATGTTGCGAAATTTCTTTGGCAGGGTTGCAAGATTGTCGAGTATTCGTGGTTTTGGGTTTCAGGGGTTCGTGTTTTAGGTTACGCAAATTCGAGAAACTTGACTGGTTGGTCGTTATGGGCCTCCGTAACCACGTGTACGGAGGCCCATTATGGAGGCCCATAGCGACCAACATTTCAAGTTATTTAAATTGGGTAACCTAAAACACGAAACCCTGCCACTCGACAACCTTGTAACCGTGCCAAAGAAATTTCGCAACACCGCCACAAACCCTAACTGGACGGAGGTACATTTGCGAGCCACAACCGCCGTACCTCGCTGTGAGTGATGCTCACCACGACATCAGACATTAACCACAGAGCATCGGGCGGTCTGGTGAGCGGGTTAGCAAGCAGCCCGTTGGGCAAGCAGTTGGGCAAGAAGCCGACGATTAGAAGGAACGAGCAAGCCGACATGTGGAAGGAACGAGTAAGCTGACGGTCGATGCGTTGGGCGAGTGGTCAAACGATCCAATGAACGGGCCAAAAAGAATTCCATCGGGCAAGCTATCAGGAGAGTAGGTGTAGAATGATTTGGTGTCACCAGCAGTAAATAAAGAAGAGAGTAAATACAGTCGTCGCCGTAGAAAATGTAGAATGATTAAATATTACAGCGATACTGACCGTAAAAGAAAAAAGAAATGTAGCAAGTAAATTCTTAGTACAGTGCCGCTGCCTGAGTAAATAAGAGCAAATAAAGTCATGTCACCGCCAGTACGAGAAAAAATATGCAGTGAAGCAATTCACTTCTGTTCTGTCTTGGATCTGAAAAAAATGCTGCACTCAAAAGCGAACATGAACAAAAAGGAAAATGAACAGTCATTAGTTCTTCGTGACTGCCTAGTCAATTGATTAAATTAACTAGCTAAAAACTTTGAATGACGAGTCAATCACCTCAAATGAGTCATGACTTTGCAATACTACTCACCTAGAAAATCGTTGATGTATGGGGATGGTTGGAGCAAATTAGATGACGTAAATATCTCCGGCTCACGAGAATGTACGTGTAGATGACCACTTAAGTATTCAGCATCAGTGGGTGTTGCATTGTGCCGGACTTGGACCACGAAAAGTAGAATAACATATGTCAACAAATCAAAAATGCCAGAATTCAGCTCAACGCCACAGAGTGGGTAAACCACTATTGTAGAGACCGATTCCCATGCCTAAATCACTTTGTTCTGTATAGTTAAGGCCTTGAAGGTGTTTTCTGGGAAACCGAGTGATTCGTAATGAGCATGCAGCAGCGGCATCCAGTTCTATGTGCAGACGGAAAAATAAATTACTACTTAGTCACCAGAGGTGTACCGACTTCCGCCATCTGCAAATAGTGTTTCCCATTAGAACAGTACACGCTGGGGCAAATTATGGGAGTCATTAGGGGCAGCCATGTGGTTTCTCCATTTTTGTGTAAATTTCCCTACCACTCCTTTTTTTTTATTTATTCATTACTCGCATGCGACCTATGGAGATCATGGTGAGAATATGTACAGTCCATTTCCTGTCCGCTGTCCGCGTTTCCCTACCACTCCGTGGCAGCGACACTGTGTTTATTTTATCCTTCTTGCTCCTTATTTACTCTTACGGTGGTGTTGTATATCCTTACTCCTTTACTGCCAGTGCCTTGTAATCCAGTAACTCTATATTTACTGCAGTGACATGACTGTATTGACTATCTTCTTTATTTATTGCCGGCGACACCAAATAATTCTGCACCTGCCCTCTCACTATTAATCAGGCTTTCGCTATTAATTTTATGCCCGCACATCACAACATCAGTAGCAATAGAAAACCTTGTACCTCGTTGATGGTATTCATGCAATGCTTGTCCGTCCGACTGTTTGACTGACGGATTGCATGTTGACTCACTCGTTGGATCACTCGTTACTTCCGCTAGAAGGCAGCCCACCCAACGGAATGCCCAACAGATTGCTTGTCGGTTCACTCATCGGATTGCTTGACGGCTCGCCCGGCGCATTGATCGTCAGCTTACTTGTTAATTCCACTCATCGGCTGCTTGCCCGACGGCTCACACGATGGATTTCTTGTCGGCAGTTTGCCCAACGGCTCGCCTGACGTGTTGCTGTTGACTCGCTCATCGGATCGCTCGATGCTCGATGGTTGATATCTGATGCTGTGGAGCGCATTGCTTACGGCGAGGTGCAACGGTTGTGGCTCGCAAATATACCTCCCTCCAGTTACAATTTGTGGGGTATTGGCGATTTTGCGAGATTTCTTTGGCAGGGTTGCAAGGTTGTCGAGTTTTCGAGGTTGCAGGGTTGCAGGGTTTCGTGTTTTTAGGTTACGCAAATTTGAATAACTTGGCAGGTTGGTCGTTATGTACTACGGCGGCCTGTAGCGACACGAAGGATCAATCCCCCAAATGGTCAAATTGGTGAATCCTGGAATCCGTGAACCCAAAAACTCGAAACTTGAAAATGCAACAACCAGATAGCCCTGTCAGAAAAACGCGCTACAGCAACTATCACCAACAAAACCCCACAAATGGTGACTGGAGAGAGTAGTATTTGCGAGCCACAGCCGTTGGGACTCGCCACGAGCGAGGTGCTCGACAGTATCAGGCATCAAGCGCCCAGTGTCGAGCGAGCCGATAATCCGTCGATTGAGGCGACAGGGCATCCGCCGGGCAAGTCGCTTGGTAAGCCGTCCGGCGAGCAGCCGACGAGCGGAAGGGACAAGCCAACGAGCAATCCGTCCGGCAAGCCGCTGACGGGCGGAAAGAAAGAGCGATCTGACGAGCAAGCAAACGAGCAACCGTCGGGCAAGCTGTCAAAAGAGCCGTGTGTGCGATCTGAGGAGTAAGCTTAGTGTGAAGCTGATGATGAATGGAGAAAACGAGCGAACTTAGGAGTGAGTTGTATGGCAAGCAGCCAACGAGCGGAAAGCATGAGCAAAACAACGAGCAATCAGAATGGCGAGCGGAATAAACAAGTGGGCCGACGAGCGTTCGACCAGGCGAGCCGACGAGTGATCTAACACGTAGGTCCCAGTCTCACAGCAGTGGACCTTGGATATTATTGGGGTCAGTCATGACCGTCCAAACAGCGGTTATCCCAATCGACATATACGAGAAACGTTCAATATACCATGCATGCCATCGACAGACAAGTTTCTCCGCCACTGCTTATGTTGTGGTGTGCGGGCGTCGGATCGGTAGGGAGCGGACGCCGATTTAATAGTGAGAGAGCGGGCGCAGAATAATTTGGTGTCGCCAGCAGTAAATAAAGAAACAGTCAATACAATCGTGTCGCCGAAGTAATATAGACTTACAGTGACACTGGCGGTAAAGGAGTAAGGAAACAGCGCCGCCGCGAGAGTGATTAGAAAGCAACTACACCGTCGCCAACAAGAAAGTAAGAGTGAGCACAGTGTCGCTACCGCCGAACGATAATGAAATCCACACGAAATGGATAAACTATACGGCTGTTTTTAATGATTTCCAGAATTTTTCCGCTGCATGTTCTGTTCTGGTAGGAAAAGAAATTGCAGATTCCTAGCGGAAGTCAATAGACCTCTGGTGACTAGTAATTATTTTTCGAGCGCGTTGGACAGGACGCAGGTGAAGCATCCTCATTACACATCACTCGAATTTCCGAGTGACATAGGTAGAACACACCTTTCAAGGCCTTAACTACTCTAGAATAAGGAGATTTAGGCATTGGAATTGGTCTCTACAATAGTGGCTTACCTATTCTGTGACATTCAGCTGAACTCTGACACTTTTGATCCCTCAATACATGATATTCGGGATTCCAACTACTTTTCGTGGTTCAAGTCCGGCATACCCGCCGTCACCGAATATGTACTCCTCTATGCACACTCTCATGAGCAAGAAATATCTACATCTAATTTGCTCCAACTATCCCAATCCATCGACGATCTCCCGGGTGAGAGGTTATTCAAAGTTACTGGCTAGGTAGTCATTTGAGGTGATTGACTCGTCGAATATCTCCTTCCTTCCGCTAGCCGGTGGCGCCCAACGGCTTGCCCGACGGATTGCTTGTTGGCTTGCTCGTCGACGCGCTCGTCGCCGGCTTGCCCGACGGCTCGACGGACGGATTGCTTGTCCGCTCGCTCGGCGGATCGCTCGTCGGCGCGCTCGTTCCGTTTGCTCGCCGGCGGGCTCGCCTGACGGATTGCTTGTCGCCTGGCTCGGCGGCGTGCCTAACGGCTCGCTAGATAGATTTCTTGTTCCTTCCGCTATACGGCGGCTTTCCCGGCGCCTCTCCAGACGGATTGCTTGTCGGCCCGCTCGGCGGCTTGCCCGACGAGACGCCTGTCGCCTCGATCGCTCAACGGATTATCGGCTCGCACGACACTCGGTGCTTGATCCCTAGTACCTCGCCCGCGGCGAGTCCGAACGGCTGTGGCTCGCAAATACTACTCTCTCCAGTCACCATTTGTGGAGTTTTGTTGGAGTTACTGTAACGCGTTTTTTTTTGGCAGGGTTGCCTGGGTGTTGCGTTTTCGAGTTTTCGAGTTTTCGGGTTTTTGGGTTCAGGGATTCCAGGGTCACACATTTGACCATCTGGGGTTTTGATCCTTTGTGTCGCTACAGGCCGCCGTAGCCGCCGTACTCCGTACTCCGTTGCCCGATTGGCTACATAGCCTAGGCAGGCCACTTACCCTCCGACTCAGCTGCGGAGTCCAAATGAAGTGTCCAATAGGCAGAATCCACCTGTTCAACTGCGGACAACCAAACTGCGCATGGCGACCCCGCAGCCGGAATAAAAACAACTCCCCCCACACCTAATCTTCGTTTTGCACCAGCCGCCCACGCACACCATCCCTTAACTTTTCGTCCGGTGTGGTTCAACGACCTTCAACGAATCTCAAGATGGCCGGCGAACGATTATACGGACACGGCAGCGGGGAGCACCAGCAGACCGGCCCGCCACTGGACAAGGTGACTGACAGCCCACAGGACGAGCCAACCGGCATTGTCTCGTCGTCACACTCGGACTGGCCCCCGCCGCTCTCCCCATCCACCCATGGGACGAGCACTCCAACCAGCCGCGAGACGAGCATCCGGACCGGCCGCGACACGAGCACACCGATCAGTCGCGGAACGAGAAGACCGACCAGCCGCGAGACGAGCACACCGATCAGTCGCGGGACGAGCAACCCGACCAGCCGCGAGATGAGCACACTGGTCAGTCGCGGGACGAGAAGACCGAACAGCCGCGAGACGGGCACACCAAACAGTTGCGGAACGAGAGGACAGACCGGCCGCGAGACGAGCACATCGATCAGTCGCGGGACGAGAAGACCGACCAGCCGCGAGACGAGCACACCGATCAGTCGCGGAACGAGAGGACAGACCAGCCGCGAGACGAGCACGCCGACCAGTCGCGGAACGAGAGTACCGACTAGCCGCAAGCTGAGCACACCGACCGGCCGCGCGATGAGCACACCGATCAGTCGCGAGACGAGAAGACCGACCAGCCGCGGAACGAGCACAACGACCGGTCGCAAACAGTCAAATCTGACAGTCAGTATCACCTTCCGCTTACCATCGCGATACGGATAGTGGCTAATGGTGCAGGTCACAGCCGGCACAAGAGCTAGGCCACGATAGCATCCAGTCATGGGACATCGATCGTACATACACCCACGGCAGTCATTTTGAAATCAGAGACACCACCATTCATGGTTCCGTAAGGATCACTCCCTTACTACCCGGCGCCGCGACAGGCGTTCTAGCGAAGAAGGCCATGGAAAACCTAGGTAGATCATCCCGTTGAAAGAATATACATCGCGATCTCATAATTGACCCCACCGGCTTAGTTCGCAAAATCGATTGGAATCTTCTCTCGTGCCAGTTGTCTGCCGTCGACCAGGACCAATTCCGATCCAAGATGTCACCGTTCGATTTTAACAATCCAATTTTTTTTTGGATCACCAGAAATATCGACTTCAGGAAATGGGAATCGGCCGACACCCCACGAGCCCTATTTCTATCTGCGTCGGACGGGCATGGGATGACGGAGTTTTGCTCGCACACCATCGACCTTGCTAAAAAGGAGTCGAACTGCACTGTGTTGTACTTCTTTTGTACTTCCGCAAAACAACCTCGGTGCTCGACCATTCTCATCCACACACTACTCCGCCAGATCGTCGGTGGTTCAAGTGATGGAAACAGCAACTCTATTGCAGCTGTCTTCCTTAACACCCTGATAGGGGGACATATTCAGCGCTCATCGGATATCCGGGAGGACGATCCTCTGGACGAGACAGTACGGAAGATTTTAGATGCTCCGGATGACGAGCTCCTCGATGCTTTAATGGAGGCCATCGGGAAAGCAGGGATCCAAGAATTCTCGATCATCGTCGATAGCTTAGGGGTGAATACTGGTATTGCCTCCGGGCTATTCGAGGTTTTGAGGAAAGCAACGCGAAAATCAACATTTCTGCTTACAAGTCAACACCCACTCGAGACGACACCCTATGGAATGACGTACATCGAATACGACAAGGAGCGAAAGGGTTTACATACCTCCCATCCTTCACGTGGATCGTGCTAATCTCATTGCAGAGTGTCTTCGTTTCCTCCGATATGACGATACACGGTATGACAAAATATCGAAAGAGCATCACGGTTCGCTGAAATGGCTTTGGAAACACCCGCAATACCTGGGATGGTCGGCGTCAACAACCTCCAGCCTTCTATACATCGAAGGGAAGCCGGGTAGTGGGAAAAGCACACTTGCAAAATATTTCAAGGAAAACCTAGTCGAAACGGAGCCAGATGGTAGTCCAAGAACCGTTGCCCATTACTTCTACACATTCCGAGGAACCCAACTAGAGCCTACCCATGTGAATATGCTGCGGTCACTCCTCTGCAGCGTACTGGAGCAGGACGAGTCGACTTTCTTTCACTTTCAGCAAGAATTTCGGAATTTTCGGGGCAGCAATCTCTCGCAATGGCCTTATGACTCTCTGAAAAGAGTTCTATTATCCTTTGCAGATCATCCTACGGCGAAACCTCTCTACCTCATTATTGACGCCATGGACGAGTCTGAGGAAGATGATAGGCGCGGTATCATACAGTTGCTCTGCAAGCTTTGCGCGAAGGAAAACCCTTGCAACATAAAAGTTCTCCTTGCGAGCCGCCCTCTTGCCGAGCTCCAACACCGCATTGAGGATTCGCATCATGCTATACGAATGCAGGATGTGAACAAGGACGATATTTGCCGATTTGCGGACGATTTCCTCAACAAAGATCTCAAGTTAAAAGGGAAAATACTTTGCGAAACCAGAAATTATATCGCCGAAAACGCTCAAGGGGTATTCGTATGGGTGGCACTAATTAAAAACGAACTACTCTGTTATGCTGAAACTGGGTGTCGTGGTTCCGAAATCCTTCGGCAACTAAAAGCCCTTCCCCGAGAACTAGAGGCGCTCTACGAACGCATTTTCAGCAGACTGGAGAATGGACATCTTCGGGACACCCAGGACGGAATATTTCTTTTCCGGCTCATTTTTTTCGCGCTTCGCCCTCTTACTGTGGAAGAACTGCGCGATGCGCTTGCGGTGCCTGATGCTCACAACCCTTGCTATGAAGACTTCGAGCAAGACAAGATAGACGCAATCGGCAGGCGGATTGAGCACTGTGGAGGCGGCTTTTTGGAAATCAAAGGCAAGCTCCCTTGGAAGTGAGCCGCATCATGAAACTGATTGTTTCTGCAGCAGATGAAACTGTCCAGTTTATGCACCAAACTGCACGCGAGTTCATTAGTCTGGCCGTCCCACGCGCCAAGAATTTGCAGTTCGAGATTCGCGATGAACCGGTCAACAGAACGATAACTGCAACACTGTCTCGATATCTGATTCTTTTTTCCAGTAGTCCCACCATGCGAAACTATTTCTCACAGATTGAGGATTGGAGTCCGGACGAATATCGAGCCTACGCTGAGTACCTGAATGAGTGGCCTTTGGTCGATTACGCGCTTCTTTCAATCGAAGGGTACCGGGACCGCAGCGGCCAGGACGAAAGCGTCCCAGATGTCATTACCGCAACGGTCCAAAAGCTGACGGGGAATCAAGCCACATACTTCCTGGGGAGCTTTGTAGCATTGCACACTGGAGGAAATGACAGTCAGGCCACCCAAGTCAACAAATACCAAGCAACCTCCCAGGACATCGAATACCGAACCCTCAACGCCGCGGCGGAACCCCTACTTCCATACACAGCAAGAGTACTACTTAAGTGCACTCAGAAGGACGGCTACACCGAGGGCAAGACACCTTTGATCATTTCAGCTCAGAAAAGGCTCCCGGCGGCTACCGTACTGTTTCTTGACCATCTTGACCAAAATGTGGACGTGAATGCCACGGACAACATAGGGCGGACAGCGTTGCACTATGCGGCGCAGAATAGCGACGAAATCATAGTTGGCATACTAATTGAACGGGGAGCTAATAAGACCATACAGGACGGTAATGGGGTGCTAGCACTTGAATTGGCAGTTGATAACACGTATATTTCCCCTCCCACGGCGCTCCCAACCACAACACGAGGCTAACACGTATATGATAGCGCGTGAGTATCTTCTAGGTATTTCCGGTCGAAAATAGTGAGCAGCTGACTGGGTTCCATGACCCGATTCAGTAGTGTGTAAGTTTCAAACTAGTAATTTTATATTGATCATAGTTCATTACTAACGCCAGGTTTGATGCTGCATACAGCAGTGAGGAGTGAGTCGCCACCTGATTCACCACCCAGCATTGACTGGCGACTAACTGGAGCCTCATTTGGCAGCATGTGAGTTTGCTGGACGATTCCGTACTGGGTGGCGGCTAATATCACCCTGATAACTTGGTTCGCCAGTCGGTGAGTTTCTCCGCTGCCGTTCAGTGCTCGATGGTGACTAACATGAGCTCAATGACTTCATTCGGCAGAATGTGAGCTCGCTCAGAACCGCTCTTCGCAGGATGGTGGCTAACATGAGAGTGATGCCATGGTTCGGCAGCATGTAAGTTTCTTCGCGACCACTGTGTGTAGAGGGGAACTAATGTGAGCGCGATGGCTTGGTTCGGCAGCGTGTGAGTTTCTTTGCGATTCTTCTGAACGGGATGGTAACTAACGGCAGCCCGATGGCTTGATTCGGCAGAAAGTGAGTTTCTTCGCGTCGGTTCGGCGCTGAATAGCGACTGACGCGTGCCCGATGGCTTGATTCGGCAGAGAGTGAGTTGTTTAGCGTCGATTCGGCGCTGAATGGCGACTGACGCGGGCCTGATGGCTTGGTTCGACAGAGTGTGAGTTTAGCGTCGGTTCGGCGCTGGATGGCGACTGACTTCGGCAGAGTGTGAGTTCCTTCGCGTCGGTTCGGCGCTGGATGGCGACTGACGGGTGCCCGACGGCTTGATTCGGTAGACGGTGAGTTTCTTCGCGTCGGTTCGGCGCTGGATGGCGACTGACGCGTGCCCGATGGCTTGATTCGGCAGACTGTGAGTTTCTTCGCGTCGGTTCGGCGCTGGATGGCGACTGACGCGTGCCCGATGGCTTGATTCGGCAGACAGTGAGTTTCTTCGCGTCGGTTCGGCGCTGGATGGCGACTGACGCGTGCCCGATGGCTTGATTCGGTAGACAGTGGGTTTCTTCGCGTCGGTTCGGCGCTGGATGGCGACTGACGCGTGCCCGATGGCTTTCGGCAGACTGTGAGTTTCTTCGCGTCGGTTCGGCGCTGGATGGCGACTGACGCGTGCCTGATGGCTTGATTCGGCAGAGTGTGAGTTTCTTCGCGTCGGTTCGGCGCTGGATGGCGACTGACGCGTGCCCGGTGGCTTGATTGGGCAGAGAGTGAGTTTTTCGCGTCGGTTCGGCGCTGGATGGCGACTGACGCGTGCCCGATGGCTTGATTCGGCAGACGGTGAGTTTCTTCGCGTCGGTACGGCGCTGGAGGCGACTGACGCGTGCCCGATGGCTTTCGGCAGACTGTGAGTTTCTTCGCATCGGTTCGGCGCTAAATCGCGACTGACGCGTGCCCGATGGCTTGATTCGGCAGAGAGTGAGTTTCTTCGCGTCGGTTCGGCGCTAGATGGTGACTGACGCCTGCCCGATGGCTTGATTCGGTAGACGGTGAGTTTCTTCGCGTCGGTTCGGCGCTGGATGGCGACTTACGCGTGCCCGATGGCTTGATTCGGCAGAGAGTGAGTTTCTTCGCGTCGGTTCGGCGCTGGACGGCGACTGACGCGTGCCCGATGGCTTGATACGGCAGAGAGTGAGTTTCTTCGCGTCGGTTCGGCGCTGCATCGCGACTGACGCGTGCACGATGGCTTGATTCGGCAGAGAGTGAGTTTCTTCGCGTCGGTTCGGCGCTAGATGGCGACTGACGGGTGCCCGATGGCTTGATTCGGTAGACGGTGAGTTTCTTCGCGTCGGTTCGGCGCTGGATGGCGACTGACGCGTGCCCGATGGCTTGATTCGGCAGAGAGTGAGTTTCTTCCCGTCGGTTCGGCGCTGGATGGCGACTGACGCGTGCCCGATGGCTTGATTCGGCAGAGAGTGAGTTTCTTCGCGTCGGTTCGGCGCTGGATGGCGACTGACGCGTGCCCGATGGCTTGATTCGGTAGACGGTAAGTTTCTTCGCGTCGGTTCGGCGCTGGATGGCGACTGACGCGTGCCCGATGGTTTGATTCGGCAGACGGTGAGTTTCTTCGCGTCGGTTCGGCGCTGGATGGCGACTGACGCGTCCCCGATGGCTTGATTCGGCAGACGGTGAGTTTGTTCGCGTCGGTACGGCGCTGGAGGCGACTGACGCGTGCCCGATGGCTTGATTCGGTAGACGGTAAGTTTCTTCGCGTCGGTTCGGCGCTAGATGGCGACTGACGCATGCCCGATGGCTTGATTCGGCAGACGGTGAGTTTCTTCGCGTCGGTTCGGCGCTAGATGGCGACTGACGCGTGCCCGATGGCTTGATTCGGCAGACGGTGAGTTTCTTCGCGTTGGTTCGGCGCTGGATGTCTACTGACGCGTGCCCGATGGCTTGATTCGGCAGAGAGTGAGTTTCTTCGCGTCGGTTCGGCGCTGGATGGCGACTGACGCGTGCCCGATGGCTTGATTCGGCAGAGCGTGAGTTTCTTCGTGCCGGTTCGGCGCTGGATGGCGACTGACGCGTGCCCGATGGCTTGATTCGGCAGACTGTGAGTTTCTTCGCGTCGGTTCGGCGCTGGATGGCGACTGACGCGTGCCCAATGGCTTGATTCCGCAGACGGTGAGTTTTTTTGCGTCGTTTCGGCGCTGGATGGCGACTGACGCGTGCCCGCTGGCTTGATTCTGCAGAACGTGAGTTTTTGAGCTTCTTCGCGTCAGTTCGGCGTTGGGTGGTGACTAACGTCATCCCGATGGCGTCGCCCGACTGCGCGTCCGTTTTTCCGCCTCTGGTCTTTCTTGATGGTAGCTAACTAGCGTTTTGTGGCCTGATTGACTAGTTGGTGATTGCCCATTCCCCGTATATCCAACCGTCTGTTGCTAATATCTTCTGATTGTTATTATAACAGCCCGTGAGTTGTTTCATGTTCTGCTACATTGTGGTTCCTGTCGTTCTAATATGTATCGGATCGTTTAATTCTGTAGTCCGTGAGTCTTCCCACATTGCTGAAGCCCCGATGTCATACCGCTGCTAACTCGTACCTGCTATTTGCCCATTGCAGCATGTGAGTTTTGCCTTCTGACTGGCTACCCTGGTTGTGCTTCACTAACCGAATACGGTTCTTGCTTAACAGTATTCGCCTTCTATTGTAGTAACCGAGTGGCGCCGAAAACTGGTCGGTCGACTGGTGACTGTAAGTTTCATTCTGACCGGCTGATGGTGCGTCTCTAACGTATGGTACAAGGTGGATGGTAACGGGGCAAGTGTTGGTGTTTGATTTGCTGGGTTATTGATTGTCTGTGGTTTTACGCAATGGAAAGTCAAATTTGGTGGCTCTATACTCACAATCTTACTTGCCAAACTTGCGTGGTGTCTTCCTCAACCACCTGCGCTCCGTCTTCCCTGCTGATTTGTTGCCGTTCAAACTGCCGGCACTGCTTCTGGTGCTGCCCTTTCTCTGCGGACGGTTGGTATGTTGTTTTCCCCATCGTAGTCGAAGTTTCTTTCACTGTAGCCACAACATGGCAGCCGCCATTTGGTTTCTTTATTACTCACCCTCGTCGTTAGTAGTTACACACGAACGAGTGGATTATGGTGCCGGTACGCAGGAGATATCCACTAAAAAGTTGTCTTTTATTACCACTCAGCATCCGTTAGCTTCACTTCCAACAGCCAATATCTACTCCGTGTATGTAATCGGAATATCGGAGCAACCGGCCGAATCCCAATCAGTCACGGAGCAGAACAGCCTCCACCCTCCTGGCAGCCGAGCGAACCCCGGCGACCACTATTGCTCCCCTTGGCACCTCGGCTCCTTGCCATTCTCTTATCAGCCGCTGCCAGTGCCTCTGGTATACCCACCCCTGTTCCCCCTTCCGCGAGCTGGCCGTCCGCGGTTATCCCGAGGGCCGGCCTTCCTCCCTCTTGCACGCGTGACTAGGGAGGTTCTGCAAACCTCCGTGCTCTAGATTTTGATTTATCACCACAGTAACGGACAGGGGTCCTACTACATAGAGGCAAGCAGATACGCTACTTGAAGAGCAGACCAGGGCCCTGGTCAACACCGTGAGTTACTGAAGCTCACGAAATATCGCGATTTAAAAAATGTAAACAAAGACGATGATTGGACGGGAGTCACAAGGATAGGGGTATAGACCACCCATCATCTCTCGTGTCCACTTAGGGCCTGTTCGGCTCGCACAGTATTTCTAAAGCGACAGTTAGTTTGGAAATACGGTACACTACTCCGTATATCTTGGCGCCCAGACATCTCAAATACCTGTTCGGCAACCACTTTCTCCGTATTTTACACTCGACAACCTCTCTCTACGCCACACTGTACTATACTACTTCCAGCCAAGGCGAAACAGTTGGTAAGAGAGCGCACACCAACAGGAGAACCAATTACATGAATACCGCGACACGGCAACACGACGACACGATAGAGCTTCACCACCACTGCTCTACTCAACTACCTTCACGGATCCTTCATACCGCTTGCCTGTCAGCTCCTTCTCCTCTCCCCATGTCTGTCCCTGCATCGCGTCCTGGTGGGTGAAAATGTTGAGGGGGATCGAGCACACGGAAGGAAAACCATTACATACTGACATGCAGATAGAGCCACAGCAACACGATAACCTCTATGCTGCATACGTCTCCTCCCATGCTCGTCCACTTCACAATGCCCTAGTAGGGAAAATGTTGAGGCAGAGACGTTCGACTACGTTCCGTAATTGCGCGTGGCGGAGATTGAACAGCTCCTCCTTATTCCGTGGTTTTTGTTGTGATTGATGTTGCTCCTTCAAATGATAACGGACGCCTCGGTAGGGTGGAAGAAAGCCAGATCGCAAGCCATAGCCAGCATCTACCAGATAGTAGCTACCAGGTGATGGAACAAGGTCATCATCCAAGGCAGCTTGAAGCACGCGACTATCGTGTGCCGATCCTTCCCAACCAGGTAAAACATAGCAGAATAATTCGTCAAACGTACACATTCCAAGAACGTTCTGGCTGATGTCTCCTTTGCGGTTTCGATATCGTACTTAATTTCCGTCCGGTATATGGGCATGGATATGGGTACCGTCTGCTGCACCGAGGCAATCTTTGAAGTAAGGAAACATTTTCGGATCATTACGGATACGTGGAGGAGTAGGTTGGCTGGCGGCTGGCTGCTTGACAATTGCAGTGTAAAGCTCTACCATCGCGTCGAGAACATTGTTAAAGGCGCGGCTGATCGTGTCGCCACTTCGTTGAAATCGCTCTTGTGCCATACGGTTGGTCGCGTTCTCGCCGACGATTTTGAGAAATATTGCAAGTTGCTCTTCCACTGACATGTGCCGCGTCGGTTGGAGGTAGTCGTGATCGATACACCAATCTCGAAGAGCAAGAAATGTGGCAAGAGGCATACGTAAGACATCGAAAATACGTTGATGATTTTTGGAGGATAGAAGTTCTTCCACATAGTGGGAGCCAGTCAATACAGAGGTATGAGATGGGGTTTTGTCATAAAAAGGAGTTTCGTATTGGCCAACAAGAGTTGCAATGGCGAGCAATTTTTCTGGGGTGAGGAGGCTGGGACCGGACATTGTGGATGTTGCACGGATTCAAGGGGATCTGGTGATGAACGCCAGCATAGCCTATTTTTTTGGTTGTGGCTCAGTGAAATACGCAAAAAATACGATGTGGCTCAGTTCCACCTTATCGTAGTTTCTTCAAGTGGTTGAGCCGAACGCTCAGCGTATTTCCAAACTGACGTCAGCTCAATTTTGTGTGGTAGCTACGAAATACGATGCGAGCCGAACAGGCCCTTAGACACCGACATCTTGACAACAACACACCGAGAGACGATGCCTCTACATCTCCCGCTATGCTTGCTGCAATTATTGAAGCAATTGATACGCCTATACCGATGATGCTGTTCTACCGACACCAAAGAGTAAAACATATCGCAACTCTTCTTCACAGACCTACTCGAGTCGTCAAGGACTATGAACCGAAGCGCCTTATCGCCTACGATCCAATAATAAAATTACTATCGACGGTAACTCCGACGATTGGTGCCTTGAATATCTGCGTTTTATGTAGATACTCGGACCGAGATCACTGAGTTGCGAAACAATTCTCGCTATTGCACAGGGATAATCGCCTTATTAGCAACTACTTACCTAATTTTTAGTTCGTGCACGGTCGCGCCCCCACCTTATAATTCTGGCTCACGCTCAAGGTGCAGAACCTCTTAGTTTTCGAGAGCAAGCTAAACCTCTATTGGTGCCCCTAGATAAATCAAGCTCTAGAGTACAGAATCTGCAGAACCTCCCTACTCTCCCATGCGTGTGGTGATCCTCGCTCTTCAGCTGAAGCCTCGCCATGCTAGCCGCTGGCTGTCGACTGTTGGGCGCTTCGCTTGCCGCCATCAGAGCTGTTTGTCGCGTCCTGGGCACTCATTCCTCGACGCGCGTCGCTAGGATGTTGGCCGTGTCCTTGTTGCTGGTCGATTCTTTGTTCGCTCCGTGTCGAAAGAATTCTGCGCCGCTCACTGGTGCAGTGGCTCCCGGGTCCGGGCGCAGGAAACCGGGCGCAGGAAAGCCGGTCCGCCCCTTCCGTTCTGTCTCTCAGCTCATCCTCCTTTCCGTGCGTCTCGACTTTCTCCGCAAGCACGGTTGCAACCTCGTCTCCGCACATAAGCTCTTTCAAGAAGGAACTCTCCTCTTCCTCGATCTGCTGCTGCAGTTCGCGCTGCCGCGCCGGTGAATCTCTCGTTACTGGGGTACCACCAGAGCTCGTTCGTTCCAGTCCGCTTCCGGTCTGCTGTCCGATGTGGGGCTAGGAATCTGGGGTCGATGAGGCCGAAGTCGATGCTAGGCAAAGATCGGCAAGCCTTGTCGTTTTTGAAGATGCGTGAACAGGTTGAAGGTGTGGTCGTTAGTTGACATCGTAGAGTATGTTGCTGGAATCCGTGGGGGGGTTTATCATGAGTGGTGGCTTGTCGGAGGGACGCGCTCGTGCGAATGTAGAGTAGCAGTGGGCACCAGCGAGGCTCTGCAACGCGTGCGAAAGCAGGTCGACGATGTAGACGGCATACGAGCAGCGCGTACGAATGTAGCACAGAAGTGGGTACCAAAGAAGCTCTGCAAGCGAACGCAGGTCGACGATGTAGACGGCAGAGGAGCAGCGCGTACGGATGTAGGACAGCAGTGGGTACCAACGAGGTTCTGCACCGCGTACCCACGCAGGTCGACGATGTTGACGGCAGACGAGCAGCGCGTACGAATGTAGCCAGCAATAATGGCGGCAGACGCGCAGCAGGTGCGAATGTAGAACAGCAGTGGGCACCAGCGAGCCTCTGCAACGCGTGCGAACGCAGGTCAGCGGTGTTGACGGCATACGAGCAGCGCGTACGAATGTAGGACAGCAGCAGGTACCAACGAGGTTCTGCAACACACGAACGCAGGTCAGCGATGTTGACGGCATACGAGCAGCGAGTACGAATGTAGGACAGCAGTGGGTAGCAAAGAAGCTCTGCAACGCGTGCGAAAGCAGGTCGACGATGTAGACGGCAGACGAGCAGCGAGTACGAATGAAGGACAGCAGTGGGTACCAACGAGGTTCTGCAACGCGTACGAACGCAGGTCTGTGATGTCGACAGCATACGAGCAGCGCGTACGAATGGAGAGCAGCAGTGCGTACCAACGAGGTTCTAACGCGTAGGAACGCAGGTCGACGATTTTGACGGCAGATGAGCAGCACGTACGAATGTAGCCAGCGGTAATGGCAGCAGACGCGCAGCATGTCCAAATGTAGTACAGCGGTGCATACCAACGAGGTTCTGCAACGCGTACGAACGCAGGTCAACGATGTAGACGGCAGACGAGCAGCATGTACGAATGTAGGACCGCTGTACTTACCAACGAGGTTGCTCAACGCGTAGGAACGCAGGTCGACGATTTTGACGGCAGACGAGCAGCGCGTATGAATGTAGCCAGCGGTAATGGCGGCAGACGCGCTGCATGTCCGAATGTAGTACAGCTGTGCGTACCAACGAGGTTCTGCAACGCGTACGAACGCAGGTCAGCGGTGTTGACTGCATACGAGCTGCGCGTACGAATGTAGAGCAGCAGTGCATACCAACGAGGTTTTAATGTGTAGGAATGCAGGTCGACGATTTTGACGGCAGACGAGCAGCACGTACGAATGTAGCCAGCGGTAATGGCGGCTGACGTGCAGCATGTACTAATGTAGGACAGCGGTGTGTACCAACGAAGTTCTGCAACGCGTACGAACGCAGGTCAGCGGTGTTGACGGCAGACGAGCAGCGCGTACTAATGTAGGACAGCAGTGGGTACCAACGAGGTTCTGCAACGCGTACGAACGCAGGTTGACGATGTTGACGGCAGACGAGGAGCGCGTATGAATGTAGCCAGCGGTAATGGCGGCAGACGTGCTGCATGTACGAATGTAGGAAAACAGTGGGTACCAACGAGGTTCTGCAACACGTACAAGTGCAGGTCAGCGATGTTGACTGAATACGAGCAGCGCGTACGAATGAAGGACAGCTGTGGGTACCAACGAAGCTCTGCAACACGTACGGACGCAGGACGACGATGTTGACAGCAGATGAGGTGCACGTACGAATGTTGTTAGCGGTAATGGCAGCAGACGCGTAGCAGATGCGAATGTAGGACAGCAGTGGCTACCAGCGAGGCTCTGCAACGCGTACAAGCACAGGTCGACGATGTTGACGGCAGACGAGCAGCGTGTACGAACGTAGGACAGCAACGGGTACCAACGAGGTTCTGCAACGCGTACGAACGCAGGTCGACAATGTTGACGGCAGACGAGCAGCGCGTACTAATGTAGGACAGCAGTGGGTACCAACGAGGTTCTGCAACGCGTACGAACGCAGGTTGACGATGTTGACAGCAGACGAGGAGGGCGTATGAATGTAGCCAGCGGTAATGGCGGCCGACGCGCCGTATGTACGAATGTAGGACAACAGTGGGTACCAACGAGGTTCTGCAACACGTACAAGTGCAGGTCAGCGATGTTGACTGAATACCAGCAGCGCGTACGAATGAAGGACAGCTGTGGGTACCAACGAAGCTCTGCAACACGTACGGACGCAGGACGACGATGTTGACAGCAGATGAGGTGCACGTACGAATGTTGTTAGCGGTAATGGCAGCAGACGCGTAGCAGATGCGAATGTAGGACAGCAGTGGCTACCAGCGAGGCTCTGCAACGCGTACGAGCACAGGTCGACGATGTTGACGGCAGACGAGCAGCGCGTACGAATGTAGGACAGTCATGCGTACAAACGAAGCTCTGCAACGCGTACTAACGCAGGTCGGCGATGTTGACGGCATACGAGCGGCGCGTACGAATGTAGCCAGCGGTAATGGCGGCTGACGTGCAGCATGTGCTAATGTAGGACAGCAGTGGTTAGCAATGAGGTTTTGCAACGCGTACGAACGCAGGTTGACGATGTTGACGTCAGACGGGCAGCGTGTAGGAGTGCAGGAGAGCAGTGCATACCAACGAAGATCTGCAACGCGTACGAACTCAGGTCGGCGATGTTGACTACAGACGAGCGGCACGTACGAATGTAGCCAGCTTTTTTTTTTTTTTTTTTTTTTGTTTATTCATTACTCGTGTGCGACCTTGTTAGATCATGACGAGGGGTATGTACAGTCCGTTTCCCCGCCGCAAACCGCACATGGCGGCGCAGTGCAAGCATCCCGGTGCCCTCCACCCAGGCCTGTCCCAAAGAAAGTTGATGTGGACCAAAGAAAAGACAAAGGAAATCGCCGCCTCTCCCTACTCTCCCGCCGATGCCATGCAGGGTGGGATGGGCAGGAACAAAGGTTCCCCCCATGGGCCCAGCGCCTCCGCCTCTGCCCTCCGCTCGTCTTCTTGTCCCTGGCGTTCCCGGAGCTCACACTCCGACCCCTCACTCCCCTCCATATCCTCTCTGTCTTCCGCCGGCAGGACTATTTTCCCTACGTCCATTGCCATGAGGAACCTCAACACCGCCTCGCTGCACCTAGGTTCGGCAAAAAGCTCGTGAGCCTTCCACCGGAACCTCCCTCCTCCCGTCTCCTCCCAGACCTCCTTCCACAGCACCTTTTGCTGCTTCCTCCATCTCGGGCACCCCTTTAGGAGGTGCTCCCTCGTCTGCTTGGGGTGGGGGCACCACCAGCACTGGGCCGTCCGCCTTGCCTTCGTCCAGTGTAGGTATTCACCGGTGCGTGCATGCCCCGTTTTCAGCTGGTAGAACCTCGAGGCAAGCCTCTTGGTGCTCCCAGCAACCGTGCCGTCTGGCCTCTGGCTTCTCGGCATTTTGTATTTTTTCCTGGAGATCCGGCCTCCGGCCCACTGTCGAGCCTCCATCCACTTCTTCTCCGAGATCTCCCTCCTGATGTTGGCGAGGGATCTGGGGAGCGGACTCTCCTCCGGCCGGTCCGAGTATGTCCAGCCTTCCACGCCATGAGCGTCCGGCTCGTCGGCTGCAAGCTTGGCCCATTCATCGGCCTTTTCGTTGCCCTCAACGCCTTCGTGCGACGGGCACCATCTGATCTCGATGGTGATATCCGGTGCTGCTCTTCGAAGTGCAGCGATGTGCTTTCTCGCTGCCAACGCGTATTTCTGTCCCGGTCCCGGTTCGTCCGTTGACATCCTCCGGATTGCCGCTTGGGCGTCGGTGAATATTGTGATGTGGCTCGGGGTTGGGGCGATTTCCGCTGCCATTTTCAGTGCACGTGCCAGCGCGGCGCACTCTGCATCGTAGGCCTCCTGGTTGAACCCCATGTGGGTCTTGATCCCTTCCCAGATTTGGCCGTTTTTCCAAGCCACCGCGTATCCGGCAGCCTGATTCTCCAGCCTTGACCCGTCTGTGAACATGACGAGTCCCGGTCTCTCCTTTTCTGCCTTCTTCTTCACCTCCTCCCGCTGTTCCTGGATCAGTTCCGCATCGAAGGACTCCGGTTCCTCTAGCAGCACTGTCCGTTCTGTCTCCGTCCAGATGCGAGCCAGAGTGGAGGATAGTCTCTTGCCCAGCGGAGTGTTGGAGCTGACCACTTCCCTGGCTTTCTCTCCCTGCGGTAGACTCAGCAGCCGCAGTCCGAATCGACGCTGGCGATTTTCCAGCTGATTGGTTGCTGGTCTGAGTCCGGACTCCATCGATAGCGCTCCCAGGTTGGTCGTCCGGAAGGCTCCCGTTGTCGCCCGTGCCTCCCGGTTGACCAGCAGTTGCAACTCTTCCGCACGGCCCGTTGTTCCGCGGACATTGCCTCCCTTCCACCACAATTCCGCTCCGAACATGGCAACAGACTGAACGCATGCCGACATGACTCTCCTGCAATTTACCGGGGAAAGTCCCATCTGCCCTGTGAGTCGTTCCAGCCGACTCATCGCGTTCCTCCCGCTCTTCAGCCTGGTGGCATGGTGCTCCTTCAATGTGAGCTGCGAATCCAGCCACACCCCCAGCCACCGTGTCGCCACTCGGTTGAATGAGACCTCTTTATCTCCAACCTTCACCCGGGCCTCTGTCTGGGTGCCCTTTCTCTTCTTCCGCCAGAAAATCACTGCCTCCGTTTTTCCATGGTCAAATTCCATGCCATTCTTCCCAGCCCACTCGATCGCCGTAGCTGCTGCCAGCAACAGCTTGCCCGCCACCTCCTCTGCATTATTTCCTTCCGCCCACCATCCGATATCATCGACGAAGGATAGCCCACTTACACCCACGGCCGTCCTTTCCACTTCATCGAATATTCCTGACAGATAGGTGACGAAGAGGATAGGTGCCGCTGGGGAGCCTTGGGGAACACCGGTGTCTACGGGATTCTCGTCTCCGGTTTCACCGTCCAGTACCAGTTTGACCCGCCGGTCCGACATGAAGCTCATCGTCCAACGGATAAGGTCTGCCTCCAGTCCCAGTTCTTCCATCCGCTTCCCCAAGAAAGTTTTGTCGACATTGTTGAACGCCGACTTGACATCCATGAACAGCGTACCTGCTATCTTTTTCCGTTCCCATGCTTATTGGGTGCGATTCATCAGAATTGCAACCGCATCGACACAGGATCTCCGCTTCCGGCATCTGAACTGGCCCTCGTGTAGGCCCCGCTTGCGCTCCAAATGGTCCGCGATCAGGTGGGCTGCTGTCCGTTCCAGTAGCTTGCTGATGACGTCCAAGAGCGATATGGCCCCGATACGCCCTCACCTTGGAATAGTCGGGCTTTCCCGGCTTGGGAATGACCACCCCTTTCGCCGTTTTCCAGATTCCCGGGTGGAATCCCAGTCGGATGCATGCCCGTACCAGCTGGGTGATCCGCTGCTTGTCCCACTGCCAGTACACTTTGACTATTTCAGCCGATATCCGGTCGTCTCCCGAGGCTGAGGTGTTGGCTGCCACTCCCAGAAGAGACCCTACCAGTTGAGCGTCGATCCTCTCAAAGGCCTTGCCCCCTTGCGCCGGTTCGAAAACCCCTGGTGGCCCAGGTGGGAAATGCGATTGTAGAATCGCTTGTTCCCGCTCGTGATGGCCTTCCGCGATGGAGCCGTCCTCCCTGACAAGCGCCTGACCGGTTTTGTCGATTCGGGGTGTCGTGTAAGCCGCTGCTCTCCACACCTTATTTCCGTCCGCCTCTTGCAGGAACCGATTCCAACAGTCCCTTTTTGCCTTTCTGATTGCCCGCCGGAATTCCCGCCTCACTACTTTAACCCGTGAAATCCCCGCCACCTTCCACTTTCTCCTCGCCCGTCCCAGATCCTTCCTTAGTTCCTTGAGGTCCTCACACCACCACGGCTTTGACCGTGAGCACCAGTGCTTCTTCCTGGCGTGCTCGTCCAGTGTCACAGTCATTGCCTCCCTAAGAGACCCCGCTGCCTCCCTCACCTCCTCCTTTGTACTGTCGTCTGACAGGATGAGGGTTCTCTCCGCCCCTGCCAGATAGCACTCCCTCGCCTTCCTCTGCCTCTCCTCCGCCTTCTTCTTTTCCTCCTCTTCACTTTCCTTTGCTGGGTCCCATCCGCTGATGTTCCAGCCTGTCGTCTCTGTGCTCGTGATGGCTGTTGGGTGGGAGTTACCCAGCACCTCCCATGCAATGACCTCATGGTCTGACCCTGTCGCCTCTTCAACAAGCAAGCACCAGTTCAGATCCATATTCGGTGAGGACAGGGTGAGATCGATGATGGAGTGGTTCATCACCCCAGGCCCCATCCTCGTGGCTTCCTCGGTGTTCCACACAAAAAGGTCCTCTTCTGTGATGAGCCGCTCCCAGAAAGTGTGGTTTTTGTTGTATGTTGCTTTAGGATTCCACATCTTGCTGTGCGCGTTCATGTCTCCAGCGACAATCACCCTCCGGTGTTTGGCGATTTCGCCCCAGGCCGCGCGCTGCGCTGACCTATTCGCCTCGTCTCTTCCCTCGTGCCGGTCATACACATCAGCGATGACGATTGCATCCCCACCTGGGGGGACAACCTCCACCACCTGTACGTGATTCCCACACTCCTACGTCAACATTTTCAGCTCCGTCACCCGGCACCTTGATGCCCGGTTTACCACAATCCAACATTTCGCTGGTTCATTCTCTGCACCCCGTATGAACTTAAAGCTTGGGTGCGCCCTCGCTCCATCTCTTTCATTTCCTTCCCTGGGCTCCTGTATCAGCACCAGGTCCGCTCCCATTCTGACCGCCGTTTCCAACACTGCCTCCACCACCTGACCCCCCCTAGCGCAATTGTGCTGCAGCGCCAGCAGCTTTCGGGTTCCCGTGGGGTCCACCATCAGACGGCCATGGGTGGGGCGGTGCCACTTGGTTCCACTTCCATGTCCTCAGCGTTCTCGGTCCATTCCGGGACGACCTTCTCGCCTGCCGCGTTTATGCTGGCGATCTGGCGCTGTGGCTGCGTCCGTGTGGGAGTGGAGGAAATATCCTCCGGTCCCTGTGCCCTCCGCGCTTCCAGTCGTGGGGGGGCTCCCCGCCCTCCCCTGCCAATCATTATGGCCGCCACCTTTGTCTTGCATCTCGCGCCCTGGGCTGGGTGCCCCCTACCGCAGTTCGGGTACTTCATTGTCGAGTGGGGACATATCTTCCCCATCCTCCCGCAGGTGGCGACCTCGCACCTGTGTTGCTCCGTCCGGTGTTATCCTGAGCAAATCGAGCAAACTGGTGCCCCCCCCTGGTGGCATCGGAACTCACTGTGCCCCCACCCGCTGCACCTTCCACAGAGTGTGTCTGCTCTGTCCACAATGAAAGGGAGCGCCCGGAACTTGACGCCAGCCACCCACATCTCCGTCAGCAGTTTGTTCCCTGCGACCTTGCTGCAGACCTTGAACACAACTGAGGCAGCACTCTGAGGCAGCGTGCCTGCCTGGTAGTGTTGTTCGATGTGCCTCTTGGCCCGCATCCACCGCATCGAGAAGGGGGGTACCACCACTCCCTCATTTTCCGCCTCTATCCGGTCATGCAGGTCCGCCAGGCCACTATCATGCCAGTATTGGGCATACAGAACCAGGATCTTCAGCTCGACCCAAGTTTCGTTTGCGACCACATTGATGATCGCCCTATCCGCCCGTCTCGCCGCCTCGATGATTTCCTTCTTGAACCTCAGGAGCATTGCCGCCGAGGCCCCCGCCCGTGCCACTGTGGTCAGCCTCCCCTGGGGGCTGATCTTGAACGCTTCCGTTCGGACATGCGGGGGCGCCACCTTGCTGAGTGCAATGTTGACTTGCGCCGCTGCATTCACTGCAACCGCCAGGTCGATTTGCGGGGCACCTGCCGTCCGCTCGAAGACGATCCCTCGTTCATCCCATGGGATTGGGCCCTTGATCGGCTCCAGCCCCGTGGTCTCCTTGGCCGGTTTGGCTCCCCGCCCGACCCTGCCGAACTCCTTCACCGATGTCTGCGGCAGCGCGGCCACTGCAGCTGCTCGCTGGGCCCAGTCGCCCACCCGTTGCGGCTGCTGCTGCGTCTGCTGCGCTGTCGGAGGCCGCACCCCCTGCTGCTGCTGCACCAGGCGTGTCCTCTGTTGTTGCTGTTGCTGTACCTGCCAGGGCTGCGGGTATTGCTGCGACGACGTTGGTGGCGCGACACTCGCGGATGCGCGCTCCTGCAGGTCCTCCCAATACTCCTCCACCGCCCGCATGCCTGCTCTGTGCGCTACTTCCTGCTGTACCCTCAGGCTCGCATCGTTGTCGGGGGCATCCAAATTTTTGATGGGGTTGGCCGCACCACTGTAGGCCTGCCCTTCTTCGTCCGAGAACTCCGCGTTTTCCCACCTAACCCTCGCCGCCACCTTCCTGGCTACCTTCTCCATAAACTGGTGCTCCTCCGCCGCCGCATTGGTCTCCGGCCACTTAAGGATCGACCGTGGCACCGCTGGCGTGACCGACGGGGCCCGCTTCTCGGCTCCCTCCGCCGCAGCCCCATCGACCCCCGCCTGCCTCGCCTGCCGCCTGGCTGTGCGGGGGGATTTCGGCGGCACTGCGGCGGCCACCTCCTTTCCCTTTCCCTTTTCCTTTTCCGTCTCCTTTCCCTTTTCCTTCCCCATTTCGGTCTTCTTCTTCCTCTTTAAACCCACTGGGGCTGGTGCCGGCGCCCCAGCAGACGTGTCCAGGGCCGGAGCGTGCTGCAACGCAAAGAGGCCGTCCCTCTCCACACCCTCCATGTCCTCCCACTCCTCGACCGGATCGTCCTGCGCTGCGCTGCCGGGGGTGGGCGCCGTCGCCACTACCCCTTCCATGGTCTCGGGCACTACGGTCCTCGGCCGCGTCGGCGCCGCTGGGGGTGGGACCGGGTTCGGCACACGCCCTGCATGGGGGGCCATCGAGTGCGCCAGTGTGGCCGCTGGGGCCCTGATCGCCGCGCGTATTTCCGCAATCTCAGCCGCGATCCCGTCCACCGTTCCCATCACCTTTCTCAGATCCTCCCGCCTCAACTCCATCAGCCCATCCAGTTTCTCCCACTGGCCAAACTCCCACCTTGCCTTCTGTCCCAGCTCTGTCTCGATAGCCTCTGTGGCCAGGAGCTTAACTGCTACCCTCTTCTCCCTCTCCTCAGCATCTGCCATTATCGCCCTCGCCCTGGAGTCCGCATCGGCGACCCCGGCCACCATCCCCTCCATCATCGTCTCTCCCAGCGCCTGCACCTTTGCCTCCAATTTCCTCTCCACCCTCGCTATCGCTGCCAGGATCTGAGCCAGCGCCGACGGCCGGCTATGTCTGTCCGGCCTGGTCGTGCCCATGGCCATGGCCATCCGCTTGCTTCCCCTGGTAGGGGTCACCGGCACCGGGGTCGGAACTGGCCAGTGTGCCGGAGTGGGCGTCGGGGTCGTCGACCTAACTGGGCCCGCCACGCCCTCCATCTCGTCCTCGCTCTGTTTCGCCACCTCCTCCACCCATTCATCCGCTGCCACATCCCTTTCCTCCACCCCCTTGCTTCCCGCCATTCCCACCCCCTCGCTGGAACCCTCGGCAGAGTTCAGGGTCAGAGCCGTTCCCACCTTCTGTGGGCTGCTGGGGGCTGCCGCTGAGAGCGAGCGCGCGAGCGCCCCCCTCATGGTCTGCTTGCCTGGGGTCGCAAAGAAATCGTCGTCGTTATGCAATGCATTGCCGTTGCCTCGCCGGAAGAATTCCTGCATGCTCTGCTCCTTTCCAGCGCCGGGCCCGGAACGCTTGAAGTTCGGTCTCCCATTGTCTTTTCCCTCCCACTGCTTCCCCACGCTCTCCTCGCTCTCTACCTCAGAGAGGCCGCTGCTGGCCTCGCTACCCGCGTCCTCCATTTCCTCCTCCCTGTAGCTTCCTAGGTCTCCCACCAGTCCTCTGGCAAGAGAGGTGTCGATGTCAGTGGCCACCACCGGGGCCGCTTCATTCGATGGGGTCGCTTCGCCGGACATCGTGACGTCTGTGAAGTCTTAGCGCTCGTGAAATCTGGTGTGTCGGTTGAAAGTCTTGGCGAATTTTGGCGTTGAGTTTCGTCCGAGGTGGGGTGGTTTTTTTTTTTTTTTTTTTTTTTTTGTTTATTCAGTACTCGTATGCGACCTAGGTAGATCATGACGAGGGGCATGGCCCATATATACAGTCCGTTTCCCTGCCGCAGTCCGCGTATCGCGGCACGGTGCAGGCTCCCATTGCCCTCCGCCCAGGCCCGTCCCGCGAAGTCGTGATAGCGCACCAAGGAAATCACAAAGGAGACGCACATCTCCACCTCCCCTACTCCACCGATGCCATGAAGGGCGGGGTGGGTAGGAACAGCG
>Ga0307508_10000901_pt1 | contig 34646 bp, 26 predicted proteins | sample 9_EM_MG_FD_203089 | JGI IMG/M metagenome (GOLD analysis project Ga0307508, IMG submission 203089) | Populus trichocarpa ectomycorrhiza microbial communities from riparian zone in the Pacific Northwest, United States - 9_EM | ecosystem: Host-associated > Plants > Roots > Unclassified | place...
AACACGAATCTCTTAGTGAATTTCCCACCCGCTCCCGTGCGAATCCTTTGGGACTACACAGTCGCTCCGCTGCCATCATACAAGTGTTGCCCGCTCAAGGGTGATAGACTGTTGGTGACCACCTGGGTGATTGTGCCGTTGGTGAAACACCCGAGTGTTACAGATATCCAACATATCCTCACCAGGACCAATAAACAGGGATACTCTGTAGCAATGCCATTCAAGTAGTCGCTTTACTGCTTCCCGTATGCTGGCCAATTCCAAACTTCATGAATGTAGCACACTTCGCAGTCCTGTACCTATAAAGGATGCCACTGAACCTAGTTCCAATGATTGTGAAGGTGTGGGAAAATATGTATTAGAAGTAGGTGTAGGTGGTGAGGAAGAGTGGTCATGAATACAACCTCCTCTCAGTGAATTGGAGGTTACCCCAACAGCCAGAACTGGTGAGTTCGAGGGCTGATTTGATGGTGGAAGCCCTTCCTGGGATGATCGAATACCTTGTTGCAAGGTTGAAGCTATTCCAGTAGCAGTGTCTGGTGCTTTTCTGATCTTTTTATGAGATTTATTATTGCTTACCGTCGAACGGGTTTGCTTATCAATTTGTGTATTGGGACCCATGGCTAGGATCTTCTCCGTACTGCCAGATTTGACAGCCCAGTGAAAAGTTAGCATACTAATTGAAATACAAAGTAACAAAACCTCAACAAGTCAATGGGCGATGTGACAGGTACAGACTCGGATGGAAGAATGAACATTACACTCAAAGTGGTGTTTCCTCTTCCGTATCAAATACAAAGCTACCGTAATTTGAGTTGACTGGTGGTGGGAGGTGTGCAGAAGAAAAGTGACAGTAGGTGATGTAGAGAAGAAAAGACTCATCACAGTATACAATCCAGTTAGATTTTCACTGCACATAACAACATTGCAAACTTGCGAACATGAACACACATTCAAGTGCTACTGAGCAGTTAGCCATGGTCAACATATTGCTGCAAAACTAGACATTCATCTACAGAGACTGCAATCGAGAATTATTGTCTGCAGTAGAGGCTACCATGATTCCCTGTCTATCATCCTTGACACTCAAACTGTCTGACATAATTCCTAGCGACATATAACTCCATTTTTCTCAAGTCAAATCCTGCAATTCATCTGCCTGCACTTCTTCAACAAACATTGTGTCACAAACCTGGTGCGACAGGCTCCTAGGCGCCACCGTGGGTGCCGCGCTCACCCTCGCCACACTATGGCTGATCCTTGTCTCCACAGCCACGGCCACCATCATCCTACGTGCCTAGCCGTAGTACCCCAACCCCTGCCAATATCGCGCCGGTAGTGATATTCCTCAGAACCTGGTCGCGGGCCGCCCCAGGATTTTCCCTGCTTGTTTCCTTACTGTCTGCATGTCTGCCTCACTTTACTCTGTGTTATGTTTATTACTTACCACGTTGTGCTTGACGTTTCCTTACTGTCTGCATGTCTGCCTCGCTTTACTCTGTGTTATGTTTATTGCTTACCACGTTGCGCTTGACATTTCCTTACGGTCTACGTGTCTGCCTCGCTTTACTCTGTGTTATGTTTATTGCCTACCTTGTTGTTTCCCTACTGTTGTGTGTGTCTGCCTTGCGTATTGCGGTAGGATGAAGGGCCGAGTAGGATCATGTGTTTCCTTGGGCACAGCGATTGAGTCATGATGAGCTGGGGAGGAACTGTGTCAGTCTTGTGGGCAAGCTGTGATTCCACAGAGGAAAGGAAAGGTATAAAGGAAGAGCGCAGTAGCTAGTCTGAAGATTCTTCTCCATGCAATCTATTATCTCTCTCCACAGACCTACCTCTCTCTACCTGTGAACTGGCACTGCGACCACCACCCCGATAAGAACAACGAGCCCACGCAAGGCATGTGAGAAGACCGCGACGAGACCATGCCAGGTATGACGAATACCGCGAGAACAACGAGCCCACACAAAGGCATATGAGAAGATCACGACGAGACCATGCCAGGCGTGATGGATACTGCGAGAACAACAAGCCCACGCAAGGCATGTGAGAAGACCGCGACGAGACCACGCCAAGCGTGACGAATACTGTGAGAACAACGATTCCACCCAAAGGCGTGTGAGAAGATCGCGACGAGACCACGCCAGGCATGATGGATACCGTGAGAACAACGAGCCCACGCAAGGTGTGTGAGAGGACCGCGACGAGACCACGCCGGGCGTGACGGATACCGCGAGATGACGAGCGGCACGTGAGTACACTGGAAGTGTGACTACGAGTGGTGCGTGAGTACGCCGGAAGTGTGACTACGAGCGGCGCATGAGTATGCTGGAAGTGTGATCACGAGCTTGCCCCGAAGAACCAAGCCTACGTTACCTGTCGCGCAGCACGGAGTAGTCAAGGCAGGATCTTAACACTAGATTGCGTCTCCCTATTGACACCTGACGTAGCAACAAGAAAGACATGGTGGAGTCCCCGGACCCTCTCAACCTGAGCGAATTTAGGGACGTCCCTGACGACCAGCGAGCACTGAGTCCAGTAACCCCAGAGCAAAGATCCAGGCCACAGACCCCCGAGTTACCAGAACAGACTAGAAGAATGACGGAAGGACCCCACCTTTTGACAACGGAAATGTTGCAGGCCCTCCTAGCGGCACGCAACAGACTGCCGCAGACCAGTTACCCAAAGCTCCAGGACCCCAAACCGTTCGAAGGAGAAAAAGCAAAATTCAAAACGTTCCTGGCCCTGTGTGAGCTGAAGTTTAGAACAGAGGGAAATCGATTCGACGACGATGAGAAAAAAACGGGATACACATCCTCCCTACTCCGGGGGGTGGCATGGAACTGGGTGGAAACCTTCCTGAACCAGGAGGGAGGAATCAACCTAACATGGGAAGAACTGAAAACTAACATGAAGAACGCCTTCAGCCAGGTAGATGCCAAGGAAATAGCCTTTGAAAAATTCCAGAAAATCCAGCAGGGAAACTGGACGGCAGCAACCTACTGGGCGGAGTTCCAACGAATCAAAGCAGACCTCCCATACGTGGACAACGTATGTATTGCACGATTCCGAGACGGATTACACCCCAAAGTAAAAAGGCACATCAGGAAAAAAAATCTGCGTCTGGACGCACAGGCTGCAACGAGACACACCAGGCGCTCAGGACGCTCTGGACGCACCCTGGCAGGGCACATACTGCTCCCAACGCGAAATGTACAGGCAATGTGAATTCGGACACAGCACACCATGGCACCGTGCATTCGGACGCCGTATGCTAGGGCGCTGTGCGTCCAGACGCAGCACGCCATGGTACCGTACATTCGGACGCCGTATGCCAGGGCACCGTGGGTCCGGACGCAGCTCGCCATGGCATCTGCTAACCAGATGGGGCGTGTCAGGGCATTTTCCTTCTGGACACAGCCGTGTCAGGGTATTTTCCTTCTGGACGCAGCCATGTTAGAGCATTTTCCTTCTGGGCACAGCCGTGTCAGGGCAAATGGCGTCCGGACGACGCGAGTCATGGCACCACGGTCACGCTGTCTGTCAAGGCACGGAACATCGTAGCAAATACTCTTGTCGCATTCGCAAACATGTAGCGGGTTTCAGGCATAGTGACTCAGTCCAGTTCTATTCATTCTATCTAATGTACATCTATATATGCTACTACCACACTTCACGCGGAAACAAAGAAAAGTTGGCAAATACGATACGATGCATTGAGTACGACATGATGAGCACGACGCGATGAGCACGACGTGATGAGCACGACGCGATAAGCACGACGAGATGAACACGACACGATGAGCACGACGACTATGAGGAGGATGGCAATGAGTACGCTACCGGCAGCGAGGACAATAGCAAGTAGGATGTGGCGAGTATGATTGCGAGCTTTGTGACATGGTTAGCGCAGCTCTCAGAGTGACAGACAGCGGGAAGTTGTACAATACAACGTGACGAGTATGATGTCAATGAGGGTGCCGGCGGCGAGAACAATAGCGGGTAGGAGGCGGCGAGTATGATATCAATGAGGGTGCCGGCGGTGAGAATGATAGCAAGTAGGCCGCGGCAAGTATGAGCGCGCGTAAGACACGGTGAGTATGATGTCAATGAGGGTGCCGGCGGTGAGGATGATAGCAAGTAGGACACGGCGAGTATGATTGCAAGTAAGACACGGCGAGTATGATGGCGAGCTTTGTGACATGGTTAGCACAGCTCTTGGAGTGACAGACAGCGGGAAGTTGTACAATACAATGTGACAAGTACGATGTCAATGAGGGTGCCGGCGGCAAGAACGATAGCGGGTAGGATGCGGCGAGTAGGATGGCATTGAGGGTGCCAGCGGCGAGGACGATAGCAAGTAGGACGCGGCAAGTATGATTGCAAGTAAGACGTGGCGAGTATGATGGCGAGCTTTGTGACAAGGTTAGTGCAGCTCTCAGAGTGACAGAGACACCGGGAAGTTGTACAATACACATTGAGGAGTACGATGTCAATGAGGGTGCCAGCGGCGAGGACGATAGCAAGTAGGATACGCCGAGTAAGTCGCAGTGAGTATGATGGCGTGAAAGACACGACGAGTATGATGGCAATAGAAAGTGCCAAGCCACTACTAATGCTTGCACTTTCGCAAGGTTCGGCTCATCACTCATAGATAGACCCCTTTTTTCTTCTCCTTTCACCTCGCCCTACTCGTCGACATTTTCCTAATTGACATCTTACTCGTTGCGCCTTTCTCGCCATCATACTCGCTGCGTCTTACTCGCTCTGATACTTGCTGCGTCCTACTCACCCACACTCACCGCGTCCTACCCCCTATCGTTCTCGCCGCCAGCACCCTCATTGACATCGTACTCGTCACATTGTATTGTACAACTTCCTGCTGTCTGTCACTCCGAGAGCTGTGCTAACCATGTCACAAAGCTCACCATCAAACTCGCCGCGTCTTACTTGCAATCATACTCGCCGTGTCCTACTTGCTATCGTCCTTGCTGCCGGCACCCTCATTGACATTATACTCGCCGCGTCTTACGCGCGCTCATACTCGCCGCGGCCTACTCGCTATCGTTCTCGCCGCCGGCACCCTCATTGACATCATACTCGCCACGTCCTACCCGCTATCATTCTCGCCGCCGGCACCCTCATTGACATCGTACTTGTCACGTATTGTACAACTTCCCACTGTCTGTCACTCTGAGAGCTGCACTAACCATGTCACAAAGCTCGCAATCATACTCGCCACATCTTACTTGCAATCATACTCGCTGCGTCCTACTTGCTATCGCCCTCGCCGCCAGCACCCTCATTGACATCATACTCGCCACCTCATACCCGCTATCGTTCTCGCCGCCGGCACCCTCATTGACATCGTACTCGTCACATTGTATTGTATACCTTCCCACTGTCTGTCACTCTGAGAGCTGTGCTAACCATGTCACAAAGCTCGCAATAATACTCGCCGTGTCCTACTTGCTATCGTCCTCGCCGTCGGCGGCGTGCTCATCGCCATCCTCCTCATAGTCGTCGTGCTCATCACATCGTGCTCATCGCGTAGTGCTCCACACGTTGTGCTCAACGCGTTGTGTCGTATTTGCCAACTTTCCTTTGTTTCCACGCAAAGTGTGGTAGTAGCATATATAGATGTACATTAGATAGAATGAATAGAACTGGACTGAGTCACTATGCCTGGAACCCACTGCGTGTTTGCGAATGCGACAAGAGTATTTGCTGCGATGTTCCATGCCTTGACCGCCAGCATGACCCCGGTACCATGACACACGTCATCCAGATGCCATTTGCCCTGACACAGCAGTGTCCAGAAGGAAAATGCCCTGACACGGCTGCATCCAGAAGGAAAATGCCCTGACACGGCTGCGTCCAGAAGGAAAATACCCTGACACACTCCGTTCGGTAAGCAGATGCCGTGGCGAGCTGCGTCTGGACGCACGGTGCCGTGGCAAGCTGCGTCCGGATGCACGGTGCCATGGCGAACTGCATCCGAGTTAAGCAGGTTGCGTTCAAAGCATCCAGAGCGTCTAGTGCATCCGAACGCTCAGGACGCAATTTTTTTTTTCCTGATGCACTTAGTCATGAGCGAAACCCCCACCACAGTCTTGGTAGACTACGCCACTGCCGCCATCAAAACAGATAGCCACCTATGCAACCTCGGAGTCATTAATCGCCGACCTACCACCAACCCAGAAGCGCGTTTCCACATCCACACAAGGGAGCCCCCGTCGATGCCCCCAGGAGACCCGATGGACCTCGATGCCACCCGATGATTCAAGTTCGCAAGGGGAACGCCGAGCTGATTTCCATGACAAGTAATCACGGGAGAATGTTACAACTGCGGAAAGAAAGGACATTTCGCAAAAGAATGCCCCCAGCCCAGGAAAGAACGAGTTCCATGGAGAAGACCATACAGGGCCGCAGAAGCCACCTGCAAGGAGACGACCAAGGAAGAACCGGCGGGAAACGGCAACCCTCGGGAATAGGTGCCGACAACCACCACCCGAGGGAAACACCTGTTGTCCAAACCAAAGAAGACCCCCTGTACCTAGTACGAACCGCCCGATACGACCGAGAGGAGAAAATTATGATCAAAGTATGAATCCAGGGGACAGACGGGAGGGAATGCGCCACTACAGCCTTGGTGGACAGTGGGGCATCAGAAAACTTCATTGATAAAGCCTATGCTGAGGCCAGCGGAATACCTATGCAACAAAAAACAATGCCAAGACGAGTATTGACAGTCGACAGAAGTGAGATCACCAGTGGGCCGGTAACCCACGATGCTCAAATCCACCTAACCATCAACCATCACAAGGAGGACATCCGGCTACACTGCATCATGATCAGGAATACCCCGATCATCCTGGGACTCCCGTGGCTCAAACTCCATGACCCAGTGATAGGGTGGAAAATTCACACCATGAAATTCCACTCCGACCCCTGCACCGAGAAATACCTACCCAGCTCACCAAGAGCCAACACAGTCCCAGAAGGAAAAGCCACAGAACAATACTACAAGAAAACACCAGCAGAAGAAGAAGAGAACTGGGAAATCGGCGAAACAGACCCATGGGAGGTATGCTAGGTAGTAATCGACAAAATCAAAGAGACATCCCGAACAAGCAAGAAACCAATTCCCCCGGAATATCACGAATTCCTTGATGTATTCACCGAACAAGAACCAAAGACACCCCCACCTCACCACGCGCAGGACCACCATATCCCACTGGAGGAAGGGAAGGCACCCTCATATGAGCCACTGCGACCCCTGAACGAAGACAAAATGAAGGCCCTGAGACAATACCTAGAAATCAACGAAAAACGAGGATGGATCCGGGCATCCACCTCCCCGGCCGGAGCACCCATACATTTCGTCAAGAAAAAGGATGGAGGACTATGCCTGTGTGTGGACTACCGGCAACTAAACGACATCACGATCAAAGATCGGACACCACTGCCTCTGATCGGCGAGTCTCTCGATCAACTCTCCAGCGCCACCATCTACACCAAACTCGATATACGAGACGCGTACTACAACCTCCGCATTGCAAAGGGCGACGAATGGAAAACAGCGTTGCGGATGCGATATGGGCTATACGAGTATTGCGTCATACCATTCGGACTCACCAACGTCCCAGCATCCTTCCAACGATGGATGAACGAGATCCTGAGTGACTACCTAGACATCTTCTGTGTGGCATATCTGGACGACATCCTGGTCTTCTCACCCGACGAGGAAACACACCGAAAACATGTCCGGGCAGTCCTCACACGAGTACGTGACACCGGACTAATGCTGAAAGCATCCAAATGTGAATTCCACACCATGGAAACAGAATATCTGGGATATGTCATATCGCTGGGAGGGCTGAGAATGGACGAAGAAAAGATTCGAACAATCAGAGACTGGAAGGAGCCAACAAACGCCAAAGGGGTGCAAAGCTTCCTGGGTTTCGCCAACTTCTACCAAAGGTTCATCAGGGACTATAGCAAGATTACGACACCCCTCTCCTCCCTCACAAGAAAGGACAAGTTATGGGAATGGGGTGACAAGCAGCAGGAGGCGTTTGAGACACTGAAGGGAGCAATGATCACAGAACCGATATTGCAACACTTCAATCCGGAACAACCCGTCACCATCGAAACAGACGCCTCCGACTACGCCATAGGAGCAATCTGCTCACAACCCGACGAAAAGGGAATCCTGCACCCTGTAGCATACTACTCGAGGAAACTCAAAGACCCGGAGGGCAATTACGACATCCACGATAAGGAGTTACTGGCGATAGTCGACGCACTACGAAAATGGGATACCTATTGTAAAACAATGGGACCAAAAATCACGATCCTCACCGACCACAAAAACCTCGAATACTGGAAAACAAAAAAAAGACCTCAATTTGCGACAAGCCCAGTGGGGTGAGCGATTAGCTAACTATGACTTCGTGATCAAGTATTGACCCAGGAAATTGGCTGGCAAGCCAGACATCCTCTCCCTGGGAAGGGGATATGAAGCATTGGCAGAACCATGGCCGAATCCTGTTACCCGAAGAAGCGTTCGAAGCACTCCAGGCCAATACAACAGAAACCATCAACCTCAATATAGACAAGGAACTCCTGAATGAAATCTCGACACTAAGAGCAGCAGATAAAGAGATCCAAGAAATCCGGAGGAAAAAGGCGAGCGGGACCACCTGCGATGGAAAGATCGCGCTAGGGTTATGCGAGGAAAACAGTGGGTTGCTAATGTATGACGGCCTCATATGGATCCTGGACGACGACACCCTACGACTACGCATATTAAGAGACCACCATGACGCGCAAGCCGCGGGACACCTGGGCCGAGCAAGAACCCTGGAACTCATTAGCCGAAACATCTACTGGCCAGGGCAACGAAAGTACATCCACAGATACGTCGACCACTGTGACACCTACCATCGCATCAAGCCAATCCGACACGTGCCATTTGGACTGCTAAAGCCGCTCGAACTCCCACACCGGCCATGGGACATGATATCAATGGACTTTATCACCGCACTGCCGATGAGCAACGGAAAAGAGGCATTATGGGTAATAATCGACCACCTCACAAAGATGGGATATTTCGTCGTCTGCCAGGGTACCATGAACCCTGAAGACCTGGCATACCACTTCCTCCGACAGGTAATAAGACCCCACGGACTGCCAAGCAGTATTGTATCAGACAGAGGGTCCCTGTTTACCTCAGACTTCTGGAGACGAGTAACAGAAGCACTCAGGATATCATGCAACCTCAGCACAGCCTTCCACCCACAAACAGACGGACAAACGGAAAGAGCCAATACCACCCTCAAGCAGTATCTCTGGACATACTGCAACTACCAACAGGACGACTGGGAAAGGTTGTTACCAATTGCCGAATTCTGCTACAACAACACACAAACCGGAACCACAAGAATAACCCCCTTCTTTGCCAACTATGGATATCACCCTCGTTTCCTGCCAAACCTCGGCACCCGGAATGAGGAGACTCCGGAAGTATCGGAATATGTTGCGGCATTGAGAAGGTTGCATGAAGAACTTCGAGCAGAGATTAAGGAGGCCCAAATGTCTCAAGCAGAGCAAGCCAACAAAGCACGACATCCGGACCCGGTACTGAACCCAGGCGACAAGGTCTGGTTACGACGAAAAAACATCCGGACAATCCGACCATTGAACAAACTGGATCACAAGCAGATCGGCCCATACCCCATCCTAGAGAAAGTGGGCTCATGAGCATATAAGTTGGACCTACCGGCCACGGTCAAAATCCACCCCGTCTTCCACATCTGCCTCCTTGAACCCACAGCCAGCACCGAACCCATCCCAGGACACCAACAACCACTGCCACCACCCGTGATCATCCAAGAACAGCAAGAGTGGGAAGTAGAAAAGATTCTCGACTTGTGACACCATAGAAACCAGATACAGTATCGAGTCAAGTGCACCGGCTTCTACAACCCCGTTCGTACCTGGTACCCAGCCTGCAACTTTGAAAACTCACCCGACCTCATCCACCAGTTCCACGAGGAGTACCCCGAGAAACCTGCCCCCCAAAATTAGCAATATGTCCACTACCGCCACGATCGACACCAACGAAGGCTGGACCTTCCCCGACGACAACAACCCTGTTCCCGAATTCCCTACCACGACCGAGCCCGACAACAATTGGGGTATTCCTCCCGCCACACCTTCCCCGCCACTGTCCGCTGTAGGACATCCCCATACTAACGATCACACCTCCCTCCACTGGACGGCTTGCTACGATGACTACTGCAACACTCACCAACAAATGAAGGACAACAACTACTACCCCCGACACGGCAACGACTGCCGCCGCCGCAGCCACCAGCAGTGCGACTGCCCCAACGCCCACCCATACGAGCTGGCCGAAGTCATCCGTGTGAGACACCTCAACCCACGCAAGGCCTGCGCCAATTGGCAGAAGGGAAAGCGGGTCTGCCCTGACTGCTGATTCCTGGTAAACTTGAACGACCACCACCTACGTTGCCAAAGCACCGCGCAGCGTGTGCCACTGGCCGACATCACGCCACCCCAGGAGGCCTCCACGGCCACCGAAGAAAACCCTGACGCCGAGACGGCTACACCTCTGGACGACCAAATCCGCCCATTGGCGGAAATCATCACCACGGTCCAGAACACGGTCAAACAAGAAGCCCGTCATAACTACGGGATCCAGCGCCTGCTGGCCCAGACGATACGCGACCAACATAACACCGACCAACGACAACTCCAGAGGATGGCATGAACCCTGGAAACCATCACCGCTGAACAGCAGCGAATAAACGAACAACAAACCCGGCAGCAGGCTAGCTGACCCATCCGCATCTACCACACTCCGATCCACCGCCGCACGACTGCCACCCGGCCTGATCTCGCCGGAGCTTCGGTCTGAATGGGGAACCTACTGTCACGAACCTGGCACGACAGGCTCCTAGGCGCTGCCGCAGGCGCCACGCTCACCCTCGCCACACTATAGCTGATCCTTGTCTCCGCCGCCACGGCCAGTGTTCTACATAGACCAGACATGTCGGCAGACCGGTCTAAGTCGGTCTGCCAAGACCCCGACCCAACCAACGGTTGGTCGGACTACTTAAAATTAAGCCAATTCAAACTAAGGGTTGGTCGGTCTAATTAAAATTAAGCCGATTCAGACTAAGTGTTGGTCGGTCTGGATATAAGTAGACCGATTCCGACCTCACCTGTCCAGGTCTGCCGATGTCGGCCGACGTCGGGATAACACTATAAAGGCAGTTAGTTTTTCGTTAGCCTCCGGCAGGTGAGTGCTGGGCCGGCACATATGTTCAGCAGCGCAAAGATAATGCTCTCAGATCGCCGTTGCCGTACGGGAGACGACATGCTTGAGGCTGTCGAATGTTTGAAAAGCTGGCAGAGTGGTGGGATGATCGCGGCTACGAAGGAGGATGTTAAAGCGATCGAGTAGATGTTGGCAGCCCTTTGTGAGGAGGATCTGGTGTAGTGTAGCGATAGCGCACGCCAAAGAATTGATGAGTTACTTCAAATCACTGGTGCTGTTACGGAAGCTTGTAAAGTACAGGGACAAAAGTTTCCGTACAGTGGCCGTTTTACACCAAAAATGCCCGTTTTCACACAACCAAAAACCACTCTTTACTTAACGGAAAAAAACTGTGCCTTTCACAAACGTCTTAGAATCGTAAGAATCATCATCTATAAAAATCTTGACAACTTTTATTTTATATTGGTGGTGCACAAAATTGTGTTATGCACAAGTTGAAAAGTGACTTCGGATTTTATTTGGGACTCTCATATAAAAATATTACACAGCAACCAGTTTCAACACCAACTATTCTCCCATATGGCATTACTCAACCACAATGACTTAGAATTGCATGCCGATTTTTTATAAGATTATCTACGTAGCTAAGAAGGCCTCCCAACAGTCCATCATTTTTTCCAGTGAATGTAGGTTGCTGTATCCGTGGTTGAAAATGGGCTACCTTGGTCAAAGGAAAATTTGTTTAGTCACCCTACTTTGCATAAAATAATGATTTTTACGGGCTGAAATTCCATTGAAGCTTTATTAGTATATATTCATGATATATGCCAACTACTGAGACTTTCTAAATTGTGGTTGTGGGGATCGAGAAGGTTGAGTGAGGGCATCATGGGCAGTTGTACCTGGGTGTACGAAAACTTTTGGCCTAGTACTTTAGTATCCCTGTACAGGTGTAATGAATTTTCTGCAAAATCAACTTTTTTAACCAGACCTATCCCGACGTCGGCCGACAGACCCGACCTACACTTGGTCGGTCAGGATATATCCCAACCAGTCCCGACCGAAAATTTATTGGTCGGGATATATCCCGACCGGTCCCGATCTCGGATTTTTTGGTCGGGATATATCCCAACCAGTCCCGACCTAGGCCAAAATTATTCCGGACTGGTCTATGTAGAACACTGACCACGGCCACCGTCATCCTACGCACCTAGCCGTAGTACCCCAGCCCCTGCCAATATCGTGCTGGTAGCGATATTCCTCAGAACCTGGTTACGGGCTGCCCCAGGATTTTCCCCGCTTGTTTCCTTACTGTCTGCGTGTCTGCCTCACTTTACTCTGTGTTATGTTTATTGCTTACCACGTTGCGCTTGATGTTTCCTTGCTGTCTGCATGTCTGCCTTGCTTTACTCTGTGTTATGTTTATTGCTTACCATGTTGCGCTTGACATTTCCTTACTGTCTGCATGTCTGCCTCACTTTACTCTGTGTTATGTTTATTGCTTACCTTGTTGCTTCCCTACTGTTGTGTGTGTCTGCCTTGCGTATTGCGGGAGGATGAAGGGCCAAGTAGGATCATGTATTTCCTTGGGCACAGTGATTGAGTCATGATGAGCTGGGGAGGAACTGTGTCAGTCTTGCGGGCAAGCTGTGATTCCACAGAGGAAAGGAAAGGTATAAAGGAAGGGCGCAGTAGCTAGTCTGGAGATTCTTCTCCACACAATCTATTATCTCTCTCCACAGACCTACCTCTCTCTACCCGTGAACCGGCGCTGCAACCACCACCCCAATAAGAACAACGAGCCCACGCAAGGTGTGTGAGAAGACCGCGACGAGATCACGCCAGGTATGACGAATACCGCGAGAACAACGAGCCCACGCTGTGACCCTAACCCGGGCACGCTGGCAGCATCCTCGATTATCGCCCTTAGGCAATATCCTCGGAACAGCACTGCGCGGGTAACCACTGCACGTAAGACTGTTTGACACTCGCCACGCTCCTAGCGGCTCCGGTGTTAAGCCACCAAGTCCGGCCCGAGGCGGCCCGGAAGGTTAAAGGGAAGTTTGACGGAGTTCCATACTCCGAGGGTATGACTCAGGATTAAGATGAGTAAGCAGGGGGGCGAGCCGGATATATAAACAGATAGCTCCCCCGCTCATGAAAGAACAACTCTCTTCTCTTCTTTATTTTCCTCCCCATTCCTCTCGTGTCTCCTCTCGTTCCGTGCATCGTAACACACGCAAAGACGTGTGAGAAGATCGCGACGAGACCACGCGAGGCGTGATGGATACCGCGAGAACAATGAGTCCACGCAAGGCGTGTGAGAGGACCGCGACGAGACCACTCCGGGCGTGACGGATACTGCGAGACAACGAGCGGTGCGTGAGTATGCCGGAAGTGTGACTACGAGCGGCGTGTGAGTACGCCAGAAGTGTGACTACGAGCAGCACGTGAGTACGCCGGAAGTGTGACGACGAGCGGCACGTGAGTACACTGGAAGTGTGATCACGAGCTTGCCCCGAAGAACCGAGCCTACGTTACCTGTCGAGCAGCACGGAGTAGTCAAGGCAGGATCTTGACACGTTGGCACACTCAAAACCTGGGACTTTACAACTGGTTGCTCGATGAGTAGCCTCCTACTCTTATTATTTATGTGGTTAGCGCACTTCATCACATACTACAGGAGTGGCAAAAGAGTGGCAGTGAGCCCCAATCAGGCTCTGTGTTGCAGTGAGCCCAACGCAAAACAGGTGGTTGGACTTATTTTTTCAATTTCAAAAATAATTGCAGTAAGTAGTTTTTGATACTCCAAGAGTAGTGCTAACTATTTCTACAGCATCTTATGGTATATTTATGTCGCTATGAAACAGGCTTCCTCCTTGACTATGAGAAATAGCTGTGAACTCGATTCGTCATACGCTCCAGGCTCAAATCCTCTCTAGAATGACAGTGGACGAATCAGCACCAGTAGTAGAGCCAGCTCCTATCCTGGAACTAGACCCTGATCTGTTGAAAGCATTCTATGAACAGCCTGAACCTAAGGAGATCGATTTGGGACCACTGGTAGTACCATACAGGAGTGACAGCTACAGGATCAGAGTTGAGAACTGCATGGATGTAACAGTCAGGTGTTTCACCAATAGCACAATCATCCAGGTAGTCACCAACAGTCTATCACCCTTGAGCAGGCAAAACATGTATGATGGCAGCAGAGCGACCGTATAGTTCCGAAGGATTCGTACAGAAGGGGTTCGGAAAATTCACTAAGAGATTTGTGTTCGAAATATCACTAGAGAGTTGATTCCAGAAACTATGTAATATTGTTAAGGCTCAACTTCCGACTGATCGTTGCTGATGCCTCTCTACGCAGGAAACTGGTGTTTTTTAAACATCACACTGACTTGTTGGCCATCTGCTCTCGGACCGACTCAGGAAGCGCAATACCTTGGTATTATGCAACAGCGTCTCTCCTCATCAGAGGGAGATAGGGTTGATTGGGACGTGGTACCGATTGATAGGTATGGACCCAGAAGATCTTCGATCCGGGTGCTTGCGAACAATCTTCATTTGTACCCCCTTGTAGGCGTCATCACCCTCGTGCTCCTGTCCACAGCCCTTACTGGCTAAATGCTTTTCAGGTGCATTCAGGGTTGCAATCTATGGGGAAAGGTGTAAGGCAAGATTTTTGTGCGTGATATAGTGGCTGTGAGGAGAGAGGGAGGCAGAGCGAACCACTCCGTGAGAAGCTTGTTTCTGGCATGGAAGACATGGGAAAAGGGATCATGAGAAACTTGGTGGATGAACGATGGACAGAGACGCAAGGGAAGATGGTAATATTCTAAGTGATAAGCATGCCGAGAACTCCAGCCACTGCATCGGGAAAAATTTTTTTCGCGCTGGGAGCGTGTACATGCTTCCAGTGCTTGTAACCCTTTCACCGAAAATCCCCTCTTGCATACACAGGAATTCACACAAATCAGCGTTGCAACAAAAAATATTCGTAATAACGCAGACATCAACCATTTCCGTTACCAACACAGGTCACGTTCATTAACGAAAACCCCGTATTATGAACAGGATCCCATCATATAGATGATACTCTCGGTGTGGTGATGGCGACGCCTACCACTGTCTCCGATACCAATGCAGATAGCGTTCATTAATGAAAACCCTGTATTACTAATGGGATCCTATCATGTAGACTATACTCTTAGTGTGGCGATGGCGACGCCTGCCGTCTCCGATACCAATGCAGGTCGCGTTCATTAACGAAAACCCCATATTACGAATAGGATCCCATTGTGTAGACGATACTCCCCACGTGGCAATGCCAACACTGGCCGTCCACTATACTCTATGCAGCGTATTGCTACAAATGCATCACATTTATTGTGTATGCCTCACCCAACATCACATGTACCAATAGATTCTAATAATGCTAACCGTTCTGTTGTATCTCTATTCAATGCATGCTACATATCGTCATCTGCCTCCGCGAGCTCCACATATTTCATATCCTCATCATCAAACATACCGTCATCCTCATCTTCAACTATGTCCTCCTTAAAATCGGCTGTATCATTCAGTGAATGTTCAGCGGTGCTAATGGTATCGTTGCCATTGTTTCCACTGAGGACAGAGTCGGTTTGGACAACTATGTTCTCGTTGTCCATTGTTACACCCAGCGCGCTGGTGACACCCCAAGACATGCAATTAGTATGACTAGCCGGACCCAATCTGAGGATTGAGGCCGAGTGATATTACATGAGTGAAAGTCATAGGCTGGGGCGAGCTCTGAAAGAGAGGAGTATTACCGACCCAACAGCAGCCGGGTGGTAACTCAAGGTTACCAATGGGAAAGGGGATGAGTGGCAGCCTCAGGCAAGGGCCTGGTCACATCCCTGGGAGGTGTCAAGGTTATCCTCCGCAAGACCCATACTAAAAGCTACTAGTTACCATACACCGGTAAAAATGTCAACTTTTTCTGGGTACAATATAACTCACGAGCGGTCGTGCAGGACGCGCGAGACAGAACGGGTCCGGTGGGTATATGAGGGAAGCCAGACCATCTGTCAGTGGTTTGAAGAAGATCGGACCTTAACTTGTCAAGTTACAGAGACGTATTCTTCAGTTAACTGCGATTGCTGCGGCACTTGTAGTGATATCACCAGGCATTCCCAAAAGCATCTAGACTTGCCTCCTCCCTTGCCAAGGTCCATATTTCCGTCCGCCTTACGGAGCGCTCGTTGGCGTGACATGACTCGCCATCGTCCGCTGTGCAGACGCAGAGTTTGCACCGAACTGGGTATCGATTGTTGTCACCGCAAAGACGTCAGTCTACTGATAGAGAGAAGAGGGTGTGCAGTGGATTGCAGATGAACCTACCGAGTAGCACTCCTACGTCCGGGTCGCTGACGACGATGCCGTCATTCCTCGTGATGCGGACGATCTTGTGCCAATGTTTTGCGGCGGCGCTCAGGTGCGCGACCTCTTTATCGCCGTGTATGCCGACGTCGTCCAGGAATGTCCTCGGCTCGCCGACGTGCAGCTGAGCGACAGTGAGCCAGGCTTGGTCGAGGAACTTGGGCCCGTCGCAGCAGGCAAACTTGACGGCGACGATGACAATGGCTGCGAGGTGCAGGGCAAGGATAGCGGCGGCGACGGAGAGGCCCGTAGTCCGGATTGGGACCTCGACACGGCGCGTCAACTGGACGGTGCGATGCAGCATTGTCATCTCGAGACCCCTCTCGTTGCGCCAGTACCTGGCCGGGATCGCGAGCTCGTCGAGGAAGATGCGCGACGTCAGCACCGAGAACAGCGTCTGCATGCCAGCGACGGGCGTACGCGACGAGTTCCACACGCCGCGCACCACGATCGACCGGTACGCTTGGCTCATCTCGTCGACCTCGAGCGATTCGCCGTACGGCAGATTTTCGGAAGTGCGGCCGAAGCCGCCACGGATCGTCGGGATCACCTCGGTGAACGGCGAGTAGTTGGCATACGTCCAGTGCAGCAGGTCCATCACCCCACGCGCGGTGTGCGGCAGCGCGGCTGAGTGCTGCGCCCGGATCGCCGTCGTGGATGAGACGTTGTTGTTCCAGAGTGAGCCGAGGACAGGTTCCTCGGCGCGCCATTCAGCGGCCGCCTCGACCGTCGCCATTGTGTTGCCCGTCGCGACGACACAGAGCGATAGGCGGGCGCGGTAGTCGGACGTAGTAGTGGAGTTAGTAGTGGTGTTGATCGCCGCACCTCGCTGCACGGTCTTCGACACCCAATCTGTGCTGTCAAAGCCGAAACCCGCACGCGAGCCGTAGAGCGCGCGCACCAGCGCTGCGCTGTCGTCGTCGACCGGCTGGTGCTTATCACCAACGATCGCCCACAGCTCCGGCGGCTCGTCGATGAACAGGAACCACGTGTTCGTGGGCGCGAGAAGACACGGCGTCGGGAAGCCGGGACACGCGCGGGAGGGGGGGCTCCGCAGCGGACACAAGTTGACACCCATCGGGTCGCCGAGTGTGCAGTTCACATCCAGAGCCAGATCGGAGGCGGCTTGGTCCGCGTTCCACTGGAACGAACCGCGGGAGCCGAGCTCTGGCACAGAGGAGTACAGGAACGACGAGCTCACCCGCCCGAGCAGTCGGTCCGGCTCGACGTACGAGAGACTATCGACGTCGGGAGACACGCACAGTGCGTGCGCCTCCATCAACCCGCCGCGGCCGTGGTAGTACAGCAGCGATTCCCTGTCGGTGGCATTCAGCAGTTCGGGGAAGGCGCGTAGGGTCGCGCCGGTATCGGTCAGGGCTCGGCCAGTAGTGTTGTTCTCGGTGATGACGGTCTGGTCTCCGGTGCGCTCGGCGAAGCGGAAGAAGGCCGGCGGGTGCGGGGCGAAGGGGCGCTTCTGAGCGACGTCTATCGGCGTGCCGACCTGTCGCTCGTAGCGCTGGGTCTCGATCGGGCCGCGGACGTAGCCGCCGTCAAGGTCCATGAGCAGCGCCGCGGACAGCAGCTGGGACGTGGCCAGCGCCGCAGAGAGCAGGACGACGAGCGCGAGGATGGCAAAGTTGCGGCTGCGGCGGGCACCTCGCCAGATCGGCGACGCCATGCTCCAGGGCGCGCAGGCGACGAAACGGTACATTGACATGGCGGCGGCGTCGCGCAGCAGCACGCAGTCGGCCTCGAATGCGAGCGTCGCGAGCATCACGCAGGTTGTCCCCAGCTGGACCGCCATGCTCGTGCGCAGGAGCGCGCTGCAGACGGCTATCACTGACTTCGTCCAGTTGTGATGCAGCACGCGCGACCGCAGCGACGTTGGGTTGTCGTCCGTCGTCCAGGTCCACAGCGAGACGAGTCCGCCGAAGACCAGAAACATCGTGAGCGTGCTGCAGGCCATCACCAACGGCTGCAGCAGGCCGAACCGCACTCGCACGGCGAGAACGAGCGTCCGGAGCGTGTCGATTCGAGCCCAAATCCGGCGTCCGACTGCGCGGTGTCAGTCCTTTGTCCTCGCCGCGCTCGGGGGAGGGTGGAGTGACAAACACCGGACAGCCATGATACAGATCGGTGGAGGTGGGACTTGTTTTCTTTGCAGGGTGATGTCGCGGATGCGAATTCGGGTTCGGGTTCGACTGGAGCCTTTCGGTGCCGATGTAGCTGGCCAGCTACCCGTGTGGAGAGAATACCGGTTATATACACGGGACGAGAACGAGACTGCGAGGCACAATGCGCTGTGTCTGCACTCGCCGTTCGCAGCCCTCCATGTACCAATGATACCGTACATATTACGGCCGGTAGAGTCTCACGCGCGGTGCGCAAGAGTGGCGATGCTCGCACGGTCAATTGTGGGGCTGACGATGCTGCTATTTCGGGCCATCCCCCACGTTACATGGAGATTGCCTCCGCAGTCGGCACTGCCAATCCTGGTTTTTTTTTATCTAGATATGTAGGCCTTGTTCGGCTCGCACATTATTTCGCAGCTACTGTACACACGAAAAGGAGAAACCGTTGGTTCGCGAGGTCGCAAAACTAATATTTTTGAAGTGATGTTGTAGTTTTGTGACCTCACGAACCGACGGTTGGCGAAATACGGGCGAGCCGAACAGGGCCTCAGTTAACTTGTGCCACCTTTGGAATTCATGACGATGCACACACGGTCCATTTCCCGTCCGCAGTCGGCGCGCAGGCGGCTGGGTGCAAGCCCCTCTTCGCCTTCAGCTCAGGGCTGGCCAAGAAGATATAAGGCGCGCAAAGGGAATGCAGAAGAAGGACAACAGAAAGAACAAAGGAAAGCCGCCCCCACAATCCACTCTTGCAGAGGGTGTGAGAAGGAAGAGCGGCAGCGCCTCCTCTCCTCTCCGCTTTCTCTCCGCTGCCGAAGTTACCACTCCGACGCCTCGATCTGTGCGGCTTTCTCTGTCAGGGGTAGGACCAGCCCCCGCACTCCGTAGTGGAGAGGAAAGCCAAGATCGGCTGGCTGCAGCGCTCGTCGGCAAAGAAGTCCCAGACCTCAAACCGGTCCCACCTCTCCCTGTCTCTCTCCGTACCTCTGCCTGGGGGGTCGCCATACCGCCCTGGTTGGAGATGTTCCACGCCGTGTGTGTCCGCCCCGTCTCAGTCTGCTTCCAGCTTCGCCCATTAGTCCACCTTCGCGTCCCCTGGGAGAGCGTCCCGGTGATCTGCGGAATTTCGGTATCTGCCTGCAAACCGCGAGCCAGATACCGAGATATCGCACTTCACACCACCATCGCAAAGATTTGGCAGCAGTTAGTCACGGCAGCTGAATCATGCTGTCACGCTCGGGCAGAAAGACGAAACCTGGAGAAAAGCTAGCCGGTCGGCCGTGACCGACCGCCGCCACGATACGACACAAGAGCGCGAGAAGAGTTGCTACGCGGAGATAGGCAGTACAATCAGTAGTTGACGGATTTCACTAAGACATGATAAACTGGAACTGGCATGAATTAGCACACTGACGCAGCAACTTCCCAGCGCTTCTCCGAGCGACTTCACCGGCACGGAGTTCTCTGCGGATATTGCCGGCTCGCAGGAATTTCCCACTCTGCCAAAGTACTCCCAGCCTCTTAGTAAGGCACTCGTGTCGTAACTAATAAGTTCGCCGAGTATGAGATCTATAGTTGCCCATCATCCTAAGTGACCAGAAGCTTGTAGGTTGAACGTCGAGACCGCACAGACGGTTGGGTGCCTGCCGAGACTTGTGAGCGAGTACCCTGGGCAGCAGGGTTTGCCCAAGCTCGCCCCAGGTGGATATCGGGAATTATTATGGTTGAGAGTTGTCAACAGCATAGCTGCACTGTGGCGGCGGACGAACGTCAGCTGCACCCAGCCTGCGGCCACAGGGTACGCAGGTTCAGTTACTGCTCGTGTTTGTCGTTGGAGGAGATAACGGCAGATAAAGAAGTTCCATTCGCGGCGCAGGGGTAAAGCCGGAGATGTTTGTCACACAGTCGGGCAGGATTCCAGTTATTGACTTCTATTCTGACATAACGCCAGAAATGATTATCATATAGATATGGCCATTGGTCAGCCAGAGTGAAAGGGCGATCGAGCAAAGATGCATCTTCCTCCACCCACATCGATAATCAGGCAGGCGTGCCAGAGGCGGTAAAAAGACGGCCCCGCGAGCAGTAGCTTGGTCGACCTTTTCCTCAGATGAAGGGATGCTGATAGGTCGCTTCTCACCTTTCCACTGTAGATAGAGAGAAGGGTGAAATGGTGCGAATTCGATCAAATGATACCGTGAACGGCGACGCAAAGGCGGGCTGGACGAGCAGGGAGTGCAGACATCAAACGGATAAGATTAGGGCACGTGACGTTCGTGAGTGATTCCCTATGAAAATTGCGATGCCCTGACTCCGAAAGCTTTTATCAACCGGGCAGCCCTACCACCACCTGCTTCCACCTCTCTCGCATACAACCTCCTCCATCTCTCTCGCGCACAACCTCAAGCCAACAAGATGGGAAATTCCAGGGAGCCTCACCGCGAGGGCCTCGAGAGGGACAACCACCTCTGGCCCGTCGAGGCTTGCGGCGGCATGGTCCGCCTGGGACGGTAAGTGCTCCCATCCAATCGCAGTCGCAGTCGCCACTGACCGATCAGTACACCCGACGGGCCTTCCTCGACTTGGGGCAAACTCGCGTGCCCCCGCTAGTACGCTTTGATCTCGTGCAGCAACCCGCACCTCCGCGTGTTCAAGGCAGTCTCTTGTGCCTACATGATCGGCGACTATGCGAACGAGGGCTGGCGTGTCTGGAAGGTGGAAATCCCCATGCACCCACGTATCTCCGGTGATGTCGTCGGTTACTGTCCTGTGTCGGCGCGCAAAGACTACCGTGCGGCCATGGCACAGCGCGTCGTTTTCCACGCTCTCGCTTCGGTTGCCGTGCCCGCACTCGTCGTCAAGGGCGTCGTCAACATCGCTCACAAGGCCGTCAAGCACTCCAGACTGCCCCCATGGACCCCCTCTTGCCTCGGCCTCGCTGTCATCCCTCTTATGCCCTAGATTGCCGACCGCAAGGTTGAAGAGGTTGTGGACAAACTGTTCGATAGGCTCCTCCAGGATGTCAAAGGAAAGGGCGGCGATCCGTACTAGCTGAAGCTGATGCTCGGGTTACCGGTTTGATCCTTTTGACGAAATAAACACTTACCTAATAATGTTTTCTCCTCGCTCCGTGATATCAATAGCAATCCGCCACGTCCGTCGACGTATTAGCCCATCTCGATTTACCACGAACTGCAGCCCAAATAGTAAATAGTGTGAAGACATCCCGACAGACGGCACCACGCCGACGACCGACAACTGCCCCAATCGCATTAGCCGCAGGTTCGGTCTGTTATCGCCTTGATCGCAGAGAGTCAAACGGGTTAGCTGAGAGATTGACGAGGTACATATGTAGTTGAAAGAAGGGAGAGCCTTCCTGACTGAGCGATTCACGGCCGTACTGGCAAAATGAACGCCCTGGCGGGCTAGAATATAGAATCGGCATTGTTCTGGCTCCGATTCCGGCGGCGGAACTGCCAGCAACCAGACATGGGTGCAGGACGTCAGATGTTCGGAGGGTTCGATGTCCTCCAGCGGCTCCCCGAAGCGGCGCGCCCCTGACGAGGGGAATCAAGTAACGGAAGAAAAACAAATGCCGAAACCTGGGTACATAGAGTACATTCCAGTATGTTCTCTACGTACCCAGTTTTATACCACCCCCTGCATCCGACAAGACATGCATGCATATGTACTCCGCGGAATTTAAGATTGTGCGGGAGCGTGTCATTTGGCGATGCAACCGGGGGGCACGCGATGGGGAAGGTGGATATGTACGGGAATATATCCTCCATCGCTGCTCCGTCCCAGAGAGAGGGCATCGCCCAGTGCACCCACGCTCCTTGCTCCTTTCTCTTTTGTTTCGATTCCTCTGCTGCACATCCACACTCTTTTGTTCGCTTCGATTCGGTCGTCGACGCCCATCGGCTGGATATCCACGTCATTCGCTCTTTCGTCCAACACCATGGTCTCGACAATCTTCGGTTTCCACCCTGCACCTGCGGCGGCGGCGGTCCCATATCGCACGCGACCAATATCTTCCAAATTACCGAGGGCCCACGTGGCGAGCGACTTCCGTCTGCTGGCGACGCTACAGCTGGCACTGCATTCCCCGTCGTCGTCGGCGACGTCGGCGACGGCGGAACTGCAGGGCGGCCGCAACACGGCGCGTCTACGTGCGCAGGGGAAGCTGTGCATCACATTCGCGCTGCGACATCGACGTGGGACCGACGAGGAGAAGATGCGCGTCGCCGCGGAGCTGGAGCGCCGCGTCGATTCGCACGCGTTCGGGGGCGAATACAGACGCTGCGTGTATCGGCTCGGCGGGCGGCTGGAGGAGGAGGATGACAGGGACATGGCGGAGCTGGTGATGGTCGGTGGTGTCTTGCTGGGGATGGCGAGGGATGTGGAGATGGCCGCGTGAGGAGGCGGGGAATACACGCGGATTGGTTGTGCTCGGCCATTGTTCGCCCGTGACATGTCGACACCCAAATTGCGCCGCGCTACCGTCGTAGAGTCGTGCCCCGTTGCGATCTGCAACACTGTCCCATCGACTTGGGCCATGGAGTCAGCCAGCCGAAATCACCAGTCGGTTGCCCCACCTCCGTGTCCGTTCTGCGCGGTGACGCAAGAGCGTAAACGCACGCAATAAACAATGGAATAAACAAAAGATAGGGGAGCGTGATAGATTTGCAGCACGCAGGCAGCTACTGGAGAGGAGCGCACCGAGCCAATCCAAGAGTCCTGGACGAAGACGGGCGCAGATAGATACAACGAAGGCTACCTAGCGCCGTGAGTAACTAAGCCAGCCTGGGTGCTTACGTATGCGGTCCACCACGGTTACACAAGCAGCCCACACTCGATCCGGTTAGTGCATGTCGTCAACCAAAAAGCGCGGAGCCTTACTTCTTCGCCCTTCATTCTTTGCTCTTCCATGGAGTGGATACACATTCACTGCGAATCGAAGACTTGCCGCCTACGAAAGCGAAATGGTAAGATCTTTCCCTCCTGTCCGGTCCCAGCGCGTGGATTCGGTACTGATTTCGAATAGCGGTACCTAGTTATTGTCTGGTCTTAGGTGGCGGAAGTCGTGACGAGTTTATCGGCGCTGCGCAGGACGCGCGGCTCACCCTGGAGCCGCGAGCGACAATTACATCACCTCGTCTGCGAGCTCCACATTCCAATATGCAGGGACGGAAGCCCTCTCAGGGTAACGAGGATGACGTAGTGTGAGCAAGTCATGGTTCGAGTGGTTGGGTTGGTGGACGACTGGCAATGCCAGGGTTTTCTCGTCGTTGTACCGTCTCGTTTGATCATGGCTTCCTATATTCTCTACAGAAGGAAATGGAACTTACCTGCTGTTGGAAGCCCTTTCACCGTGCACTGGTGTGGCTTGTTGCACATGCGTTGTGGCTAGGGTTGGTAGAGCGCCCGGTTGGGTATTGCAGCGTGCAAGCAGAGTGGGTTGTTCCGTTCTGGCGTTCTTCCCTTTACACTACAAATACATGCTGCGAAAATCGAGAGCCGTATTGTATTCTTCCCGTGTCTACATATTCGTCCCGTACAAACCTCCGCTTGACATGCAGTTCAAGGAACTCGCCGAACTCTGATTTCGTTCCTGTCATTTGTGATCTCTTAAGCTAATGAGGCATTTGCTCAGCCCGAGTAATTGGGCCTGAACCGGTGGGGCAACGTCCATTCGTCACTTCCTGGCCTGCCTAGCATCCATCCACGCGCCTAGTCGTAGGAACAGGCGTGGTAACACTATTCACACTTGTACCGGCTGTCACATCGGTATCGCTTTGGCGATGTTTTCTGATTTTGCAACCTAATAGCACGAGAGCCGGGTCGTCAGGGCGGATGAGCGGCCTCTAATTCCACCACCTGATGTTACGTTTTCCCCTGTTGTGATCCGCAGCTCCCAGTGAGCTGCGTTTACATCTATGGTAACGGGAGACAGGCAGTTTCGCCCAGCGAACTTGCTTCTGTTTCTTCCGGTTCTTCAGCGTTTATAATCGCGTTGCCCTGCGTCGAATGGAATTGTGTCGGTCCCAATCGAAATGGGGATAAATCGCTCGCAACGCGGCTGCTCGTCGTCTAACGTAACTTCTGCGGAATTGTGCCCTTAGATCAGGGATCTCCACCGTTTTTACAGTTATTCTGCCGTGTATTTAGTTAGTTATACAGCATTAGTCCACCGGATGGAAACGATGCGATGTTGCCGCCTTTTCTGCATAGCGACAGCATCGATATCGTACAACATGCCATTGGGGGTTCGTGAGCAGATCTGGTTTCATCGCCGCCACACGATCCTGCTGAGCTTTGCCTGCCGATTGCCGGCCCGCAAGTGCAAACCACGTGCAAGATGTCACGGGTCCTTTCGAGTTAATCCTTGCACATTTCCTTGTCGCGTCCATTCACCATCGCGCCAACCACCATTGACCGCCGCGATGACGACTCCACGGTTGGCGCCTCTCCCCCCACTTTGCGCCTATCCCGCTGACCCCCATCAGAGTGCACACCTACCACTGCACGGCGTGCTCGCACCTTCTGCTCGCATCGACGCACGATCTCCACGCGCTGCCGACGCGCCGCTCTCCCGGCCTCGACAACGCCACAATCGTTCCCCTGCCGCCGGCACCGAAAGCGCCGAAGCCCGAGGACGACGACGACGACGACGACGACAGTGCCGCCGCCGCCGAAGCCGCTGGCTACACCCTCCTCTTGGCGCTTCTCCGCCGCGAGCGCAACCCGAAGGTGGTCACGCGCGAGGACGGATTCGAGAAGCGAGTGCTCTGGAGATGTGGACGCTGCAAGGTCGTCGTTGCGTACATGCTCGATGAGAGCCAGTTCCAGAGCTCCGCGGTGAAGGAGGGGAAACGCAACGAGGGCGGATTCTTCTACGTGCTGCCGGGAGCGCTGACGGAGAGCAAGGACTTGGGGGAAGGACAGGAGGTCGTCGAGTTGGTGTAGGCGTGTGTACGATAGCAAGCAATGTGCCGATGAAGATTCCGTTTATTTTCGAGGAGTTTGAAAGCTGTCTTCTTTCGCAGAGGTGGTGTCCGCTGCTCTAGCCGGCGGTGGAGGTAGCGTCTGGTCCCAACCCGTTTCGGCCTCTTGCATACCGCAACCTCCCTCGCCCAGCGCAGCCATTGCCCTCCTCCCTCCCTCTAGCCTCCTCCCATCCACGGCGTACCTCCCACTCCTCTTGCTCGATGGCAGACCTCTTGAGATCCTTCAACCGCCCCTCCACACCGGACAGTGAGAGCCCCATCATCCGTTTCTCGCACGACCTCGCCGCCCCGATATCCCAGCTGCTCGGCCTCGAGACTCCAGCCGCACTCTTCTCGTGGGCCGTCGAGACGCACGGCGAGAAGCGGTGTCTCGCCCAACGAAAGATCATCGCCCATGTGATGGAGACGCGGCTGCTTGGGGACTGGCAGTACTTCACGTACGCCGAGGTCGGGCAGCGCGTGCGAGAGATGGGTGCGGGACTGAGGAAGCTGCTCAACGGTAGGAAGATCCAGCGGCTGCATATGGCTGCCGCGAATAGGTCGGTGGCCGGCGGGGTGGAGGAGAGGGCATCGGTTGCCTCTGCTGACCACCAGTCAGTGCGAGTTGGTTCCTGCTCTCCCATGCTGCCTCCATGGTATCAATCGAGCTCATCTGCTTCAACAGCCTCGTCGGCCAGCGCGAGTTGACGCACACCCTCGCCCACGTCCCCGCTACAGCCGTGTTCGTCGACGGCAGTTACCTCCCGAGACTCCTCACCCCACTCGTGGAGTGTCCCCACGTCCGTCTCATCATCTACGAGTCGGCATCGGAAGTCGATGCCGACCTGCAAGCGATCAAGCGCGATGTCAGAGCGTTGAAGCACGGCCTCGAAGGACGAATAAAGATCATCAGCGTCGACGAGCTGTGCAGGACCGGCCTCGAGGTCATGGAGAGCTGTACGCTCGAGAAACCGAAGGATGCCGGCGGTACCTGGGGACATATCTACGCCAGGTCCCTGAACGAACATGAACTGCCGTTTCCCGATGCTCTCACGAATGGCCAGGTCGTGGCAGGCGGTGAGAGAGCAATCCCTCTGTCTGCGAGGCGGGTGATCACTGACGGCCCGCAGTCGCGGGAATGCACTACGCTCTTAGGGACGACATCCGTGCGGACGATACGTACCTCTCGTACCTCCCACTCTACTTCCGATGTGAATACAACCTCGTCAACTCGCTCTTCCTCTCGGGGGTCACAATCGGTTTCGGAACACAGGTCGAGACGTTTCTCCTTTCGGCGCCACACAATCCTAGGTGCTGTCCGGCGAGCTACGGGGATGTGCAGTCGCTCAACCCGACCATCCTGTTCGGCACCAGGGTGTTCTGGGAGGCGATACACGAGAAGCTACTCAAGGCGCTGGCGCTGCGTCCGATACCGGAGCAACACGAGTTCTGGAAATGGCTTGAGAAGAAGCGCGATGTCGTCGGAGGCCGGTTCCCGCCACTGGTGCACGTCTTCGAGAAATGGGGACACATCACCGACATCCGGGAGTCGTTCTTCGGCGAGAGGATCAGATGGATCGGGAACATATGTTCGATGATGCCCGTCGAGAAGAGGGAACTCCTGGGATTGGTGTTTGGTGGTACGAGGGGGATCATGGTCGAAGGCTGGGGACTGCCGCATATGAACTCGTCCGTCTTTCGTCCGCCTTCCCACTACCGCGATAGAGAGCTGACGGTCCAAGGGATGTCTGTTTCATGTCACCGCAACATCAAACGAGAACGGGACTCGGCCGCCCACTGCCATGCGTCGAGCTGAAGTTGGTCGCCATCCCCGACAGCGGCGGCAGTGGCGTCAAAACGCGGCGGCAGACTTACCGCGGCCTGGTCGTTATCCGTGGCCCATCCATAGCGAGAGCGAAAACACCCCAGCGCCGATCGGGCGTGGATGGCAGCCTCACGTTGGCCGCACTGTCGTCATCGGAGGACGACTGGATCGACACCGGCAGGATTGGCGAGTGGAACTCGAGCAAGCAGTCTTTCCGCGTCGTCGGCCTCACGCTGAACAACCTCACTACCAGGTACCTCGCCGATTACGTACCCGTCGAGCGACTCGAGGCCACGTACCGCGAGCTCGCCTATGTCGAGGAGTGCGTGTTCCATCATTCCTGGAGGGCCGTTAAGCCCATCGCGATCTTGCGTATCCTGCTCCCGCCTCCCCCTTCTTCGCTGGAGCGATTCTAACCGCGTCCGCCGCAGAGGTCGACGAGCTCTCCCTCCGCGCGCTAGCGATGAGCGTCCCGAACCTGGCGCTCGCCATGAACACAATGAGCACGGAGCAACTCGTGCTGCTGCAGGAGCTCAAGGCGGAGGTCACCAGCGATCTGCGCAGGCACGGTTCACTCATGGGTCTCGTCGGGTTCGAGCTCGTCGGCGCGGTCGTCCTCGAGTTCGACAGCTGGAGGAAACAACTGAGACGCCCGGACGGAACCCTTGATAGGGAGAAGACGATTGCCAAGTATAGATCTGCTGTAGAGGTGAGTTTCTGGTAGAGGGGGGGAAAGGAGGATCATAGGCGGCTGACTCGGTGAGTCTGCAGGAGCAGGCAAGACTGTTGGCCGCTGGATAGAACTGGGCTTCGGGGCTCGTGGGAAGGTTATTTCTGGGACATGGAGATAGCTATGTCATACTCAGAGGAATGGTCTGGCAATATAGCAGAGCGAATCAAGAGCAAATCCCGCATACGTTGGACGTTGCAATTGCGCCCTCACTGGTCTGACCGAGTGACTCATGTCAATTGGCGGTAGTTACCAAGAACCATCCGGATACACTCGGCAGGAGAGGACATGATGTCTCATACGATGTGGAAGTCACCGTATTAAAATCTGAATCCCAAATCTCTGTGGTATCGATTGGGCATGACACCAGGAACAAAGCTGTTTTTCTGGACAGGCCGGCTGGAAACCTCAGAATTCACGAGGCTATCAGGCACGCAGGGGCTCTCCCTTTGCGGGGCTCGGCCGGTTCCATTTGGGCTGGCGCCACCCCGACTTTCCATCGCCGTGGCCGCAGCTCTCCGGATGCGGAGTTCTTCTTGCCAACTCTATACGGCCGAAGGAAAGACTTACTGATCACAAGATGGTACAAGGAAGCCACTTCTTCAGCATTGTCCTCGGCAGGAAATACACTCCCACTGAAATTGTTCAGCCACCGGAGTCACCGAATCCACAGGACGCCGCATACCCCCCTAGGGTACAAGAAATGTGTGTTTTACGCTTTTATGATAATTGCGTTAGAATTGCGCGTATTATTGCGAAACTAATATCGCCTATGATTGCGTAACTAATATCACCTATGATTGCGTAACTAATATCGCCTATAATTGCGTAACTAATGTTGCCTACAATTGCGTAGCTAATAGTATCTGTAATTGTACCCACTAATTGAGCCAGTAGTTGGGTTCACTTCTTCAATAATTGGGCCAGTAATTGAATCTTTTAATTGCAGTCATACTCGGGCTCCCTAATTACGGTAATGGCTCATATTACCTCCACAAAGTAAATTACAAACAATCCTTCCCCGCTCATAAATCATTACTTGCTATTCATCCCCAATAGAAAACAATACCCTACTTCTAAAATAACTCATTGTAGTCAGTATGCAAACTATCGAGATATATGTCTTGGTATACAGTATATTCAGTGTATAGTGAACTTCTTGGCACGAGATGTCCCATTATAATGTACTGTAGGGGTTACATGGCTACTGTGATACTAGGACGTCTGGTCAACAGCAGAGTGACGGTAATATCGAACTAATCAGGTTTCGTGATAGTCACGAAGGAGATGGGACGCGCGTGGTCTTTGCTGGCGTTCAATTATTATACAAGAATAAAACCCCACATGTCTGTCCTTCTAAAATCGCCCACTGTTAAGGGATTCACAGCGAATAATCTAAGGGGTTCGGTTCGATATCTGCGGCGCCTGCTGGCTGTAGCTTGAGCGCCAGATCGCATATGGCTCCACGGTAACGGCTTGCTCGACGGATCACTCATGGCTCTTCGGCAGATCATTCGAATTGAGACGGGCCTGGCATCCTGCCCGATGGCTCACTCGTGTATCGCTTCGGCGGATGGTTCGAGGCTGGCCTGGAGTCTTCAATGGGCCCATCCACACTTAATCCTGGCCGGTCAGCATCCTCTGCTGCCTGCACAGAAGATCACTCTGATCTGAAAGTTCAAGAAACAGTGGTGGAGGTTGTTAGGCCAGCTAGGTAGATACCTGAGCGGCCTTTGGCGATGAGTTTACGCAGTAGGAAGCCTCTGGGAGGAGGGACTGGTGGTAGTAGTGGTGGTGAGGGTGGAGGGGTGGGTGGGATGGGGAGTAGAGGCGATTAGTGGGGATGCTTTAGAAAATTATTTTTTTGAGACTTACCGAATCTTTCTCAATGTATTCTCCTCAGTCATGTGAACTTTTATGGCGATCTGGTATGTGACTGTTGAGGTATCATGAATTTGCATGGTGGAGTATGATGTCGACAGGGTGTCCGGTTAATGGGTAGTAGCTGTTACACCCTAAATACTACAGGGTTGGAATTCGGATACAGACCAGGCAGGAAGATATCGGAAACTCATCACACGGTCCTAGGATGGCATCCTGAGACTGGGCAACCAACATTGTCGGGGCTCGGCTTGGGTCGACCAACTCTACAGCACCGGAGAATCCTGGTCCAAGTACCGGCGCAGACTGGGAAAGCACCACCACAATCCCCACCGAGACTGCAGTCGCGGCATCTTACTTGTCATCATAATCGTCTTGTTGTATGGCACAACATCCCGCTGTTTTTGACACTCTGAGAGCTACATCTACGTCCCGAAGATCGCCAACATAGTAGTATCTTACTTGCTATCGTAGTCACCAGCATGGTTCTGTCCTCCATCCTCCTTATCTACATCATACCCACTGTGTCATACTTGCCCTCATGCTCACAGTCAGGGTACTGACTCATCTTACTCGCTGTTGTAGTCACTGGCATGGTCACCACCTTATCGACATCTGCCTATCACATCTTAATCGCCATTGTACTCGCCGTATTACTCGCTGTCTTTCTTGCCGGCTGGGTCATGCCTACCATCCTACTGATCGGCATCATCACAAGACTAGCAAAGTCAGCCCTAGGGTATGCTATTTGGAAATAATATAAAAAAGCTGCTGTCTGCACCAAGTACTGAAGAGCCACACAACAGCGAAAAACGATCTGAACCCACACCTTCAATCGTTTATACTGCAGTTACAGCGCTCTTCACCAATATCCTCACACATCTTACCTTCTCAACTTTTTCCTCCCACTTCCTACGCGACCACAGGCCACTCTGGACTCGAGGTGTGACATAATAGCTGCCATTGACTGTGTTGAGTGTCTCAGATGGTGGATGGAGGATGAGCTCAGGGCATTAAACAATGTGGGCAGCGACCTCGGACTCGAAGAGGATCTTCTGTCCATGTATGTATGGAAGTGTTGAAGGGCCTTGGCCAAATGAAAACCCTACTGTAAAGAATGATGATGATCAGAGCAGGGTACATGACAACATTGTAGGAGAGAAGAATGGCGAATAACATAGCAGCAGCAGCTTGGATTGGTAAGGAGACTTATTTGAATTGTTTTTTATATGGGACACAATACCATACAACAAGTGCTACCACAGAGAAAGACAACCTTGGTGGTTATCATAAAGACAAGCAATTGGAAGGAAATGGGAACGCAAGGAGTTGAGAGTCTAGGTCGCGGAATAGGAGTGGGGTTGTTTCCAAAGGCACGGCCCAGAGGAACAACACCACGAGTCGGAAATCGCTGTATCGTTGCAGACAGCTTGGAGGCCCGAGGCGATACCATTGCACCCCGTGGTCAGGAGACATGAGGGATGATGCTACCACTCGCATTCTCGTCATTGACACCCAATTATGGTGATGAACTCTGGGCTTGGCCAGCGCACGACAGCGTGAGCGTATCCCCCACTTATCTGAGATGCTTACAACGATTATGATACAGGGCATATGCCGCACCAGGGTGAGGGACGTCAAGTTGAACAGATACTGAAGTGGAGGCTTGACTTCAAGCCAATCCTATAGGACTGGGTAGCCCCTAGACCAAGTACCGGCTCGTGTTCGAGAAAGTGCAAACACTGCTACAGGACCACACCTCAAGGTTCGAGAGTCTGATGGGAGAGAAGTGCGGCGGAGATATACCTTGATGCCGTCGTGGCCGAAGAAAGGATAGCTGGTACATTTGAGGATTTGTTGCTCCTGCTCAGGTCGAGTAGCGTAATCAACCCCGCACACAGCCTATATCGTATCACCCAATCACAACGAGAGAACAGAAGACCTGCTCTGGCCACTCTCAGGAGGATATGATACGTGGAAGTACTACTTTCCGATCCAAATCAAGAGATTATCTGTGATACGCTGATGAAGTCTAATGCCAAGGTGAAAAGTTTTCACCTTGTGGTGCAGGGTAATTTCCCTGCAGTACGTGACTTTAACAAGCTGGATACTTATACGACAATCTGCCGACGAGTGGTGGGCAACAGGGCTTCATCGGAAGAATCATCGGAATCATCAGTGGAACCATGAGCGATCCTATGAGCCAGTCATCACCATGGAACCACACCGAGCGATCCATTGGGCGAGTCATCACCACGCAACCGCGAGCAATCTGCTGCTGCCATACTCACAATCCTACAGCAGCCACCGCGCCTGCGTCCCGAATTGACGATACGTCTAAGCGGCAAGTGGGATGACATTTGATCGGGAAGGAGACGGAAGGATATGTGAGGAGCTCGAGAGTCTAGGTGGGAGATAGAAAGGGTCTGATGGGCAACATATCGGTCGGCACGGATAGGACCCCCATTGAGGGTATAATCCCCGAGGCCATAGCCAAGGGCTGACGTGGGGTCGTGACTTGAACCCAGCTATAAGCTGAGGGAATGGCCTGGTCCATGATACCATTGGGCGGATCCTATTGTCAGACTGACCAGGACAAGTAGCTTCGGGCTACGGCCCATACCCAGGAGGGTCTGGTGTGTGAGCGTATTCCTTACCTTATCTTACCCGTGAGGCAGTTGACGTACAAGCCATTTGGCAGTCACCGAATGCGTCTCCATCCAATCCTCCACCCAAGCAACACACAAGCGAGCCATCGGGCAAGCCGCCGGGCCCACCTTGAACCATCTGCTGAAGCCATACATGAGCGAGCTGTCAGGCAAGATGCCAGGCCCGTCTCAATCCGAACGATCCACCGAAGCCCAGATACGCCTAAGCGCCACAAGCGGGATGACAGTTGATTGGAAAGGAGATGGGAGGATACGTAAAGGGCTCGAGAGTCTAGACAGGAGATAAAAAGTGGAGTTAATAAGGCTTACGGCCACCAGTAGTCGTAAGAGTTAACTTCAGAAGATAAGGGATACCGGCAACTAGTGGTGTATGGAGAAGAAGTTATAGCTGCGTCATTGACACATAGTGCAGCTTGTCACAACTTCCGATCCCAGACATCGCGGGGCCGCATGAGGGACTCAACCCCCGAAAGGGTTGAGCGAGTTATGAGGTGCTAAACGGAACCTTGACTCCTTATCGTCAGACCAACCAGGACGAGTAGCTTTGGGCTCCAGCCCGCATCCAGGAGGGTCTGGTGTGTGAGGGTATTCCTTACCTTATCTTACCTGTGTGGCATTTAATGCGTGAGCAGTTTGGCAGTCACCGAATGCATCCCCATCCGATCCTCCGCCGAAGCAACACATGAGTGAGCTGTCGGGCAAGCCACGGGACCCACCTCGAACCACCCGCCAAAGCGACACATGAGCGAACCGTGGGGCAAACCGCCAGGCCCAGCTGGAACCATCCACTGAAGCAATATGAGCGAGCCGTCGGGCAAGATAGTCCTGCTGTGGCCATTTTCTGGATCAATAGTTAGCACCAGGGAATAAAAAGAATAGTCATAAGAGCTATTACCTTTGCTGCTGGCCTCCGGAGGGTGGTGAAAATGGTGTCTTCACCAACCCCAGTTCCAGGGGTCACTACTGCTTCCTCATATATAAACCTCACCCGCCCCTAGTACAGACGAAATAAGGCCATAGATTTATAGAGTAAGAGAGAGATTATTGCCTTCCCTGCTTTCTTTACTACAGTGGTGTCAAGATTCTGCCTCACTAGTCCATGCTGCTCGACATGTGGCGTAGTCTTTCTTGTATCGATTTTGCATCAATGGTATCTGGCGTCGCTGCGGCGGTATCCTACCTCGCCCTTGTCTTTGCACTCTCAGTGTGGTCTCGTTATGGTATCCTTTCTCACTGCGGCAGTATCTTGCCTCGCCCTTGTCTTTGTACGCTCGGTGTGGTCTCGTTGCATTATCCTTTGTTGCTGCGGCGGTATCCTGCCTCGCCTTTATCGTTCTAGGTTTCTTGCAGGTATTGGTCGCAGCGCCGGGTCACGGGTGTAGAGAGCTAGGTCTGTGGAGAGAGATAATATTCAATGTCATTCAAGTGCGCTCAGGACTACAGCCTATCTGTGCTCCACCACGCCGTACCACCCCCGTGGGGTTCCCATCTTTCCCTTCCGCCGAAAGCAAACAAACAGACAAACAAACAAATCAGAACACGCAGTAATACAGAAGGTTGTACGACACAGAAGGACGGAGCAGAAAGAAACACAGAAGACCAAAATCCCCGCTACTTTCCCCTGATCACTTGTCGTCGCGGTATCATTCAAGGCTCGAAAATGCCGAAATCGGGCTCCGGGGAATCCG
>Ga0307508_10000902_pt1 | contig 34595 bp, 46 predicted proteins | sample 9_EM_MG_FD_203089 | JGI IMG/M metagenome (GOLD analysis project Ga0307508, IMG submission 203089) | Populus trichocarpa ectomycorrhiza microbial communities from riparian zone in the Pacific Northwest, United States - 9_EM | ecosystem: Host-associated > Plants > Roots > Unclassified | place...
AGCGCTACGGTACTGCGACAGCGCGAGGTACTCCACTCGCGGCGGGTGCAGCTCGGGGATGATAGCGGGCAGGATCAAACCCGCGACTTGTGTCCACAGCTATCCCTTCGGTCAGCACCCATAGCCAGACACCCGTCTTCACGGAGGGCGGAGGGGGGGGGACCAACACTATCCGCCAACCAGCCGAAGCCGGCGACGCAGAACAGTCCCCACTGGTACCTCCCCATGCCGATCTTCTGGATGGCCGCGTTGAGCACGTGCGCCTTCCGGCCGTACACGGGCGCCAGCGCCGCGTCCGGCAGCACGCCGAGCGGCTGCTGGGCGGCGAGCAGCGCTGACGAGGTGTCGGGTGTGTCCGTGGGCCTGTCTCGTGTGGCGACGTTCGGCGCCATGGTAGTCACGGTGGGGAAGCGAGGCGAGTCGGAAGCACAAGGTTGGCGAGAATTTGTGTGTGTGTTGGGCGGGAGGTGGGGGGGGGATTTATATATCCAGGAGAGGAGAGGCGCAGCGGGGTGACTATTCCCCCAAATACGTACTCTACATAACTACGTACACTCTGCAGGCATCCAGCGGCGACACGGAGGACAGTTGTTCGTCCGCTGCAAGGGCAAGACACATCGCGGATAATTCGCTGGATGCGGAATCTACCGTCCGGGGTGCTCGGGATCCTCGCTTTTTTATTATTATTCATCAATCGCATGCGACCTACCTAGATAGACAGTGTGAATCTTCGCTTTGGCTAGCTGTATGTAACTGTGCTCTGTAGATACGCGGATGTGAATCACTTGAGTGACCCTGTGTGATCGATACCGGGCCATTATGCCATATAGGGCTGAGGATCCTGCCTGACGATCGGTCGGCGCCCGTGTGTGTGTGTGTGCCTTATATGCATTAGAATACTTAAATACACGCAAATCTTCCATTTATGTGAGAACATGACCATAGGTAACAACACATCCTATCAAACACAAACCGGAGATGCGAACACAGGATGTAATCGAGAAGAGAACGCCCAAAGATACTTTATGCACACTCCCGCCTTTTCCTTCCCACCCTCCGTGAATAGTTCTACACCCTCTCCCTCTCCATCTCCCACTCGTTGCCCATATCCTCCTCGCCATTGACCAGCCCGGCGACTCTGCCCATCTCGACCTCGCGCAGCTTCGTAAACCCCTGCTCCTCCTCGGGTTCCTCTCGATCGTACGGGATGGCCGACTTCCTCCCCTGGAGGCCCCTGAAATACCTTCTGTAGCAGAACCACGCGCAGGTGGCGCCGATCAGCGTTCCGGTGGAGACGTCGTAGACGTCGTGTCTGTAGTCCTCGGTTCTGGAGATGGTGATCAGCGCGGCGCCGACGACGGGGAGGGCCACGAAGATGACGCGCGCGAGCCCTTTGCCGCGGCGCAGGGCACCGAGCTGCCCCGCCAGGAAGAGCGAGAGGTAGCCCAGTCCGGCCCAGCTGAAGGAGCTGTGGCCGGAGGGGAACGAGCGGAAGCCGTCGTGCAGGGTGTGGTGGTCAGTCTGGGCGCAGACGCGCCAGTCGACGAGTTTGTGTCGCGGGGTCTCCGGCTTCGCCTGGCAGCGGGCGAGGAGGTCCGGACGCGGACGTCCGACCGTGTTCTTGATCGCGTCGGTGATGAACGACGTCAGCAGCAGCGACGTGACCAGCCCGAGCAGTGCCACGTGCAGCTTGTGGCCCTTGGACGACCCCCCGGCCGACGGTACGCAGAGCGAGTACAGCACGATCACGATCAGCGGCAGCCCCGCGCCGAAGAACATCAGCTCCGGCACCGGAACGCGCTCCGGGTCCGCGTACGGGAACGAGATCCGTCGGTCGTCAAGACTGAACATCCGGTGGAACGGCTCGAAGAAGAGGATCGCGAGGTTCTGGAGCGTGAGCAGAAGCACGCCGAACCAGTCGGGTATGTAGGCGCGCTATCGGCACTGTAAGTAAGTACGGGCATCAGGAAGGCTCTCCCCCCGCGAGCTACTGACTGTACTGAAGCGCCGCAGCGCCGGTAGGAAGCCACGCTCGGACATGTTTTCTTTGGCTTTTAGGTATGTGCCGGGCGGCATAGTGCCGTAGCCGTCAGGCGCTGACGGGACAGGTATGTCGAGTGATGCGGTTATGGCGGAGTGGAGGGCCTAAACTTGAATAGATATTGCGTTCTTCCCGACAACGCGCAATGTATTGGCCCTTGCAAGGCGAGCGGTGCACGGGGCGGGGCTGTTGGGATGGTGCGGAACGGTGGGGGTGTGGGTTGTTTCCAGAAACAGAACCAGCAACCCGGGGGGCTGCACGGATAAATGATGTCGTCACCCCTTTTACCCTGCCGACACGTCTTCCGCGCCTCCCACCCCTCTCTGGTTCACTTCCACCTCAAGCGACAGCGCCCCCACCCAGCAACTCCCAACAACCCCACAAACACACCCGACAACCCACCTCCTCGACCCCTGCCATGGCAACCGACCCGAACCAAAGTACGCTCTCGGCGTTCCCCGACCCGCCAAACTTCTACACCCACTTCACCGCGACGAACCTCGCCGCCCTGCGCGCGCACCGCCGGGCACACGGCCTCTCGCCGAGGGATGCGGTTCCGGCGAGCACGCTGCCCGCGGACTCGCCGCTGCACTACTTGGTCCCGCCACCGCTGCCGCCGTCGGGGAACTACTGGTCCTTCTCCGAGCACTGGCAGACGCCCGAAGTACACCCGACGCTTGAGTCGCACGGGATCCCGCGGCTGTACTCGAGCTCGGCGTCGACGCCGACCAGCCGCGTGCTCGAGCTCCGCCGACTCAGCAAGTCCCTCCTCCTCTCGTTCCTCGAGCTCGTCGGCCTGCTCTCCGTCAATCCCGAGCAGTACGCGGACAAGACCGCCGACATCCAGACCATGTTGTTCAATATTCACCACCTGATCAATCAGTACCGGCCCCACCAGGCTAGGGAGACGCTGTGTCTCATGATGGAGGAGCAGCTGGACAAGGTCAGGAAGGAAACCGAGGGCAATAGGCGCGCGGTGGCGAACGTGGATGCAGCTCTCAAAGAGGTGGAGGCAGTAGCGGAGCGGGTGAGAGAGGGAGAGAAGGGGGATGTTCCTACCAGGCGGGTGGAGGTGGACAGTGAAGAGCGGGCGGCGAGGAGGGATCGGATGGGCTGGAGGTTGATCAATGAGGCGGTTGCTTGAGGTTGTGCCGGAGGGATTGTAGGCGTTCGTTAGTTGTTTTTTTTTGTTGTTTTTTTGGAAGCGGTTATGTGAAGATATGGCACCGCATCTTCAATTCAACCATCTTCATATTGCGTAGGTTGAAATCACTCCGAAGAATGCTTCCGGGTAGCACCAACAGCATCTCCTTCCACACGTCATCCACATCCCAACCCATCGCCCTAAATTATGTTACAGTAATAACTTCTATACGAACTTCAAACTGCCAAGCAAGCAAAACATAGCCTAGGTAAATCAAACACCAAATCTACTCTTTCCTATCGCCCAGCAAGAAACATCTTCTTGAAATCCTCGTTGCTGCTTCCAGGCTTCTTTTCCCCCTCAGCGGTCGTAGCTTTCCCCTCTGTTTCCACAGGTGCAGACACAGCTGGCTTTTTCGACATGGCATGGGTGAGCGCTAACCCGAGTCTCTGGCCACCACCAACTCTTCCTCGTCTACCGCCCAAAGTTTGGGGCCGAGGCATCCACGTAGTCGGTACCTGTACATGCGTCTTCTTCTCAAAGCCTTTGGTGATCTTCTTCTCCGGCTGGCGGTTCATCAATTCGGGCAGTTCTCCGATCCGAATCTTCATTCCGTCGAGTTCTTTCCCATCGAGGGCCAGCGAGGCCTTTCCAGCATCTGCGATGTTTTCATACTCGACGATTGCACCTTGGTGCGCCGGCCGGAGCACCACTTTTCGCAGCGGCCCGAAGGGCTCGAAGAGTGTGCGGAGGCGGGCATCGTTGACCGTGTCTGATAGATTCATGATGCCCAGGGTCTTCTTCTTGATCGTCTCAAAATCCGGTGGAGGTGTTCCGCTTGCTTCCTCTCTCCCGCGTCTCGGCGAAGCGTTGGCGCCGTTAATGGAGCGATCGTCTTGCTGCACAGCGGGCGACATCGATCTCGTAGCATTGACCGCATTCCCAGGTACAAACTTGGTAGGATTTAGCTGCGCTATGCTGACCTCGACCTCCCTCGACTTCAGCCGAGTTCCGTTCTCCACCAAGCACGCGTCCGCTTCCTCCTTGGACTCGTAAGTGACGAATCCGAATCCTTTGTGCGTTCCCTTCTTCGGTCCTGGCGGTAATCGCACTTTCTCGATTCTGCCGTATTTGGCGAAGATATCCCACACATCGCTCTCCTTGGCCTGGAAATCGATGTTGCGGATGTAAACCTCTCTCCCTTCCGCAGTGGCGCTGGACCGTTCCTTCTTTTGATTTGGCGCCGAGATCTTCGCTACGAGGAATTCCTTTTCTCCCAGTTGTTTGCTATCTAGGCTAGTAGCCGCGTGTGCAGCCTCGGAAGAGGAGAATTGGACGTAGCAGAATCGACGGTGCGTGTTGTATTTCAAGCTGGGAAACCGTATATCGACTATCTCACCAAACTGATTAACATTGTCAGCGCTGAAATTATCCATGGCGGATGATTTAGAACCCACATCTTTGAAGAGGTTGCGGATGAATGCCTCATCTGCAATCGGAGGAAAGTTGGTAACGTAGAGTGTAGACCCTGTGCCGACTTCGATCTTGATCTGGAAGCCGTCAATCTTCTTCATGGACTTTGTCTGAGCCGTAAGAACGGAGTCTTTCGCATCGAACTCCACGGTGGCCGTAGCGGAATTCCCATTCTTCTCATTGACAACCTTCAGGCTGTTGATCGCACCACACTGTATGTGTTCCCATTAGTTGCAGGCGAGCTTGGAATGGAAACCAGAGTGGACTTACATCTCGGAAGAACTGCCTGACTTTCACTTCGGGATAGTTTGGCGGAATGTTCCTAACGATGATGGTAGTGTTCTCGCGATCGCGCTTTGCAACCTGTTCGGCTGTCGGTGCTGCCTGATTGGCCAACGCCACAGCCGCAACCGGAGCCGACTCTTCTGCAGACTTGGCCTTTTTCGGAGATGGCCGCGGATCGTCTCCCGCCTCACTTCTCCGGCGCTTTCCACTTCCATGAGATTTTGACTGTTCCGCAGGTGAAATTGGCTCCGCTGCAACCGGCTCGGGCGGCTGTTGCAGAAGTGCCAAAGCACGTTCTGCCTCCCGCTTCTCCGTAATCTCTAGCAGGTACCGCCGGTGCTTGACCATCATCGCCTCCACGTCCGTAGGGTTGCCAAAGTCCTCCACGTGCGTTCTCCACATATCCAAAATCTTTTCGGGCCAGTCCAGAGTCTTGACAGTGAGAGCGCGCTTCAGAACAGCAGCCGCGAGGTCCTTGGACCCGTGTCCAAACTCCCAGTTGTAGTATCTCTGCCAAAACTCGTACGATGTCTTCTTCGACTTGCTCAATTCCTGCCAGATCGAGCGAGCAGTGTCAAGTTTCTTGGCAGCGGTGTAGAAATTGATCTGGATGCGATGTAGCCGGTAGTCTGGGTCCTGAAATTTGCCGTTCTCGACTTCGGTCACGGCCTCGCCGATTCCCATTTCCGCCATATCATGGTCCTCCTCGGCGGCGTCGAGTTCGAATGCCCTCCGCTTGAGAAACCCGCACCATGCTATGTTGACCGTCAACACCTCCGCCGGCCCAGCAAGATCCAACAGCTCCGTTTTTGTCGCTCTGTGCTTGGCATGGGCCACCTCTTCAAACGGCTTGAAGCCTTTCTCCAGAGCGACAATATATTGCGCCCAAAGCGCCCCGGACCATGGACAGTGTCGAGTGGCACGTTGCAGCACCGAGACAACCTTCGCCATGGTGTTCTGGCCCTTTTCCAGGAGGAAAAACACGTAATCCTCCCACACTTTTGCCTGTTCGCCAAAGCGGAGCAGGCAGCGTTCATACAACGCCGAAGCCAGGCGTTCGTCGACCTTTTTCCGCGGCTGCGACGTCTCCCATCCAAGGTATTCCGACCAGATACGCCACTCCTCGGCACCCGGTGTCTTGCTGGACTCGACCTCGCGTTTGAGGGGAAGTTCGTAGATCTCCCGCTCGGAATTCTTCGCGAATGCGGCAGCGTAGATCTTGTTGTAGTTCACCATGATGCTCTCGTAATTGGCATTGTCGTACTGCGTAACGAACTGACTAAAAGCGGCAAAGGTGTGGGATATTGTTGCGTGCGGTACCCGAAGGCGATCCCTATACATCTTGTACACATGATCGACCTTCTCCGCAGTCGGATCCTTCGCCAGATCCTGCAACACCAGATCCCGGTACTTGTCCCAGAGCAAGTGACTGCTCGCAATGTCGTTTATTGTAGCGTCGGCACCTTGCCGGTACGTATCCACCACGACCTCATGCTGGAATAACTCCTTCAACGCGCCAAGCTGCTCCTCGACCATCTTCCCCTTCCCCGTGGAATTCGCATACACGTGTTGTGCCTCCACAAAATCCGCGTACGCCTTGAACAGCTTCACACTGGCCACCTGGTCCGTCACAGCTCGAGTGCAGAGATCCATCACCTTCCACCGCTCCTCAAATGTTTCCGCCTCGCTTCGCTCATCCTCTATCCAGTCCAGCCACATGTTCTCGACCATGGGAAATATCGAAATCATGTGGTCCCGGGCGACGTGGAGCTCATGGAGCAACGATTTCCGATCTCCTTGCGCCGTAAGAAATGCGCGACGAAGCAGAGTGATGTATTTGACGTGTCCCGAATACTGGTAAGGTTGAGTCGCTACCGTTTCCAGCACTTTTTGGATATCCTTGTAGTCATCTTCCGTCAGAGGCTCTTCTGCCTCCCTGGGGGTGGGGGTGGGAGTGTTGTCGTTGTCGTTGTCCGCATCGTTGCTGTCCTTCATATCCACATCCACCCGTTCCTCCGAAGCAGTGACATTGCCGGCGTACGCGGATGAATGCCGTCTACCATCATCCTGTGCGGCTGCCGGGGGTGGCAGTAGTGTTGGTGGTGGTGGTGCTGCTGTTGTGATTACCGTTGTGGTTGCAGGAGGATGTGCGCTCACGACCGAGGTCTCCGAACTCGAGCCGCTAATGGATGGTCTCGAGCGCGGCGAGGGGACAGTGTTTGTGTGCGAGAGCTCGTCCGAGGGCGAAAGTAGTGAACTGATATCCATGATTTTCCAACGTCCGCGCGTGTATTGCCAGGCACGCCTCTATCTTCCCTCTCTTCCTGTCTTTCGTCTCTTTCCTTCTCTCCTTTGTCTTCTTTCTTTCCCGACGGCAACGCACGGCGGACCGGCAGAAGAGGTGGAAGAGCGAAGCTGGGGAGATATTGACCGTTTCCTTGAGCGAAGGTTTTGTCCGTCCGTTCGCTGGGAAGGAAGGAAGGAATGAAGGCAGAAAGGACGGAGGGACGTAAGGAAGGTTTGACCGCGTCGAGCGACAGTGAACCGAAGTGACTAGGTTTGCGATTATGAACGATATGAACTTTTAGAGTGGACTGCGCCGGTTGGTTGGTGGTTGGCCGACGAGACGGGGATGATGATGATGATCGTGTTGGATTTGGGTTTGGGGGTTTTTTGGGGGGGGGTTATTGAGGGCGGGAGGAAAGCGATGTGCCAAGCACCGAGGGAAATGCGCGACCAGCGAGGATGTGTTTACGCGCAGCAGATGGATAGCTAGAAGCGGAAAAACGTGATGGATGAGTGTAGAGAGGGATGGATTTTTGCAGCGCGTCGGGACGATGGGGCTGTTTGACGACTTTCTCCTGTGTCCACGGGGGTAATGCGGAGCGTGCAAAGTATCCGGCCGGGTTGCCGGCAGATCTGGTGCTGGCAGTCGGCGAGAAGAGACCGACGACGGGTGGGGACACTCGGATAGAGTGGGCCACTCTGCTGCCTGCGGTATTCCTGCGTGCTTTGCGCCCTTGGGAGGCGAACATCATGAGCCGGCGACAACTCAAGCCCAGACAGACACAGACGACGGGACGCACGCACAACCGACTACTGGTCCGGCCCGTCAGATAAGGCAGCAGATTACTTACTTGCCTGCGTATCCAGTGCAAGGCATCTATCTATTGCAGGACCTCCAGCGGGGTTTTGTATTTCCCCACGGCCGCGAGCACATAACTATCGCGCTTTCCATGGCAAAGTGAGGATGCGGTTGAAACCCCGGACAGCAGAAGTCCAGCACACCGATGCCCAGCTATCCACATCGCCAAGCTCGCACCACACGACACTAACCACGGGTCCAGAGCGTTGAAGACCCTCCGTCTTCATGCCGTCTGATGTCACGCACGGAGAGAGGGGCCAGGCCCTTCTGTTCTGCAGGAGCTGTGCGAGGCAGACAGAGGACATGCTGCGGATACTCCAGATTAGTATGGAGACGGTGGGGGCAGGATCCGCGATCAGCTCGAGCAGCATTCACAGCTTACGAGAGAGTACCTTCGGAGAAAGAAAGAAGGCGGCCTCCACAGAAAGAGAGGAATGACCGGAGCGTCCTGTTATCCGACGCCGCCACGGGGCGCAGGTACAAAAAACACAGTTTGCACCGCCGCCTGCGCCGCCCCTCCCTTTGCTGGCAACTATTACACACACCTACACACGAGGTCAGCCTGGCGACCGACCGCCTTCCAGCCACCATTAGCTTCACACTAGCTCTTGCTCGCCCAGCGCAAGCCCGGCACCCTTTTCCGGCAGCTCTCCATGCGGTAAAGTGAGTGGGGATGGCCTGATGCTCGCCTCGAATGTTACCGAGAATCAGCAAAACAACAAGCAATTGCTGCAAGTACCATATCTCGATAGTACTATATCTCGATCCCATACATCCCTCACGTGAAATGGACAAGACCTTGCAGACCAGAAGAAAAAAAAACCACAAGCAAATAATTTCCCAGTCAGAGTGATCGGCAGTACTATTGCGGGGCCCCGTGGCTCGGGGGCCTGGGGGGGTTTTCTTTATACGTCGGCCCGCCCCAACCCCCCCCCCCCCCCCCCCCCCCCCTTCAGAAAAACACCCGACGGAGAGTCTCGATCTGTGATTTTGCGCTCGAATGAACCATATCGAAGCCTCTCTGTCTGATATGTATTCTCTCCCTCTCTCTGTCCGAATCCCTCGCTCGTTCTTGCTGTACGAACCTTAGCAATAGCAACCTTTAGCCCCGGGCCTCGCGCATTGTGGAGCTCGATGGATCCAGTTGCACTGTGTATGTCTTTGATTCCGTGGGACGCGACTTGTCGCCGCGGGACAAGGCGTTTTTGCACCCAGAGTTGGGCATATGGGATGACGGGCGATTCTCGGTGACCGATAGTTCCCAGGTTCTGTTGGAGGTCGATTTTTCCCCTGTGGCCTCGCCGTTCGAGATCTCGACTTTTCGTACCCCTCACGAGCGAAGCCACCTAGGTGGCTATCGGCTCGGATCCTCCTCGGAAACATGGCTCGTTTTCCCCTTGCTGCCCCCCCCCCCCACTGCTGGGTCGGTCGCACGGGCAGCGTTCGTTCGCTCTGACGAGGGTACATGTGGAGCAGAAGAGTTGGGGATACTATCGTACACTATCGACAGCAATCAGTTGGCAAATGGACGGTACACATTCAGTGGCCTATCAGGCCCTGATGACCGTTCTACCGACTCCGATACGTAGTTCCAGCAAAGCATTCTTCGACTTCTAGACCGTCTGGAGACGCCAATCGCTTATGACGACCCCGCCCAACCAGTGTTGGAGGACTGGGGGGGGTGAAGGGGATGATGGGAGTGACCATGCTGGTGCTGGTGTCTCGGTGCGGAGAACAAACGCCCCGGGTATACTGTTGCCGACGAGAACCCGCAAATACCCATACTTGCAGCATCTCTTCACGGCACCCAACAAACACCGTAGGGACGCAGTCCTTGGTGGCAACATAGCACCCAGAATGTTCGGAGATCATCGACCGGATGTGCCACAACGGTTAGAAGGGGGAGGCGTTCACTGGCCGCGGAACCGTAGCGACCCTGCGACGGCAACACTTTGCATAACACTACTGAGCCGAAAAACGTCCGCGTGCACAGCGGCCCGTGAAGACAGGCGCATCTGAGGAGATACTATACGTCTTGATATCTTGCGATACAGGCTGCCAGTAAAGTCTATTGGCTGGATAGCAGCCCCGCAGTCTCCATCGCATCACTGCCGAGAAGCAACATACGTTAGCGAGGTCCGGGGACAGACATCTACACAGGTGGAGGTTGAGGTAATGCAATCACGCACCATCACTCGACCTCTGCAGCTTTTGTCTCGTTTCCGTGATTCCACGGGGGCACAGCTTGAAGCCCTAACTGTAGAGTGGCAGTACTGTGACTCTGCCGGTTCTCAAGCAACTGTTTTCCTCTTTCAAATTTAGTTGTCGCAGTTCTGCCGTAAAACCACTATTTCTCACTCGACTGCTCATACGTCTGATATGAGGCCGTTTAGTGAAGTGTGAAGGTGATCATTGTCTTGTGCAGATATGTTGCAGTGGGTATTGCTTCAGACCAGAACCTAGCAGGAAACTTTGCATCTTTCGTTATCGCTCTGGCTCCTCGCGGGTGGAGGTTCGGAGGGTGACCAGGAGGGTGAAGGATCAATCCAAGATCCGGGACCTCTTCGCGGGCGAGAGGTGCAGTCAGGCAGCCCTGGACTTCCTATCCACCACGGATATGTGAAGGCGAGTCCCGAACTCTGACACGGCTGAGGAAGACGCCCAGAGCGAGGCGTCGTAGTGAGGGCTCCGGGAGCAGCAAGAGAGGACAGAGGAGAGGAGGCTGGAGGCTGAGGAGGCGGGGGCTGAGGTTGAGGAACGACTGCAGTTCTTCCCCACCCCCTCCTTCACCCCTCCTTCGGGGGGCGGCGGGGGCCGGTCGAAGCGGGGCGACGAGGCAGTAACAGCAGAGTTGGAGGGCAGTTTCTTATGTCTTTCTTTTGTCATTTTCCTTGGTGTGCTCTATCCTCTGTCGGGACAGGGCAAAGGGGAGCTACAACGAGCCGACTGCAGACTGATCGAGGTTGGGGTCGGACAGTGTGTATATCGCCATGATCTAGACAGGCCGCATGTGATTAATGTCTAATTTTTTTTTAAAAAAAACGAAGCTTAACGACGAAGCTTCAGATCGGCTGCGAGGGGCTCGCACACAGTCCTTGCGTCGATTGCAAATCGCAAAACTGTAACCGCTCGTTGACGGATCAGGGCTGATGTCATCACCAAAGTGACCGTCATCCCAACTCTTTGCTGTTTCCGCTTGGCAGAACCTTCAACTTGAATGGGGTGGGAAACAGTTGATGGTAGCCGGCGTGGTAGATGGGAGTGCTCAAGTGCCCAGGATGTGGGGGGAGTATAAGCCAAGAGATGTTGTGTATGTCTTCAAACCGCGTGGTTCGGTCGGCTGGGCGAACGAGGAGAGGGTTGGCCATATGTACTGCCGTCTGGCGAGCCCGAAACGGGTGATAGCAGAGGGAGCCGGATGGTGGGGCTTGGCCGGGATCTACGCAGCTGGCAATCGGGTAAGAAAAGACGGCTTTCCAACGGATACAGCGTTGGCTGCACTTCTTTACCACTTTGACCAACAGTAACTCGTCACGTGCAAGCTTCGCACTTTGCCCTTCGACCCTTCTCGTACGCTATTCCTTCCGGATAGATAGGTACGCCATGCCCATGTTTACTGTTGCAGTGTGCGTAGGAAACACCACCAGCGCATACGAATGGGCGATACGGGCCCTCAAGATGGATAATGCGTATGAATGCAGGGTACGTTCAAATATCGGTAGTTAGTCCAAATTTGGCTAAGCAGCAGCTTGGCGGGGGCCCCACCGATTTTTTCCATTTCCCAGCTTGTGCGTGCCTCGCAACGCTGTTTCGCCATGTTCCTTCGTCCCTGCATCCGCCAGATTCCACCGCCGCGGCGAGTACTCACAAAACGATATTTCCAGTCCTCAGGTACAGTGGGCCTGTTTCCTGACAGGGGGCGTGAGACAAATTTGCTCATAAGTGAAATAGCATGGAGATCCGGGCTGTCGCCGGCGCTCCTCCGGCGGGCGCAGAGCATGCGCGATGAGCACGGCGCGTTGAACACGAAGCTCTCGGCCAACTTCGACGGCAAGACCGCACGGCGGGTGGGGGAACTCAGCGGTGTCACGCGCGCCCTAAACGAATACGAGGACGCGCAGGCGGCGGTTTCGGTGCTCACGGCGATGCTAGAGAATGAGAAGTCGCTCGACCCGGAGCTGCGGGTTCTCGCGGTGGAGGAATTCGCCGCCACTACGGGATCGATGGATCGCCTCACCGAGAAAATCCAGCAGGCTCTCGTCCGCCCCCATCCGTTCGCGCATCTCCCGGCGCTGGTCGAGATCCGGCCCGGCACCGGCGGCTCCGAAGCGGCAATCTTCGCCAACGACCTCTACCGGATGTACGTCGCGTACTGCGCCCTCCGTGGGTGGGGCGTGCAGGTTGTCTCGCTGCACGAGACGGACGCGGGCGATGGGCTATTGGAAGCGATCTTCGAGGTCGCGGAGGAGCGCGCGTACGACGAGCTGCGGCTCGAAGCGGGCGTGCACAGGGTGCAGAGAATTCCCGCGACCGAGAAGCAAGGACGCGTGCACACCTCCACGGCGACGGTGATGGTGCTGCCGTCCTTCCCCACGTCAGAGCTGGCGGACGGCGAGGAGGACCCGGACTCGGTCATCGACATGAAAGATGTGCGCGTCGATATCATGCGGGCGAGGGGCGCCGGCGGACAGCACGTCAACACTACGGATTCGGCGGTGAGAATGACACACATCCCCACTGGAATCGTCGCCGCGATCCAGGACACCCGGAGCCAGCACAAGAACCGCGAGAAGTGTTTGGCGGTCCTGAAGAGTAGGATCGCCCAGAAGCGCAGGGACGAGAGGGAGGCCGAGGAGTTGGCGATGAGAAGAGGCGCGGCGAAGGTTGGCGCGGGGAGGAGCGACAAGATGCGCACGTACAACTACTCGCAAAACAGAGTTACGGACCACAGGGCCGGATACAGTTTATTCGATCTGCCGGGCTGCATGAGGGGGGAGGAGCTGGGCAAGTTGATCGAGGAAGTCAAGAAGTGGAGGATGGGAGTGGATGTCGAGATGCTAGTGGACGCATGATCTGTTCTGCATGGGTGTGTTGGATTTGGCGACGGACCAGGGCAGACATGTAGATTCTCGAATCCACATCTCATGACACCACCGCTCGTGAGGGGCAGAACCACAGCTACACACTTAGATTAAACGGCCATACGGGAGATACCGACGGAAGTGAAGCAAATATTGCGCTGCGATTTTTCGTAGAACGCCGAGTGATCGATACTGCTGTGCCACCGGGGCCTACTTCGAGGAGCCCGGGCCCTGTAAAATATTCGGGATATTAGCGGTCGGGCAGCATCAGATGTCCCAAGGTTTCCTATTGCATATCTGCAAAAGAGAAAAATTCTCGTAGGTAAAGGGATTTCGTCGGGAAGCTGAACACGAGTGACATCCATTGTAAATACGTTCCTCCCGCATGCCAACGTTCAGGGTGTATGAACCCGACAACTTCCCGCACCGTCCGTTCAGCATGTCCTCGGCCGTTTAATTGACGACGATAACCTGAAATGTGTACATTCTCGCCTCTTGTACCCCTGCTCCTCGGCTGGCCACGGACAAAACCCCCAGTCGCTCGCCCCACGCGGCATGTTTTTTTTTTCCCCAATCCCGCTCGATCGATGCACATCCACTTTGTTAAAGTGGATTGCACAGTTGTCGGTCACAGTCTATTGAGCTGGTGTTTGTCTGGGGCTGCAAATCTCTCTGCTCTCCCTTCTCCACGTCGCCTGCTCTTTCTCTTTGTTTTGCCAACGATTCCTCTCCGATTCTCGATATCCCCGCCAGCTCGGAGGGGCGAACGAAGCATCGAGCGGGGACTGAAGCCATAGGCCGTGTGAGATCCCTCCTCGGTAAACACAAAAAGCAAAGGCGACTTGTCCGGAAAAGGCAACGGGGAATTGTTTCCAAGGCAAGGTTGCATCGCACACGACAGCAACCGAGACGTCGACAACGGCTTGCCACAACTACCACCCACTATCTAGATACTACCAACTCACCTACACTCCACCTACGGCTGACCAATCAGCCATCGTCCTCCACTTCCAACATCACCATCAGCCCCCCTCGTCCCCTCCTTCTACATTCCAACCTCCGTGTAACGGTCCTTTCCCCGCACTCCCACACTTCACCGACGGCTGGTGTGGTAGATCCACAGCGGAACCCGTATGAATACGGCCTAAACCCACCGACCTTCACTCGACCTATCCCCCATAGACCACCTGGACCGCCGCCTGAAAGAAGCAACACAACACTCCGATCACACGAGCAACGATTACGAGATACAAGAAACGATGGTGAAGTTCTATGAGAATACGTTTAGCTACGAGTAAGGACCCGCCATCCATTGCGTACTCCCTCTTAGCATAGCACTGACGATGCGATGATGACGGCTAGCTACCAATGGCCTGCTGTAACGCTCGCCTATTTCCTCCGCTACCCAAAGTAACCCTCTCCATTCCTGTTGAAGCCACTGCCCCGCTGACACCACGTGTATTCCTTATTCTACCCACGTCGTTTCATCGGACACATTGTCTAGCCACGTTGACCCCGCCACCGGCAACCTCCACATCACCCGGCTCCACCTTAAGCGCGGCAAGCTCCCCGCATCGGTCGCCCGCTTCATCCCGAAGATCAAAGAGTCGTACATTCTTGAGAAGTCCATAGTCGATGCGCGCAATCAGACGCTATCCACCGAGAACCGTAATCTCGACTGGGATGGGGTTCTGAGCGTCGTCGAGAACCAGGTGTACTCGCCGTCCGTGGGCAAGGAAGCGGAGAAGACCGATGTCAAGACGGTTGTCAAGTTTGAGAGCAAATTCGGCGCCGCGAGACGGCAGGAGCTGGCTGAGAAGCGGGGATGGCTGGGCGGCTGGGGAGCCGGTGGTGTGCAGCGCAGCATCGAACTTGTGGGAAGAAGCAGGATGCGCGATGGCCTGCAGAAGAGCCGGGAGGGCATGAAGGTTGTCCTTGAGCAGCTGAGGGAGCGGGGGTTTGTCGGCGTGGTTAAGGAGCAGCGCCAGGGTGGGTGGGAACGCTGGATTTATGTATGGTGGGGGGTGGGCCATTCGGATTATTTATAACTTCCCCCCCCCCCCCCCCCCCAACACCTCCACTTCTTCGTTATTTTTTCACCGTTGTATAGTTTCCTATCGGGTTTCCTTTTTCTTTTTCTCATGGCGTTAGGCTTTTTGCGGTTGGATACTTGTTTGCATGTACGCTAGGTGCATGTTTCATTTGAGGATGCAGACTTTGGTTGCTTTTCTTGTATAATCTCCATTCTCCTTGTCGATATGTCCGATACCTCCAACGCGAATCAAAATGTATATTACCCACGCCAAGTAACTTGAGTGTCAAATTTGTTGCGCCGTTTCTGGTGACACGAATGACCAAGTATATAACAAAGTGACCGCAAAATCGGACCGCTTTTCCTAAGTAGGGAGGGGAACCGGTGGAGCCGGATTGGTGGATCGCATTGACCTCGACTGAGATGGCGAGCGATCCGGTTGGCAGGCTCACGTACGGTAAGTTGGGGTTCGAATGGCAAACGAAAGAGAGAGGACGGATAAGGCTCCGCGTGGGCAGTGGAATTGGAATTGGGATCGTACATAGTACATCCATACTGGTACATATGTATGTATGTACGATCTGGTGGGACGATCGGTTCGCTTGTTGCCGATTCAAGCACCCGCACGTGCGCATAGCTCGGGTTGTGGCCGTGGCTGGGGACTTCGGACGGGTAATCGATTTGTGATAAAGTACCGGCGAGGGGAACTAGTTAACTAGCGCCGCCGAACTCAAATAAAAAGCCACCACCTCCCCTTCCTTTCCTCCTCTTCTTTTCTCTCCAGCTCTCTTTGGTATGTCTTCCCCAGCCCCCCCCCCCCCCCAACCGCCAAAATCCCACTAACCTGTTCTGCAGCCTTTTGGCTTAGATCAAGTGTAGTATCTGTTCTTTTCAGTTTAATATCTGAAATCCGATCATACATCGGTTCTTATATTAATCTTATTTTTGAAACCAGGGAGCTGACCGCTGTGCTTGCGCATGTTGGCTTCCCACTGTGTCACCGGTATTGCACTGCCTCCAGTCGATGCGAACTCCACGCTTGTTTTGCTTTGTTTTTTCATTGTCGCTCTGGCTGCTATGCGAGAGGATGAGGAATGACGTTCTTCTCGAAGTTGTGGCTGGCCATGTCACGGGTTCGGACCCTTACGCTGGGGGATCTCCATCTTGGGTGCTCATTGGGGGGTGCTGACACCAGTGGTCGAGCACAGCCAGGTGAGCGAACACGAACCAAACCTTCCACCGGCAAGGCAGTGCTCTTTTGCACTCCCTGATCTGAACAGAGCACGAAAAGACCGCTGTGGTGAATGAGGGTACAGGTACAGTATCATATGATGCGTTTATATGGCGTCCGCTGTTGACAGTCATGCTGATATCAATGCTTGCAGCACATCAAAGTCTCCCCGAGCGACCCACGCGGCCTCACGATCTACATTGATTCCATACAAGAAAGAAGCAATCATGTCTCTCCACTCCATAGTGATCCCGGACTGCGTGCTGGAATCGCCATCGGTATCGAGCGAGCGAGGGTGGAGATCTAGAAGCCGCGGCGTGTTTCAAGCCGGCACCCATGTCCTGGACAAGGCAAATATGCAGAATATGCAGGATATACCTGGTTACGCTGATAGATGGATAATCATGATGCAGAGGTCATAAGTGCCCTCCGATATGGAGGGTACATTGCTGACAACATCTACCGTCTAAAATGCACGCCATCCAGTTCCTCTTCCTCGCCCCGCAGGTCGCCGCTGCCGAGAGCTGGCCGTCCTTCGACTCCCTCTCTTCACGCCCCAGGCCTCCCGGTGCACCGCATGGGGTCTCTTTGAAGATGCCTCCACCGACCAGCTGGGCATGTTCAACCTCCTCGCGCCGGAAAACACTGTCCTCCGCTGCACGAGAGATCAAAACCAGTGTCCGCGCGTCACTGGACTGGTCGCTCGACCTCCCGCGCCAGGGATTCTTTGGGCGGCCGCCGCTACCACACACCATTGCCCCGCTGGGGTCGAATGCGTTCGGTGACAACATCACCGACAATATGCGGGGCGGCAGCCAGTGGGGTGGGCTTCGGCACTACCAATATGTGGAAGGGCCGCTGTAGTTCGGTGGACGGACGCGGGGGCAGACGCCGCAGGAAGACACGTTGGCGATCGATGGTTCCGTCCACCCCATCACCTCTCCGGGCCGGATGTCGGGCGGGGTAGAGTGGGTTGCAAACGGCGGAGCCGTGGGGTGCGGCGTGCTCCTGGACTACACCTCATGGGCGCGGAAGAACAACATAGCCATCTCGCCGCCCACGGTGCAGACAATCCCGGCGTCCCATCTCGCCACCGTCGCACAGGACGCTTCAAAGCTGGCGACATCTCGTTCGTCCGCTCCGGGTTCGTGGCGGCATGGAGCGAGCTGTCTCCCACGGAGTAGACGGAACTGCGGACCCGCACCGCACCGGAGTATATCGGCGCGGGGCCGGGCGGGGACACGCTGCGGCAGGCGGCTCGCGGCGGTGACCGGGGATTCTCCGGCGTTCGAGGTGGCTGGTGACGAGGGCGCAGCCGAGGAGGCCGAGCTCTCTCTGCACGCCTGGTTGCTGGCCTGCTGGGGAATGCCGATCGGCGAGATGTTCGATCCGGAGAGGTTGAGCGTCGAGTACGGGAGGCGGAAAAAGTACTCCTTCTTCGTTGGCGGTGTGCCGCTGAAGGTGGGCTTCCGAGGAGGTGTGACCGAGGTGGTTGGACGGGTTAGATAACATCACTTTGCTTAGATCCGGGGGTAGCTGCGGGGCCGCCGAATGCTATGGCTATACTTCAGCCGCGCCGTTGGTGAGCAGGAGGGTGAGTGATGATGAGCGCAGCTCGATGTTACATTGTCTCAACTGGTAAGGTTGGAGGAGAGCTTGAGAATAACGACTACAATAGAAGATGTTCTTTGGAGATATGTAGAAGCACAGACCTATTCTACTTATCCACGTTTTACTCCAGACCGATGGGGCGTCCGGTTCCGCAAGCACAGACTGTTCCTCCCACATATTTTTTTCGCAGCCTTTCTCTCACTAGCCCGGAGATCCTGTATGTAGGCTTCGTTGTCCTCAGTCCGACTGCGTAACTCGGGCAACCCCATAAACGGACTGGACGTCCTAATCACAGCCGTATCGCCAAGTGACAGCTCATGGTCGTCCCTGGCTATTTCACAGCTTTGCTGCAAGGTTAATCCGGATAGCTAGAAAGACAATACGAATAGTAGCGCAGCACCGGCTCCAGTGCCTACCGATAAGCGGTGCAGATGTCGGATTGGCATACATACCTGATATATATCTACGCAGAAATCCCCAGGGTTGAGACCACAATCTGGGTTGCCACCAGGGTGCCGAGGCAGGTATCCCTTGTGCGAATCTACGGTACCTATAGAATAGCTAGCGGCGCTTCGGGACGGCTAGAAGGTGCGAGAGTAGTGTGCAATACAAGCAGTGAAGGCGGAGATGTGGAGACGATGCTTCGGTCAATTCCTAACGGTTTTGGGCTCTGTGGTGGTGTTAATGTATACACCATACCAGTGCGGGCGCGAGCACTCCACTATGCGCGATAAACGCCAAAATTGCCGCTGTTGGGTCTGTGGTCCGAAACACTCTGCAGGAAGGGATGACCCGGCACGTCTACCGACAGTTAGAAGTCTCGAAAACACCGAACCAGAGGATCATATTCCTATCGCGATTTCACACTGCATCTATAAACGGCATATGGAGGGTCGCTTGGAACTCTGTATCGATGTCGAGGCGCAGTACTTGCTATGCAGCACGACCGTCGTGGCAAGCGTCGACCTCCCAACGCTAGCCCTCTTCCGTAGCCCCCGGACGCCAACGCAACGCAACTCATGTGTAACATCTGCCAGCCTTCTCATCCCCATCAAGCTCTGCATATGTAACATAAACCTAACTCACCTTCCTTTCCACTCGACACACATCGCCTTTTGCCGCCTTCCCGTCCATCCTCCTTTCCACCAACCATCACGATCACCACTACTCCCCCCTCCATCGCACCGACGCGCGGCCGACGACCGACGCCCAACCAACCAACCGCCAGCACTCATCCCCGTGCTGTCTCGTACCTCCATACGACCCTCACGATGAACAACCACCAGCACGCGAACGGCGTCGGCGCCACAAACATTTGGCAGATGATGAATTACCCGGTTCCTCGCGGGTTCGAAGCTCCCTCCACCTTTTCCTGTTGCCGAATATGCACTCCGCCCCTCCCGCCGCTAACACATACACGTCCTCCGCCGTTAGCAAATGCGTCCACAAGCCTTCGGTGCTATCTTCGTGCTGCCCGTGCCTGCGGTTCATGTTGAACCCACTCCAAGCCGCGTCCTCGTTCGCGTGCGACGGCTGCGGCCACCACGCTAGCTTCCACAACCTCAAGAACGACGAGGAGGCGCACGAAGGATTTGCGCCCGAGCAGATGAACGGTACCATTGCTGCGCCGCCGCCGCCATCCAACGCGCGCGGAAAGAAGAGGACTGCGGCGAGGATCACGAATGGCTCCTCCGGACGTAGGGGTGTGGGATTGCTCGGCGGTGTCGGCTTGGGTGAGAGGATGGTTGTCGGAAGTAGTGCTGATGAGGACGATGATGTCGAGGTCCTCGAAGGAGAGAAGTTGCAGGTTGTCAAGAGGAGTCGTGGCGCTTAGATGCTCTGTGAGACGCGAAGACGGAAAAATGGGCGACGAGACATCAGATCGTCACTGGCAATGTTTGATCGCGACGACGACGGCGTTTTTATTTTTTGTTTGGAAAGCTTGGGTTTACTTTATCGCGGCAAGGCAATGACTATTACAACACCACCCCCATACCTATTACTTCTCTTCTACCGGTTTTCTGGCACTTTGCCACCGATTTTTCTGGCTTCATCTGCCTGGTTCTTTTTTTTGTTCTATTTTTGTTTTGTACTTTACAATGCAGTGCGCGGCATTGGGCAGAAGGGATCTTGGGTGCCTTTCTTTCGCTTGTATTTGCTATTTTTCCCTTTTGAACAATAACCACCCCATATGATACCGAAGGGGGTTTTTCTTCCTCTATCCGTATCAGCACCGAACACACGTTGTTTTCTTTTCGAGATTGAACTTCTAGCGGGGATAAAGCGAACCGCGACGGAGGAGGAGACTGGATGCTGTAAAATGCGAGAGGCGGACCAGATGGACGGATTCTCATCGTTGAGCAACTGTGATTCGAGTGAGGAAATGTGCTCATTTCAGCACTCAGACCAGCCAATCTACCGATCTTGTGCCGATCGCGACCTAGATACATAGCTCACTCGTCTCGCTTCGAGCTTCCCAAGCTTCCCCGCAAAACTCCACCCCACTACGTACATACCTGCATACCTATGCCTCCCATATTCCCACAACCGCCGTTGACCCCGTCGGGACAGTCGGTTGGGTACTACTGCCCGTTGATCATCGATGCGCCGAGTGCCGGAGAGTTACGGATTCGAAAGGACTTGATCGTGGTTGTTGCTCCTGACGGATTGATCGAAGAGATCCGTTCGCTTGACGAGATAACTGGGCTAGGGCGGGATGTAGTCAATGTGGGGGGTTGTGCGAACTCGGCGGTTGTGCCTGGATTCGTGGATTGTGTGAGTTCTTCTGACAGCGGAGTGGTTGGGTGGGATGGAGATTGACTGTGCGACAGCATGTGCAGTATGCCATCCCCGAATTCTTCAGCGTGGGAGGGGGGATCTAGGCTGAGGTGGTGATCGTTTGTGATAGTGCGCCCCAGTATAAACAGATAGGGACAAAGACCGACCTCCCACTCATGGAATGGCTGCAAAAGTTGCACCCTCCGTCCCGCCTCTCCCCCTGCCTGGGCTGACCCGATATGAAGATACACCTTCCCCGCCGAAGCCGCCTTCTCCTCCACCACACATGCCGAGATGGTATACACGCGCTTAGTACGGCGTCTGCTGCAGAACGGCACCACGACCGCCCTGTACTTTGCATCAAACCATCTGGCTGCCTCCCTCATCCTAGCGCGGATATGTTCCCGGTACGGCCAGCGAGCGTTAGTCGGGAAGACGTGTAGTGACCAGCTGCTACCGGGGGATTACGTCGAGACTACTGCTGATAGTCTACGCAATACAGAGGAGTTCCTGAAGGCAATGTATAAGGATCATGGTAGAAATGGATTGGTGATGCCTGTGGTTACCCCGAGATTTGTAGGTTCCCTTACGCATGAGCTGGCGAAAGGTAGGGCTGATAGACGGGTAGGTGCCGACTTGCTCCCCCGAACTGCTCAAGGGGTTAGGAGAGATCGCAGAAGTTTATGGCTGCCATATCCAAACACACGCTGCAGAGAGTGTAGATCAAGTGGCCCTCGGTAATCCTGTCCACCTCCTTTATCTTTACAGAAGCTCACATCTTCCCGTAGTTCGTTCTCAGCACCCCGTGCTTCTCCGGGACATAGCCGTCTTGTTGTCCTGCAAGCTCCTTACTTCGAAGACGGTTCTGGCACACTGCACGCACCTCCACGACTCCGAAGCGCGGATCATGGCACAAACCGGGGCAGCGATCGCCTCCTGCCCGTACTCGAACATGCTCTTCTCTCGTGCTGTGCTTCCGGTGAACAGATTCCGTTCGTTGGGTGTGAATATCGGCCTTGGAACGGATATCGCTGGAGGACATTCTGCTAGCATGGTGGATTCCATTAGAATGGCCGGACTAGTGAGCCGGATCAATGGGTTCCTGCCCCAGTGGGATAGGAGCACGGATCCGATGGAGGAGAGCGGGGCCCAAGCTGGAGGTGACGACGAGGTAGTCAATTGGAAGACGGCATTTTATATGGCAACCAGGGGTGGGGCGAAAGCACTAGGCTTGATCGTGGGGGTTTTTGAAGTCGGCATGAAGTGGGACGCAGTGTTGGTGGATTTGACGTGGGATGACGAGCAAGATGAGGAGGAAGAGGAAGAGAAGGAGAGCTATGAGGTGAAGTTTGAGAGGTGGGTATGCTCCCATGGTGGGGAACATGGGGTGATGAAGGTGTGGGTTGATGGGAAGATGGTGTTTGAGAGGCATCCAGGCCAGAAGTAAGTGCAATGGAACCGCAAGCTACCTGCTCAGCCGTGTTTACATACCTCCCTAGACCTAAAGTAGATGTACATGATATGATAAGTATCTGTCATTGCCACACAGGCCAGTGAGTGATCGTTCTAAGTCAGCGTAGCTCTTGTCCTCCATTCCTTCCCTCCTTCCCTCCTCACTCCTCATCCTCTCCATCATCCACCACCTCCTCTCCATTGCCTCTTGTTCCTGAGCCGTTTTCATCAGAAGCCATCCAATCGAGCATAGCAACAGTCCAAGAGGTCAGCCTCCAGTCTGATCCGTCTTTGTTCCCAATAAACAGCAAAAGGTAATGACTATCCTCTTCTTCTGCTCGCTCCTACTGACGAGCTAAAAGCCACTCACGGCAGTCACAATGGTCAACATCAACCCCTTTAGACGCAGCACCCCTGCCCCCCCTCTGGCCGATGTCCTTCCCGTGACAACTGGCCCTCCCGCAGACACTGCCGTCTCCCCACCGCCCGGCGGCGTCTCGACTTTCTGCTGCTGTATCCGTAAGCGGAGCGAGAAAGATGATGCTCAAGTCACCAGCAGCCGTCGAGATTCCTGTTTCCGGCGACAACTCGAGAGCCCTATCGGGCGGGTACTCCTCCATCTGATGCTACTGCTGTCCTCACTGATTGCCTACGCTCTCTTCTTCGTGGCGTGGTTTTGGAGCTCTCTCACTGCGTTCGAATACCAAGACCTTGACGATGCCATCCAGACACGTGCCATCATCTTCACGGTTGCGATCGTGCTGTGGCTCGTGACGGTAGCGCTGTGGATCTGGCTGTGTGCGTGGGACGGGAAGCGGAAGAAGGCTGCTGCTGGGGAGACACAGCAGGCGATGGCGAGGATGCAGCAGGCGCAGCAGCAGCAGCAGGTGCGGCCAACAGGTTCTTTGCAGGCTCACGGTGCTGACGGGGCAGCTGACTGGGCGGCGAACTGGTCCAGTACTAGCTCGAGAATCTGGGCTGGAGGAAGGATGCCCTCCCCTCAGCAGGTTTGAGACGCCGGCGGAAGGAAGGGTTTTCTTGTTTGCGATGGTCCGGAGGTTGCTTCCGGAAGTTCTCCAACGTTTGTTTGTATGAGACACCGGATCGCAGCGGGAGGGGGGGGGTTCGAGTAGGAGGTTTATGGCTATGGCTACTATGCTACTACTTCTGCTGGCTGAGGAAGATGAGGCATGACTGATTACGTTTTTTTTTTAACGCTGTGTACAAGTACAAGTACAAATGTTTATGTTTGAAGGACAGGCAAGGGATTGTATGGATGGGTTTTGTAGAGAAGGAGCAATGGCATTGAACCCTAGAGCTTTGCGCTCATCGCCGTACTTTGCATTGAGCCGGGACTTCATTCGCATTACTGCTTCATTACTTTTAGTAACTAAGTACCATACATACTTGCATACACAATTTGGGGTGAGTTCTATCAAAGCACCAACTCGATCCGCAAGTCAACGTAGGTATCATCCACAACTATCCATCCATCCATCCTCCTCGCCTTTTAGGCGGCAGTGTATCCACCATCAACCCTCAACTCCGCACCGGTGACATACCCAGCGGCGTCGCTTGCCAGGTACACAACCGCGCCCTTGAGATCGTCCGGATTCCCCATCTTCCCCATAGGCGTCAACTGAACCCACTGCTTCTTCAGCTCTGGTCTCAGCTCCAGCATGGCCTTTGTGAGATCCGTCAACATGTACCCGGGGGAGATGCAATTGACCCTGATGCCGTACCGAGCCCACTCGACGGCGAGACTGGCGGCCAGATGTCTCACTGCAGCCTTAGAGGCATTGTAGGGAGCCTGCAACTGGGGGACGTTGACGATGGCGCCGCTCATGGATCCAATGAAGACCATACTCCCGGGCTTCTTCTCCTGTATCAGATATCTCGCGAGCGTGGCGGCGAAGTTGTAAGTTCCATTGACGTTGACGTTCCACAGTGCCTGCATACGCTCCGGTGGGTACTCGTGCGCCGGGAAGTTCTCGCAGAATCCCGCACTGGTCACGAGCGTGTCGACGTGACCACCGTGGGCGGACAGGATCTCAGCGAACACCGAGTCCACCAGAGGCGCGGACGACACGTCGGTCATGTGCGCCGTGATCTTTGGCGCAGCCTCGTCAGGCCGTGTCGATCGGAAATGCTCCCGCAGTCGCGCTGCCGCCAGCCGCGCTCCTTCGCCTGCGAGATCGTCAGTAGGAGGAGACTCGGTTGGGGGGGGGGGACGGCGGGAAGGCGACAAACCGTTCAGGTCCACGATCGCAACGTCGGCTCCCGACTCGACGAGCGCCTGCGTCATGACGTATCCAAGCCTGATCCTCGCCGACACACACCATTAGCCCCTCCCCCCTCCCCCCATCCACGTCTTGCCTGCCTGCCTGCCTGCCTGCCTGCCTCGGCTCAGAAGTGCAACGCACCCTCTTGCACCGCCGGTGACGACCGCCGTTTTCCCCTCGAGCGAGAAGCTGCCCAGTACACGTGATACCGTCCGTCGCACGGGCTTCTCCGGTTCGGATTGACGGGGCTGCGGCGTGCTGGAGAGGCCGCGGATCGCGATTCGGGGAGGCGCGGGGTTGCGGACGTGGGGTGCTGCTGCCGCCGCGGTGCGCAGGACGGATCGCACACGAGGAGGGCGGAACATCTTCTCCGCTTTTGCTCTGCGATGGTGGGCGGACGGATCTCGAGGGGGAAGGATGGACGAAACAGGTATCTATTCGCCCGTCACCACGAATGACAGAATAATGAAGTCGCCGCCTCGATAGGCGCAGAGTGGAGTATAAGACCTGCACGGCTGTCTGGCTACCTGGGGCCTGGATCAGCGACGTCTACATATCGTACATACCCCCACTTCTCGGTCTCTGGGGCTGTATGGATGTTACGTACTCTAGTTAGTTACATACGTAATGCATGCATGGGTCTCCGGCTCCGCTCCGAGATGAGTTGGGGGGAGGGTGGGGTTGCCGAGAGGCTTGTCGGACGAGCTGCAGCTCTGGCGGGGCGCTAACTAGGGATGTAGATAGAGCAGATATCTATCTATGTAGTCTATGTACTTAGTTATGTATCTAGTCTATATAGAGTAGATATCGCATCGGAGCTTATTCAGGCCACAGGTACGTACCACCTGCCATGCTTGGCTGCTTGGTCACGGTACATTCATACGGACGAGTGTGTTTAGTTACCGGGATAGATATCAATGGTACAGTAGATACATACTGGAAGATTTAGACAGCCGGATAGATAGATGTCTATCTGATCTGTATTCGCGCTCTCTGATATGTACCAGGGCGACTTCGATAGGTGGGCGGCCTTTTTCCTCTCCTGAACATCTATCTTCACAGCTTGCAGCAACCCCGCTCCTCGAAGCCCGGCCTCCGCGTCGAAGACTGGATCCCGTTTTCCAGACCGTATTCTGGCCGTCCACCACCGCCAGAACGCCCCTATCGTAGTGGACGTCCCCAAGCATCTGTCTGGAGTCGGGATCGTCAATGGGATTTGTTTGATTGGTACATAACTACGCCCCTGAATATCCCAAGTGTGATCGCGATTGATGACGCGAACGATCGAAACAAGCAATTCTTATGTAATTAAGGACCTAACTTACCGAACCGCAGAGCACAAGCGCACCAGGTGAAGGCCGGCTATGTATCTACAAACTCTATCCATCTAACTTTTCTCTTCTTTCTTTTCTCCAGTGGTCTCCGTAGCTGAACCAATCGGTAGCCTGTCTACTCCAACACGGACCCGTCTGTTTTCCCGGCTAAGGGCAGGTAATGGCCTTCCTACGCGAGCAACGCCGCACCCTGGAAGCCAGCGATCATTCCTCCAGCGTTTTACTTAGATATGGGTCCGAAATCGACACGGTCGGGGGACAGTGCACAGTGTACATAGCCATTGAGGGTCGGGCGATGACTTGCTCCGGGGGGGGGGCGGCGGTGAGCTGCGACTCACCCAGAGCCCCACGGATTTGCGGTTTCCCCAGACCCTCGGACGATAAGACTGAGTTGCACCTGAGAACTCGAAGCGGGCTCGATGCTACCGTGCGGCTGTTTGCATCCTGCTTCCATGGGAGGAAGTGGAGGCCAAAGGCTGCACTGGGTGGCTGAAGCCATCCCTGGGTGCTCGACGACCCACGGGAAAAACTCAGGGTGATGGGGCAACCCACTCGGGTACGGACGGAGGAGTACGAAGGAGTACGGATCGGTGGTGCGGGAACCTCTGGATATGCACTCATCGCGGGATCGGTGCTGACTAGGTATATAAGCATATTTTGCTGCGACAACAGTGCGGTATATAGACACATTGAGGCCCCATATGCTATCACCGTCGGCCTAACGAACAACTGGAGAGCTCCGAGAGCTCATGGTCTGTGTGCCATTCCGGATTCACGCGGATTGCTTCTGTCACAGGCCAGGCCCTCCCCTGTTGCCCCTCCTCCTCTCCCTAATGTGACTCCGTCATTAGCCCCAATTTTGCCGCTCGCCAATGGGACGTCGTATCTTGAATCCAGTTATGGGGGAGGGAAACATCGTGGCCGTCCTACGATCCGAGCTCACAAAAAAAAAAAAACTCGCCGCCCCGTTCCGAAAATTCTTCCTCTCGGGCTGGCTCGGGTGTGTGCAAGAGAGGAAGAAAATTACTGCAGAATTATCCTGCGTACATTACGCAATTCCTACGGTCTAAAAGGACGACGAAAAGCAGAAGAAAAAAAAGAGGCCCGTGGAACGGACGTCCCTTCATATAAATCGTCGTGGTGACCATCGTACCTACTCTACCCATCAAGTTTTCCAAGTCTCCAAACTGCAGCTGCGTCGGTCGCCATGACCCGCCAGCGGAACTTCGAGGTCGCCGAGGCTTTCACGTCCTATAAAGTCCCGGATCGGAAGGTGAGTTTGGCACATTCGATGGGCGGGAGGAGCTGGTGGGGTAGAGGAGATACTGACAGGAAACCGACAGTGCTGGAGTGTCCGGTGCAAATGGTGTCAGAAGGAATTGGCGCAGCATTCGGGACGGCAACGTACGTAGATACAGCCGACTGACTGATCGACTGCGGCGGATCGGTATATGCTAACTGCTTCCCCAGAAAGCCACCTCCGGCTATGCCGGGCCTACCAACGTCACCTGCGGGAACAGGGGATAGCTCCCAGCGAAGGACGGCAGGTTTTTCACCTGGGAGCTGGCAAGTCGAACAGCCCAAATACGGAAATGGGCTACGAGAAGTCGTCGTCATCGCCGCTGCTCGCCGCCACCGCCGCTGTCGATGGCATGCACGAATCCGCGGTGCCGGTCTCGACACGGACAAGGTCCGGAGAATGCAAATTCAAGATCCGTTCCGAGAAGGCCTCGGTCGAATGTCCGTGCCAGGCGGGAGAGTTCGATATCCCCGAGAGTGTGAGTGGTTGGGTCGATATTCGCTGCAACAATTGTGCACACTTGATCGGGAGCCATAGGGGCTGTCCGAAGGATAGTGAGGCTGCTGGGGCTGGCGGTGCTACGCCTGTTGGCCATGCGGCTGGTTGGTGGCTTCCGACAAACGGATCGGGCAATGTTGACGCGTGCAACAGATCTTACTCGGGCCGAGAACCAGAGTCCCGCCAACGTGCTTGTCACGCTGTGCCTTCAGTCTTCCGCCAGACACCATAGCGTCAGTGCGTTATGGGAGCAACAACAGCTCCACCGAGTCATCCAGATCTGCGGTCCCCCGTCCAGCGGGAAATCAACTCTGGCAAGCCTACTCGTATCACATGTATCCAGAACTTCGGACTCCACCGAGATATGCAGCATTGTCTGCCCGTCGCTCCCCCAGTTGCCGCCCTATTCTCACTGGACTTCCGTTCTCCACAGCATCGGCGTACCGGGACACTTCCTCGAATCCCATGGCCCGAGGCTGCTGATCCTTGACGATGCGCAGAATCTCCGCCAGTTCCGCAACTTCTGGAACGATTTCATAAAGCGCGAGACGACCGAGGGGACGAGGAACCTTTGCATCTCCCTGTTCTCGTCGTATTCCGACGAGACCATGTATCTCTCGCCGAAACAGACCGTCTCATGTCGCCCGCTCCCTACCAACAATCCTAGCGTGTCGTTGTATCTTGCTTGGGAGGAGCACGACGAAATACTGTCCACAATTTGTGAAGCCCGAAAGGCAGAGGCGTTAGTACTTTCCGGGGAGGTTAAGGAATTCTTGTACTCGCTTACCAGTGGGCACCCGGGGTGCCTTTTTGGCCTCGTTAATGCGATGAAGGAGGCTCATGTATGACGCCTTGCGTTTCTAGTCTCATGAATCAATCCTGACATCTAGCAGGCCTCCAAACCGCCCACGGGTACTAACCTGCGCATCATGCCCCCAGTGATGCCGGCCGTCTGCGCTTGCGATCCTGCGGAGTTCAGCAATTTTCTCAAAACATCGGCAATGCAAACACTCTTTCCGCCATCTCTGCTCTCCCTCTTCGAGCAATCGCCAATCTCGAAGACCATGCAACAAGTCGTAGCCTGTCAGAGTGTCATTGGAAATTCGGAAAACATGGCCACGCTCGAAAACTGCTGTCAAATGGGCCTGTTGGTTTCCGAGGTGGATCCTACCGCGAATACTTGGACTTATACCACTCCATCACTTCTGCATCGCCGGTATGGCCTTATTCGTTCTACCCTTCGTTCTATTCACTAAGGAAACGCAGCGTTTACGAACACGTCCTGAGCCGCATACTCCCAGCTGCCAACCCATCATCCAACGTCACACTTCTCGGTTTCATCACCGTCGCCCTCCGTCATTTCTCCCGCCGCTCCCTAGGCCGCCGCCGCAACGGCCTCCTGGGGCCAGGTCTTATCACCCGCCCAAGCTCTAGCCTCTATTACGATGAGCTCTACCGCACATGCTGGGATCTGACACCCGTCATCGAATGCGAGAAGCACGGAGGCAAATTGGAGCTGTGGTTCCCAGAAATACAGTGGGCCATTAGGGGTAAGCATCCTGTGAATGCTCGCGGAGTCAAGGAGCAAATCTGGCTCGAGTTTGGGAATGCTGCGCCCAAGGACTTGGAAGGTACGTTAACATTGATATCCCATCTACCTCCTTCCTGCCCCCTCCACTCCCCCTCTTCCTCATTCCACGGTCTAGTTTTTGGGACGAAATGAAAGTTGCAGAGCTCTCGATAAACATGTTTTCGCCACCCTCTGGTCTGGTTTGTGACAAAAAGCAGAAGGTGCTTTTTCTGCGATAACACCTTGAGGCTACCCTACACAGAAAGCCAAATGTCATGTGTCAAAGGCTGTCATCCACCTTCTCCGCTCCTGTAACTGATGAAGGAATTCCCATAGGTTCTTCTGTGCTGCCGTCGGAGAGCCTTTACCACATCGTGTTTGGGGAGAATCATTCGAGCTGCGAGATTTTGGATAGTAGGCTGAAGCGGATCGATAAATTCGAGCTGATGCCGTGATCCGGAGGATGGGAGTGATAGAGTGGAGAGAGCTGGCGATGTGTGGGGGAGAGAAAACTAGGCTGTAAAAAGTGATCGATCGCATGTGGCACATCTAAGTTCGTTTATAAAGTGTGCACCGTGAGAGCTGGAGTAGTGATCACGGCCGTCTTCAGCACACCAGAGAAGACCACGAGCGACCGAGATGAGACACTCAACAAGAAAATGGACGACTTCACTGTCGGACAGCAGGGTCGCGGAACAGCCAAAAGATACAAAGCCTGCATAGGCGGAGCAGGCGCAGCAGGCGCAGCAGGCGCGGAAGCGATGTAAAAGGAAAACGAGGGATTTCAAGTCAACGGCTGCTATGTTGTAGGTGCACGATGGCCCCTGGGACGATACGAATTTACTCCCCTCCTCCTCCTCCTCCGACAGCACCAGGAGCTTTCCGATATGACGGCAATCGGCTACCCCCGACTGTCCGATCTGCGGTCACAGACCTTACCACGACATTCCAGATTCCATTGGGCCGATACAAATAATCGCCTTCCATACGACCAGAACACCATTCGCATTCATACCGCTCGGGCGCAAGAGCAGCCACCGCAAGGCGAATGTCAATGGTGGCAAGACCCCCAGCAATTTCTACGCCGCTCCTAGAAAGGCTACAGCCGGCTGGAAGGCTGCGCTGGCAATGCCTAGATGCATGCCCGTCGTCTAGAGATGAGGGCCCGCACCTCTCCAACGAACGGAAGTTCCCGTCAGATCCCCGTCTACCCCGCAAATAGCCGCATTCCCGAGCTCTTTGTGTCTAGATAGATAGATATATAGGTATAGAGTAGTTACGTGTAGATCCACACTTTATCTATCCAGACCTCATGCAACCAAGTTACTTCTTGCAGTGTTGCCGCCACCGCGCAATGGGAAACTGCCCGGTCTGCAGCAAGTAGTTACATGTGTGCTACTTAAACCCTGCATGTTGGCCACAACAACTCAGCTCTCGTACCACAACAACGACGTCGACGACGACAAAGCAGAGAGATGTTCGGTCAAGCTCGCACAAAACTCCACGCGCTCTCGAAGGAGCAACCATCATTCGTCCCGTTCCCGAGCCGGCGGTCAGTGGTTCACAGCATCAACGGCATCGTATCGTGTACGCAGCCATTGGCCGCGCAGGCGGGGATTAAGATCCTTCGCGATGGCGGTAACGCAGCTGCAAGTCCCCTCCTCCTCCTTCCTTCCACGTGACTGATGGAGAAAATGCAGGATGCGGCCGTCGCCGTCGCTGCAGCGCTGAATGTGACGGAGCCAACAAGCACGGGCATAGGCGGCGACGTGTTCTGTCTCTTCTACAAAGCGTCTTCGCGCACGATCCGGGGAATCAACGCATCGGGCCGGTCCCCCGCTGCGCTCTCGCTCGCGCGCGCGCGCAAAGACTTGAGGCTCGGCGAAGGCAGTAAGCGGTTCTTCGACGACCGCGGCGACGAGGTCGTGCGGATCCCGATGGACCACGTCCACGCCGTCACCGTGCCCGGCGCTGCCGCCGGATGGGTCGACGTCGTCGAGAGGTTCGGCAGTGGAAACGTGAAAATGGAACACGTGCTGGCCGAGGCCGTCGAGTTGGCCGAGCACGGGTTCCCGGTCAGTGAGCTCAGCGCGAGGTTCTGGGCGGAGTGCGAGCACGTCATCCGGGACGCGAGCCCCGGAAACGCCGGCGAGTTGCTCAAGGGCGGAAAGAGGCCGCCGAGGGTGGGCGAGATCATGAAGATGCCTGGATTGGCTAAGGTGTTCAGGAAGCTTGCTAAGGAGGGAAAGAGTGCGTTCTATGAGGGTGAGGTGGCCAGGGCCATCGTTGACGCGGTCAAGAAAAAGGGGGGCGTCATGGAAATGGAGGATCTGGAGAGACACGGCAAGTTGGGTAGTGAGGATACGGTGCCGATCGGGATTGAGTTCTCGGGAGCTAAGGTCTGGGAATGTGCGCCGAACGGCCAGGGAATCGTCGCTCTCATGGCATTGGGGATCATCGAACAAATGGAGAAGCGCGGGGATATCAAACCGCTTGGCGGAGGGAATAAGGGCTATGGCCACAACGAAACCGAGTATATCTCTACCCCTCCTCTCACCGGGCATCGGCTAAACACTATTGGGCCCAGATACCTCCACGCCGTTATCGAAGCCCTCCGCATCGCCTTCTCCGATGGCCACTGGTGGGTTGCCGACCCATCCCGCTCATCCGTTCCCGTGTCTGGTCTCCTCTCCCCTTCGTACCTCGCCTCCCGCGCCGCCCTCTTCTCCCGCGACTCGACGAACCCGTCGATCTCCCACGGCACGCCCGCCTTCCAAAGCAGCGACACAGTCTACTTCTCCGTCACGGACGTGCACGGCAACGGCTGCAGCTTCATCAACAGCACCTTCGGCGGCTTCGGATCGGGAATCATCCCATCCGAGTGCGGCTTCGTCCTGCAGAACCGGGGCGCGGGCTTCTCGCTGCTCCCCGACCACCCCAATGTGCTCGAAGGCGGGAAGCGGCCGTACCACACCATCATCCCGGGGATACTCACGGATCCTGCAGGAAGCGAGTTGAAGGCCGTCTTCGGCGTCATGGGAGGGTTTATGCAGCCGCAGGGCCACGTACAAGTCCTCCTGAACGGACTCCGCTGCGACATGAGCCCCCAGGCCGCCCTCGACGCGCCGAGGATCAGCATCGGGTCCAACTACGACCCGGGCGCACTCGTCGTCCACGTCGAAGAGGGCATCAGCGAGGAGACGATCAGGGGCCTCAGGGAAAAGGGCCACGTCGTAGAGATCGTCGGAGAGTACGGACGTGGCATGTTCGGCCGCGGACAGGTCATCGTCGCCGGATGGGACGAGGACGAGGGGCGCAGAGTGTGGAGTGCCGGCAGCGATCCTAGGGGCGATGGTCAGGCCGTTGGCTACTGAGAGGGAACATGTGAGTGCGTATAAAGTGTGTAGGATAATGTATCGAGCCTGCAATCGATCTGTTCTGTTCGAACCAGTCATCGAAGCGGTCACTCGGTTTGTTGTCTGAACCCCACTCACTCTAGCGCCCCCATCTACGAGTCATCAAGGAATCATCACCCGCCTGCGAGTCCGGCCCCCGATTCTGCAACAGGCGATTGCGTCTGCAGCTAATCTCTGTACAGCCCGTGCAGAGAGGAAGATTCGCACGCATCAAGTAAAAGAGGACCATTGTGTCAAGACGCCAGATCGGGCGCGCGCAGAGCCGTCACGTCTCACGCAAGGTCCCCCGTGGAGGAATGACGCAACGACTAACTGGTTGTTTTTGTATCTAGAAGTAGGCGGTCGCCATCGTACGCAGGGCTGAGCACTCGGCCATATCCGGTCGGAACCAAGTTGATCCGTAGCTGTAGCTCCTCGCCGGTATCTACACATGCGTAGCCGATATTGCGACAACAACCTGCGCACGAGTAAAGTGTGTAGCACGCAAAACTGAATGTGTATTGACTTTTATGCACAGACACCTTCTGAATGGATACGAAAAAGGGAGAAAATAAAATAAAATAAATAAAAACAAAAAGAGAACGAATAAAGGGGGAGGTAAAATTGTGGTAGTGCTATGTATCATATCATGGACAAAATGGTAGTGATAGTATCAACACGGTCAAAATATGTGTTTTTAATGTCCTGATACGATAGCAATATGCGTCCAGCGGCAGACAACGTTTTCTTTACCCCCCTCCCTTGAACTATACAGTATAGATAGAGGAAGGAAAAAAAGTAAGAGGTAAACAAAAAAAAAACTCCACCCAAACCAAAACCCGCAACACGCAAACTCCGCCAAATCCAAATCCAAATCCAAATTCAAAAAGGTGAACCCGTGCTCGCCTTTGTATGTATGTGCAAACCGTAACACCAGAGGGTCGTAAAATATCGTAACAGAACTTTCCTACACGCCTGCCCCTTATAATTGCGACTGTCGTCAAAGCTGTCGTGACGGTTTTCGGTGTTGCTCTCATAATGACACGGTGCTGCTAGGCGCACCCCAATACCACCCACAATACCCTCCCGAGCCGATCTCGGCGGGCCAGGCGTCGTTGGCAACGTATGGTTGCGGGTTGAAGTGGTGCGCGCGGCTGCCCGGCTGCACGAGTGCGATATGGCTGCCTCTCCGTGACGGCGCTTGCGGCGCGGAGGAGAACGGCGCTACGGCGGGGTGATGGAGTCTAGAGGTCGAGAGCATCAGAACTACGGGTGTATCTGGCGGAAAGGGGGATGGCACGCACCCGCTCATGCTGCCGATGTAGATGCTTCCGGACTGCATCGAGGCGTAAGGATTTGACGGTTTTGTGGCCGGCTTTGTGGCAACGGACGTGGTGGTGGAAGACATGATTGCTTTGGAAGGTAGTGCTGTAGCTGGTTTTTACCGCGGTTATTGATAGGTTGTGGTGATGGGCGGATGCGATGGAGGCCGTCGTGGGATCTGAGGTTGAAGTGCTCGAATACTCTGTGGTGGCAACCAGTACGAAGTGGCGGGGGGAAGGGGTTTATATCCCCACAACCCATGAACGATCTTCAACGTGGCTCCGAAAGCGGTTTCCCACCTCAACCACGTCAGGTCGCTTGTGTCTGCCAACGAAGCAGGAGTTTGCCCAGCTGCAGGTGCGTGCGAACGGGGCCACGATTATCGGCAGGGCCAAGCTGCAGGTTCTCCACCCCCACTGCACCGCACCGGCTTGGTCCGCGGAACCACGACCCCCTCCCCCCCGCCCGGACGCGCACGTACGAACGTACCGAAATGGAAGAGGGGAATAACAGCGGACGGCGAAGGGGGAACAGCAAACATCTTCCTTCTGAAATCTGGGCGGCCTAAAGGATGTGGGCCCAGACAGAGGACACTCGGTCCCCTTCCTTCCCCGGGGGGC
>Ga0307508_10000903_pt1 | contig 34590 bp, 21 predicted proteins | sample 9_EM_MG_FD_203089 | JGI IMG/M metagenome (GOLD analysis project Ga0307508, IMG submission 203089) | Populus trichocarpa ectomycorrhiza microbial communities from riparian zone in the Pacific Northwest, United States - 9_EM | ecosystem: Host-associated > Plants > Roots > Unclassified | place...
TACCTTTTTTGTTGATAAAATAATACGGTGCGGCGTTGCCAGCAGGAGCCACAATTTCATAGTACCCAGCAGCCACAGAAACTTGTTTTTATTAAAATGAGAAATTACTTTAAGCCTGCTTTGTAACTGCGCCTTCCTGTTTTTTATCGACAAACCGCCCGGAGCTATCTCACAAGACATCAGGTACTCATCTATAATAGCAGATTCATTTTTCGTGATAATTTCATAAAACATTCCATAATCTTCTGCGTGGGGGAACCCTTCGGGGTACCACAACGGCTTTTCGGGGCTGAGCCGCCACATAACCGTAGGGTGGATAAATACATTCCTGAAATGCATACTCCTGAGAATGGCATTGTGGCGGGTAGGCGTTTTGTATTTATACCCCGTACCTGCCGCCGGATCGGTAAAGTAGCACCAGCTGCCCAACAGGTTGATATGCGGGTGGTTTCTGAAAAACCCCACCTGCCTGGAAAACCTTTGGGGTGAGCATATATCGCCGCAATCGAGCCGAGCCACAAATTCAGCCTGCACATGGGCGTATATATACCGGAGCCCGGTGTTCAGGGTCCTGGTAATTCCCTGGTTTTTATCGTTACGAATAATAATAATATGATAACGGGACGAAACGGATTGGTCAATAGCTTCCCTCTTCACCGGCCGTTCACTGCCGTCGTCTACTATAATGACACAAAACTTGTCGGAGTCGTAGGTGATGCTGTTTAATGAAGCAAGCAATCCCTCCTCATTGTTGTAGCAGGGGATAAGAATACAGTATTCAAATATTGTAGGATAGGGCTTTTTCATGTTCAGGCTTGGGCGTCGCGCGAAATTATAGTATTTTCCGCATTAATTCCCGCATAATTATTCACAAAACCGCAAATGTTTGAATGCAGGAATTACTTCGATTGCCTTACGTATGCTTTAACAAGTGGGTTGGTGAATAAATAAAAAAATAATTCCGGTTATATATTGATACCGGTCAGACATCAGCTGACCTGGGGTATTTTGAACCGCCTGCCCGTTTTACTTAATGGTTTATATTTAGTTACGCCGGCCGGGATAAGCGCTCCATAACAGCCAAAAACAAGCTGCCGGAGGGGCGGATATTACTTATCTTAGCACTAAACCCCATCCTTATATGCATCGCCCTGAAAAAACCCTGGCAGCGCTTTTATCTCTCCTGCCTGCGGTGACAACGCTTACCAAACCGGCAACAGTATTACCTGCACCATCGACTGGAAACAAATCATTAACCGCTAAACCTGTTTAGTATGAATATCCGCATCCCGTATTTCCTTTTGTTTTCTTTTATGGCTACGGGCAGCATGGCCCAGGAGTCAAAAACCGTGTACACAGACAAGAATGACAAGCCCTGCCCGGAGGACAGCGCCTGGACTAAAAAAGTAGCTACCAAAGAAGCAGACGGGCGATGGCATGTGTTTGAATGTCGCCCAAAAACCGATCATCCTTTCGCTGAAGGCCATTATACCGATGACCTGCTTACCCTTCGCGAAGGCGAGTTTATTTATTACAACGACTTTAAGCAGAAAAAAATAGAAGTGAAAGGCCTTTATAAAAACGGCAAAAGGGAAGGATTGTGGAAAAGCGTATACTCCGACAATGCCCCAAAATCATCCGTTTTTTATGTAAACGGCCTCATAAAGGGAGCGTCGCTCACCTGGTATCAAAGCGGTGAATTATCTGATTCAAGCGTGATGGACGAAAATGGCAATGGCTATTCCAAAGGGTTCTGGAAAGACGGCGGCATAGAACATTACGGCCTGTTTGCCGCTGGTAAAAAAAACGGGGACTGGACCTATTACTATAAAAACGGGCAACCCAGCGCTATAGAGAAATTAAATGCCGGCGAGCATGTCTCGGCCACCTGTTATGATGAAAAAGGCAAGCTGGCGCCCCATTGCGAAATGGAAGTAGAATCTGAGTTTCCCGGCGGCGCATCGGCATGGATAAGGTACCTGTCAGCTAAAATGAGTAAGGGAAGCTTTCCCAAAGAATATTTTGATGGAAAAATTTATGGCCAGGTCATCGTCCAGTTTATTGTAGACGAAACCGGCAGGGTCAATAATGCCGAGGTAATCGGGTCGCTGCATCCCGATCTCGATAAAATAGCCTTGCTGGCCGTCAAACAAAGTCCTAAATGGATACCCGCCCTTCAAAACGGCAGGTATGTAAAATCGTATAAAAAACAGCCCGTCAAATTTCCGAAATACCCGGGACGGTAAAATGGTTTTATTTACTGCACCACTTTTATCGTTCCCCCTCCATTGTACGAGTGGTACTCGCCGTTGTACATCGCGTCCGCGCTGGCAGGCCCCATACGGTAGATACCCGGTGATACCGCCCGCACGGCATAGTAATAGTTTTGCCGGGCGCCGTACAGGTTTACAAACAGGTTGATACGATCATCCCGCACATCCAGCGCCGTAGGTGTGGAAGCATCTTTTATCCATTCCATACCGGGGAGCTCTTTCGTGCGCGGGTTCTCAATTTCAAAACCAGCGGGCAGCAAATCGGTCAGGGCGATATTATCGACCGGTCCGCTGTACATTTTTTCGAGCGAGAGCTGTACGATCACCAAATCGTTTTGCTTAAAGGTATTGCCGGTGATCATGTGCCCATAGCGATCATAAAAACGGCGGCGTACTTTTATATAACTGTCTTCCTCCTTGTAAGCGCCGCTCGCGCTGATGCCTTCGCACATCCACCAGTAATACATACTACCCTCTCCTTTTACGGCAATATCCACTTCGGTGCCGCCCAGCTGTTTTGCCGTTAGCTTGAGCGTGCCGCCGCTCACAGTGCCTACATTCTTTCCACCAACGCTCACGGTGGCCGTGGCGGTCGATTTATTGGAGGCCCGGGCTATCTTTCCTATCGCCAGGAAACCAAACGCGCTTTCCTGCGTGCTGTACCAGGATCTTTGCTTCAGCTTGTTGACGACGTGCGCCTGCATGGTGCCGATTTGCGGGTTGGCGGGGTCTGCATCTATCAGCACATTGAGCGCAATGGCTTCGTCGCGCACGTCGCTGTAAAAGCTACCACCGGTTTGCGTGACCGATACCTCACCTGTGAAAGCAGCTGGTAATAATTCACGGAACCGGGCCTTATCGCCCGCCACTGCATAAGCGGCCGACAGCAGGTACCGGCTGTCCAGCGCCAGCAGCTGGCTGTTGGCCTTGTAATAGTTCATCACGCTTACATTGGGCCGGCCGGCCAGCGCCAGCACATAGAGGCTATAGGCCACTTCTTTGGGCGCTATCTTTTTCTGCTGATCGCGGTTATAATAGTAGCTGATCGTTTCGCGGTTGCGCAGGCGGTTGTTGAGGTAGCTGAACAAGGTTTCCAGCAAACCCTTGTCGACATCATAACCGGCTTTTTGCGCTTCATACAGGAAGTGCGCGGCGTATACGGAAGCCCACCAGTTTTCGGTATCCTGTCCGTCCCACAGCGTAATGGCCCCGTTGTACAGCTGGCGCAGCTTTATTTTGCGGATGGCTTCCTGCACATTGTAGTTGGCGGAGCCTTTGTTGTTTTTGCCGGTATTGAGCAAATCGGCCATATCTGCATAATACAATTGCGGGAAGGCGGCAGATACCGCCTGTTCCGTACATCCATAAGGGTATTCCACCAGGTAACTGAACTGGTTGGCCAGCTCCAGGGCCGGCGACCGGCTTACCACCAACCGGTAGCTAAGGCTGGCGGGCATAAAATCGCCGGTGCCGATGGCAATATGCTGCGAAGCATTACTGCCGATGGAACCACCGCCTGTTTGCTTTTGCAGGGTGGATGCAGGCCGTACGGTGATATCCGTTTCATCGCTGAAATGCTCGCCCAGCCCGTCTACGCTCACCTTCACTTTGGCCGCTGCTACAACCGGGTCGGCCACGAGCTGAAACAGGGCCCTGCCTTCACTGTTGGCATTGAGGGTAAGCGATTGCTTTGTCATACCCACTACCTGGAGAGGCGCCGAAACACTCATAGTGGCAACGGCCGTTGTGGGTTTGCCGGTGGTATTGGTGATGGTAACGGGAACGGTCACCGTATCTTTCGGGCTCAGGAAACGCGGCAGGGCCGTGCTGAGCACCAGCGGGTCGGCCACTTTCATGGCCCATTCACTGCTGCCAAAGCTTTCGTTTTTATACGCTACCGCCATCAGCCGCACCTCGCCGCTGAATTGGGGAATATCAAATTCAAAGCTGGCTTCACCGCTGCCATCGGCTTTTACGATGCCGCTCCAATAACTCAGAATTTTAATACGCTTGTTGGGCATGGGGTTTACCCGTTTGCTCATGTCAAGGTCGCCGTCGCCGCCGGTACTGCTGAGGCGGGCGCGGATTTCGGGAAAGAGCAGGGGGTAAATATCATAGCCGTTTACTTCCAGCGCTTTGGCGGCATAGAAATAATTATATGGATCGGGGGTCTTGAAATCGCTTACCTGCAATACGCCGTTGTCTACCGCCGCCAGCGTAATATAGCTGCCCGGGGCGGCTTTTACGCGTACTTTCTGGTGGGTACGGCTGCGTACCGACGGCTGGGCCAGCACCTGCACGCTCATTTTCCGCTGCTGTTCCTCCACGCGGATACCCTGGAAGCCATGCGCCACCGTAAGCGGGATATCGCTTTCTTCATAGGGCCTGATAAGTGTGGCGGTTACGTATACGTTGGGCAGATGTTCAGGCCCCAGCTTCAGGTCGAGCGAAGCCGAACGGTTCTCTACGTTTACGTACTGGTAAGAAATCACTTTGTCTGTTTCCATCGTCACCAGCATACGACCGCTGAAAGGAGTCTTAAACAATACTTTGGCGCTTTCGCCGGCATTGTAGGATGTTTTGTCGAGCTCTATATTGATATTGCCTTCTGTATTTACCTCAAACGAGCTGTTGCTGCCCCAGCCGCCATAGCTGTAAAACGATTTCTTTACATAGCTGCCGGCGCCGGGAATAGATACGCGCAGCTCGTAATTGCCCGGCGTGCGCGGGGCAAAGGAATAAGTGGCGCCTTCACCGTTGATACCTACCACCGACGAGGCCACCAGCTTATCTTCTTTCTGCGATTCATAGCGAAAATACTGGCCGCTTTTGGTAAGCACCGTGCGGTATTCATGCTTGATGACTTCTACTTTGGCCTGCGCATTCACCGGCGCTTCGTTCCTGTTGAGCGCCACCAGCGGAAATTTGATGGTTTGGTTGAGCGGGTAATACCACCAGCCGTCTTCGCCAATGCCAAAGAAAACGGGCTGGGTATAAATATCGGCGCTGGCGCTGCGGCTTACAGGGCGGCCGGTTTCATCAAACACGGTGGCATAAAACACCGCCTGCAGCAGGCCCATATTCTTATACTCCTCTTTAACGGAAAAATCTTCGGTCGCGTTTCCGTTATCGTCGGTCTTGCCTTCTTTCACTTCCTTATCAAACGAAACGCTTTCATTGGCAATGGAAAAATTATATTGATTGAATTTCTTCGGATTAAATGCTTTCTTCTTTACCTGTATTTCGCATTCATAGCTGCGGTTGGAAGCCGGCGGTCCAAAAAAGTTAAGGGCATTGATACTAAATTTTGCCCCATCGCCCGGCGCCAGTATGTTTTTATCGAGCTGGGCGGTAATCTTGATCCTGTCGGGCACAAATTCTTCAATGCTGAAGCTGCGGCTGTTGAGCAGCACATCGTTGCCATTGTACACTTCCAGCGAATAGCTGCCGGTAATAGCCGATTCGGCGATGTCTACGCTGCCTTCCATAGAGCCCTGCTCGTTGAGGTTCCTGCGAAAAGTTTTAAGCTCTTTACCATTGGGCAGCAGGAATTTCAGCTTGAGTGGCATTTCGCCCGGGCTTTTCCATTGTTTGTCGCGCACCACGACCGAAAAATTGACTTTCTCACCCGGCCGGTAGATATCACGCTCGGGGTAGATAAAAGCGTCCAGGCCGGTGGTATTGCTATGCTTGCCGCCCACTTCAAAGCGGCTGGTATTTACTTTGGTGCTGTTGAATGGCAGGTAATTAAAATCATGCTCATTTTTGGCAATGACCATGGCGGGACGGAAACCGGCAAATTCCTTCCGGGTATAGCTAATCTCCGCTACCCCATGGGTATTGGTGGTACCGGCGCCCAGCAGCTGGTTATTGGCGCCGTAAGCGAGCACGTTTACACCGCCCACGCCGGTGGCGGTTTTGATGGAATTGACAAATACCGAGATCTTATCCGACCCTTCCCTCGCAACCAGGCCGAGATCCGACAACGAGATAAACCGGCTGTCGCTTACCCAATTATCTTCCGTGGATTTGATCTTGATATGGTAGATACCTTTAAAGTCGGCCAGCTTATCGGCAATGGAGAAATTAAACAGGCGGCCACCGCCGCTTTTGGGCAGGCTTTTGGTGTCGATTTCCTTTTCATAGATAATATCGCCCATTACGGCATCGCTGCCGCCGCCTTCGTCATAGTCATACTCATTATCGTCCCTTCCCGATTCTTTGGGATAGTAACCGCTGCGCTGTACCGCCAGCAGGTTATTTTCATAAATCTTGGAGACGATTACCTTCACTTTGGCCACGCTGACAATCTTTACCTCTATATTCTTAGCGCCCTGTCCGGCCAGGTATACCGCTTTGCTATTGGCAAAGCTGATAGACGGTTCCATTTTACCGAAAGCTACAGTGGTATGGTATTCGTCTTTAAGCACGCCACCTATTTTGCCGCGCATGCCTTTACCCAGGCTGAGCTCATAGCTTTTGGTTACATCAAACCCGTCGGAAGAAATGATAAAGCCGTCGTCGGTGGGTTCCACGGTAAATTTGACAGCGGGCGACAGCTGTATATGGGAAGCAAGGCCATCGGCTACTACCTGCTGGCTGGTTTTGACCGATATGCGGCCGATGCTGCCGTCGTGCTCCGCATCCGCATCGTTGACAGAGAGTGTAAACGGCGAAGGGATAAAGGCTTTTGTTTCCATTTTTTCCGGCGTAGCATTGGCGCCGCCTTCGGGCAGCAGACCCTTGTCGAGGCTTAGCCTGATATCGTAGTCCTTGTCTTCCACTTTCAGGTTGAGCAGTCGCAGCGATACCTTGCTATCGGTCGAAAGCGTTTGCAGGGTATAATCGGCGGATTTGCCTTCCACTTCTACTGTCAGCCGGTCTTTAAGGGAGGCAGGACTGACGGGATAGTTAAAATAAAGATCCAGCTGGGGTACGGCAGTCCGTGAGTTTTCGTCGGGCGCCAGCCAGGTTATGTTGGTGTTTTCTAGTTTCAGGTCGGGCGTACGAAAGCTAATGCCTTCGCCTTTTTCAACTTTATCGTAGGCGGAATACCGGAGTATTTCGTTGCCCAGCTTTGCTTTATAGGAAGTAGCGGGCGACAGGGGGCGGGCGGGCGAAAATACCAGCTCATCGGTATGTTCCCAGCGGAAACGGCCGGGGATGGCGGGTTCAAAGCTGATGTATTGGGTAGAATCCCATTGGTTGAGCAGGGAATCTTTGATAAGCGGCTGGCTGAACCTGAATACGAGGTTGCCGAGTTGTGGCACTTCATCGTGTGCATTGGTGAAATCAAGCACCACCGCATGACGGTTACAGGCAGGCAAAAAAATAACAACCCACAGGGCTGTTACAACATAGTTGGCAATACGCATATGGAGATCGGGTTAAAATAGGCCGTTAAAGTACAAAAAGGAATTAAAAAAACGCGGTCTTTTTCCGTTAGGGAAAAATAAATACAGCATTTCGGGAAAGCTAAGGAGGGTGGCCTGATTGGTCCATATGGTTGGAATGGTAACAGAAAGGTACATTACGGTAAGAGGCATTTGCAAATTACCTGTAATAAGAATTTGTTAATTTGGGAAACTATTTTTGCCGGGGCTTAAATGATTGCAGGCATTTCGGCATGGCGGTGCAGACGTGCCGGGCTCGTTTTTTAGGCGTGCCACGGTCTTTTGCTTCGAGGGCTAACCGTGGCACGCCGCGCGGCCGGGTTCACTTCGATAATAAGGTGCCGGTTTCGATTTAAGATGCCGGTTCGACCATGAGACGCTGATTTGACTATGAGATGCCGGTTTCGACATTAAGGTGCGCCTGTTTCAACAATAAGATGGCAGCTCCAGCGGCGAAGCGAAAGGGCGTGCCACGGTTACCCTGGTGGCGCAAACGACCGTGGCACGCCTAAAAGCCTACCCTGCGCGCTAATAAATATCCAACCCTCCCTAAAAAACAGCTTTACCTATAATAAACCTTTCAAACCGATACTATGGAATTCGCCCTGCACCACCTCTACCACGTTTATAACCGCGGCAACAATAAGCAGCCCATTTTCTTTTCCGATGCCAACTATGTTTTCTTCCTGCAAAAGGTCAGAAAATATATTACCCCTGTTTGCAGTATACTAACCTATGCCCTGATGCCCAACCATTTTCATTTCCTTATTCATGCAGACGAAAGAACGGTATTAGCTAAAAAGACAACCTTGCCACATAAATCCATGCTTTCTGAAGGTTTTCGCCACCTGCTCAGCTCTTACACTCAGGCTATTAATGAACAGAATAAAAGTACCGGTTCTCTTTTTCAACAGAATACCAAATCGAAATGCCTGTCGGAAGGAGATGGTGCTTATGCCATTACCTGTTTCCATTATATACACCAGAATCCCCGGAAAGCTGGGTTGGTAAGCAAGATGGAAGACTGGAAATATTCATCTTTTAACGATTTTGCAGGCCGGAGAAGTGGTACACTTTGCAATAAGCAACTGGCCTGGGAGTTATTGGATATCGATCCTGCGACATTTTATGAAGATTCTTATAAGATTATACCGGATGAGATGATAATTAATTTATTTTGACCTGGAATATTGCCTGTACAAATTTAATGGGGCGTTAGGCGTGCCGCGATTCGTTTTAGGCGTGCCACGGTCTTTTGCTTCGCAGGCTAACCGTGGCACGCCGCGCGGCCGGGTTCACTTCGAAATAAGGATACACACCTTTCAATCAGGGAGTACACGTTTCAAAATCAATGAAAATTACTTTTCATCATATAAAAAAATTCGCTAAAAGACTGCTTATCGCCGTAGTGACGGCGATTGGGCTGTTTTTCCTGCTTGGCTGGATATTTCCGCTACCCGACAAGGTGGCGTATTCGACCATCATTACCGACGATAAGGGCGAAGTCATACACGCTTTCCTGGCGCCCGACCAGCAATGGCGGATGAAAACCGGGCTGGAAGAGATATCGCCGCTGCTGCGCAAAACCATCCTGGAAAAAGAAGACAGGTATTTTTATTACCATCCCGGCGTCAACCTCCTCGCCATGGGCAAGGCTTTTACCAAAAACCTGTTCCGCGGCAGGCGTGCATCGGGCGCCTCCACCATCACCATGCAGGTGGCCCGGGCGCTGGAGCCCAAAAGAAGAACGTATTTTAATAAGCTGGTGGAAGTATTCCGCGCCTTCCAGCTGGAATGGAAATACAGCAAGGACGAGATATTCCAGCTCTACCTGAACCTGGTGCCTTATGGCGGCAATATCCAGGGCGTAAAATCGGCGGCTATCCTCTATTTCAAAAAGAATCCCGATCACCTTTCACTGGCAGAGATAACCGCGCTGTCTATTATACCCAACCGCCCTTCGTCGCTGGTGATGGGTAAAAACAACGACCGGATCATAAAAGAGCGCAACCGATGGCTGAAGAAATTTGCAGCCGACAAGGTATTTACTGAAAAAGAAATCGCCGACGCCCTGCAGGAACCGCTGACCGCCACCCGCGGCTCCGTTCCGCATTATATACCTCATCTTGCCTGGAAGCTGAAGCAGCGGGGCGAACCTTCTATTAAAACACATATCAGCATGAATACCCAAACGCGGGTGGAAAAGCTGGTGCTCGATTATTCAAGGATCATACGGCTGAAAAACATCCGTAATGCCGCCATCGTCGTTATTGATAATACCACGGGCAACGTGGTCGCCTATGCCGGCTCCGCCGATTTTACCGACACCACCGACGGGGGACAGGTAAACGGCGCCGCCGCTATCCGGCAACCCGGCAGTACCCTGAAGCCCCTGCTCTACGGACTTTGCATCGACCAGGGATTGCTGACGCCTAAAATGATGATGACCGATGTAGCCGTTAATTATAGTGGCTATGCGCCCGAGAACTATGATAAAAAGTTCAATGGCTATGTAACCATGGAGTATGCGCTGGAACATTCGCTCAATATCCCGGCGGTAAAAAGCCTGCGGGCGCTGGGTAAAGACCGGCTGATAGAAAAGCTGTCCGACTGCGGTTTCAGGCAGGTGCGCAAAGACCAGCAAAAACTTGGTTTATCGATGGTGCTTGGCGGATGCGGCGCCACGCTGGAAGAGCTGACCGGACTGTATGCCGCCTTTGCCAACGAAGGCGTATACGGCAGGCCATCGTATATACAGGGCGATAGTGCACGTGCAAAAACGCGTATCCTCAGCAGCGCCGCCAGTTTCATGATCACCGAAACCCTGTCGAAAGTAAACCGGCCCGATTTTCCGCTTAACTGGCAAAGCACTGAGCGCATGCCGAAAATCGCCTGGAAAACCGGTACCTCCTATGGCCGCCGGGATGCCTGGAGCATTGGTTATAACAGGCATTATACCGTGGGTGTATGGGCGGGCAACTTCTCGGCCCAGGGCGTTGCCGAACTAAGCGGCGCCAATATCGCCACTCCGCTGCTGTTTAAAATTTTCAATACCATCGATTATGACAGCGACGAAGCATGGTATCGCCAGCCTGCAGGCTGCGATATCCGCCGGGTATGCTCCGAAACCGGGCTGCCGCCCAATGATTTTTGCACCGATATCGTGACCGATTACTTTATCCCGCTGGTATCGCCCGGTAAAAAATGCGATAATAAAATGGAGGTAATGGTAAGCGCCGATGAAAAGATCTCGTATTGTCCCTCCTGCGTTCCGGCCAATGGTTATAAAAAGAAGCTATACACGTTTATACCGCCCGATATGCAGGCATGGATGGATGACAACAAGCTGGCATATACCCGCATTCCGCCCCACAATCGCGCGTGTGAGAAAGTATTCAGGGACGGCGCCCCGCTGGTAACTTCCCCTTCCAACGGCGCGGAATATCTTATCAGCAGAAAACATCCCGAACCGCTGCAGCTGGTGTGCAAAACGGGCAACGATGTAAGCAAAGTCTACTGGTATATCAATAACCGGTTTTATAAATCGGCCGAGGCCAATACAAAACAATTCTTTATGCCCGAAGAAGGACCGGTGAAGGTATCGTGCGCAGACGATAAGGGAAGGAACAGGGATATCTGGATCAGGGTGAAATATGTAAATCTGTAAATAGATGATCAACTATCACCTATCCGCTATCATCTATTATCTTTAATCCGCTTTGCTCACACTTCCCGTTCCGCTTACATGCTGGCTTACATTGGAAGCGCCGCCTTTGTACTTAACACTGCCTATCCCGCTTACATGCGCTTCCATTGACACACTGGCGTATACATCGGCATTGCCTACGCCGGAGATGCTCACTTTGGCGTTTTCGGCCAGTAAGCCGAAACAATGGGCGCTGCCCGCGCCCGACAGGCTTATATCGATATCTTTGGTGTCGCCTTGCAGCGCAATGGAACCGGCGCCGGAGAGCGTAGCTTTTACCGCGGGCGCTTTCAAATCCATTTTTACAGCGCCTGCGCCGCTCACATGAATTTCCATCTCGTCAGGATTCATGATTTTGCCTTCCGATTCGATAGTACCCGCACCCGACAGGTGGACACGGTGGTATACCGGCGTGGTTACATATACTTTTATCTTATTGCTGGGGTCCAGGTCATAACCCTTTTTTTCGCGTATCACCAGGTCGTCGCCCTGCTGTATCACTTCCACATACTGCAGCAGGTTGTCGTCTGTTTCAATTTTTACCGGCTTCACCTCTCCCTGCAAAAGAGATACATCCATACCGTCCGATACGAGCACATTTTTAAAGCTGGTGACAGTATGCTCTTCAGACTGTATAGTTCCGTTGCCCGATACCCTTTTTCCAAACCCATAGCGGCAGGAGCTGCCGGCAACGGCGATAATGGCTAAAGCAAGAAGAAGTTTTTTCATGATAATAAGCGTTTTATAGGTAAAGATTCGAATTTTAGGCGGAATAAAGAAATAGTTGCCGGTTGATAGTTGACAGTTGGCAGTCGTTCGTGCGGCCACCCGGCCGGCAGCCATCGTCTTTAAGGCCTGTCAACGGTCAACTATCAACTGTCATCTGCTTTTCTTACCTTCGCAGCACCATGACGGAAAAGATTCTCATTCTCGACTTTGGATCCCAGTACACCCAGTTGATTGCCAGGGCCGTTCGTGAGGCCAACGTGTATTGCGAAATCACGCCTTTCCACAAGCCCATCTCTTTTGACCCTTCTTTAAAAGGGATCATTTTATCGGGTTCCCCCTTTAGTGTGAACGACCCCAATGCTCCCAATGTGGACGTGGCTGCCATGGTGGCCCGGCTCCCGGTATTGGGTATTTGCTATGGGGCACAGCTGACCGCCAAAAACTTCGGCGGCCGGGTGGAAAAAAGCAATAAGCGCGAGTACGGCAGGGCCCTGCTCCACAAGCAGCAGGATGATATGTTGCTAAAGGATGTCGTAGAACGTTCGCAGGTATGGATGAGCCATGCCGATACCATATTGGAGCTGCCCAAAGGGTTTGAGCTGATGGCCACCACCGAAAGCATACCGGTAGCCGCTTTTAAAACCAATGGCCAGTTTGCCCACCCGCTGTACGGTCTGCAGTTTCACCCCGAAGTATACCATTCGGTGGAAGGCAAGAAAATAATCAAAAACTTCCTGGTGTCCATCTGCGGTTGCAAGCAGGACTGGACGCCTGCCCATTTTATCACCGATACAGTAAACGCTCTCAAAAAGCAAATAGGCGACCGCCAGGTCATTATGGCCCTGAGCGGCGGTGTGGACTCTACCGTGGCCGCTACGCTCATCCACCGGGCCATCGGCGATCGCCTGCATGGCATTTTTGTCGACAACGGCGTATTGCGCAAGGGCGAGTTTGAGCAGGTGCTGGATACCTATCACTCCATCGGCCTGAACGTAAAAGGCATCGACGCAAAAGAATTGTTTTACGGCGAGCTGAAAGGTAAAACCGATCCCGAAGCCAAACGCAAGACCATCGGCCGCCTGTTTATAGAAGTGTTCCAGGAAGAAGCAAAGAAAATCGACGGCATCGGGCTATTGGGACAGGGTACCATTTACCCGGATGTTATAGAAAGCGTTTCGGTGCATGGTCCCTCGGTCACCATTAAATCGCATCACAATGTGGGCGGTCTCCCGGATATTATGCACCTGGAGCTGGTAGAGCCCCTGCGCTTTTTATTCAAAGACGAAGTAAGGAAAGTAGGCCGCGAGCTGGGTATCGAAAGCGTCCTGATCGATCGCCACCCCTTCCCCGGGCCGGGCCTTGCCATCCGCATACTGGGAGAAATTACCCCGGAAAAAGTTAATTTATTGCAGAATGCCGATCATTGCTTCATACAGGGCTTAAAAGATCATAACCTGTATGCAACCGTATGGCAGGCCGGCGCCATCTTATTACCGGTTAAGAGCGTAGGCGTAATGGGCGATGAAAGAACCTATGAGTTTACCATAGCCCTGCGCGCTGTTACTTCGGTCGACGGCATGACGGCCGACTGGGCGCATCTCCCCTACGATTTCCTGGCACATATTTCGAACGATATCATCAATAATGTAAAAGGTATTAACCGCGTGGTGTATGATATCAGCAGTAAGCCGCCGGCTACTATTGAGTGGGAATAAGAGAAAGCTAAACAAATCTCTATGGCACAAAAGGCTTTTTTTACCGTATTGCTTGCTGTATTCTTTTTCCCCGGCAGGCAATTACAGGCACAAACTGATTCCGTTTCCCCCAAACACCGGGTCCTGGTGTTCACACCGCTTTACCTTGACTCCGCTTTCGATAAAACCACCGGCGATTACAGGTATGGGAAACAGTTTCCCCGTTTCATCAATCCCGGCCTGGAATTTTATGAAGGCGTTCAGCTGGCCCTCGACACGCTGAACGAAGAAAAAGTACCGCTCGAAGTATCCATATTCGATACCCGCTGCAGCACCCACACAATGGATCAGCAGCTGTCTTCGCCCGAAGCGGCCGGTGCGGGACTGATCATTGGTTATGTAACACCGGCCGAAGAGCGTGTGCTGGCCGCCGCAGCCTTGCGAAAAAGCATTCCTTTTATCAATGTGAACCTGCCCAATGACGCGGGTATCAGCGGCAATCCTTCACTCGTTATCCTCAACTCTACCCTCAAAACACATTGCGAAGGCATTTATCATTTCCTGCAACGTTATTACCCTGTTTCCTCCGTCACCGTTTTTCGCAAAACCGGCACTATGGAAGACAAACTGAAGGCTTATCTTACCGATATGGAGAAAGCCACCAACGGGGTAAAGCTGAAAATGAAATACGTTAACCTGGATGAGAACAACCCTGCCGACCTGCGGCAGTACCTCGACAGCGACCGTCTTAACATCAGCGTGGTAGGTAGTCTCGATGAGAACTTTGGTAAAAAGATTGCCATGCAGCTCTCGGCATTCAGCGAAACATATACCTCCCTGCTGATAGGCATGCCCACCTGGGATGGCATCACCGATTTCAATAAAAAAGATTACAAGGGTATCGACATCGTTTACTCCACGCCTTTTTATGCCAATAAAGCCGACAGCCTGAGCAATACCATCAGCGATAACTTCAACAGCGCCATGTTTGCGCGTCCAAGCGATATGGTATTCCGCGGGTATGAATGTATGTACCGCTTCGGTAAGCTGCTGATAGAAAAAGACAGCAACCTGGTGTCCAGCATTGGGGAAAAGAAATACAAAGTCTTCACCGATTTCGATATACAGCCGGTGCTCAACCGGCAGACGCTTTCACTGGAATACTTCGAAAACAAAAAGCTATACTTCATCAAAAAAGCCGATGGGGTGGTCAAACAAGTCTATTAGAGCTTAAAATGTGGCGACTACACCAACATACGGCGGGCTATATATTAGTCGTTGATTATTACCTGTATTATTCATATCCCCGGCCAAAACCCTTGCTGGCAGCGGGTTTCATGTGTGATCCTTGTGTCATCGTTGTGTGATCCTTGTACGGTGTTCTGTACCGGCGCGGGTTTCAGCCACCTTGAAGCAAGGATGACACAAGGATCACACAAGGATTAGGCAAGGGCGCACCACCGTCCCGGCCTGGCAGGATATTTTCATACCTTGTCCTAATGCCACTCATCGAATTCTCCGATAAAGGCCTTTGCTGCCCGCAGGGACAGTTTTACATCGATCCCTGGCAGCCGGTGCCCCGCGCCGTCATTACCCATGCCCACAGCGACCATGCCCGGCCGGGCTCCCAACAGTATTTATGCCACCGCCAAAGCCTGCCCCTGCTACAACTGCGCCTGGGCGACAACCACTACCAGGCCGTGGAATGGAATGAACCCGTGTACATGAACGGCGTTAAGGTGTCCCTTCACCCCGCCGGTCATATGATCGGCTCCTCGCAGGTACGGGTGGAATACAACGGTGAGGTATGGGTAGTGAGCGGCGATTATAAAACAGAAGACGACGGCATCAGCGGCGCCTTCGAACCCGTGCGTTGCCATGTTTTCATAACCGAATCCACTTTTGGACTGCCCATTTACAACTGGCAGCCGCAGGAAACCCTTTTTGATCGCATGCGCCACTGGGTACAGCAAAACGTGGCCGCGGGCAAAACCAGCGTATTGCTGGCCTACAGCTTTGGTAAAGCCCAGCGCGTTATCAGGGCGCTGAACGGCTGCGCAGACAATATATTGGTGCACGGGGCCGTATACAATGCGCAGATGGCCCTGAAAGAAGCCGGCTGGCAGTTTCCCGAAGTAACCAGGGTAACACCCGAAATGCCCAAAGAACTGTTTCACCGCAGCATCGTGGTAGCGCCGGGCAGCGCAGCCGACAGTCCCTGGCTGCGCAAGATGCAACCCATATCGGTAGGCAACTGCAGCGGCTGGATGCAGGTGCGCGGCCATGTGCGCAGGCAAAACATTGACGCGGGATTTGCACTAAGCGATCATGCCGACTGGAAGGGTTTATTGCAAACCGTGAAAGCCACCGGCGCAGAAAAAGTGTTTGTAACGCACGGCTTCCAGTCTGCTTTCAGCCGCTACCTCAATGAAAACGGGATGGAAGCGGCCGAAGTGAAAACAGCATTCAGCAACAGCGAAGAAGACATTGCAGAACCAATCGTTGAATCATGAAGCAATTTGCCGAACTGGTACAGGTGCTGGGCACGTCTACAAAAACCAACGATAAGCTGGATGCGCTGGCATCGTATTTCGCCACTGCTCATGATAAGGATAAGGTGTGGGTCATTGCCCTCTTCAGCGGGCGTCGTCCCAAAAGAACGGTCAATGCTACCCAGCTGGCCACCTGGTGCACGGAAATCGCCGGTATTCCCGCCTGGCTTTTTGAAGAAAGCTATCATACCGTAGGCGACCTGGGAGAAACCATCGCCCTGCTGCTCCCCGAAAACGAGATCATACAGGCTGCGGAGCCGCTCCACTATTACATCGAAAAGCTGCAGGCCATCGAAAAGGAAAGCGAGCCGGTAAAAAAGCAGTTTATTACCGATAGCTGGAAACCGATGAGCCGCGGGGAATGCTTTGTGTTCAACAAGCTGATTACCGGCGGCTTCCGTATCGGCGTATCGCAAAAGATGATGGTCAATGCCCTGGCAAAAACTGTTAAGCTCAACCCAGGCATTATCGCGCACCGTATTTCGGGCAACTGGGATCCTTCCTCCATCAGCTTTACCGAATTGCTGAGCGAGGATGCCGCTGCCGCCGATGATTCGAGGCCCTACCCTTTTTACCTCGCGTATGCGCTGGAAACAGCACCGCAAGAGCTGGGGGATGCCGCCGGCTGGCAGGCTGAGTGGAAATGGGACGGCATCCGCGGACAGCTTATCAAACGCAACGGGGAGCTGTTTGTATGGAGTCGTGGCGAAGAGCTGATGACGGATAAATTTCCCGAATATGGGGTGCTTAGAGGCCTGTTGCCCGACGGCCTCGTGCTCGACGGCGAAATCATCCCCAGCACCGAAGGCAGGCCCCTGCCTTTCGCCTTATTGCAAACGCGCATAGGCAGAAAAAACGTGACCAAAAAACAGCTGCAGGAAACGCCCATTACTTTTTTTGCTTACGACCTGCTGGAATGGAATGGCGAAGACTGGCGCGGAAAGCCCTTATCGGCCAGGCGGGATAAGCTGGACGCGATAGTGACACAGGTAAACCATCCCGTGCTGCGCCTCTCGCCCGTTATTAGCTTTACCAGCTGGGATGATTTGGTGGAGCTGCGCCGGCAGAGCCGCGATATGGGCAGCGAGGGCATCATGCTCAAAAGAAAAGATTCTTTCTACCAGGTGGGCCGCAAGCGCGGCGACTGGTGGAAATGGAAAATAGACCCCCTGGTCATCGATTGCGTGATGGTGTATGCCCAGAAAGGCCATGGCCGCCGCAGCAACCTGTATACCGATTATACGTTTGCCGTTCGCGACAGCGCCAACGACGATAAGCTCGTCACCTTTACCAAAGCCTATTCCGGTCTCACCGATAAAGAGTTTGCCGAAGTGGATGCTTTTGTAAAAAGAAATTCTTTGGAGAAATTCGGCCCCGTGCGCACGGTAAAACCCGAGCTGGTATTCGAGATCGCCTTTGAGGGTATCGCCGCCAGCAACCGCCATAAATCGGGCGTGGCCCTTCGCTTTCCCCGCATCAGCCGCTGGCGTAAAGACAAGCCCGTGAGCGAGATCAATACGCTGGAGGATTTGAAGAAAATGCTGGAAATGTATGGCAGCCGGTAAGGCACACCCGTCTTCACAAAACAATAAGCCTTTCCCCCTGTTATTATCCCGGCATCTTGCCTAATTTAGCCTACAATTAAGACCTATGGGAAGAATGCAGGTATGGGTACTCACGGCCCTGGTTTGCTCAGCTTTTGCTGCTGTGACCCGTATACAGGAAAACGAGCCGGCTAAACCGGTGTACATCCCCGAAAGCATCCAGCGTACGGGCGAAGCCGCCGCAGGCTATACCTACCTGACCACCGGTGATTATGTAAAAGGCGGCATTCCCTACGATTTCTTTGCCATGGCCGCCGGCAAAAGCAAGACCAATTACCTGCACCGCGAGGGCGTCAATGCCAGCCTTAGCCATGAATACACCGCCGTAAAAGCCGCCAACGGCGAAATGCTGGTAGCCCCCAATTGCCTGCAATGTCATGCACAGGTGTTCGACGGTAAGCTGGTGATGGGCATGGGCAATACATTTGCCGATTTTACCATGGGCCAAAAGCTGAACCCGCAGGCGTATACCTTCCTGGAAAACTTTTTAAAGAAAGGCGCCCCGCAGAAGTACGAAGCTGCCAAACCATTTTTGCAGGTGGCCAAAACCATCGGCCCCTATCTTACCACGCAGGTGCGCGGGGTCAACGCCGCCGACCGCATCGCAGCGGTGCTGGCCGCTCACCGCGACCCGGCCAGTTTTGCCTGGACCGGGAGCGCCCTGATAGATATCCCCGCCGATGTTATCCCCAGCGATGTACCCGCCTGGTGGCTGCTAAAAAAGAAGCATGCCATGTTTTATAATGGTTTCGGCCGCGGCGATTTCGGCCGCTTCCTGATGGCCTCCAACCTGCTAACGGTAAACGACACCGCTGAATCGAAAGAAGTAGACAGTCATATGAACGATGTCCTGTCCTATATCTATTCTCTTACACCTCCTCCCTATCCAAAGTCCGTTAATAAAGCATTGGCCAGGCAGGGAGAATTGCTGTACACCACCAGCTGCTCCAAATGCCATGGCAAATACGGCGCCAGCGATGAATACCCCAACCTGCTGATACCCGCATCGGTTATCAACACCGATTCTATGCTGTTTAAAAGCAATTACCAGAACCCGCAGTTTGTAAACTGGTTCAACAACAGCTGGTTTGCGCAGGGTGACCATCCTGCCCGGCTCGAACCATTTAATGGGTATATCGCCCCGCCGCTCGATGGCGTCTGGGCCACGGCGCCCTATCTGCACAATGGGTCGGTGCCCTCGCTGGAAGGCGTGCTCAACAGCCGCACACGTCCGCGCTACTGGCAGCGCGATTTTGGCAACCCCCTATACGACTATGATAACCTGGCATGGAAATATATTCCGCAAAATGCACCCGGCGGCACCGATGTATACAATACCAGCCTGCCTGGCTATGGCAATTATGGTCATACCTTTGGTGACAAGTTCAGCGATAAAGAAAGAAAAGCGGTTATTGAATATTTGAAGACGTTGTAAACATACATGCGCGAAACCATCGGCTATAAAACCATTCACCACTGGCTCGAATCAAAACAATTCCATGCGTTCGCCTTCCAGGAAGAGGCGTGGGAACATATCATACGCGGCGAAAGCGGTTTGGTAAACGCTCCTACGGGTTGCGGAAAAACCTATGCCGTATTTCTCGGCGCGCTGATTGATTTCATCAACCGCCACCCGAAAAACTTTCGCAGCAAATCAAAGAGCGGCCTGCAATTGCTTTGGATAACGCCCCTGCGCGCCCTTGCCAAAGACATCGGCCGCGCCATGGAAGAAGCCATCGACGAGCTGGGCATGGCCTGGAAGGTAGGCATCCGCAACGGCGATACAGATACCAACGAACGTGCGCGGCAAAAGAGACAGATGCCCGAAGTGCTGATCATCACGCCCGAAAGCCTGCATTTGCTGCTGGCGCAGAAAGGCTATCCCGATACATTCAAAACCCTGCGCCTCCTGGCCGTAGACGAATGGCATGAACTGCTGGGCTCCAAGCGCGGAGTGCAGGTGGAGCTGGCAGTGTCGCGTTTAGCAGCTTTGAGCCGCGGGCTGCTCTCTATCTGGGGTATCTCCGCCACCATTGGCAATCTCTCACAGGCAAAAGAGGTGCTCTTAGCGTCTTTGCAAAAAGAAGGTGTTATCGTGCGGGCGCAGGTAAGAAAAGAGATAGAGGTCCATTCCATCCTGCCCGATGAAATTGAAAAATATCCCTGGGCGGGACATATGGGACTAAAGCTGATAGACAAGGTGATACCCATTATCAACAACAGCTGCACCACGCTTATTTTTATCAATACCCGCGGCATGAGCGAAACCTGGTACCAGGCCCTGCTCAACACCGCGCCCGAGCTGGCCGGCGCCATTGCCCTCCACCATGGCAGCATAGAGCACGACCTCCGCATATGGGTGGAGGAATCGCTGCACAGCGGCAAGCTGAAAGCCGTGGTATGTACCGCCAGCCTTGACCTGGGCGTCGATTTCCGGCCTGTGGACACCGTTATACAGGTGGGCTCTCCCAAGGGTGTAGCGCGCTTTTTACAGCGCGCGGGCCGCAGCGGCCACCGCCCCGACGAGGTAAGCCGCATTTATTTCCTGCCCACGCATTCGCTTGAGCTGGTAGAAGCGGCCGCCCTTAAAGGCGCTATTAAAGAAACACTCATTGAAAGCCGCGAGCCCATGCTGCGCTGTTTCGACGTATTGATACAATACCTCTGCACGCTGGCCATCTCCGACGGCTTCCGGCCCGCCGAACTATTTCCCGAAATACAATCCACTTACTGCTTCAGCGATATAACGCTGGAAGAATGGCAGGAAATACTTCATTTCATCACCGCCGGCGGCACAGCCCTGCAGCAGTATGATGAATATAAAAAAGTGGAAGTCATCGACGGCATATACCGCATCACCGGCAGGCGCATCGCCATGCGCCACCGCCTGCACATCGGCACCATTGTGAGCGAGTCGATGATGAAGGTAAAATTTATGAGCGGCGGCTTTATCGGTGTTATAGAAGAATGGTTTATCTCCCGGCTCGAACCGGGCAGCGTATTCACGCTGGGCGGGCGCAACCTGGAGCTGGTGATGATAAAGGATATGACGGCCCTGGTGCGCAAGTCGAATGCCAAAAAATCCATCGTGCCCAGCTGGCAGGGTGGCCGTATGCCATTGAGCGCCAACCTGGGAAGAAAGCTGCGGCAAACATTTAATGAAGCCTTCGGAAAAGAACGCAAAAGAGAGCCGGAGCTGGAAGTATTGCAGCCGCTGTTCGATTTGCAGCAATACCTGTCGCATGTGCCAAAAGACAATGAGCTGCTTATTGAGCACATTGAAATAAAAGGCGAATACCATTTATTTGTATATCCTTTTGAAGGGCGGCTGGTACATGAGGCCATGGCCGCCATACTGGCCTGGCGCATCAGCCGGATAACACCCATCACGTTCTCCTTTGCGATGAATGATTACGGCTTTGAGCTGCTCAGCGATCAGCCCATACCGGTAGACGATACCAATGTATATGAATTGTTTAGTCCCGATAATTTGCTGAACGATATCCAGCGCAGCGTAAACGCCACCGAAATGGCCCGTCGTAAATTTCGTGATATTGCCGTCATCGGCGGCCTTATCTTCCAGGGCTATCCCGGCGAACAGAAAAAAGCCCGGCACCTGCAATCGTCGGCGTCGTTGCTGTTTAATGTCTTTGCCGAATATGAGCGCAACAACCTGTTGCTGCGGCAGGCTTACCAGGAAGTGTTTGACCAGCAAATGGAAGAAGTGCGGCTGCGCAATATGCTGGAGCGTATCCAGCAATCCAGGATCGTGATTACCTTTCCGCAGCACCTGACGCCGTTTTGCTTTCCCATCAAGGTAGACAGCATGCGGGAAAACCTGACATCGGAAAAACTGGAGGACAGGGTAAGAAGAATGCAGGCGCAGCTGGATAAATAAACGGGAGCAGGTATGCCATACTTTTGAAGTATAGCATACCTGCTCCCGGCTAATGATGCCTGGCTGCCGGCTAGTTAACGAGGTGCTTGCGTTGGCCCGTATACAACAAAACGAAGACAAGCGCAATGATTACGGCGATAATGCCAAAACCGCTAAGAGACGCTACGCCGACGAAAATAAGCATACCCACAAAAGGCAGCAGCTCGCCTATCACATACAGGAAATAGCCCTGCTTTTTCAGCGACCGCATCTGGATAGCGCCTACCAGGCACAGCACCAGCGCCACCAGGCTGATCAGTGTAACAGGCACCCGGTTTTCGTATGATTTACGGGCTACTTCGAGGGCCGCGGGAGACATCATTTTTTTCAGGATGGCCGGCATCTCGTCGTACTTCCCGCTGTTGATCATTTCCTCCATCTTGTCGAGGTTGCGTTTGGCCCCAAAAAACTGCCAGATGGCGCCGATAAAACCAAGGCCGCAGCCAATAAAAGTAAGAATAGTCAATACATTAATACCCGTAGGTACCGAGGGTTTATTATCCGAAGGCAAATCGAAATTCTGGCTCATGTCGGTCATAAAAATAGGTTTTGATGAAGAGGGAGTTTTTCGAGGGCTAAAATTAACCTCCTATTTGGAATAAAAAAATCGCTTACACCGCCGGCAAATGCTAGCTTTGCACACTTTATCAGTTTATGCGGGCGCCGTACTTATACCAATTGCAGCAACAGCGCTACTGGCTTTCGCCTGAGCGGATGGTTTTTTGGGAGGACGAAAAGGCATTGATTGTCTCCGATTTGCACTTTGGCAAAACGGGCCATTTCCGGAAATCAGGCATACCCATACCCCAGTCTGTATATAAGGAAGACCTCCAGCGCCTGGTAGCCCAGCTACAATATTTCCAGCCCCGCCAGCTCATCGTGGTAGGCGACATGTTTCACAGCCATGCCAATAAAGAGCTGGAACTGTTTAAAAAATGGCGCCACGATTTGCCCGATCTTACTATCCGCCTGGTAAAAGGCAACCACGATATCCTGCAGGATAAATGGTATGATGAGCTGCACATCGACACAACGGAGCAGCTGCACATCAATGGGATAGCTTTTACCCACGATATCACCGACCTCACCGGTAATACCGCCGGCACCCGTTATTCCTTTTCAGGCCATATCCATCCCGGTATCAACATACGCGGCAATGGCCGGCAATCCCTTTCCTTTCCCTGCTTTTATTTTTCGCCCGCTTACTGCGTGTTACCTGCTTTCAGCCGGTTTACCGGCCTGGCAATGATGCGGCCTGCGGGAGGCGATGAAGTGTTTGCCATCGTCAACCATTCCATCATACCCTGCTGCTGATGTTGAAAATCGCTTATGATCCCATTTACGCCCATCCTCTGCCGGAAGGCCATCGTTTTCCCATGCTCAAATATGAGCTGATACCCGAACAATTATTGTATGAGGGCGTCATTGGCCCCGACAATCTTTTTGCCCCCGCGCCCTGCCCCGATAACATCCTTTTACATACCCATACCCGGGAATGGCTCGATAAGCTTTCCCATCAAACCCTGTCGGCCCGCGAACAGCGGCATATCGGTTTTGAGCAATCGCCGCAGCTCACGCTCCGCGAGCGTATCATTGTTCAGGGCACCATCGATTGCTGCGGGTATGCGTTTAAAAACGGGGTATCGCTCAATATTGCCGGGGGCACCCACCATGCGTTTGCCGGCCATGGTGAGGGATTTTGCCTGCTCAACGATTTTGCCGTGGCAGCCAGCTGGCTCCTGCATACCGCCCAGGCAAAACAGGTGCTGATCATCGATCTCGATGTGCACCAGGGCAACGGTACGGCAAAACTGTTTGAAAACAACCCGCGCGTTTTTACCTTCAGCATGCACGGCAGGCATAATTACCCTTTTCATAAAGAGCGGTCGGATCTCGACATCGACTTAAACGATGGTACCGACGATGCCACCTACCTGGGTTTGCTGGAAACGCATCTCGCGCCGCTGGTAAAGAAAGTAAACCCTGATTTTGCCTTCTTCCTATCCGGCGTGGATATCCTCGATACGGATAAATTCGGTAAGCTCAAAGTAAGCCTGGCAGGTTGTAAAAAAAGGGATGAGCTGGTATTTACCACCCTGCGCAATAGCGGTATCACCTGCACGGTGGCCATGGGCGGCGGTTATTCGGCCGATATCAAACGGATCGTTGAAGCGCATTGTAATACGTTCAGAGTGGCGAAGGATGTTTATAATTTGTGAGACTGAGCAGGTATGGCATACCTGTTTTCGACGCGGGGAGGTATGCCATACCTGTTGGCATCACCTCTTCCGCAGCTCCATATAATTAAGAAAATAAATAAACCGCAGTGTGACTTCATTGCCATGCGGGCGGGAAAACTGTGCGCCGATATTTTTGGTATAATAGGTATAACGCGTACCATCCACTGCATTCAGGTAATCATTGCCCAGCCAGTTTTTGTATCCCAATATCACGCGGCTGCCGGGGCGGAAATCCCAGGTATAAAATACGTCGAGGTTAAAAATATTGTAGTTGGCATTGTAATCACCCGGTTTCATATCAAAGCGCTCTTTCCAGTAGCCGTCGGGCTGCCCGTAGTACAGGTTGGTATTAAGCAGGCGGTTCCAGTAATGCCTTGCCCGAAACGTAAGGTTCATACGGGAGGTAAAATTGTAGGTGCCGCTCAGCAGGGTGGTTACGTCGGTAAACTGCCGCCGGGCCAGCACCGGATCACCGGTATTATCGAAGATAAATTCCTTTCCGTTATTAGCCAGCCCCCACTGGCCATGGTCGTGCTGCCGGCGATAGGAGGCTTCCAGCGTAAACTTATCGCTGAAGCGATACCGTACCCCGAGCAAAACAATATTATAGGGATCCTTTGGCAGTGGTCCCTCGGCAAAGCCAAGACGCCAGTTGATAAACAATTTCCTGCGGCTGTCTGTGCTGCCCGTAACGAAAGCAGAATAATACGGTGATCGCTTCAGCCGCCGTCCGGGGGTTTGCAGCTCGTAATAATCATTGTACCAAAACGGTTGTATAGGTACCGCCAATCCCATATCCCAGAAATTGGAAAACACCCAGTAAGCCCCGGGCGTGAATTCGGTACGCTGGTAACTGAAAGGCTTATACAAATACGATTGCAGCACGGTAAAGGCATAGCGCTGGCTGAGAATATGCTTAACGGGCCGATACAGGTTATAGCTTAGCTCTCCCTCGGTGGTGGTCTCGTTGGGGTATAGCAGGAATCCCATATCGTTGGGATTATAGTTGTCGGACACCGTATTATTGTCTGCATACCATTGCCATTTGCCGCTCACTTTACCAAACCGGGTTTCATTTTTAAAACCGTTGTAGTTGTTCGTACCGTATACCCAGCTATAGCGCGGACACAGTAAAAAATTATAGCGGTTGTTTTTATCGTACAGCGACAGGTCGATGGCCGTCACATTGGCATCGTTCGCCTTTCCCCTGCGCAGCACATTGGTATTGGTAAGCGTAATATAAGAGCGGTTCTTCAATGCCTGGTCGAGCACGATGATATTATAATTGGCCAGCTCCTCGGTGGTAATGGTAGAGTCTTTTTTTACAGCCGTATTGTAAATGGTGGCAGATACCGGCTCCGTAACGGCGTTAAAAACGCCGATGGCCAGGTTATGCCTGTTGCGTCCCGAAAATTTGATGGCATTGTACAGGCGGGTTACGTCGGGATTATCAACTGCCTGGTAATTGGGGTTATTATCGACCAAATCCTTTACGGCAAAATATTTACCGGGTGTGCGGCCAATGCGGCGCGAATAGAAAATACCCGCCTTGTTAAAAAGCTCGGTGCCTTCGGTAAAAAACTGGCGGTTTTCTTTAAACTGCTGTTCGAAAGGACTGATATTATTCACCACGTTGTCTGATATCACCTGCCCGAAATCGGGGATAACGGTGGCATCAAGGGTAAAGCTTTCGTTGAGGCCCCATTTGAGATCGAGGCCCCCGCTTTTAAGCCATTCGTCCTGGCGACCGCCTTTGGCCTGCGGCGTGCTGCGGTAGCCGCCGCTTATATAGGGAGCAAAGCTGAGGCGCAGCGGGGGCGCCAGGTTTTGCAGGCCGTTGAGATCGCCAAACTGGTTAACAAAACCGCTGGTATTGGGATCGACGGCGTTCCAGAAAGCGACCTCGTTGATGTGGCGGTTGAAACTGAGAAAGTTGATACCCCAGTCCTGCTCCGGCTTTTTGGAAAACCGCAGCGAGAAATACGGGATTTTTATTTCCACCGACCAGCCATCGTTGCGTATCGCCACCCGGCTTTCCCATACCGCGTCCCAGCTTAAATCGCCATAGGAGCCATCCCCGTTGGCAGCGATGGGCGATAGCCTTGAATCGGTTTGTACGTTGCGGGTGGTGACCAGGAACTGGTAAGCATTCTGCCGGTCTTTATACGTATCGATAAAAACCGCGAAATAATCCACATCGGCCCTGTTCTGGTTATCGCGGGTAGTAAACTGCCGCCGTGTCCCTTTTGACTCGTTTTGTATGTAGGCGCCGATATAAAGGGCAGTATTGTCATATACCACTTTTACCGTGGTCTTTGTGGCAGCAGACTTTCCGAAAACGGGGGAATTGGTGACGAAGCTACCGGCCGCAGGTGCGGTTTGCCAAACAGGATCATCCAGCAGTCCATCCATACGGGGTGCGTCGGGCGCCTTTACCGCCTGCAATGTTTTTTGCTGGGCAGAAGCCATATATCCGCTTACGGCTAAAAGCAGTACCAGTCGCACAGTTAATCTCATGCTGTAGTTTGGGTGGGCAAAAATAGAGCAAAAACCAGTCGGGACAACGGTTCTGTAAAAAAACAACTGCGCTTAGTAGTTTTCCTATAGCTTATTTATTTATGCCGCCGTTTATCCGCAGTATCCCCCCAAACCATACATCAGTTCATCCGCTTTTTAAGGGTGCTCACCTGCTCCTGCAGGTTGGTAACAAGGTTGGCTAGTTGATTCACGTCCCATTTATTTTGCTGGCTGGCCTTGGTAATGACCATTTGGGCAAGCCATACTTCCAATACATCCTCCGCATCTACGCTGTAAGGCTGGTAGGCCGGGTTATCGCTCACCAGCGTAAGCTTGCTTTTGGCGCGTCCGTTTTTTACAATGCGCTTATAAACGATACCTTCCTGGCGGGATACCACGATATAGGTATTGCTTGTTTTCACCTCTTCGAGGTTTTCAATCTTCTCCCCTACTATCACCGAGCCGCTGGGCGTTGGCAGCATGGAATCGCCGATGATTTCAAACGCCCGGTAATTGCCCGGGGCCAGCATGGGGAGCGTAAAGGTGTTCAGCTCGTCGATAAACTCCGGGTCGGCATAACCCGCCAGGTAACCCGCAGCGGCTTTTACCGGTACAAACTGGATGTCGATACTCCCGGCAGCCAGCTTTTGCGCACGGCGTTTGGCGAGAAAATTGTTTTTGCTATCGCCCAAATCCCTGAGCAATAACTCATCGAGCGAAAGCTTGAAAATACCGCCCACCGTTTCAAGCACCTCTATCCGGGGTTCGGCCCTTTCCTCTTCGTAAGCACCGAGGAGGGAGCGTTTTATTTTCAGCTTATTGGCAAATTCTTCCTGGGTCCAGCCACGCAGCCGGCGCAGGTAACGTAGATTTTTTCCTGCAAATGACATAGCTAACTAATTTAGAGCTAAAATACTAAATATTTTGACAAAAACAAATAGTTTCAGAAAAAAAGTTGACGGATGCCAGCTGATGGTTGACAGGCGCCTGCTTCGGTAGCGGCTGTCCCTTGTCCGCCATTGCAGCCAATGGCCATCAAATAAGGGCTAACGCCTTAAAAGCCTGTCAACTATCAACTGGCATCTGTCAACTAATATTTCATAGCTTTGAAGTATGGCCAAAGCAAGTAAGAAGAAGAAGGATCTCCCTGTTATCCTGATTACAAACGACGATGGTATTACCGCCCCCGGTATCCGAAACCTGGTAGAAGCTGTTAAAGACCTCGGCAAAATAGTAGTAGTGGCGCCCGATAAACCCCAAAGCGGTATGGGCCATGCCATTACCATCGGCCAGCCCCTGCGCCTGCATCCCGTGCACAGTTTTGACGGCACCGAAGCCTGGCAATGCAGCGGCACGCCCGTGGATTGCGTAAAGCTGGCCGTAGATAAGGTATTGCACCGCAAGCCCGATATCTGCCTGAGCGGCATCAACCACGGCGCCAACCATTCTATCAACGTTATTTACAGCGGCACCATGAGCGCAGCCGTGGAAGCCGCCATTGAAAGCATCCCCTCCATCGGCTTTTCACTGCTCGACCACAGCATCGAGGCCGATTTCACCGCCTCCCGCAAATACGTGCGGCAGATCACCGAAATGATGCTCAAAAAGCCCACCGAAAAGCACATGATTCTCAACGTAAATATTCCCCCGGTAAAGCCGGAGCTCATAAAAGGGATTAAAATCTGCCGGCAGGCCTATGCCAAATACGACGAGGACTTCGTGGAACGGAATGACCCTACCGGGCGCCGGTATTTCTGGCTCACCGGTGAGTTTAAAAACCTCGACAAGGGAAAGGATACCGACGTATGGGCGCTGGAAAATAATTATGTTAGCCTCGTACCCGTGCAATTTGATTTAACCAATTACGTTTTAAAAGGTAAACTGCAAAAAACGTGGAAATTCTGATGCTTAAAAAAGATGATATCCGCCTGGGACTGGTGCTCGGGTTTATTGCTCCCCTGCTCGGGATGGTTATCTATTATTTTATCGCCTTTTACAGCCGCCACGTGACCTTTTCCGAATACCTGGGTTACCTGCGCCAGTATAAAAGCCTGCTCACAGCCGTGAGCAGCGTCTCGCTGGTAGCCAATGCCATCCTTTTCACCTTTTATGTAAACGCCCGCAAAGACCAAACCATCAAAGGCATCTTCCTGTCTACCGTTATTTACGGCATCGCCGTGCTCCTGATCAAACTGGTGGGTTAAAACCCGATTTGGACTATCTTAGTCCCAGTTATCAAAAAGCACTACATGAAACAGTTCCTGGCCGCCCTGCTTTTGACAGGCAGCGCCCTTATCTCCTTTGCTCAAACCGATACTTTTACCCTCTATAGCAAATCGACAGTGATGATCCCCATGCGCGACGGGGTAAAGCTGTTTACCTGTATCCTGTCGCCCGTGGGCAACACCCGCCCCCTGCCTGTTCTTATTACCCGTACCCCCTATGGGGCCGACTGGAACCTGAAGGAAGGCGGCGCTCTTGATCTTTCGCTTATGCCGGCCTTTGCCGACATGGCTAAAGCAGGGTATATTTTCGTGTTCCAGGACATCCGGGGCAAGTACAAAAGCGAGGGAACGATGGAAATACACCAGCCTCTTATACATGCCACCCAAAAAGGCGCCGTCGATGAAAGCACCGATACCTGGGATGCCGTAGACTGGCTGGTAAAAAACCTGTCCAACAACAATGGCAAGGCGGGTATCTTCGGCATTTCCTACCCGGGCTGGCTGGCGCTGGTAGGTGCGGTAGACCCGCACCCCGCACTGAAAGCGTCGTCGGAGCAGGCCTGTATGGGCGATTTATTTTTGGGTGACGACTTCCACCACAACGGCGCCTTCCGCCTGAGCTATGGCATGGAATATACCTACGAGGTGGAGTTTGATAAAACAACCGACAGCGATTTTCCCTTTCCGCAATTCGACGTGTTTGACTGGTACCTGAAGCTGGGTTCGCTCAAAAACGTAAACGCCAAATACTTTCATAATAAAGTACCCACCTGGAACAATTTCGTGGCGCACCCCAATTATGACGCCTTCTGGCAAAAGAATTCGCCCCTGGGCTATGTGCATTATCCGCAAATACCCCAGCTGCACGTGGGCGGTTATTACGACCAGGAGGACATTAACGGCCCGCAGCTCATGTATACGCAGATGGAAAAAAAGGATTCGTTTAACCGCAACCATATCGTGCTGGGCCCATGGAACCATGGCCAGTGGGGACGCGCCAAAGGCGATAGCCTGGGCAAAATTTCGTTTGACAGCCGTACCGGCGAATGGTTTCGCCTGCTGCAAAAGAAATGGTTCGACTACTGGCTGAAGGGCACCGGCGACGGGAAATTTGATGAAGCTTATTGCTTCCAGACCGGTAATAACGAATGGAAAACCTATTCCACCTGGCCACCCAAAGAAACCACCCTACAGCGCCTGTATGCAGGGCCGGCGCATACCGCCTCCTTTACCAAACCTGTTGCCGCTACCGGCGCAGTCAGCTTTACCAGCGATCCCGCCAAACCGGTTCCTTACCGCATCCAGCCCATTGAGGCCACCTATGGCTACGGCAGCCGCTGGCGCCCCTGGCAGGTAGAAGACCAGCGCTTTGTATACACCCGCCCCGATGTAATGAGCTTTACAATGGATTCATTGAAGGAGGACCTGGCCATAACCGGCAAAATCGCCGCCCATCTTTTTGCCAGCACTACCGGCACCGATGCCGACTGGATAGTAAAGCTGATAGACGTGTATCCCGACAAATACCAGAAGAATATTTTAATGAGCGGCTACCAGTTGCCGGTAGCCATGGAAGTATTCAGGGGCCGCTTTCGCAAAAGCTTTTCGAAGCCCGAAGCGCTGGCGCCCGGCAAGCCGGAGGAGTTTATCATCGACCTGCACCAAATCAATCATGTGTTTAAAAAAGGCCATCGCCTGATGATACAGGTGCAAAGCACCTGGTTTCCGCTTATCGACCGCAACCCGCAGAAGTTCGTGCCGAATATTTTCGAGGCCAATGACAGCGATTATATAAAGGCGGAGCACAAAATTTATTTTTCGGCACAATATCCAACGTATGTAGAGCTGCCGGTCATGAAGTAGCCGACCGTCATCCGCCAACTAATTACACATATCCGTCGACATAAACATATAGGGATCTATCGACAGCTCTTTTTCATTGTCATCTTCGTAATTACCCAGCTTCAGCTCAAGAAATGAAGTGGTTTCATACACCTGCCATAGAAACAGCTGTTTGCCGCCGGCCGTTTTCTGGATAATTTCTGGCAGCATCTCGGGCAGCATACCATTCCAGCAGGCGGCCTGGAGGCGGTCGATGGGTGATAACTGGCCGGACGTACCCGTATCGTCTTTTTCGCAGGCCTGCCGGGCAGCAAAGCTGGTGCCGGTGACCAGTAATATTTCCTGTTGGGTAGTATTGTCTTCCATAATCTTGTCTTTAAAAGGTTCATCTGTTGGACTATCATTGATACGAAAAGACATAGGATACGGTAGTCAAAATTGTGTTAATGTCCATGGAAAACGGCCTGACATACTAACCGGATAAAAAAGCGTACCACGCCGCCTTCCTGCTCAAAACAGGAATAATCTACCCTGTTGCGGGAGTTATAGAGGAGTTATAGAGAAGTTATAGAGAGCGTATAGAGAAGCTGAGGTCGGGTAGGGCGAAGGACGAGACTGTGAAGGCCGGAGGCTTATTATTGATTAGTTTGCGTTTCTTTGCCTTGGGAAACAGGGGGTATTGGCAAGAAGACACCGATAAAAAGACATTACCGCGCATGCGTTATTATATGATAGCGGGAGAAGCCTCGGGCGACCTGCATGGCAGCAACCTAATCAAGGAGTTAAGGAAGCGCGACGGGAACGCCACTGTCCGCTGCTGGGGCGGCGACCTGATGCAACGGGCCGGCGCCGAGCTGGTAAGGCATTACCGCGACCTGGCTTTTATGGGCTTCGTGGAAGTGATTAAAAACCTGCCGGTTATCCTGGGCAATCTCCGGTTTTGCAAGGAAGACATCCTGCTTTTTAAACCCGATACACTGGTACTGATTGACTATCCCGGCTTTAACCTCCGCATCGCCGAATGGGCTAAACAACAAGGCATTACAGTCATCTACTACATCTCGCCCCAGGTATGGGCCTGGAAGGAAGGAAGGGTGCGCAAAATGAAGCAGCATATCGACAAAATGCTGGTGATACTGCCTTTTGAAAAAGAATATTTCAGGGATAAATGGAACTGGGAAGTAGAATACGTGGGGCACCCCCTGGTAGAAGTAATAGACGACTTCAAAGCGCGGCGCTCCACATCGCGCGAAACCGCTCCCCCGGTGGCGCTCCCGGGCGTAATGCCACGGATACCGAACTCAACGCTATCCACTGCCGATGCATCCCCGCTCCCCGCTCCCGGCTCCCGGCCGCCCACTATCGCATTACTACCCGGCAGCCGCAAGCAGGAAATATTGAAGAAACTGCCCATCATGCTGGAACTCAGCCGGCAATTTCCCGCTTACCGCTTCGTGGTAGCCAAGGCCCCGGGACTGGAAGACAGCTTCTACGAACCCCTGTTGCAGCCCTACCACAATGTTTCTTCCGTACGCAATGATACCTACCAGCTGTTATCCGAATCGGAAGCGGCGCTGGTAACCTCGGGAACGGCTACACTGGAGACGGCCCTGTTTGGTGTACCGGAAATTGTATGCTATAAGGGCGGCAATATCTCTTACCAGATCGCCAAACGGCTTATCAAAGTAAAATACATCTGCCTGGTTAATCTTATTATGGATAAGCCGGTGGTGAAAGAGCTGATACAGGATGAGCTGACCGTAGAAAACCTGCACAGGGAACTGACCGCACTACTGGGCGATGCCCAAAAAAGAGACGTACTGGCAAAGGATTACCAGGAGCTGAAAAAACTGCTCAGCCTCGGCGGTCATGCTTCGGCCAATGCGGCGGAAAGCATTACCCGGTTTTTACACGCTAGTGATGCCGCGGGAAAAAAACCAGTTTTATAATAATCACGATAATCGCCACCAGGAACATTAGCAGCGAAATACGGTTGATGCCATGCATATAACGCATCCATTTGGTGGAAGGCGCATTGGGATCCTTTTTTTTCAGGTACAGGTACTCCGCCAGTTGTCGTAAAATCCCCATGGTCTATACAATATTTGCTGCAAAGTTAAGTAATACAACAGGTTGCTGCGCGTTTTGCCCTGTTTTTTACCGCCCCAAAGCAACCCGTTTTGATCCTTTGCAGTATAGTAAGGTATAACTACCCACCTAAAAACACTTGAAGCATATTTTTAAAAACACGCTGGCCATCCTTAACCACCAGGAGCGGCGACGGCTCGGCGTACTGGCGATACTGGATATCCTCATCAGCATTATGGATATCGTATTCCTGGCCCTGCTGGTCTTTATCATTCATTTTTATACACAGGCCGGCGAAGCAGGCAGGGCGCCTTTTCTTCCTTCCTGGCTGCGGGACGATCATTCGCTGCTGCTCATCACGCTTTTTTTATTGCTGTTCAGCACCAAGAACCTTTTGGGCTTTTTAATATACCGCGCCCAGTGCCGGTTTATCTGCCGCGTGGCCACCCGCCTGTCGCACGATAAGCTCATGCAATACCAGGCAGGCGAATATGCGGCTTATATCAACATCGATTCGGCCGCGCATACCAGGAAGATAAGCCATGAGCCTACTGAATTTTGCCAGCATATCATGGGCGGCCTGCAGCAAATCGTTACACAAACGGTGCTTATCGTATGTACCATCGTGGCCATGATTATCTACAACGCCACTATATTCCTGTTCCTGTTTATTATTTTATTGCCGCCGGTGATAGCCATATTCTATCTTATCAAAAACAGGCTGCGCTCCATGCGCGCCCATGCTAAAACAAGCATTGAAAAATCGCTGCAATACCTGCAGGAGGCCGTGTCGGGTTATGTGGAAAGCAATATTTATAATAAAAACGATTTCTTCCTGCAGCGCTATGTGCGCCGCCAGCAACAGTTTAATAAATACCTGGCCGATTTGCTGATTGCGCAGGGCATACCCACCCGCATGATAGAAGTATTTGCATTGCTGGGCCTGTTTACCCTGGTGGCGCTGAACAAATGGAACGGCGGCGCAGGCAGCACTACCCTTGTAACCGTGGGCGCTTTTATGGCCGCCGCTTATAAAATCATACCGGGCATTGTAAAAATCCTCAACCTGGGCAGCCAGGTAAGAACGTATGAATTTACGATGCACGATCTGCTGCCCGCCAACAGTACCACGGCCGCCCCGCCTGCTGTTACCGCCACAGCAGCGTCCATTGATACTATCCGGTCCATCCGCTTTGAGCAGGTACACTTCAGCTATGACCGGCAGCCCGTATTAAGCAACTGTAGCTTCACCATGGAGCCGGGCGATTTACTGGGCATATCGGGGCCTTCGGGCAAGGGAAAAACCACCATCGTCAACCTGCTGCTCGGTTTCCTCGCGCCGGAACAGGGAAACATTTTTATCAACCAGGCGCCGGCCGATGCAATGGCCCGCCGTACTTACTGGCAGCGCATCGCCTATGTAAAACAGCAATCCTTTCTTATGCACGATACCCTGTTACGTAATATCATCCTCGATGAGGACGCATACAACGAAAAAAGGTTACAGTGCGCGCTGCACTCCACTGGTCTGTCGGCACTGGTGAAATCCTTGCCTGCCGGGTTGGATACGCTGGTGGCCGAAAACGGTAAAAACATCAGTGGCGGCCAGCGGCAGCGCATAGCCCTGGCAAGGGCGCTGTATAAAAATGCAGACCTGGTCGTGCTCGATGAACCGTTTAATGAGCTCGATGAGGCATCCGAGATAATGCTGCTGCAACATTTCCGGGAGCTGGCCCGCGCAGGAAAGATGATCATCCTGATCACGCACCATAAAAACAGCCTGTCTTTTT
>Ga0307508_10000904_pt1 | contig 34589 bp, 26 predicted proteins | sample 9_EM_MG_FD_203089 | JGI IMG/M metagenome (GOLD analysis project Ga0307508, IMG submission 203089) | Populus trichocarpa ectomycorrhiza microbial communities from riparian zone in the Pacific Northwest, United States - 9_EM | ecosystem: Host-associated > Plants > Roots > Unclassified | place...
TCAAGCTCGCTGCCCAGCCCACGCCTGCGCGCACTCATGACGCAAAACCTCAGCAGCTACGTGAGGCTGCGTGACGGAATCTGGGATCTGCACCCGAATGATTTGGCAGAAACAGCGCGTTTCTGGCGAACGACTCTCGGTCGCTAGTGGGATGCATCCCACAGCCTGTGGGGTCGATCCTATCGGGCGCAAAGCCGGGGCGGCTTGGCGAGCTAGAGCAGCTTGCGAATCAGCTTGTTGAGGTGACTGCGATCAATCCCGGAGAGCCGAGCGGCTTCGGATTGGTTTTGGCCGGCTTCTTTCAAGAGCACGTCCAGATAGACGCGAAGGAAGCGCTCGATCAACTGGTCCTTTTGCTCGGCGTAGGGGAGCGAAAGCTCGACGGCAGCGCGCAGGGCGGCGTCGAGCCCAACGTCGCTTCGAGCCGCCGTTGGGAGGTTGCCCAGGGCCGAATAGGCCAACACCGCGTTCTGAAGCTCGCGCACGTTGCCGGCCCATCGCCGCGTCCCAAACTCGGTGATCACTTCCTCGGGCAGGGGCGGCAGCTGCAGCTCCTCACAGAAGGAGCGCACCAAATCGGGAATGTCGCTGGGCCGTTGGCGCAGCGGGGGCACGACCAGCCGCACGACCAGGAGCCGATAGTAGAGATCCTCACGGAAACGGCCTTCACGCACCAAGTCTTCGAGGCTGCGATGCGTGGCACTGATCACGCGCACGTTGACCTTACGCGTCGCCGTATCACCGACGCGCTGGACCTGGCGGGTTTCCAGCACGCGCAGGAGGAACGGTTGGATTTCCAGGGGCAGCTCGCCGATTTCGTCAAGGAATAGCGTGCCGTTGGTGGCTGCCTCGAAGGCTCCCACACGGGTTTCGACGGCCCCCGTGAAGGCTCCGCGCACGTGACCGAATAGCTCGCTGCGCACCAGGGCCTGGTCGAGGGCGCCACAGTTGATGGCGACGAAGGGTCCTTGCTTGACCATCGACTGATCGTGGAGGGTTCTCGCGATCAGCTCCTTGCCGGTTCCAGTCTCGCCCTCGATCAAGACCGACAAGCGCGACCCATTCAGCCGCTCCATCAGGCCGTAGAGGTGACGCATCGGCTCCGAGCCGCCGCGAAGAGCTCCATAGTGCCTGGTACTCGAGAGTTCTGCGGCCGGCGCACTATTGTGGGGCTCGAGGCCGCGCCCCACTCTGGACTTCGTGACGCGGTCGAATGCTGCCACTCGCGCCGCCGACGCTCTGGGGTTCGGCAGTCTCGAAACTATCGGCAGTGGAGCATGGGAGGTCTTGCCGGAGCACGCTCGGACGCGGACCCACCCTGAACCAGCCGGAGCCATCGAGCGCTTGAACGCAGACCGACTCATCACACGTAACCCGACCCAGTTCCGTTCCAGTCGCACATGACTGCCCTCCGCTGAACCGAGCGTAGGCTGCCACCACTCACAGAAGACTCAAATAGCCCATTTGCGCCACACCTTCGGCCCGAGTGCGAGTTAAATTGTCACGCCAATGCACGCGCGCGTCATGACTGCGCGCAACACGTCAGGTGGCAGGGAGCGAGACGCGAAGTGGCGCTCGCCACCAACGGCTCGTTGAAGGATTGAGCACAGGGTCTCCAGTCGCTAGCGCGCAGCTGCGCGCGCCAATCAGGCCTACTCGACCATATGACCACTTCGGGAATTTGCGCTGCTTGCCGGCTAGCGCCTGCAGTGCGGCGAATCGACGACCACCGTGACGCCCTGGTTGCTCGGCACGAGCCGGTTCCAAAGCTGAGTGATCTCGCGCTGGCCGGTGAACACGTCGACGTGCTGGCCCTTCACGGCGAGGCCGCGATCTTCGGCTAAAAAGCAGCCGTCGTGCTTGGAGGCGCCGGAGGGGTCGCGGGGGATGCCGTCGTATTCGGGGATGTAGAGCGAGGTGCCGAGCGGGATGATGGCTGAGTCGACGGCGACCGTGAGCAGGGGCGTGATGCCTTTGCCGGTGGCGCCGCGGCCCCAGGGGAATTGTTGCTTGTCGAGCAGGTCGAAGCAGATGTGCTGGCCGGTGCGCGGGCATTCAGCGGCGCAGCTGCAGTCGCGCTTGGCGAAGCTGACGGTGCCGCCGGCTTTCAAGGTGCCGCTGCCTTGCACGCAGACGCTTTCAAAGAAGGTGCGCGGCACGCTGACGATGGGCTTGCAGGCGGCGTTCATCAAGTCGATGGGCGCGCCGTCGAAATCGCCTTCGCTCGGGAAGTCGTAGTAGGTGTTTTTGAAGCTGCCCAGGACTTTGCCGCCGAGCCTGGCGGCTGCAGCGGCTGAGATAGTGCCGGGCGCGCTGGGCGAGTTGCCTTGGGCGTAGCCGCTGCCGGCGCCGGGGGCGTTCGAATCGGGGTCGGGGTCTTCGCTGATGACCTGCGTGCGCGTGCTGCGGCGGGGGGCCGAGCTGTCGCGGCTTTCGGCGGTTTCGGCTGAAGGCGGCGGATTCGTGATCTCGCTGTCGAGTGGCTGAGCCATCCACGCTGAGCCGGCGGTGTTGCAGGCGAGGGGTGCGCTGGCGAGCGCCAGGGCCGCGAGCGCTGTACGGAGTGAGCCGGCGCGGTTCATGGATCTTTGCGGCGCGGCAGCGGCGCGTTGGGTAACGAGTCGACGCGCTGGCGGGCGCGGTCCGGGTCGCATTCGCGGCCGACGTCGGCGGTGATGAGCGGGCGCAGGCTTTCGGTGTGGGCGAGCCAATGCTGCTTCACGTGGTCGGGCACTTGGGCGGCTTCGAGCGTCTCTTTCAAGATCATCAGGCGGCGTGCGAATTGGCCGCCCATGATCGGGTGGGCGCGGTGCGCTTCGTCGAGCGGTCGCCCGGTGTATGCCACGGGGGCGCCCAGGTGCTGGGCCGCAAACTCGTACTCTTTTTGTTTGATGCGCTCGCGGCGTGCAGCGCGGAAGAAGAAGCCGATCATCACGTCGTCGAAGACGCGGTCCACGAAACGGTCGATGATTTGGCGCAGGGCCGGCTCGCCGCCGAGATCTTCGAACAGGGTCGTGGCCATGGGCGCCGGCAGCGTAGCGCGAATCGCTACAGGTTGCGCAGGCGGTGGATGCGGCGCTGAGCTTCTTGGTTGGCGGGATCGAGTCGGTTGGCTTCGCGCCATTCGCGCTCGGCGTTGATCTTGTCGCCCAAAAGCCAGAGCGCGTCGCCGAGCACGACGTGGGCGTCGGGATCGCGCGGCTCGCGCGCCAGGGCACGCTGCGCCCAGCGCATGGCGGCGGCGCCGTCGCCCAGCTGATTCAGCACGGCGGCTAGTCCGCGGCTGGCTTGCAAGCTGTCGGGATCGAGCACGATGGCGCGTCGGAAGAAGCGCTCGGCACGCGCCACGTCTTTCTTTTTTAGCGACGCCTCGGCCTCGTGCAGGTTGCGCGTCATAAGCCCCTTGAACTTGACGGGGTCGTTGGGATCGACGCCGGCGGCGAGCAGCCACGCCTGCTTGGCGCCTTCGTGATCGCCGACGCGCACCAGGCCGTCGCCGAGCAGCGATTGCGCGCGGCCGCTGTTCGGATCCAGCTCCACGGCGTTGCGCGCTTCTTCGGCAGCGGCGGCGCCGTCTTTGCGGATCAGAAACAGCTGCGCCAAGTCGAGGTGCGTCTGCGGGTTCTTGCCGTCCCAGCGCACGGCCTTGCAATAGGCGAGCTCCGCCTCGTCGACTTTGCCTTGGACGAGGGCCTTGGCGCCGGCGGCTTGTTGCTCGTAGGCCGCGCCGGGAAAGTTGCCGACGTCGAGCTTGAGCGGATCGAGTAGCGAGGCGCAGGTGGGCGCGACCGTGCCAGATTCGTCTTTGCCGAGCGGCGCTTGCCGCGGTGGCTCGGGCGGGATGGCGCTGGCGGCCGTGGTCGCGCTTGGGGCAGACGTCGGGGCGGCAGCAGCAGGCGTGCCAGCAGCGAGAGCTTCGCTCGGAGCCGGGGCAGCAGCAGACGCCGCGACCGCGAGCTGCGCGCTCGGGGCGACGTTCGCCTGCTCCGCGGCGTGTGACTTCTTCGCCAGCGAGCCCAAAAACCAGGCCACCAGCAGGCCCTGCGCGCAAGCCAGGCCGATCAGCGCCGCCGCCATCGGCTTGGTGATGCCGAGGCGCTTGCGCGTCGAGGTGTGCTGCGCCGGGCTGGGGCGCGGCGCAGGCACGGCGGCCCCCGCTAGCTCGTCGAGCGAGGGCGGCGGCGGCAACGATGCTGACTGGGGCGGCGGCGGCAAGCTGGGGCTGTGCGGGGTTGGGATGGAGGGCGCGATCGGAGCGATCTCCGAATCGGCCATGTTGAGCGCGACATCGATGGTCGACATCACGTTCGTGACCGCCGGCTGCTGCACGGGATCGACGTGGACGCGGCCGGAGCTCAACACCAAGAGCCCGGACAGCGCGAGCGCGCCGTCGTAGGTCGCGCTCGGATTGTCGGGCGCATGCGCCGAGGCGCCGACGACCAGCCCCTCGGACATGTCGATCGACACGACGAGACGCGGATTGGTGACGCTCATGCGCACGGCGTGCGGCGTGGTCACCAGCGCCCGCAGCAGACGCGCCGGGCCGGTGATCTCCAGGCGTGTATCGAAGGCTTCGCCGATTTGGCCCAGCTCGATCAGCGACTGATCGGCTTCAGCCAGCGTGGCTAGCGCGGCCTCGAGCCGATCGAGCGCCGGCACGCTGAGCGTGTCCGACCAGATTTCTTCCCAGCGCACGACGAGCAGCGACGCCCAGCGCAGGCGTGTGTCTTTGCGCATGCGCCGCAAGAGCTCGTAGCCGTGACCTTGCAGGTGCGCTTCGCCGGCGATCAAAATCTGGGGATCGACCTGGCGCAACCTGGCAAAGCGCGCTTCCGACGGATTCAGATCGGTGACCACCACCGTCGCGCCACGCGAGCGTAGCTCTTGCGCCACGCTGTCGGCGCGCGCCGAATCGTCGTCGGCGAGCGCCACACGCAGGCCCTTGATGCTGGCGTGCGCGGCGTCGAATTCGAGGTCGCTAGGGTCGAGCAGCTTGACGGTTCCACCCGCGCGATCGTCGAACTCGTATTTAAGAGGCTCAGCGTGCACGACGTGGCGTCGCACGCGGGTCACGAAGTCGTCGATGAAAGCGGCCAAAGGCCGCCCGCTGCCGAGCACCAGCCGCACGGGTTCTTGCGATTCGTCGCCGGCCTTCACCGACAAGATGCCGCTGCGCAGCTCGTTGCTGAGCGCGCTCACGAACTCCGCTAGCGTAGCTTCGCCGACCTGGCCCAGGGCTTCGCCGCCGCGCTCGGGGATCTCGCGCGCCAGCCGCGCGATCTGTTCCGCGATCTGATCCATGCTCGCAGAGCGCGGGATGACGGCGGCAGCGCCATGGCGAAAGGCTTGCAGGCGCAGGTCGAGCGCCGGATTGTCGTCTAAGATCGCGACCGGCACGACCGAGCTCGACGGCGACGCAGCCAGCTTGGCCAAGAGGGCGCGACCGCCGTGGGCCGCGGCCTCGTTGGCCAGCAGCACCAAATCGGGCGCGGTGACGATGACGGTTTCGACTGCGGCGTCGGCCGTCGTCGTCTCGACGTAGACTCGATGTCGGGCCAGCGCGACGCGCAGAGCCGGCTCGAAGCCCGCGTCGGAGCCGACGAGCAGCACCGTGGGCTCTGCTTGAGCGCCGGGCGAGCCGGAGCGACGCGCTGCAGGGCGCGCTGTCTTGAGGTCCGTGATCGGGCGAGGCACACCCGCTTTCGCGGGGCGCGGAGGCACCTCGGACCGGACCGGACGCATGACTCCCCATCATCCCAGACTCGCCCCGCAACGCAAAGCCATGGAAACGCCGGCCCTTGCGCTCGCGTTTCAACGTCAGCATTTCTGTTCAGGGAGACACGGTGCGTGTGTCACTCACCATTGCAGGTCACGTGGGCCGGCGGGGCCTGACTCACCTCACTTCGGTAAGTGATGCTTTGGTGATTTCGCTGCTGCGGGCCCACTCAGCCAGCGACTAGCCGCTGAAGCTCGCCATGCACGCGCCCGTTCGACGCGATCAGATGACCGATGCTGAGATCGACGGCGCCACCGTCGAGGGAGGTGAGCTTCCCGCCCGCCGCGAGCAGCACGGCTGCTCCAGCAGCCAAATCCCAGGTATTGAGGCGTCGTTCCCAGTAGGCGTCGTAGGTCCCGTCGGCCACCAGGCACATGTCGATGGCCGCCGACCCGCAGCGCCGCACACCTCGCACCACCTTCTTCACGCGCACGAAGGTGTCGAGGTTGCTAGCCGGCTCTGTTTGGCGATCCGGCGGAAATCCGGTGGCGACCAGGGCTTGTTCGAGCTCGGAGGTTGCGCTCACGTGGCAAATCTCACCGGCCCTGCGTGCGGTGCCGCCCTGAAAGCCGACCCAGGTAAGCCCTAGCGCGGGCGCCACCACCGCGCCGGCGACGGGCTTGCCCTGCTCGAGGAGGCCGATGCTCACCGCCCAGAAGGGGTGGCCGTGGACGAAGTTGGTCGTGCCGTCGAGCGGATCGCAAAACCAGGTGAGCGGCTTCTGCTGGCCGCCGCCCTCTTCGGCGACCAAGCCAAGCTCCGGGGTCGCCGCGCTCAAGCGCGCGACGATCAGGGCTTCGCTCTTCACGTCGAACTCAGTGACGAGATCGCGCCGAGCTTTCTCGGTGGGGGTCGGACGTTTGCGGTAACCGGCCAGCAGCAGGGTGCCGGCCTCGGCAGCTACTTCGAGCGCGAGGCTGGCGTAGCTTTCGGGAGTCAGCTCGCTCCGTGACACTTTTTGTATTTCTTGCCGCTGCCGCAAGGACACGGATCATTGCGGCCAGCCTTCGGGCCTTCGTTGCGTACCGGCGGCCCCTTGATCTCGACGCCGTCGACGAATACCCAGCGCGGGCCGTGCTTCTTGAAGGTGGCGCGTTCGCGGTGGTCGATCGAGACACCGCGAATCTTGTAGCGCGCCACGAACTCGACGGAGCCCACCTCGTCGGCGGCTTGTCCGGCCTCGGTGGAGGTGATTTCTAGGCCGAGCCACTCCGCGCTCTTCGACCAAGTCTCGGTGTTGTTGCGGTCGACTTCGCCGACCGTGTCCGGATCGTGCGACGTGAAAATGAAGTCGATGTTGCCAGTCGCATACGCCGTGTAGCGCGCGCGCATCAGGGCCTCGGCCGTTTCCGGCAAGGCCTCGCCGGCCATGATTGGGCCGCAGCACGTTTCGAGAGATTCGCCTTTTCCGCAGGGACAAGTCATCGGGCCATCAGCTCCAGGGGCGCGCGTCCTAGCACGCGTTGCGTCCTGCCGCGAGATCGGCGACAAAGCCCGCTGCTCCTTCTTTTCGACCCGAGGTATCCTGCCGACCATGCGTGATTCGCTGAACGCCAAGATGCTTGCCGACGATCTGCGCATCCAGGCCGGCGAGACGTCGTATTCCGTCGCTTATGCACGGCCCTCCTGATGAACGGCGACGTCTTCCCCAGCGTGCTCGAGCACCCAGTCGTCGACATCGTGATCGCCGTGCACGAAGCCCTGCCGCACGTCCAACGTTGCGTGGAGTCGGTGCTGCGTCACACCGACCCTGCCGCGCGAATCATCCTAGTCAACGACGGCTGCGGCCCCGAGTGCAGCGCATGGCTGCGCAGAGCGGTCACCGCCACGCCACGGCTCGAGCTGGTCGAGCACGCCATGAACCGCGGCTACACCTGCGCGGCCAACAGCGGGCTCAGACAGGCGCGTGCGCCCTACGTCGTGCTCCTCAACAGCGACACCATCGTGACGTCGGGTTGGCTGGCAGGTTTGCTCAGGTGCGCGGAGAGCTCACCCGCGATTGGTATCGTGGGGCCGCTGTCCAACGCGGCGTCGTGGCAGTCAGTGCCCCACGTGCACGATGCCGACGGTAGGTTTGCGGTCAATCGCCTGCCCGAGGGCTACAGTGCTGACGATTTCGCGCGGCTGGTGGGGCAGCTTTCCCAGCGCGCCTACCCCCGAACGCCGCTTGTCAACGGGTTTTGCATGCTGATCAAGCAGCCGCTGCTGGAGCGGCTCGGGCTGCTGGACGAGCTCAACTTTGCTGCTGGCTACGGTGAAGAGAACGACTACTGCCTGCGCGCGGTCGACGCCGGATTCGAGCTGGCCATCGCCGACGACGTCTACGTCTACCACGCAAAGTCGCAGAGCTTCGGCGCAGAGCGCCGCGCGCATCTCGCCCCCCTTGCGCAGGCAATCCTCAAGGAGAAGCACGGCGCGGAGAGGCTGGCGGCGGAGGCACGCAGAGCGCAGAATCTTCCCGCCCTGGCTGAAGCCCGTCGGGCTCTGGCGGCGGCCTTGGACCGCAATGCCGAGACACGCGCCGTCGCGGCTGCCGAGACGCCTGCCGTTCATGCCGGAACGTTGCGTGTTTTGTTCGTGCTACCGGAGCGGAGCAGCGGCGGCGGCGTTCATTCGGTGGTGCAAGAAACCGCTCGCATGTGCGGCCTCGGTGCTCTCGCTCGCGTCGCGGTGCGAGAGGCTGACCTGCCTTGGTATCTTGCGGCGTACCGGCGGCTGAGCGTGGCGCGCGAGTTGTTCTTGCCCTTCGCTCCCGACGCTTTACGCGAAAAAGCTCCTGGCTTCGAAGTGATTGTGGCTACCAGCTACGCTTCGGTCGAGTTGTGCGCGAAGCTGCGGGAAACCCAGTGCCAGGCGCTGTTTGTCTATTACGTGCAAGACTACGAGCCGCATTTTTTCGAGACTGGCTCGCCGCGCTGGCACACGGCCCGCGCCTCATACGAGCGCATCGAAGGCGCCTTGTTGTTTGCCAAATCGGATTGGCTTGTACGCAAAGTCGAGGCCGAGCACGGCATCACCGCCAGCCGTGTCACGGCCAGTCTCGACCACTCGCTGTTCGAGGTCGCCAGCCGGTCTCCCGATGGCAAAGTGCGGATCTGTGCCATGGTGCGACCCCAGACCCCACGTCGGAACGCCGCGCTCACGATGCGCGTGCTGCGCGAGATTGTGCGGCGCTACCCAGACCGCGCCGAAGCGCACGTCTTCGGCTGCTACGGCGAGCAGCCCGAGTTCCGCGGCTTGCCGCAAGATTTTCCGTTCGTGAACTATGGCCTCTTGAGCCACGCTGAAGTGGCGAGCCTATTTCAAGGTTGCGATATCTTCGCTGATTTCTCGACGTACCAGGCGTTCGGTAGAGGTGCCCTCGAGGCCATGGCCTGCGGCTGTGCCGTGATCGTGCCGGCCGCTGGAGGCGCCGACGAATACGCCCAGCACGGGCACAACGCGCTGGTGGTTGAGACGAGCGATGAAGCCGCGTGCGTCGCCGGGCTCGAGCGGCTCGTGACCGACGACGCGGAGCGTCGTCGGTTGAGTCTTTCGGGGCCGCAGACCGCCGCCGGCTACTCGATCGATCGCGCCGTCGTGAGTGAGCTGAACCTATTCGCCGAGGCGCTGGCCAAGCGGCGCGGCACTGGCTGGGAGCCTATCGAGCTGCCCCCTGACGGCGAGTTGGACCCAACAGGCGGCCTGCGCGTCCTTCCCCGCAAAAGGTTCTTTTCAGCGGCTCGCAGCGCCATTAGGAAGGTGCGGGGTGCGCGTCCCGGGATAAGTGGTCGAATCAACGCCGAAACGGCCGCCCCGCGTCCCTTGTTTGCCCCGTCGAACCACATGAATGACAACCGAATCGTGCGCAAGGTGAAGAAGCTCGTGCGCAGCCCCGAGCAATTCTTTTCTGACTCGTCCCATGCGGCGCTTCAGCGGCTAGGTGGAATGCTGAAACGGGACCCGCACAGGCCAACCGACGAGCACCTGAAGGCCGGAGCGTCTTCGCCTACGCCAGCCAAGGCCGGCAACGGCCGGGGCTCGCCCAGCTCATCGCGTTTGTCCCGCCAAGCGCAGGCGCAAAATCGCCCGACCGAGAGCGCGCTTCTGGCCGAGCACGCCGACGACGCCAGAAAGCTCGCGGGTTTTGCCGCGGCGCTCGCGGCGACCGACTACCCGACCGCTGGCGAGAGCGTGGTCACGGGGCTGCCTTCGTACCGTGCGACTGGCCTGGAATTTCTGCGCTACTTCGTCAAATGGGGCGAGCTCGCGCCCGAAGACGACGTGCTGGATGTCGGCTGTGGCGGCGGATGCATGGCCGCAGCTCTGGGCTACTACCTCGCGTCGAGCTCCAACTACGTGGGCTTCGACGTCGACAAGGGCTCCATCGACCGGTGTCGCGACGCCATCGGCAAGCGTTGGCCCAACTTCCGCTTCGATCATCTCAATCTCCGTAGCTCGAAGGGAGCGCTGACAGGCCAGAGCTTCCTCTTCCCGTACGCTGACACGTCCTTCTCCTTCGTCATCGCTACGTCGGTCTTCACCCACCTCACGCGGCAAGAAGTGAAACACTATTTGCGCGAAGCTGCTCGGGTTTTGCGGCACGACGGGCGGCTGTTCGCGACCGCCTATCTGATGACGCCCGCCGCCGAGGTCGCGGCTCGCAACAACGCCCACGCCGTCAAGTTCGATCATGAATTCGGCGAGAACCCGGTGCAGATCTTGGAGCGACCGATGGCTGCCGTGGCTCAGCGCGAGCGCGCGTTCGTGGCCGACGTCAACGAGGTCGGTCTGGTGATCGAGCGCATCGCGCACGGCTGGTGGAGCGGGCTCCGCACCTCCAATGGCAAGCAAGACATCGTCGTTCTTCGGAAGCCCTGAATCGAATCCGTCATGGCCGACAACAAGTTAGTGCGCAAGGTCAGGAAGCTCATCAACAAGCCGGACGAGTTCTTCGCGGACTCCCCGAATCCTGCCGTGCAACGCCTCGGAAGTTTGTGGAAGCGGCGTGCCGCTCGCGATTCGGCCCTGCCCGCCTTGCTCGCCGAAGGGTCCAACCCCGCAGCCAAGCCGGCTGCGCTGGAGCCCAAGTCGCCCAAGGTCAGCAAGGCCTCACCGCTCTTGCAACGAGCCGCCAAAGAGCAGCGCGCCGGCAACCTGCAACGCGCCCTCGACCTCTACCTCGAGGCGGCGGCAGCTGTCCCAGACGACAGCGATAGCCTGGCGGGCGAAGCCGGCTGCCGATTCCTGCTCGGGCAATACGGCGTCGCTAGCGAGCTGTTCGAGCGTCTGGTAACGACCGTTCCGGGCTCGGCAGACTATCGCCGTGCGGCAGAGCTGAGCCGCCTGATGCTCGCTGAGCGAACGTCCGGCACGGTGCGCCGCGCCGCGCTCCTTGCGGTGCTCGAAACGAGCACGCACAAAGCCGTCAAGGGCTGGATCCTGAACGACTACTCGGGCGAAAAACTCTCGCTGGAGCTGCAGGTCGACGGGCGGCTGGCGGGCAGGCAGGTCGTCGAGCTCACGCGCCGACAACCGGCGCATGGCCTGGCGTTCGTCGACTTCGCGTTTGCGCTTTCACGTGACGTTTGTGACGGCGTCGAGCACGAGATCTCCGTCGCCTTCGAGGGCCGCTCCCATCACGTCTTCGGCAACGTTCAGCGCCGCACTTTGGGCGAGCTCGAGGTAGGTGAATTTTCCGTTTCGCACGGTCATATCCGGGGCGTGCTCCTGCCTCAGGCGTTTCCGCGCCGTGGGCCCGAGCATTACCCCGAGCAGACAACCGTCAATGTACTGCTCGACGGCGTGCTGCTTCGCGCGCTGGTCGTAAGGTTCGTTTGGGACAACGGGACGCCTCAGCTGGCCTTGTTTTCGTTCAAGCTGCCGAGAACCGCCAGCGACGGGAACGCACACGAGGTGCGAGCGGAGCTGCCTGATTTAGGCAGCGAGCTGCGAACCGTCCAAGGTTTGCAAGCCTTCGTGTTGCAAGAGCAGATCTGCGGTCAGGTCGAGCTGGTCAAGGACGGCGTGCTTGCGGGCTGGGCCTTCAGCGTCGAGCGTTCCGAAGACCCACTCGAGGTCAGCTTGTTCGACGGCGATACGTTGCTCGAACGCAAGTTTACCGGCGCGCTGCGGACCGACGTCAACCGCGCGTTCGGTATCGAGGGCAGCCATGGCTTCAATTTTCAGCTGCCCACCGAGCTGTGTGACGGGCGCGGCCACTATCTGCGTGTTTACGTTGGCGCGCTGCGCTTGCCGTCCAATTTCGACGATCAGCCGGTGACGATCGCCCGCGCCGAGCTATTGGCGGCCCCCAAGCGCTTTCAGGGCAAGGTAGAGGTGCTCACGTCCGAGCGCGTTTGCGGCTGGGCCGCCGATCTCGCCGCGCCGAACTACCCGGTCCACGTCTCGATCAGTGCCGACGGCCTAACGGTGGTCACTTGCGTTGCCAATCAGTTCCGCGCGCGCCTGCAAGATGCCGGCAAGGGCTCGGGTCACCACTGGTTCGACGTCGCACTGCCGACCCGGTTGATGAACGGCAAAAAGAGCCAGATCGAGGTGTCGATCGTCGAAAGCGGCGGGAAGGCGATCATCGGCGGCGGGACGGTCAGCTTCCCCCTCGTCGACTACTTCGGAAGCCGTCCACAGCGTCTAGGATTCGAGCGACGCGAAGCCGGCTCCACGAACGGCAAGAGTGCCGCTCATTCGACGCTGCCGGCATTCGAAAGCATCAAGCCGGTCGTTTCACTGATCGTGCTCAACCTCGATGGCGAGCACCTGCTGCCCGGGCTGTTCGATTCACTGGCGAAGGTGGCTTGGAACATTCCGTTCGAAGTCATATTGATCGACCATGGCTCGACCGATCAGAGCCTGTCGCTGGCCGCTGAAGCCGAGCGGCACCTGCCGCTGCGTGTCATCGCGCGTAACGCCAACTACTCTTTCTCGGAGTCCAACAACTTTGGCGCCGACTTGGCCCGCGGCGAATACCTGGCGTTCGTGAACAACGACATCGTATTCCAAAACGATTGTTTGTCGCCGTTGTGTGCGCATTTTAAGGACGCGAGCGTGGGCCTTTTGGGGCTGCGTTTGGTGGAGCCATTACTCGGGCAAGACGGCGAAATGAAGCTCGCGCCGCACCATGTCGGCATCAAGCTGGCGCCTTCTCTCGCGGCCGGTTCGAGCCACGGCAAGCTGTATCTACCCGTCGAAATTGCCGACGACGACGGCGTGCCGCCGGGCGACTACGACGTCCCCGCCGTGACGGCCGCGCTGGTCGTCTGTCGCAAGAGCGATTTCCTCGCGGTGCGCGGCTTCGACGAGGGCTATGTTTACGGGCTCGAGGACGTCGACCTGTGCCACAAGTTTCGCTTCGAGCTGGGTAAGCGCGTGATCTGTGACACGCGGCTGTCTGCCATTCACCAGCGCAGCGCCACCCGCAATCGCTCGAAGGTCAAAGTCGAGAGCGCGCCCGTCACGACGAGTCGGCCGGTTGCGATTCAGAATCGCGAACGCTACGTGACCCGCTTCGGCCGCACGTTGACGCGCGATATCTTGTTGTCGCTCATCCGCGGTCAAAGCTTCTGGCGCAAGGAACCATTGCAGGTGACGTTTGCCGTCACCGAGGCTCACATCAACACGAGCGCTGGTGATTTTTTCACCGCGCTCGAGCTGGGTGAGGCGCTGCGCGAGGAGCTCGGCTACAAGGTCATGTTCGTGACGATGGGTAGCCACGAGTTGCCCGGTACGGACGTGCTGATCGTGATGCGGCACGACTACGACATTCGCCGAGTGACCTCGGCCAACCCGGGGCTAATCACCGTCGCGTGGATCAGAAACCGCGTCGACCAATGGCTCGGCACTGGGCAGCTCGACGCCTACCACGCGCTTTTTTGCTCTTCGCAGGCGGGGGCCGACGTCATTTTCGAGCACACGGGGCGCGAGGCTACGCTGCTCCCGATCGCCACGAATCCCAAGCGTTTCCGCCCCCTGCCGCCGCAACCGCAGCTGGCTGCGGACGTCACCTTCACCGGCCATTTTTGGGGCGCAGATCGCGACGGCCTCGAGCTGCTCAATCCCGATCGCATCGACGGCACGCTGGCCATCTTCGGCAAAGACTGGAGCAAGTGCCCCGCCTGGCATCCGTACTGGCGCGGTCAGCTGCCGTACTTCGACCTGCCGGAAGTCTACGCCTCGACCTCGATCGTGATCGACGACTCGCACCCAGTGACGCGCAAATGGGGTTCGTTGAACTCGCGGGTGTTCGACGCTTTGGGCGCTGGCAAGCTCGTGATGACGAACTGTCGCGAGGGTGCGCAGGCGCTGTTCGGCGATCGCTTGCCGACCTTTGCCTCGTCAGCGGAGCTCGAAGGCCTGATCAATCGCTACTTACGCAATCCGGCCGAGCGCGAAGCGCTGGCGCGCAGCCTGCACGAGGAGGTGCTGGCTCGACATACCTACAACCACCGCGCCCGCACCCTCAAGAGTGGCCTCGAGAAGCTGCTGCTTCGGGGACTCCGCTTTGCGATCAAAGTGCCGGTACCCAAGCCCGAGAACAAGGAGCGTTGGGGCGACTACCATTTCGCGCTGGGCATTCAGCGCGCGCTCGAAGCCCGCGGGCACACCGCGCGTATCGACTTGATGCCCGACTGGAACGGCGGGCTCGGCGTCAGCGACGACGTCGTGCTGGTGCTGCGTGGACTGACGGCTTACGAGCCGACATCGCGCTCGCTGAACCTGATGTGGCTGATCAGCCACCCCACCGAGGTGGCCTACTCCGAGTACGAAAAGTACGATCACGTGTTCGTCGCCTCGCAAGCTTTCTCCAAGCTGCTGGGCGAAAGCCTGAACGCGCCGGTTTCGCAGCTGCTGCAGTGCACCGACCCGGCGCTGTTCTCGCCCCGGCCGGCCCCCGACGGCGCCAGCGTGCCCAACGTGCTCTTCGTTGGCAATTCGCGCAACCAGAAGCGGCGCATCATTCGCGACTGCATCGATGCGAACGTCGACGTCGGCGTGTACGGCGCCATGTGGGAGCGTCTGATTCCGGAGCAGCTCTGGCGCGGTAGTCACATTCCCAATCGCGACTTGTCTGGCTACTATTCGAACGCCAAAGTGGTGCTGAATGACCATTGGGCCGACATGTCGCGGCATGGCTTCATCTCGAACCGGATTTTCGACGCCGGTGCCTGCAACGCGACCATCGTTAGCGATCCGGTTGCGGGTCTCGAGGACGTGTTCGGGGGCTTGGTGCACACTTACGAAGGCGCTTCGCAGTTGTCGCAGCTGGTCGGCCGTTTGGCGGCTGACGACGCTGGTCGTGCTGCGCGCGGCGCGGCGCTCGGCGAGATCATTCGACGCGAGCACACCTTTGGTCATCGCGTCGACGAGATGCTACGCGTCGTCGAGCGCCTGCTGCGACGTGGCGCCGAGGCGCCGGAGAACGGCCCACCGGCGCGTTCGGCTAGCGCGGCCTGGGAGCATCAGGACGTCCGCGCGGTGGAGCTGCCGTGAGCGACGCTCAGGCGCCGCTTGCGAGCTGCAACGTTTGCGGAGAGAGCTCCTTCCAGCCGGGCCCCTTCAAGCGGCTGTCGATGACGGGCCGGCTGCCGTGCTGCGTCGGTTGCGGCTCGCTCGAACGTCACCGCATCGCTCGCCGCGTCATGGATCTATTGCCGGACTCGCTGATCGCCGGAAAGCGCGTGCTGCAATTCAGCATGGACAGCAGCGTGAACAAGGCGCGCGTGTCCGAGCATCGCGTCTCGGAGTACGGCGCGAGCGATAGCCTCGACATGCAGGCCATCGCGGTCGAAGACGGACGCTACGATTGGATCGTGTCGCACCACGTCGTCAACTCGGTCGAGAACGACGTCAAGGGCTTGCGGGAAATGCTGCGAGTCGTGGGGCCCAAAGGTGCCGTGCTGATTTCGGTCGGCGGTACCTGTGACAGGTTCGATACCCAAATATTTTCGGAGGCGACGGGGCCGTACCTTGCCTTCAAGCACTACGGCGGCGACTTCGTCGAGCGCTTCTATGACCACGTGCCCAACGCCAGCGCGCTCGAGCTGGTGGCCACCGACCCCTGCACCGCAACGCTCGACGTCATCTTCATCTATTCGCGAGAGATCGAGCTGCTGCGCGAGATCGGCCGCGTGATGGCGCCGAGGAATATCTACGCGCGGCTAACGACCGCGCGCGATTTGGCCCACAAGGCTGCTTCGGTGTCCGCCGTCAGCGCCGCCCCTGCCGGCGCGGAGTCGCCCCGGCCCTCCAGCACGTCCAAGGCCAACGTGCCGCAAGGCGCTCCAGACGACCCGCGCTGGCAGCCGCTCGTGGCCGAGCTGGCGGAATGGAGGCGCGTTGGACGCAGCCCGCGCTTCTGGCTTCGCGACGACGATGCCAGTCGTGAGCACCCCAATCTCGAGGCGCTGTGGCAACTGTGCGCGACCAATCGCATCACGCTCGCTTGCGCCGCCATTCCCAAGTCCATCGAGCCGTCGCTGATCGAGTGGGCCAAAGGCAAGAGCTGGCTGGTGATGCTGCAACACGGCTTCGACCACGTGAACCGCGCGGCCGCCGACGCCAGCTCGAGCTCGGAGTTTCCGGATTCGCGCGAGCTGAGCGACGCTTTGCAAGCCCTGCGCACAGGCAAGGAGCTGATGGCGTCCTTCGGCTCCGTGCACTTGCCGATCCTCGTTCCGCCCTGGGGGCACATTGCGGAGCGGGTGACCACGAGGTTGGGCGAGCTCGGCTTCAGCGGCATTTCGGGTAGCTATTTGCGCCGCGCGCCGCGGGAAAATGGCATCGCCGTCACCAACACGCATGTGCTGGTGCCGCGCAGGACGCCCGAGGGTTGGGGCTTCGAGATCGAGCTGGTTGTAAGTCAGCTGGTGGCCGCGCTGGCCGCGGTGCGCGCTCGCACCGAAGTTGATCGCTTCGAGCCGATCGGCGTGAACACGCACCACCTGAACGTGCGCGAGACAGAGCTGCTAGCGCTCGACAGCCTGGTCCATATCACGCGCTCCTGTGGCGCCGAGTGGCTGCACCCGTCAGATCTGTTCCAGAAGGCATGGTAGCCTGGGCCGGCGTCAGGCTTCGTTCAGATGGCTCGGCTCGACGTAGTTGTCGCAGGCGCGCAGTAGGGCGTCGATCTCGGCGTCGCTGAAGGAGGTTCCACCCGTGGCAAGCTGGGCGGCAACCAGCTCGGAGTACTTGCGCCGAGCTGTCGAGCGGTAGCCGTTCTCGAGGGCCTCGGTACCAGGGCTGCGCGTTGCAGAGCCGGGGCCCCACAAGCCCAGCAGCAGCGGCCTGCGGATGCGCGCCAGCGAAGCGTCGCCGTAGCGTCGCCGTAGCTTGCCGAGCAGCTCCCAGTCGGCGCCGACCCGGGCTGAGCGGAACGGGCCGACAGCCAGCCAGGCTTGCCGCTTCATCATGTTCGACACCATGCTCAGCCGCGACGCCCTTTGGTCGTTGAAGAATACGACGTTGCCCTCCGGCGTTACGCGTAGCCAATTCGTCAGCACGGCAACACGCGCGGGATTTCGTAGCTCCGCGAGTTGCGTCGCGATCCGTGTCGGCAATGCCAGATCATCAGCATCGTGAAAGGTGAGAAATTCGCCCTGTGCCTGGGCGGCAAGCTGGTTTCTCACGTTGTAGGCGCCCTGCGGCCGGGCTGAACGAAACAGCCGCACGCGTCGCTCCTTGGCGAAGCGCGTTTGCACGAGGTCCAGCGTAGCGTCGTCGCTCGCGTCGTCGCCCACCAAAATCTCGAGCGAGCCGTGTGTCTGACTCAAGAGCGAGTCGAGCGCGTAGCAGATGGTCGTGCTCGCGTTGCGGGCGGCCATCAATACCGAGACCAGCGTCCGGTCTTGGCTTTGCGGTGGACGTTCGAACTCCAGTTCCGCCAAGAGGTTCGCACCTCGAAGGGACGTCGTCCGCAGGCAGCAAAGCGGCAGGCCCTCCCGCTCCAGGAATCTGTTGAGGAACGCCAAGGCGCGCCCGGCGTCACTTTCACGGAGCGCGGCGAAGAACAGCAGGCAAAGCTCGGGGGTCTGCAGCAACGCGCGCCAGCTCGGTTGTAGCTGCGCAGCCAGAGCGCTCGCCGTCAGCGCCCCATGCGCCACGGCGCGGCTCAAACCGAGAAGATTGGGCCGGCCGTCGGGAAGCCAGAACGACCCGTCGCCGAGGCCGAGCAGCTCCAGTGCGCTCACGCCCCGCACGGAGCCGCGCAGACCTTGGCGGTGCGCCCGGGCAAGGTTCGCGGCCTGCTCGCTCCGCCCGCAAGCCTGCAGGGCTTCGAGCACGAGCGTTACGGCTCCGATCTGCTGCTGCGGCGCCAACTCACTCAGGCGCGCGACCAGATCGTCGGCTAGCCTTTCCGCCGATTCGAGCGCCCCCGCGGCGAGCGCTTGCGAGAGCGCCAGCGCCAGCACCGGCGCGGTTTGGCTGCGGCCGTGGTGCAGGCCAGCCCAATCGCGTAGCGTTGCTTTGCCGCGTGCACGGCGAGTGCGCCAACGGTCGAGCAGCCAGCCCGCTGCCCGCGACGTAAGCCCGTCTAGGCGCTGCTCCAGTGCGACCAGGGCCAAGTCAAGGCTTTCCGGACGCGGAGCCTCGACGCTCATTCGACGTCCCGCGGCAGGCCCTGCAATCGACTCAAGAGCTTCGCGTAGATCCCCCCGAAAGCACCGTTCGACAACAGCGCAATGGTGTCGCCCGGCTCCGCGCAGCGAGCGAGCTCCTCCAAAATGGCGTCGACCGAAGCCATCTGTCGCGCCCCGCGACCCCGCGCCGAAAGCTCCGCCACGATCGCCGCCAAATCGAGCCGTTCGTCGGGCGGCAAGTTGTCGCGTCCGAGCGGCGCGAACAGCACCAGATCCGCGTCCTCCCAACAGCTCGTATATTCGCGTTGATGCAGGTTGCGACAAGCCGTCGCACTGCGTGGCTCGAACACCGCAATCAGCTTGCCGCGCGCGTGTTTCTGGCGCAGCGCGCGCAAGGTTTCGCGCACCGCCGTCGGATGGTGCGCGAAGTCGTCGTAGATCGAAATGCCGCGCGGCGCACCGATCAAATCCTGCCGGCGCCGCACGCCTTCGAAGCGCGCCAGCGCCGGTCCCAAATCCTTCAACTTGGCGCCATAGCCCTGTGCCGCCGCGCCCAGCGCGGCAACCGCGTTGCGCAGGTTGTGATGCCCCGGCATCGGGAGCAGGTAACGCCCCGCCAGCACCCCACCGGCGAACAAATCGAACGTCGTGCCCGCCTCCGAAAAACTGGCCGGCGCTGCCAACCAATGCGGCGGCTTACCACCCGTATCTTCACCTTCGAGCGCATACCAAGCCACGCGCGCATCGTCACCCAGCGCCTTGTCGACGATCTGTCGCACCAGCGGATCGGCCGCGTTCGCGATCACGAGCCCATTGTCACCCAACTTTGCCAAGAGCTGCTCGAAGGCTGCCAGATAAGCCTCGAGGGTAGGATAAATGTCGATGTGATCGTGCTCAATCGACGTCAGGATCACCACTTCGGCTCGGTAGTGCAGAAACTTGGCGGTCTTTTCGAAGAAAGCGGTGTCGTATTCATCGCCTTCGATCACGAACGGCGCTCGCCGCGCCGGCTTGTCGCCGCTCGGCAAACGTCGTTCGTTTTCTGTGCGTGGTGCACGGAAGCCGCGCGGAAAATTTTTCGGCAGACCACCGATCAGAAAGCCGGGACAAAAGCCGGCGCTTTCCAGGAGCCAGGCCGCGAGCGAAGTGGTCGTAGTCTTGCCGTGCGTGCCCGCCACCACCAAGGGCGACGTGCCCTCGAGCACGAAACGATCGAGCGCGCCGGCAATGTGCGTATACGGTAGCCCCCCGTCGATGGCCGCGCGCGCCTCGGGGTTGTGGGGCCGGCAAACGTTACCGATCACGACCAAATCGGGGGCTGGCACCAGGTGCGCGGCGTCGAAACCAAGCTGCGTTTTCACGCCCCATTCCGCCAGCGCTGGCCCGATTGGCGGGTCGAACGCGACGTCGCTACCGGTCACGTCGTGGCCCAGCTCGACCAGCAATCCCGCCAGCGCGCCCATACCGGTGCCGGCCACGGCGACGACGTGAATTCTCATCAACTGGCCTTCAGGATTCATCAACCACGCTTTCTGGCATGGGCGTGACGTTACTGCTACGGTCGTCCGCTCGTCATGCGGATCGTGGAAAAACTCGGCGGTTCTAGCCCCGCCATCTCCTTCGAATTCTTTCCGCCGAAGGACCAAGAAGGCGTCGATCGCTTGTTCGCGACGGTCGCTGATTTGGCTCCATTTGCGCCGGCGTACGTCTCCGTTACGTACGGCGCGGGCGGCAGCACGCGCCAGCTCACGGTGGAGTTGGTGGGGCGCATTCAGCGCGAGGTCGGCATCGAGGCGATGGCGCACCTGACCTGCGTGGGCGCGACACGGGCCGAGCTCGCCAGCGTGCTCGATCAGCTCGAGTCCGCTGGTGTAGAGAACGTGATTGCCCTGCGCGGCGATCCGCCGAAGGGCGCGACGTCGTTCATCGTGGCCGAGGGTGGCTTCGCCCATGCCTCGGAGCTGGCCGCCTTCGTCAAGGCTCGCGGCAGGTTCTGCGTTGCCGGCGCTTGCTACCCCGAGAAGCATCCCGAGGCCGCGTCACTCGAGGCAGACCTGCAAAACCTCAAGCGCAAGGTCGATGCCGGAGCCGAGTTTCTGATAAGTCAGCTATTCTTCGACAACGCCGACTACTTCGCGTTCGTGGAGCGCGCGCGCCAACTGGGCATCACGGTGCCGATCATCGCCGGCATCATGCCGGTCACCAACGTGTCGCAGATCAAGCGCTTCACCGCCATGTGCGGCGCGCGCATGCCGGACGCGTTGATGCAAAAACTCGAGCCCGTCGCGGCCGACGCCGACGCGGTCGGCGAAATAGGCGTGGAGCATGCCGTGATACAGTGTCGCGAGCTGCTCGCCAAAGGCGCCCCCGGCGTGCATTTTTATACGCTCAATCGCTCCAAGGCGACCGTCGAAATCCTCAAGCGCTTGCGTTAGTGCGGGGGCGCTGGGGTCGGGCCAGCGCCTGAAGCGCGAGCGGGCGCGCGCGAAACGCCTCGGCTATTTGCGAATCACGACCGGCGTGCCCTGGCCGGCAGCCGTTGCCGCGGCGTGCCAGCCGCTTGGCAGCTCGGGCCCCACGAAGCGAAACACGCGTGCGGCGTCGGCCGGCGACAGCTCGAAGCTGCCCGCGCCGTGCTCGATGCCGAAGCGGTCGTGCCAGTAGGCGCCGTGAATCAACTGACCGGAGCTGAGCTCGAGCGCCCACGGCGCGTCGAGTACCTCGAAAGCTTCGCCGAAGCCTGCTGGATCCTTGCCGACGAAAGTCAGGTCCTTTTGCTTCACCGTCACGGTGCCGAGCGGGATCGGGCGCGGCCCGTCGCTGGCCGGTTGCGTGTCGCCCGCTGCGGAGTCGGGCAGCTCGCGCGCCACGCTGACGAGCGTCGTGAACACCGCGCGCTTGCCCTCGTAGGCGACGAGCGTTCCCGTCGACACGCTCAGGTCGAGCCAGCGCAGGTCGTCTTTGACGAAGTCCGGAAAGGCCGTGCGCTTCTGCACGACCGTGACGTCTTGGTGGCGCACCCAGACTTCTTCGCCCGCTTGCGCGAAAGCCCAGTATTTGATGCTCGCCAAGCTGCGGAAGCGGCCGCTGAGCGGCAGCTTGCTGTGGTACTCGACGAGGTCGCCCTTTTCGGCGTCGCTACCGTTCAGACGAAAGCTTCGGACCCCGCGCTTGACCACGAACGCCACCGGCAAGTCTCTGTCCTTGCCTAGCTCCACGCCGACGAAATCGGACGCCCTGGCCGCCTCCAAATCCGAGGCCCGCACGAAATGACCATCGGTCAAAAGCGCGAGGCGCGCCTCCGCGCCGCTCGGGTCTTTCGCCTTCCACGAGCCCACGACGGCCATCCCGGCGTGGCGACGCAGCTTGCCGACTTCGCGTACAGCGTCTTCCTGGCCTGGCCCCGGCACGCGCTCGAACAGTGGCGTTTCGCCGCGGGTGCGTGCGTAGGTGTAGGGAAGTTGGGCGTCGATGCTCGGCTGCAGCGCCATCGCGGCCAAGGTCGGATGATTGAGATCCAACGTGGCCTCTACACCTACACAGACGAAGCCGCGTGGCCGTACCGCGTACCAGCCCTCCGAACAGCCGCCTCGCGAGACTGGCTCTGGCGAGCGGGCGACGCGCGAACCTGCGCGGAGCACGCCCAGGCTCGGGGCTCGCGCGGCGGTGAACTCTCGCACCTGCACCAGCTCGGAAATAATGCCTAGTCTTGAGGCATTTTCTGGCGGAACCGGCGAGGATCGGACCACGTCTTCAGTATGCGAGAGCGCTGGAGTCTTGGTCTTTCCGTCGCAGGCAGCCGCGCCGAGCGCGAGCGCACACGGCAGCGCGAGGTCGCGGAGACGGAGCTGGCCCGGTGTGCGCATCCGCGATCCGCTCGCATGGATCGCAGCTCCTGGACAAGTTTTGGGTCCGCTTGGGGCGCGCGCGTCTCTGAACGTTGCTGCCCTTCGTCGGCCGCGCGCTAGGGGTGTATTCAAACAATGACCATGGCCGCGCGCCGTTTCGTCTATCCGACCGCGCGGCCAAGGGTCGTGGCATAAATGGCGAAGATCCATGCGGAGCTGCGATCAATCATCTTGATGCTAAACAGCATAGATCCACTTTCATCGTGCCATTCTCATCGTGTGGTAACGCCAACACTATCAGTGGTTCATGCCCGGTGCCGGAGTGATCAGAAATCGGCGTCCATTGCCTTTAGCCTTTGGTCGTGAAGTTCGAAGACGACGGCTGGCGCTCGGGCTCACGCTCGAGCAGCTCGCTGAGCGTTCGTCTCTGACGCCGAACTATATTGGGACGGTCGAGCACGGCCAGCGCGATCCCTCGCTCAGCACCATCTTGGCGCTCGCGCGTGGGCTCGGCGTCGCGCCTGGCGAGCTACTCGGGGGCATCGGCGAGACAGGTCCGCTGGCGCTCGAAGCTGCCCGGCTCATCGAAGCGCAGCCGCCAGACGTGCAGGAGGCCATGCTCGAGCTGCTGCGTTCCATGACCCGCCGTCGCCGGGGTTGACCGCGCGCCGCGGCTGCACGAGATGTGGGGCACCATGACACCGCGAAGGCACAGCCAAGGCCGCGCGCCTCTCAAGACCGCCGTCGCGTCGTCTGTCGCTCTGCTGGGCCTCTTGGCTACCGGCCTCGCCCATGCCGAGGGTGACGCGCTCCCGCCTGACGCCGCTCAAGTCAAGGCCGCGCGCCGCTCAGATTTCACCATCGGCACGAGCGGCGGGCTCGCCATGGGTCGCGCCAGCGGCTACCCGAATAAGGTCCAAGAGATTGGCGACCCAGCCTTTAGATCGAACACCAAGTTCAGCGTCGGTAGCGGTGGGCTCATTTGGTTGGGTGTTGCCTTCAACGACTACCTGACGTTCGGGCTCGGCTTTGGGGGCTTCAGCCTTTCCGGCAACGGCCGCGACGCGAGCGCGGGCGTGTTCGGGTTTCACGTCGATGCCTACCCGCTGTTCGCGGTGGACAAGAACCTGCGAGACCTCGGCGTCTTCACCAATTTTGGTACCGGCCCGCTGACGATCAAGGGTGGGCCCAAGCAAGCCGAGGGCGGGCTGATGTCGTATCTCGAGGCGGGCGTGGCTTACGAACGACTGCGGCTCTGGCGCATCGGTATGGGCCCCAGCGTCTCCGTGATCCACGTGTGGAGCGAATCGGCGACCGCGACTACGGCGCTGGTCGGCGGTCGCTTCGCGTTTTACGGCGGTCCGTAGCCGCTGACCACGCGATCGCGCCCGCCCAAATCGCGCGCGAGCTCGACCTCGGTGTACCCGCGCTGCTGCAAAATCGCCAGCGCTGCCGCACCTTGATCGGCGCCGATCTCGAGCGCCAGCAGGCCGCCAAGCGTCAGGTGGCTCGCTGCTTGCGCGGCTATTTCACGCACCAGCTCGAGCCCGTCGGCACCGCCGTCGAGCGCCAGCCGCGGCTCGAAATCGCGCACGTCCACGGGCAGCCCGGCGATTTCCGCGCTCGGAATGTAGGGTGGATTGCCGCTGATCAGATCGAAGCGCTCGCCCGGTACCGCGGCGAACAGCGAGCCTTGCAGCAGGCGTAGGTTGCGCACCGCACCCGTGCGATGCGCGTTGCCTCGAGCAACCTGCAGCGCGTCTTCGGAAATGTCCGAACCGGTCACGCTCCAGGTCGGGCGTTGGCGCGCAAACGCGATCGCCACGCAGCCGGAGCCGGTGCAAAGATCGAGCGCCATGCCGCGCATGCTGCGCAGGCGAGTGCGTTCGAGCGCAACCTCGACCAGCCGTTCGCTGTCCGGCCGCGGAATCAGCACGCGGGCGTCGACCCGCAGCAAGATGCCGTAAAATTCGCGCTCACCCAGCAGGTACGCGACCGGCTCACCGGCGCGGCGTCGCTTGAACAGCTCGCGAAACGTCGCAAGCTCGCTCGGCGTGAGCGCGCGCTCCGACTGCATGATGAGTCCGATGCGATCGAGCCCGAGCACGCGTCCGAGCAAGAGCTCGACCTCGAGGCGCGCGCCGTCGTTGCCGCGTCGTTTCAGATCGTCGGCGGCCCAGCCGAGCACGCGCCGCACCGACCAAATTTCGGCGTTGGTGCCGGATTTTTCCGGGCTTTCACTGGTCGTCACTGGCTCACGCAGCGCCCACGCGGAGCTTGACCGCGTCGACCACCCGCTCCACGTCGCCGCGAATTTCCGCCAAGCGCTCGGCGCTCGGCGCCTCGAAGCGCAGCACCAACACCGGGCCGGTGTTGGAGGCGCGCACCAGCGCCCACGCGCCGTCGGCGTAGGTCACGCGCACGCCGTCCAGTTCGTTCACGCTGCCGCGATCGGCGAGCTCTTGGCGTAGGGCTTCGATGACCGCGAATTTTTTGTCGTCGGGACAGGTTTTTCGCAGCTCGGGCGTGAAGTGCCGGGTCGGCAGCGCGCGCAGCAAGTGGCTGAGCGGCTCAGCCTGCGCCGTCAGCAGCTCGAGCATGCGCAGGGCTGCGTAGATGGCGTCGTCGAAGCCGTAGTAGCGATCGGCGAAGAAGAAGTGACCGCTCATTTCACCGGCTACGGAGGCTTTCTCCTCCTTCATCTTGGTCTTGATCAGCGAGTGCCCCGTTTTCCACATGATCGGACGACCGCCGAGCTTTTCGACGTGATCGAACAGCGTTTGCGAGCACTTCACGTCGCCGATGATGGTAGCGCCCGGTTTGGCGGCGATGATCGGGCCGGCGAACAACGCCAGCAGCCGATCACCCCAAATGATCTCTCCGTTTTCGTCGACCACGCCGAGGCGATCGCCGTCGCCGTCGAAGGCGACGCCGAGATCGGCCTTTTCGGCGCGCACGCGCTCGATCAAGGCCGTGAGGTTCTCGGGCACCGTAGGGTCGGGGTGGTGGTTGGGGAAGCGTCCGTCCATGTCGCAGAACATGGCCGTTGGTTCGAGGCCCAGCGCGGCGAAGGTCCGGAGCGCCAGCGGTCCTGAAGCGCCGTTGCCCGCATCCACGACGACACGCGGCTTTCGGCCGAGTTTGATGCCTTGCGTCAGCTTTTGGACGTAGACGTCGTCGATCGGCGTAGGCGTCAGCGAGCCGCCCGGCTTGTCCGGAAGCGCCGGACCTTGCACGAGCGCGCGCAGCTCTTGAATGGCAGCGCCGTAGAACGAGCCGCGGCCGATCATGATCTTGAAGCCGTTGTCAGGCGCCGGATTGTGGCTGCCGGTGATCATCACCCCGCCGTCCGCCTCCAAGTGATGCACGCCGAAGTACAGAGCAGGAGAGGGGCCCACTCCGACATCGAGCAGCTGCGCTCCGCCGCGCTGCAGTCCCTGGGTCAAGGCCGCGTGAATGCGCGGCCCGGACAAGCGACAGTCGCGTCCTACGGCCAGGCGCGGCGCTCTGCCCACACTTCGACCAATCAGCTCGGCAATGCCGCGACCGACACGCTCGGCCAGCTCTGAAGTCAGGTCGCTCTCGGCGACACCGCGAATGTCATACTCTCGAAAAATGTGGCTGCTCATCGCTTCGCGCGCGAACCATATCATGCCTTCGCGCTACTGCCCGGACGGCTGGGTCGAGCCATTTTCAGGCTGATGAATGGCGCAGGCGGGCGGCCTGGGGCACGCTGATTGCGGCCCGAGCAGCGTGACGTTGTCGGGGTACCAGCGCGGCCGCAAGTGCCAGAGCTGGCCTTGCTGGCGCCGGAGCTCGACCGGCGCGAGCCGGCAATGTGCTTGCGGCACCACCCATTCGCCGGGCTGCCACTCCCAGCGATCGCTGTAGTCCCAGTAGCCGTCGGTCCAGACGCAGCTCGAGCCCGGCTGGGCCGGCACCTCTTCGACCTTGGCCGGCGGAGGCGGGTAGGGCACGACCACCGCGTCGTTCGGTGGGTGGGCGCCGAGCGGCGCCTCGGGATGCCGGGAGCCGCAGCCGAGCAGCAGCGCCGCCAAAGCCGGCAACGGGAGCGTCGCGAGCGCTGCGGGCGCCCGGAGCCAGCGTTGCGCGAAAGAGGGACGCGGCGTCATGTGCTGAAGAGCGCTCCCACCAGCTCCTCGCGAATGAAGCCGCCGAAGACCAGCAGCTCGAGCGCGGCCAGCACCAGAAATGGCCCGAACGCGATGCGGGCCTTGCCGAAGCCGGCGTCCGGCTCGCCCGCCAGCGGATCTCCCGCTAGCTCTGCCTCGATCACCGCGCGCTCTTCGGGCGTCGCCTGGGCAAGCTCCGCTTCGAGCTCCGCGCGCTCGAGCTTGACGGCCTCGGGCTCGTCGATTTTTCCCTGCACCAGGTACACGGCCAAGATGGTGATGGTCGCCTGTACCGCCCCTGCCACGAGTGTGAAGACGGCTCCTTGCCAGCCAAACCAGGCGCCGGCCAAGAGCGTGAGCTTCGCGTCGCCCAAGCCCATGCCCGGCTTACCCCGCAGCAGTCGGTGCAATAGGTCGAACGGCAGCCACACGATCGCAAAGCCCACCGCCGCGCCGAGCAGACTTTCTTTCCACGAGGCTTCCGGGCGCAGCGGCACCGTGAGCAAGCCGAGCGCCGCGCCACCCAGCGTGAGCGAATCAGGCAGGTACATGTGCGAAAAGTCGATGAACGCCGCGGCGATCAGGCAAAGGCCCAGCGCCAGCTCCGCGGCGAACAGCAGCCCGCCCTGCCACAGCGGCGTGCTCTCCGGCAGCGTGAGCACGGCGACCTGGATGAGCGCGCCACCCAGCAGGCCGCCGAGCAGCTCGACCAACGGGTAACGCGCGGAAATGCGCGCTTTGCAGCAGCGCGCGCGGCCGCGCAAGAGCAGCCAGCCGAGCACCGGCAGGTTATCGAAGGCGCGGATCGGCTTGCCGCAGCTGGTGCAGTGTGACGCCGGAAACGCGATGTTCTCGCCGCGCGGCAGCCGGTAGATCACCACATTCAAAAAGCTGCCGAACGTAAGCCCCAGCGACACGCCGACACCCATCCAAAACCAGGTCGGCAGCTCGAAGACAGTCATGGGCAAGGCGCCCCAACAAACCGTGCTCGGGGTTGGGGCCCCGAGAACCACGAGACAGGCAGCTCGAAGACAGTCATGGGCAAAGCGCCCCAACAAACCGTGCTCGGGATTGGGGCCCCGAGAACCACGAGACAGGCAGCTCGAAGACAGTCATGGGCAGGGCATTTCAGCCTAACGTGTTTGGGGTCGGGGCCCCAAGGCAGTCATCGCCAGGCGTTTCAGCCTAACGTGTTTGGGGTCGGGGCCCCAAACACCACGAGACAGCCATCCGCGTTTCAGGTTGTAGCGCAGCGCGGTTGGGGTTGGGGCCCCTAACCGCTCGACAACAACCGATCCAGCTCGCCCGAGCGATTCAGCTTTGCCAATTCGTCAAAGCCACCGACCGGCTTTCCGTTGATGAACACCTGCGGCACCGTGCGCCGCTTCGTCACGTCGACCAGCCAGCGGCGCTTGCCCTCGTCTTCGGACACGTCCACCTCTTTGAACGGGATGCCCTTGTCTTCCAACAGCTGATGAACTCGCACGCAGTACCCGCAATTGGGGGTTCGGTAAATGACGACTTCAGCCATGGGCACGCTCTCACTACCCATAAGACCGACCGAGAGCCAGCGCTAGCCTGCTATATTCCAGGCCCGCAATGCCGGACGAGCCGCCGCTCACCACGCTTTCCCTCGACCGTTACTTGCCCGCGGCCAAGTCGCTGGTGGCCCGGGCGCAGGCCTTGGCCGACGAGCGCCGCCACCACGAGGTCCAGCCCCTGCACCTGCTGTCGCGGGCCCTCGAGCGCGGGCGCGGCACCCGGACGGTTTTGGAACGCGCCACCTCCAGCGTGCTCGATTTCGAAGCGGCGGTAGAGCGCGCCCTGGCGACGCTGCCGCAGTCCAAAGAGCGCTCGTACTTGTCCGACGCCATGATCGACCTGCTAAGCCGGGCGGAGCGCGACGCGACGCTCGAGCGTGCTCCGCGCGTGACCTCGGCCCACGTGCTGAACGCCTTGTCGCAGGAAATTCGCGGAGCGGCCGGCGAGATTTTGTCGGCGTTCGGGGTTGCGCCAGGCTCGCTGCGACGCCACGTCGCGCTGCTCGACGAGAAAGACACCGCTATCAGCGATGCGAGCGGTCCCGTGCCCGAGCTCACGCGTCTGCTGCTCGAAGGCCCATGGGCGGGCGACCCGGTGATTGCGCGCGGCGCCGAGGTCAGGCGCCTGGTCACGGTCTTGGAGCGTCGCCAGAAGAGCCATCCACTTTTGGTCGGCGACCTGGGCGTCGGCAAGCGCGCCATCGTGCGGGCGCTGGCGCGACGCATCGCGGCGGGCGACGTGCCCACGCGCTTGATCGGCGCGCGCGTCGTCGAGCTCGAGCTGGGCGCCGTGGTGGCCGGCACCCGGCTGCGCGGCGAGATCGAGGAACGGCTGCGCAAGCTGTTCGCGTCGCTCAGCGGGCGCTCCGGCGCCGAGCACATCTTGGTGATTCCCGGGCTCGAGCAGCTGCTGGGGCAGGGACCGACGGGCGCCAGCTTGGCCGACGTGCTGCGGCCGGCGCTCGGCCGGGGCGAGCTGCGCATTTTGGCCACCACCACGCCCGACGGCCTGCGCAAGTTGCACGAAAAAGAGCCGCTCTTGGCGCGTTCTTTCACCGAGATCGCGGTGGAGGAGCCGAGCGTGGCCGAGGCCATCGAAATCGTGCGCGGCGTGGCGCAGAGCATCGAGCGTCACCACGGCGTGCCCATCCAAGACCGCGCGGTGGTGGCGGCCGTGGAGCTTGCCAAACGCTACGTGCAAGAGCGCCGCCTGCCGGACGCCGCCATCGATTTGCTGGACGAGGCTGCAGCCAGCAAGCGCGTCGAAACCGACGGCATGCCGCTCGAGCTCGACCAGCTCTTGCAACGGCTCTCGTCTTTGAAAGCGCAGCTTGCGTCCTTGGCAGACGAGGACGACGCCGCTGCCAAGGAGCTGTCCGAGAAGCTCGAAGCCGAGCGCAGCAATATCGAGCCGCGCGCCAGCGCGCTACGCGCGACCATCGAAGGGCGGCGCGTCGTGACCGCCGCCGTGAAGGCCTTACGTAGCGAGCTTGCCGGAGTCGAGGTCGAACGCCAGCGCGCCCGCGACGAAAAGAACTTCGCGCGCCTGGGCGAGCTGGAGCACGGCGCGTTGCCGGACGTGACCGCGCGCCTGGCCCAAGCCGAAGAAGCTGCGCGCAGCCAAGGCGGCAGCAGCGAAATTCCCAAGCTCTTCGAGCAAGACGTGGCCGCGACGCTGGCCGCCTGGACCGGCATCCCGGTCGACAAAATGCTCGAGGCGGAGGCCGAAAAACTGCTGAAAATGGAGGGCAGGCTCGGCGAGCGCATCGTTGGGCAAGACCACGCGCTGTCCGCGGTGTCGCGCGCCGTGCGCCGGGGCCGCGTGGGTTTGCGCGATGCCAAGCGCCCGATCGGCTCGTTCTTGCTGCTGGGACCGAGCGGCGTGGGCAAGACCGAGCTGGCCAAAGCGCTGGCCGAATTCTTGTTCGACGACGAAGCCGCGCTCACTCGGCTCGACATGAGCGAGTTCATGGAGCGGCACATGGCCCAGCGCCTGATCGGCGCGCCGCCCGGCTACGCCGACAGCGACCAGGGCGGCTTCTTGACAGAAGCCGTGCGGCGCCGGCCGTATTCGGTCTTGCTCTTCGACGAAGTCGAGAAGGCGCACCAAGACGTCTTCAATCTGCTACTGCAGGTGCTCGACGACGGGCGGCTCACCGACGGCCGCGGGCGCCTAGCGGATTTTTCGAACACGGTCGTGGTGATGACGAGCAACATCGGCTCCGAACGCATTCTGGACGCCGATGCCAAGCTATTCGAATCCGAAGACGGCCGCCTAGCTCTGCGCGACTTGCTGGTCGAGCGGCTGGGCGAGTTTTTTCGCCCAGAATTCCTGAACCGGCTCGACGACGTCGTGGTCTTTCGCCCGCTCAGCAAGGCCGACTTGCGCCGCATCGTCGACATTCGCCTCAAAGAGCTGGGGCGCTTGCTCGCCCCGCGCAAGCTCACGCTCGACGTCACGGAGGCCGCCAAACAGCGCCTCGTCGAGCTCAGCTACGAGCCGGCGCTCGGCGCGCGTCCGCTCAAGCGCACGCTGCTGAAAGAGCTACAGGACCCGCTGGCTCACGCGCTGCTCTCCGCCAAGTTGCCAGCGGGCGGCAGCGTCAAAGTCGACGTCGTGGGCGACGCGCTCTCGGTAGACGTCGGCGGCGCTTGATCTCACAGCGGCGCGGGCGCTCGCGAGACGCGAGCACGAGATTTTTTCACAAAGAGATTGGGAGATCGGGAGTTTCTGTTGTTCGAGCCGAGCGGACCCGCTCGGAGCTGGCGCAGGTTCCGCAAGATTCGCTCGGCTCGAACCCAAAATTTCACGCCTCCCGATCTCCCAATCTCTTTGTGGAAAAATCTGGGTTCGTGCGTTTCGGCCCGCTGCCGGTACGGAAGCTTCTGCGAGTTAGGCTGCGGCTGGGCAGCCACAGGCGCGATGAATCCTCGGGGGCCGTGCGCGGGCACTCGCGTGCAGCGCGGCGCGGCGCAGCGCGGACCCTCATTTTACGACGTCGGGCGGCTGCAGGTAGCCGCAATTCACGAACGCTAGATCCGTCAAGATGCGAAAGGTGGAGAACGAGGTGTGCCGATCGGCCTGGAACAGGTCGAGCGCGTAGATATTTCCCGGCGCGATGCCCAACGTAGCCGCCGCGTCGTCGAGCTCGAGCGGGCTGCCCTGGCGTTCATGAACGCCGCCCAAGTCCACGGCGAGCTGGCCGTTGATGAATACCCACACGTCGTCGTCGCCGGTAAATTCGAAGGTCTCACCGCCTTTGTACTTGAACTTGGTGTGCAGTTCGGTGGTGAACAAGCAATTGTGTTTCTGACCGGGCGTGTTGCCGAAGCCTGCGTCGTCGAGCGGAAAAAAGCTCTTGCTCTCGAACAAGAACTGCCCCGTCGCTTGCGGCTCGAAGTAGAAATACGCGACGTACTGCAGATTCCGCCCCGGGGTGTTGCGATACCACTCGTCGAAGTTCTGCTGTGTCGTGGTTTCGGGACCATACGGGCACGCGGCTGGATCGAGCATGGCGCTGCCCGCCTCGCACTTCGAGGCGTAGACGGGCTTCTTATCGGTTCCGAGCGTGGCGTCCACCAAACGCGGCGTGGCGACTCGCGACTGAAAGACCTCGAAGTCTGGATGCCCCCCAGCCTGGTTCGCGCCCATGAAATCACGCACTTCACCGAGCAGCACGTTGCCGCACGAATCACCCGTGGTTGGCTCTTCGGCAGCGGAGGCGCCGCCGGCTCCCGCGTCAGCGCTGACCACGGGCGCGCCGAGCAGGTAGCCCCCGTGTTCACTCGGGGTGAAACCGGCGGGCAACGTTGCCAGCACTCCGCTTCCCCCCGAACCGGGGGCGCCAGCCGTGCCCCCGGCTCCGAGGTCGAGCCGCGAGCCGCCGCTTTCGATGGCTCCCGGCTCCCGGCCCACGATCGCATCGCCCGTGCAAGCGTGGACTGACGCCGCGCTGGCCGCGAACGCGACGGCGCGCGCGAGCCGGCTCACGAGCTGCGACGGCCCGCTCCGCGCGCGCGCACGAGGGCCTTTCGTCTCGAGCTCGGCCATCTCCTCGATTCTAGCCGATGCCGGCGGCGCGCGCCGCGAAAACTCCTCGCGAGTTGGCCATCTGGCAGGTGCGTTCTCGCGTTAGGGTCCGTGCGGCGGATGCGCAAGGTCGGGCGATTCTCTCTCTGGCTCCCTCTCTGCCTCGGCGCGCTCGAAGGTCGCGCGCTTGCGGCCAGCTCGTTGCCCGGGGCCGACTTCACGCTCTCACGCACGCCCGCTGCCGCGCGCTGCGCGAGCGAGGCAGCGATCGCGGCGCAATTGCAGCGGCGACTCGCGTCTCGCGCAGAGCCGGCTGAAAAGCTGACAGTGCAGGTCGAGCTCGATGCAGAGGGGACGGCGTTCACCGCCAAAATCGTGGTTCTTGGGCGTCGTCAAGGGGAGCGCACACTGCGCGCCGAGGGACCGAGCTGCGAGCCCCTGCATGACGCCTTGGTCGTGTCGCTGCAGCTCCTGCTCGACGACGATGCGGAGCTCGATACCGCCCCATTGGCGCCGCCGGCGCTGTCGAAAAAAACTGCAGCCGCGCTCTGGCTCAACGTCGGTGTCGCCGTCACCCACGGCCTGCCCCTCGCATGGTCCGGCGCCGGTGACGCCGAGCTTTCGCTGCGCTTGGCCGCTTGGGACATCGCGCTCGGCGGGCTTTGGGCACCCGAGCGACGCCTAGCGTATGCGCCGGGTGTCGTCGCGATTCAGAGCTGGGGCGGCCGCGCTCGGGCGTGCTACGCCTTGGCCGCGCGCGACGTGCTTCGTTTCGGGGGCTGCGCCGTCGGCATCCTCTCGCGACTGCACGGCCAGGGGCGTGGCTTTGTCGACGACGCGAGCGCGCATCGCCCTTGGCTGCTCGTCGGGCTGGGCCCGGAGCTGCGCTGGGCGATGGCATCCGAGCTCAGTCTCGGCCTCTCGGCACAGTTCTTGGTTAGCCCGTTCGACGAGTCGTTCTCGGTGGAGCAACGGCCCGGCGCCGCATACCGAACCGATCGGGTCTCCGGCTGGCTCGGGCTCGACCTCGGGCTTCGCGTTTGGTAGCGAATCTTCCCGGAAATTCCCTTGCCGTCGCCATTTTTCGTGGCGTGACCGATTTCGTGATGGCGCAGGCGCAGAGCCGCCCCTAACTAGGGGTCGGCGCCGACTCCGAAAACGCGCTTCGGTCCTAAACTGCGGATGGATTTCAAAGAGGTCTACGATGCGCATTTTGCATTCGTGTGGAGGTCGCTGCGGCGGCTCCGGGTCGCGGATGCGAACATGAAGGACGCCATGCAGGACGTATTCTTGGTGGTGCATCGCCGGCTCGGTGAATTCGAGGGCCGGGCCAAGGTGTCGACTTGGCTGTTCGGGATCTGTTGGCGGGTAGCCAAAGACTATCGTCGCCGTGCCCACGTCAGGCACGAGGTGCTGGGCGACAGCGGGTTCACCGCGGTCCCGGATCCCAATGTCGACGCCGCGGCCGGAGCCGAGCGGAGCGAAGACGTGGCGCATTTCGAAGCCGCGCTGGGCGAGTTGGATCTGGATCAACGGGCCGTGTTCATGCTGTTCGAGCTTGAGAACCTGACCGGCGACGAGATCGCCGAAGCACTCGAGATCCCGCTCGGTACGGTCTATTCGCGGCTGCGGCTGGCGCGCGTCGCTTTCAAGAAGGCAGTGCTGGCCCAAGCCTGGCGCTCCCCCAAGACGGGCAAGGGAGCCGCATCATGAGCGACCCGCGGCGCCTACTCGACGAACCCTCCGAGCTCAGCGACTCCGAGCGTCGCTTGATGACTGCAGGACGAGAGGCCGCGCCGCCGAGCGAGCTGCACGGAGCGGTATGGGGCTCTCTGCTCACGAAGGTGTCCGCGTTACAGTCGACGCAAGCGTCACCGCGAGCCGAGGGCGCCGCCGCTGGCACCGCTCAGGCGGTCCCTGTCGGCAGCCTGGTATTCAAGGCCGTGCTCGCGGTGATCGTGCTCGGTGCGTTGGCCCTCGCCGGGCGAGCGCTGCTGAGAACGAATACGCCTGCGGTCCCAGCACCCGGCGCCGTGCCCTCGGCCTCCGCCCGAGCCGCCCGTGACGAGTCCGTGCCGACCGCGACCGCGGCCCCGTTGCCTCCGCTCGCAGTATCCGCGCTGTCCGAAGCCCACGCACGCGCTCCCGCTCCGCTGCACTCGAGCCACGACGCGACGGCACACGCCACGCTTGCCCCCAGCCCGAGCGCGCATGAAGTGACCTCCGAGGCGACAGAAGAGAGCCGCATGGTGACCGCTGCGCGCGACGCACTGCGCGCTGGAGACAGCGCGCGTGCGTTGTCACTGCTCGCTCGAGCTCAGCAGCGCTTCGGTAGCGGCGTGCTCGGCCAAGAGCGTGAAGCCCTCACTGTCGAGGGCCTGGCCAAGTCCGGGCAGCAGGCAGCCGCGCAGACTCGCGGTCGGGCGTTCCTGAAGAGCTACGCCAATAGCCCGTACGCCGCACGTATTCGTACGCTCATCGGCGCGAACTGAGGCGCACGCGCCGGCTCGCGCACGCGCCAAGCAGCACGAGCAACCAGCCGAGCTCGGGCCGCTCGCGCCGGGCCGCGAATGCGCAGCCTGCACTGTTGTCAGATGAAGCGAGACTGGGCGCGCCGGCCGCTGCACCGCCGAGCCCGCCAGCGGTCGCCGCTGCGCCGGCCATGGCGGCGGACGACGTGCCTCCGCCT
>Ga0307508_10000906_pt1 | contig 34569 bp, 35 predicted proteins | sample 9_EM_MG_FD_203089 | JGI IMG/M metagenome (GOLD analysis project Ga0307508, IMG submission 203089) | Populus trichocarpa ectomycorrhiza microbial communities from riparian zone in the Pacific Northwest, United States - 9_EM | ecosystem: Host-associated > Plants > Roots > Unclassified | place...
GCGGCAAAGCTGGCGGAAGCAGCAGCCGTGTCCCTAGACTGGGCAAAGGATAATGGAGTGGCGTTCGACCAGGGAAAAACGGAAGGTGTCCTCTTCCGGAAAAAGAAGGGCGCTCCGACTGCCACCATCCGTGTGGGGACCAGCGACATCCCCTTTAACTCCGAAGCAACCCGTTGGCTAGGAGTCTGGCTAGACTCCCAGCTCACGCTTAAGGAACATCACGCAGTTAGGCTAAAAGAGGGAAAGAAGGCCATGGAATGGCTTCGCCAGCTTACTGGACAGATGGGTCTCTCGCCAGCCAACTGCCACAAGGTCATGACAGCCTGCATCCAGTCAGTTGCCATGTTTGAGTCGGAACTATGGTGTAAGGGCGACAGGGTGGACAGCACCATAGGAAGAGCCAAAGAGCTACAGAAAGAGGTGAACAAGCAGGCCCGGGCAGTCACAGGATGCTTCCGAACAACCAACTGCAGAGCACTAGCGATGGAGTCAGGGCTTAGACCGGCAACAGCACAACTTGAGAATCGGCAACGATGCTTCGGCCTATGGCTACTCAGTCTGCCCAATGGCGATCAGGCCAGAGAGGTGGTGGGAGCAAGGTCGGGGATTGGCGGATGGCTGAAGAATGCACTGGCGCATCGAGGCAGTACAGAGATGACAGTCCTACTCGAGGAACCGGAAGCGCTAGACGCTGAGACAATCCAGGAGGACGAGAAGACAGCCAAGGCGGAGGCGGAGCGGATCAGACCTGGACTCACCATGTTTACTGATGGGTCGCGACTCGACAGCGGAGCAACCGGATATGCTGTTGCATGGCAGAATGGACAATCCTGGGTGGGTATCAAGAACCACATGGGATACAACCAAGAAGCCTACGATGCAGAATGCGCAGCACTGGCAAGAGCCCTCGAGGAGGCGGCAAAGCGCCAGACGGTGCCGGAACGGGTCACAATTTTCACTGATGCCCAAGCCGCCATTAGGCGGATGTCATCAGAGGAGCCCGGCCCAGGCCAGAAGTACGCAATCCTGGCAAGACGACACATCGCAAAGCTGCGAAGAGCTAGGCCGGGTATCACCATCGAGATCCGGTGGTGCCCCGCCCATAAGGGCGTTCCAGGCAACGAAAAGGCCGACGAGTGGGCAAAGATCGCAGCAGAAAAACCGGAAGCACGAGGGGTGGAGTGGTTACAGGGAGGAGCGCGCCCGGTGCCACTCCCCAGGTCTCTTGCACACATCAAGCGTGAGATCTCAACGAAGAAATGGGACGAGGCCCGCCAGTGGGCCGGGAAACGAATCTCCGCTAAGAAATACAGAATGCCACGCACACAGCAGCCTGACAAGACAGTGGCCGGAAGCAACAAGAGGGTCGCGGCAAGGTTTTACCAGATCAAGACCGGGCACTGCCTTACCGGGCAGTACTTAGAATGGACGGAGAACCGAACTTCAGCGCAGTGCTGGTGGTGTAGGTGCAAGGAGCAGACAAGGGAGCACGTCTTCAAAAACTGCGGACAATGGAAGGAACAGCAGAAGGTGCTGTGGAAGGAGGTGTGGAAGGAGACGGGGAGAGGGAGGAGCCGGTTTCCGATCCGGGACCTCCTTGCCGACGACAGGTGCAGCAGGGCGGTGCTGGACTTCCTATCCACCACGGATGTAGGGAGGCTGGCTCCGGCCCCGGTTGAGGAGGACGCGCAGAGTGAGGCGTCAGAGTGGGAAGTTCGGGAGAGAAGAGAACGAGAGGAGGAGAGGGAAGCAGAAACTGAGAGGCTGGGCGCCGAGGTCGAGGAACCCCTGTTCCTCCCCACGCCCGCCTTCCTGGCATCCGCGGAAGAGGAGTGAGAATGCAGTGTGTTTCCTTCCTGTCTCTCTTTTGTCATTTCTTTGGGGCGCCTTCTATCTTCTTGGGACAGGCCTGGGCGGATGGCAAAGGAAAGCTTGCAACATGCCGCCATCGGGTGGACAGCAAAGGGGAAACGGTCAAAAAAATCTACGCCGCCATAGTCTAGATAGGCTTCCTGCGAGTATGATAAAACAAAAAAACCTATACGGACCTCCAGCACAGCGAGCCTCTGAAGTATCAGATTGGGGACTTGATAATGCTCAACGGGCGCAACATCAAAACGCACCGTCCATCCCGGAAGCTGGACCACAAGAATCATAGCCCCTTTGAGGTGGAAAAGATCATCTCACCTCTCACTGTTCGACTTACCCTTCCCAGAAAATGGAAGATTCACAAGGTCTTCCATATATCATGGCTCGAACCTTATCGAATCAGCAAACACTGAACGCTGCCGGACCCCGTGAAAATACTCCGAAAGCCGACGATATTGAACAAAGTAAGGAGTATAATGTTGATGAGGTCCTTGGGAGTACCAACAAAGGGCACAGCGTCCTGTACCTCGTCAAATGGCTCGACTACCCAGACCGGAAGGACTGAATGGAGGAGCTATATGACAACTTTTTGGTAGGAGGTCTGGAGAAACTCCGGGAGTTTCACACGAAGAACCCAGATGCTCCGAGGAACTACCGGCTCACCGAGAGCTATACTCCGATCCACCCTGGGCGCATGACGGAACCAAAGGGCTTGAAGCACGGTCAGGGGGTAGTAGGATGGAAGGGTGGAGGACTCCATTCCAACAAATTCTCAGCGAGCAGAAGAGCAAAGGTATTGTAATCCCAGGAGAACGACGGCCATCCTTTAACTGTGGCAAGGCGTGGGTGACCAGTTAAGAGCCACTGGTTTTGACCGGCTCTGGTAGCGAGACTACCGTACAGCCGGCCTGATCCCCGGCTACACCGGCGTGCCAGGCCAACCCGTCTTCTGATCACCTCTTTGAGGGAATGCCGTTGTTCCTTGGTTTCCTTTGCAACACTCCGACATAGGTCCCCAGGCGGATCCCTGGGGCCAAGGGCCAGTCGTCTGCCGAAATGGTGCGAAGTTTTTTCCCGCAGGAGGGTTTTCTTCAGACCAGGCGACTGGAGGGATGCAGGGGTGGAGGACTGCATTCCAACGCAACTACAAAGTCAAGAGGTGGAAAAGCTCCAGGACGAAGCTTAGAGAAGGGGGGAGTAGTGTAACACCTTAGGGTGCAGCACGAAGAAGAGAAAAATGTCACGTGAAGAGAAATAAGCCAAGCGACATCTAAAGTCTCGCCTCCGATGCAGTCCGGCCAACAAGGCAACCATGTGAGGGGAAAGTAGCCAATGGGTCCCCAGGCACTGGGGGGTGAGGCCAGCTCGGCGCAAGCTGGACATGCCAACAATCCTTAAATCCTCAGTGTCGCAGAACCTGTCATCCGAATGGCTACAAGAACTTATGGGTACCGAAGTGGATAGCCGCTGCAGAAGAGGGCAAGTTAAGGATGCATGCAAGTCGCACGCCATAAGTGGGGCTGATGATGAATTTCAGGGCGGAGAGAGTCTAGACGGGAGATAAGGAGCGGGGCGTGAAAACTCCTAGAAATAGAGGAGATGCCACCATCAGCAGAGATAGAGGAGGCACCAGTAAGATAGAACGGATCGAGATGGATTTCTCGGATTGCCGGAAAAACCTTACTGGGCCGTGTACCCCTGGTACGTGGTGGAGCCAAATCACTCCACCTTATCACCATTACCGATCATGACCAATCCGCTCACAACTACTGATGGAAACCGGTGGAAGAAAGGCATCATGAGAAACCAGCTGGAAAATGGCGTGATTACACAGGCAAAGAAACAGAGAAAGGTCCTCTCTCTAGAAAGATCATGTGACCCGGCCGCGAAGGATATAAGCACTCTGACCAAGCGACTGGAAGATCCTTCACAATCATGAAAAGAAAGAAACGCTTTGAAAGAAACCCCGAAACAACAAATCTAAGATTATTCCGCTGTGAAAGAACGATACCTGACTTTGTCTACCTCTACACCCCAGTTACGATACAACCCCAGTGTCACACAGAGAGTATCGTCTACATACAGTGAATGTGTACTGTAAAAAGGATATCAGTCCAACTGTGAAGATGAATGTATAGTATGTTGAACGAGTATATGAAAAACTGAGAGAGAAGTTCAAGAAGAACAGCAGATATTCCTTCTTACCTCCCTCTCTTGTGTAAACGTGTCCTCAACAAACTGTAAAGCAGAAGTGCCAAACCTAAAGACTGTCTTGGCACGAGAAGCTTTTCCAACACACCCCCTCTTCTCATGCTCCATAAATCAATCAAACGCAGATGAATCCATGAACCTCGTTGACCTCATTAAAACCTCTACCATGAAAACCCCGTGGGAAAAACACTGGCTAGTAGGAAAAAGAGTGTTGATTCACCCTTGCCGACAGGATGCAAGAACACGCTCAATAACAAGAACTTTTTATCTCCTTCCAACTCCTTGTCACTCACACCCCCTTTTCCTTCTTGTGATTGGTCTCGTTTGTCGTGTTCAGACGTGTATGTCAATTAAGTGAGTCCAGTGAGTTGCAGCAGCTGCTGGTGTCGAGGAGCCGCAAGAGGTTTGGTCAGCAGATCGGCAGGATTGGATGCAGATGAGACATATTGAAAATTAACTGAGCCTTTCATTTGTTCGTCATGAACATGATGATATTTCACGTCAATATGCTTCGATTTTTGCCACACAACTCCGGAGGCAATCAATTTGATTGCACCTTGGTTGTCACATCCAATCGGCACTGGCCCATCAGATATCTTTACTGCCATTCCTTCTGCTGCCTCCTTCATCATTCACTTGAGCCAGAGACTCTCCCGTGTTGCATGCGAACAGGTGATATATTCTGCTTCAAGCGTTGACAGTGCTACAACACTCTGAGACTTGGCTTGCCAATGAATCAGTCCAGCCATGATGAGTTCTTCGCTGGCATTGGTGTGCCCCAGGCCAAACACATATCCTCCAACTGATTTTCGAGTTGTAGAGATTCCCGCCCAGTCTGAGTCCGTATACCTGATGATATTGATGCGTGTATCATGGGGAAGTGGATTGTGAGGACGCGTATTCACCAATTGTGAGTGGAATGGAAGCTGTCGGTAGTGGATTTAGAAGTGTGAAGTAATCTTGAGGTATCATAACACCCTCTTCGCAGCTGTTGTATGTATCTCAAGGGAATGCACATTGTATCGGCTGAGAGCAGTGACGCTGAAGGTGATGTCTGGTCGACTTCCCAGTGCCACATACATGAGGGATCCGACCATTGACAAGTATTCCTTGTGGTTGGCCGGTTTGTCCTTACAGCAGATATTAGCCAGATCTGTCTGAGGATCAAGCTGAGACTTAGCCGGTTTCGTATCTATCAATCCAAATCATCGTATGATTGTATTGATGTAGTCTTGTTGGCAGATACTGAATCCGCCGTCTTCAGTTCTTTCAATCTCGATTCCCAGAAACCTTTTCGCTGCTCCTAAGTCACACATCTTGTACTTCTCCAGCAGCAACTGCTTGATCTGATGTCCCTGTCCTTGTGTACTATTGTACGCAATGAGCAGATTGTCCATGTATAGAACTAGCAGGACCCCTGGTTGGAGGTACAGGTTTGGATCTTCAGCTGACAATCAAAAACCGATGAATTGTAAGTATCCATCAATATCCACATACCAAAGTCTGGGTGCCTGTTTCAGTCCGTACAGGGCTTTTCAGAAGATTAAGGCACTTCCGCTCGATGGGTTTCCGCTCGACGCCAGCCAGTCAATTACAAGTGGCATTTCCATGTTGATGTTGTCTCGGTCAATCTTTGGATTTAGAAAAGCCATCACCACATCCATATGATCAACATCTCAGCCATACTGAGTAGCAAGTGCCAATACCAATTGGAACATTGCCATCTTAGATACTGGCGCATAGGTCTTGTCGTAGTCAACTCCTTCCTTTTGTTGATATCCCTTGATGACGAGTCGAGCTTTGTAGCGTGTGGATCCATCCGGATTGACTTTTCTCTTGTAGATCCACTTGCATCCAATAGGTTCTTCCACTGGTACATCAGCGATTTGCATTTGGGCAGTACTACCTTGGGCCACAATGTCAAATGTGTGGTTCTCAACCAATGCCTGCCACTACTGGCGTATAGCTTCTTTTCATTGTCTTGCCTGCGGACTTTGTAGAGCAGTCTTGTACGTGAGCGGTTCATTTTCGGCTTCATGATGTTCGGATGTCTCGGCGATTCCAAGTGTAAGATAGGCAGATGCAAGGCATTCCGAAGATGTCAAATCACCTCCTTCTTTGTGCATCTTGCTTATAATTGCCTTGTTCGATACAAGATGTGCCTTACTATGTGTTTGCGTAGAAATATAGTCATGTTCATCTGCCAAATAAAGTTAGTATTGCAGACTTATTGGCCTCCGCCCAGCAGCTCATTGAGCCAATTCGCTGGTAACAACAGAGACATGGTTTTCCGTCCAGCAGCTCATTGAGCTAATTCGCGCGTGACAACATCAGGAAAAAAAATCTGCGTCCGGACACACAGGCTACATCCGGACGCACCAGGCGCTCGGGACGCTCTGGACGCACCCTGGCAGAGCACATACTGCTCCCAAGGCGAAACGCACAGGCAATGTGAATTCGGACACAGCACGCCATGGCACCATGCATTTGGGCACCGTATGCCAGGGCGCCGTGCGTCCGGATGCAGCTCACCATGGCATCTGCTTACTGGACGGAGCGTGTCAGGGCATTTTCCTTCTGGACGCAGCCATGTCAGGGCATTTTCCTTCTGGACGCAGCCGTGTCAGGGCATTTTCCTTCTAGACACAGCCGTGTCACAGCATTTTCCTTCTGGGCACAGCCGTGTCAGCGCAAATGGCGTCCGGACGACGCGTGTCATGGCACCACGGTCACGCTGTCTGTCAAGGCATGGAACATCGTAGCAAATACAGTTGTCGCATTCGCAAACACGCAGTGGGTTCCAGACATAGTGACTCAGTCCAGTTCTATTCATTCTATCTAATGTACATCTATATACGCTACTACCACACTTCGTGCGGAAACAAAGGAAAGTTGGCAAATACGACACGACGCGTTCAGCACGACGCGATGAGCAAGACGCGATGAGCACGACGCGATGAGTACGGCGCGATGAGCACGACAACTATGAGGAGGATGGCGATAAGCATGCCGCCGGCAACGAGGACGATAGCAAGTAGGATGCACTGAGTATGATTGCGAGCTTTGTGATATGGTTAGCGCAGCTCTCAGAGTGACAGAGACACCGGGAAGTTGTACAATACACAGTGAGGAGTACGATGTCAATGAGGATGCCAGCGGCAAGGACGATAGCGAGTAGGACGCAGTGAGTAAGTCGCAGTGAGTATGATGGCGTGAAAGACCCAACGAGTACGATGGCAATAGAAAGCACCAAGCCACTACTAACGCTTGCGCTTTCGCAAGGTTCGGCTTGCTCATCACTCATAGATAGACCCCTTTTTTCTTCTCCTTTCACCTTGTCCTACTTGTCGACATTTTCCTAATCGACGTCTTACTCGTTGCGCCTTTCTCGCAGTCATACTCGCCGCATCTTACTTGCTCTCATACTTGCTGCGTCCTACTCGCCCACACTTGCCGTGTCCTACCCCCTATCGTTCTCACCGCCGGCACCCTCATTGACATCGTACTCGTCACGTTGTATTGTACAACTTCCCACTGTCTGTCACTCCGAGAGCTGTGCTAACCATGTCACAAAGCTTGCCATCATACTCGCCGCGTCTTACTTACAATGATACTCGCCGCATCCTACTTGCTATCGTCCTCACCGCCAGCACCCTCATTGACATCATACTTGCCGCTTCTTACGTGCGCTGCTACTCGCTGCGGCCTACTTGCTATCGTTCTCGCCACCAGCACCCTCATTGACATCATACTCGCCGCGTCCTACCCGCTATCGTTCTTGCCGCCGGCACCCTCATTGACATCATACTCGCCACGTCCTACCCGCTATCGTTCTCGCCGCCGGCACCCTCATTGACATCGTACTCGTCACGTTGTATTGTACAACTTCCCACTGTCTGTCACTCTGAGAGCTGATCTAACCATGTCACAAAGCTCGCAATCATACTCGCCGCGTCCTACTTGCTATCGTCCTCGCCGCCGGTGGCGTGCTAATCGCCATCCTCCTCATAGTCATCGTGCTCATCGTGTTGTGCTCAACGTGTTGTGCTCAACGTGTTGTGTCGTATTTGCCAACTTTCCTTTGTTTCCGCGCGAAGTGTGGTAGTAGCATATTTAGATGTACATTAGATATAATGAATAGAACTGGACTGAGTCACTATGCCTGGAACCCGCTGCGTCTGCGAATGTGACAAGAGTATTTGCTGCTATGTTCCATGCCTTGACAGCCAGCGTGACCGCGGTGCCATGACACGCGTCGTCCAGACGCCATTTGCCCTGACACGGCTACGTCCAGAAGGAAAATGCCCTGACATGGCTGCGTCCAGAAGGAAAATGCCCTGACACAGCTGCATCCAGAAGGAAAATGCCCTGACACGCTCCGTCTGGTAAGCAGATGCCGTGGCGAGCTGCGTCCAGATGCACGGTGCCATGGTGAACTGCGTCCGAGTTAAGCAGGTTGCGTCCGAAGCGTCCAGAGCGTCTAGTGCGTCCGGACGCTCAGGATGCAATTTTTTTTCTCCTGATGAACAGAGGATCATATGCCGCCCAGCAGCTCATTGAGCCAATTCACTGGTGACAAGAGAGAGATGATATTCCACCCAGCAGCTCATTGAGCTGATTCACTGGTGACAATGGAGATATGATGTTCCGCCCAGCAGCTCATTGAGCCAATTCGCTGGTGACAAAGGAGAGATGATATTCTGCCCAGGAGCTCATTGAGCTGATTCGCTGGTGACAATGGAAAGCGATAAGGAGTCTTTTGACTTACTGTTCTGTTGACTCGGTGAGTCGTTGATCCCTCTACTTTCTGTCTTTTCATCCATTTCGTAGATTTCATCATGCAGTTCGTCTGCATTGTCTGGAAACTCAATGACTTCGGTTTGTTCTTCAGTGTGTGCATTCGCTCCTTCCTGAAACACCACACTTGAGCATTGCACTGCCCGTCCGGTTCTTCCTGAGTTGAAGTCCCATATCCTCCAGATCTTCTGTGACACTGGGGTCATCTCGTGACCAGAGTACTTGGGGAATCAAAGGTAAACAGGCTACTTCGATAATTCACAACGGAATAATCTTACATCTTGTTCGTGGGGTTTTTCTGAGGATGCATTCAGTACTATCCTCTCTTCTCTTTTTCCGATAGGGCGGATTTTGTCCAGCTATATAGTTTCTGGTGGCATCACGTGGTTCCTCTAGAGAACTAACTTTTTATCCTACCTCAGGAGTTACGTCTACTTCGTCAAGACCCTTGAACCCCACGGGTTAGGTTCTTACAACTTCATTGGTCCGGGTCGGTCTAAGGATAAGCCTACTGATCGCCGCATCTCGTATTCCCCTCAATGAGGTCGGTACCGACCTATCAGAGTTTGGCACGTTATCTGGCCTCAAGGGTCCAGGCCTCCTTGTTCCATATAGTTGCGTTTGCAGCCCGGCCAGAGTTAAATCCCTTATGACCAGTCCGGCCATAAGACTCTAACCCTGGGCTATCTTCCGCCTAGACTCTCTGAAGCCGTCTGGGCTCGACTTTCCTTTTCAAGTGGCTTAAGTAAAGTCTCACGTGCCTTGACTATAAAGCAAACCAAGTACTGCTCCCGTGTCTTCTTCCTGAGGTGTAACACGACTCCCCCCTTCTCTGGCTTTTCGTCCCGAAGCCAAAGGGAGATCCTCTCGCAAGTAACCCATCTCTTTCTGTAACTCGGGTATGTTGCTAAAGACGATGGCTACCTGCGTGCGGTTTTTTAGTGCTGCTGAATGCAGTTCTCCACCCCTGCATCCCTTCCAGCCATCCAGTCAGCGGTCACTCTCCCTCGAGTGCCGGGAACCTGCAAAAATGACTGGACCCTCAGAGTAGGCCGGTGCGTACTCTTTCTGTCTCGATGAACTTGATCACGTCGCACATTCGCTTGACTGCTTCCCGTACTTGAGTTCCAGGGTCGTCCTGAGCTCAGAGGAGCAGCAGAGGTATGGTATCCTTCGGGGCTTATCCGGTATCCCGAAAGTGACTGGGTCTAATCTAGGGCTCTGCAGTGTAGGTAGGAGTGACCATGCCATTCGGAGATCGTGTGACCGTCGTACATGTCAGAGTGCTGGTTCCTTTTCAGGGTAAGGAGAATATGTCCGTACAGGAGCATATCAAGTTCATCATGTCATTTTGGGGGTTCTTTCGGGTGCCTGGTCGGCGGATTTTCCGTGGGTGCCCGTGAAGCGGGTCTTTTTGTGTCGATTCAAGTGCTTGGTATTGAAGTCCTCTGCCCCTTCAGCCTACTACCGCCCAGTCCTTGGTGGACTGGGTCTAGCCCTCGGTGAGCCGATAGTCGCTCGGCGTGTCTGGGGTTCGTCGGTGAAACTCCCGGAGCTTCTCCAGACAGCCTACTGAAAAGTTGTTGAATGGTTCTTCCGTCCAGTTCTTGTGCTCCAGATAGTGAAGCCATTTGATGAGGTAGCATATTCGCTTGTTATTTTCCCAGCCGCGTTCGACCGACGACATAACTTCTTCCACGTCGTACTCCTCACTTTGCTCGATGTCATCTACCTCACGGAGTACTCTTCAGGGGTCAGATGGCGCTCGGTGCTCACTTGTTCAATACGGTTGGAGGAGCGATATATGGAAGACATTGTGGATCTTCCACTTCCGAGGCAGCGTGAGACGGGCGGTGAGCGGAGAGACGATTTTCTCAATTTGGAAGGGACCATGATTTTTGTCGTCCAGTTTTCTCGTGGGTCGGCGCGTTTTGATATTGTGTCCGTTGAGCATAACCAAATCTCCTACTTGGTATGCAGGAGGTTCCTTTCTGTTCGGGCGGGTGTATCAGCGCATTCGGTCTTGTGCAGCCTGCAGCCCTCTTCGACCACCCCATCGTGCACCATCTGCATCCAATGTGTGTACAACGTACTGGCCGGGTTTAGTGGCTTCATACTCGGGGGGTTGACCACTGTTGGGTGGAATCCGTAATTTGCATAGAAGGGTATCATTCCGTTGCCGGTGGTGACCGAGTTGTTGTACACGAACTCGGCCATTGGTAGTAGTGAAACCCAGTTGTCTTTCTCTCGGCTCACAAAGGCTCGGAGATAGCTTTTGATTGTCTGATTGAGCCGTTCTGTTTGTCTGTCGATCTGCGGGTGGAGCGCTGTTGACATTCAGGGCCAGATTTCACATATCTCAAGGAATTCCTTCCATACTTCTGAAGTGAATCGGGAGTCTCGGTCTGACACTATATCAGTGGGGAGTCCATGGTGTCTCCATACCTCTTTAGCGAATATGGTTGCTAAGTCTGAAGTGGTTTTCTCCTTGAGTGGTATGAAGTGCGCCATTTTGGTCAACTGGTCAATGATTACCCACAGCTGGTTGCATTCCTCTGAGCGCGGTAGCTCCGTAATGAAGTCCATAGCGATTGACTGCCAGGGGGCATATGGTAGCTCCAGCGGTGAAGACAGTACATAGGGGTGGTGTCGCGCCGCTTTGTTTTTCTAGCACTCAGGGCAACTTTGGATGAAGTCGATGATTTGTTCGTTCATCCTTGGCCACCAGAAATTTCGGCGGATCAACTCAATCATCTCGTCCTGTCCCATATGTCCTGCCCCCTTTGTGTCATGCTCGGGTTCGAGGATTTTCTGCACGATTTCCTTCGGGGCCCACAACCTGTTCTTCCTATAGAGCAGTTCCTCCTGGATTCCCAAGACCTCCTTGTCCTTCCGGATATCTGGCGTTGCTTTTGCTGATACCGTTTCCCATGCTTCCTGATAATCTGAGTCCCTTTTTCCTGCTTCCCTCACTTGTCTTGTGAATTCCTTGTTCTATTTCCAGACCGGAAGTGACTCGAGCAGTACGGATGAACAGATGAAGGTCCAGCTTTCCCGGGATACCGCATTGGCGAAATGGGTTTTTTGTAGAACCATCGTTATTGGCTGGTTTTCACTCCCCCCTTTTACAGGGCGGTACTCCAACCTTCTTGATAGTGTGTCCAGCTTGCCATTCTTGTTTCCTGGCCTGTAATAGATGCGGAAGGCGATGCCGGCCAACTCCTGTGCCCATCGTGCCTGCCATCTGTTAAGTACTTTTGTTGTTGTAAAGTACTCGAGGTTCTGATGATCCGAAAAACCTGCACCTGGTGGGTTGCCCCTTCGCATTATCGTCGCCAGTGTTTGAAGGCGTCAATTATTGCCAGCAGTTCCTTGTTGTGGATTTTGTAATTGATCTCCATGGGCTGGAACTTCCGGGAATGGAAGGCTATCGGGTGCAGTCTTCCTTCTTCATCTCATTGCGATAGTACTGCACCTATGGCAAAATCTGATGCGTCTGTTTCAAGGATGACGTGTTTGTGTACGTCAAAGTGGGCTAGGATTGGTACAGACGTAAATCGGTTTTTAAGCTCCTGGAACGCTTTTCCTGCTTCGTCGTTCCAGGCCCATTCCTTCTTGTCTCCTTTGGTCAATTCCGTGACAGGCCACACTACCTTTGAGTAGTCTTGTATGAAATACCTGTAGAAGTTGGCGAACTCCAAGAAGGACTGAACTTTGGTCAGGGAGGATGGGGTTTTCCAACTCAGCACTATTTCCACCTTATCCTGCACCATCTTTATTCCCTCTTTTCCAATGACATAACCCAGGAATTCCACTTCCTGGGTTCTCCAGATGCATTTTTCTGGACTAACTGCTAGCCCATTAGAGTGCAATCTTTCCAGGACTTCATGTACTATCTCATCGTGTTTTGCTATTGTTTTGGCGTATATGAGTATGTCATCCATGTATGCCAATACCCCTAGGTCGAGTAGATCCGAGAACATATGATTTATCATGTCTTGAAAGGTTGACGGGGCATTGGTTAGACCGAAGGGCATAACATTGAACTTGTATAAACCGTATCGGATCCGAAATGCCGTCTTCCATTCACTCGACAACGAAACCATCCACACAGGACATTTTCTATCAAAATGTCCACCACATCTGACTTCAACATGTTCCATCTGGAGGCCCCGCGAGACCTGCTCCAAATCACCGACAGAACACCCACGCTGGAACAGGCCATGAAAATGGCCAACCTGGCAGTATGGGTCAGAACCATGGTAAGGCAACAGCAACAGACAGAAAATGGCCTAACGCAGCTCACGGAGTTGTGCGGCAACACAATCGACCAAAATGATCAGTGAATGCAATGAATCGAGCAGGCGTATAACACATTGGCAGAAGGCACTAGGTACGTATATGACCGAGTAAATGCTAATGAAGAAATCGTAGACGCCTGGGTACGAACTGAACTGGCCCACGTGGCAAATGCGTACCAGACCCTGGCAGAGAATGTCTGGCAGGCAATCATTGAACGAACGGCTGAGGACAACCAATGCCAGATATGCCAGGCCACCCAGCTCACCCGAGTAAACGATGCACTGGCATTCCTAGGGGAAGCCAATACAGCCCAGGGATAACACTTGCCTACCTTCCAAGGTAATGTGGAGTTATGGGCAGCTGACCACCAAAGGAAAATGGAAAAAATGGAAGACGAATTACGGCAAGCCTGGGATGAAATCCGGCGAATAGCAACTCGGATACCACTGCCAACCTCCCCAAGGGTGGCACCCCGGACACCAGAACCCCCACACCTCTGGCACAGTCCAGCCAGACCCTCCAGCACCACCACGCCTGTCGCTCCAAGCGTGCCCACGGTGGACCACCCTCAAGTTCTGCAACGGGATCTCCGTCTCCACTATTACTACCATCCCCATCACCTCCACGGTCCCCTCCAAGAAACCAGTGACCAACGTTCATGCCGTAGAAACTAGTGCAACTAGTAGTGGAGGGGGTAGCCAGAGCTCAACAGTACCCGGAACCTAGGACGGAACGAATCCATACGTCAAGGTTAAAAATGGAAAACCCCAAAAAGTTTGACAGCAAAAGCACCACGGCCTTCAACCATTGGTGGGAATCCGTCACCATGTACCTAGGTTTCTACCCGGAAACTGTGGACAGCCAGAAAATCCCGTGGGTTGGAACGCTCTTAACAGACATGGCCCTAGTCTGGCATCTACACCGGTACCGGGAACAGCGGGATAACAACACCTGGGTCAACTATTCCGCAGCCATTAGGATGGAATACTGCAACAAACGAAAAGTGGCCAATGCCCAGCTAAAATTGGGAGAACTCAGATACCAGGGGTCTATCCGAGCCTACTTAATGGAGTTCCGAGCCCTCAATATCTTCGCCCAAGCAACAGGGGAAGCTTTCAGGGAAAAAATCGACCTCACCATGACCTCCGAAATCTTGCGAATGCGATTCGCCCACTCTCTTGGGGAATTTATAGACGATGAAGAGTTCCTGCAGGCCACCTATCAGTCTGGACTGCAAGTGGAACGAATGAAGGCACTGGAAAAGGTGAGGGAAGGAGCAAGGCCTCCAAAAATGGAGGATAAGAAAAAGGATGAAAAAAGAAGGGAAAACCGGGCAAGCGAAAAAACGGCCGACCGCAGCGACAACACAGGACCAAAGCCCCCGCCAGAGAGGAGCAACGAATACGGAGGACCTGGCCAGTGGCCCTCAGAAGCTGAAGCGTTCAGCGGGGTACCTCCCTCCGAGAAAAGAGAACATCTCAGCACTTGAGGCTGCCATTGTTGCAGCTGAACCGAATATTGAGACGCGAAATGCTATGCCCTAACCACCAAAAAGGGAACTACCTTGCCACTGGCAGCTTGGAACGTTAGCGCGGTTGCTTCCGTAAAACGGCCACAAAATGAAGACCAGAGCAAAGAAAGGACAGAGCCCGCCACCAAACTACAAAAGGTAGGGGCAGTCGAAACCATGGAAATCGACCAGACGACCCTCTGGGATGAGGATGAGGATTTGGATTTTTGAAGGGTCATGGGTCCAGGCCGAACCCAAAGACCATCAGGATATGTGGAACTGGCCAAAAAAGAAGGAGCCAAATGGAAGAAGAGCCTACCCAAAAGAAAGCAAAAACCAAGCAGCCACGAGGTGGCAACCAACCAATCGTCACCATGCATCTACATATAGGAAAGAAAGCTTACACTATCCGAACACTGTTAGACACCGGATGCTCTATCCCTCTAATTAGCCAGGAATGGGTGTGGAAGCACTGAATTCTGCTGATAAAGCACAGACAAAAAATGGTTATCAAAAGTTACACTGGTACAACCATTGACAAAGCCGGCCAATATTATACAAGGCCGATGCTCTTGCAACACTGGAAGCACTACACTCGGGAAGCCTTTGAAGTCTCTCCTATGGAGCCCAGAATCGATGTATTCCTCTCCTTCCGATGGATAGCACAGCACCCACCGCAGGGACCTTGGGACTCAGCCGAACTCAGGTTCGACAGTATACAATGTCGCGAAAAATGCATGTGATATGGGAACGGCGATTTCCCGCTAACCTGGGACGAAACCATTGTGACAGATCCCATGGTAGGCATACTGGGACACGTATCAACGGTGAGCTCAGAAACAACGGATTCTTGGGCTAGAATCCCCCAAGAATTCATAAGACAGGTGGCCATTATGAGCCAAAAAGCAGTGGATGCCTTACTCAGCTACAAGGAATACGTCTGCAAGATCGAGATCAAGGAAGGAGAAAAGGCCCCTTCGAGACCCATCTACCCCCTGTCCGAGCAGGAGTTGGAAACGTTAAGGGAATGGCTAAAAGAAATGCTCAGAACAGGGAAAATTCAACGATCCACCTCGTCGGCCGGATCGCCCATCCTGTTCGTACCAAAACCCAGCAGAAGAGGTCTACGGCTATGCATCGACTATCGAGCGCTGAATTGTATCACCATCCCAAACCGTTATCCACTACCACTTATGCAGGAACTACAAGATAGGGTGCAGGGGGCAGAATGGTTCACCAAGCTGGACTTAAAAAATGGATTCAATCTCATTCGGATCCGCAATGGAGATAGGGTGATTTTCGGATTGAAGATTATAGTGTAACACTGGGGTCGTCTCGTGACCGGAGTGCTTGGGGAATCAAAGGTAATCAGGCTACTTCGATAATTCACAACGGAATAATCTTAGATCTTGTTCGTGGGGTTTTTCTGAGCATGCGTTCGGTACTGTCCTCTCTTCTCTTTTTCTGACAGGGCAGATTTTGTCTGGCTATATAGTTTCTGGTGGCGTCATGTGGTTCCTCTAGAGAACTAACTTTTTATCCTATCCGGGAGTTCCGTCCGCTTCGTCAAGACCCCTGAACCCCATGCATTAGGTTCTTACAACTTCATTGGTCCTGGTCGGTCAAACGATAAGCCGACTGATCCCCGCATCGCATATTCCCCTCAATGAGGTGGTTACCAACCTATCAGAGTTCGACAGGTTATCTGGCCTCAAGGGTCCAGGTCTCCTTGCTCTGCATAGTTGCGTTTGCAGCCTGACCGGAGTTAAATCCCTTACGAGCGGTATGGCCGTAAAACTTTAACCCTAGCCTATCTGCCGTCTAGACTCTCTGAAGCTGTTACACCCTAAATACTACAGGGTCAGAATTCGGATACGGACCTGGCAGGAAGGTATCGGAAACTCATCACACGGTCTTAGGACAGCATCCCGAGACCAGGCAACCGACACTGTCGGAGCTCGGCTTGGGTCAACTGACTCTGCGGCACCAGGAGGTCCCTGGGCCAAGTGCCGGCGCAGACTGGGAAAGTGTAAGCGCTGCTGCGGAGGAAGACAACCTTGGTGGTCTTCATAAGCAGGACAAGCAATCAGAAGGAAAACGGGAACACAAGGAGCTGCGAGTCTAGATCGCGGAATAGAAGCGGGGCTGTTTCCAGAGGCACAACCCAGAGGAACAGCACCACGAGTCGGGAATCGCTGTATCGTCGCAGACGGCTCGAAGGCCTGAGGCGATACCGTTGTACCCCGTGGTCAGGAGACACAAGGGATGATGCTACCACTTGCATCCTCGTCATTGACACCTGATTATCGCGATGAACTCTGGGCTTTGCCAGCGCACGACAGCGTGAGCATATCCACCACTTATCTGAGATGCTTACAACGATTATGATGCAGGGCATACGCCGCACCAAGGCGAGGGACGTCAAGTTGACCGAATACTGAAGTGGAGGCTTGACTTCAAGCCGATCCTGTAGCGCTGGGTAGCCCCAGACCGAGTACTGGCTCGTGTTCGGGAAAGTGCAAACGCCACTACAGGACCGCACCTGAGGAACAGTTCAAGAGTCTGTTGGGAGCGATATGGGGTGGAGCTATACCTTGGTGCCCGTTGCAGCCAAGAAGGATTAGCTGGAACGGTTGAGGGCTCATTGCTGCCAGCTCCGGTCGAGTAACAAAATCAACCCCGCACGCAACCCAATCACATCACCCAATCACGATGAGAGGACTTAAGGAGAGGCACCTGCTCTGGCCACTCTCGGGAAGATAGGGGAAAAGCACTACTATCTGACCCAATCAACAGTTATCCTCTTTACGCTGATGAAATCTAGTGCCAAGGCATAGAGTTTTCACGTTGCAGTGCTGGGTAGTTCCCTGCAGCACATGACTTTGCCCAGCTGGATACTTATACGACCACCCGCCGACGAGCGGTTGTCATCGAATGAAAAACAGAACCATCGGTCTTCATCAGAATCATCAGCGGAATCATCAGTGGAATCATCAACGGACCACCTACTGGTCACCACGACATCGAGTCAACGACCATCCCCCTACGAGCGATCCTACGAGTGATCAAGCGAGCGATCCTAGGAGTGCCACGGAGCCGCAAACGATCTGAACGATACGCCTTACACCGAAGCCTTCGCCGCGCGCCACGAGCAATAACGAGCAAGATGTCGGTCGATCGGGGAAGGAGACGGAAGGAAACATGAGGAGCTCAAGAGTCTGGGCGGGAGATAAGGAACGGTGTAAAGGATATGGCCGAGACACTGGGCGTATGGATTACTCCGGAGGAGGGGGCCACAGCAAACTGGGGGCGTGAGAGGGCAGGTGTTAGAACGAGACTCTCCAGAGAGCTCGGTCGAGACTCCCCAGCGAGCTTGTTTGTCATAACGACCGATACTCCAGACACCACCCGGGCCGCATGAAAGAACTCAGTCTAGAACTGGGGGAATTATGCGGTGCCAACAGGACCCTCAGACTCGCCTTATTGTCAGACCGACCAGGACGAGTAGCTTCGGGCTCCGGCCCGCACCCAGTAGGGTCTGGTGTGTGAGTGTATTCCTTACCTTATCTTACCCGTGAGGCAGTCATCACATGAGCCGTTTGGCAGTCACCGAAGCGTCAGACAATCCACCGAACCGGACAGATACGATACGAGCGAGCCGCCGGGCAAGCCGCCAGGCCCGTCTCAAACCGAAATGATATACGCAAGCCATCTGGCATGCCACCGGGCATGTGTTGCACCATCCACTGAAGCGCAGATACGCCTAAGCGCTGCAAGCGTGACGACGGTCGATTGGGGACGGAGACGGAAGGATACATAAGGGGCTCGAGAGTCTAGGTGGGAGATGAGGAACGGGGTAAAGGATACGGCCGAGACACTGGGAGTATGGATTACTCCGGAGGAGGGGGCCATGGCAAACCGGGGGCATGAGAGGGCAGGTGTTAGGATGAGACTCTCCAGAGAGCTCGGTCAAGACTCCCCAGGGAGCTCGTTTGTCATAACAACCGATACTCCAGACACCACCCGGGCCACATGAAAGAACTCGGTCTAGAACTGAGGGAATTATGCAGTGCCAACAGGACCCTCAGACTCGTCTTATCGTCGGACCGACCAGGACGAGTAGCTTTGAACTCCGGCCCGCACCCAGGAGAGTCTGGTGTGTGAGCGTATTCCTTACCTTATCTTACCCGTATGGCAGTCATCGCGTGAGCTGCTTGGTAGTCACCGAAGCCACAAGCGAGTCATTGGGCAAGCCACCGGGCCTGTCTCGAACCATCCGCCGAAGCGCTGCGAGTGAGCTGTCAGGCAGTAGGCCGGGCCCATCTCGATCCGCACTATCTGCCGAAGCGATATACACAAGCCGCCTGGCAGGCCACCGGGCTTGCGTCAAACCATCCGCCGAAGCGAGACACGTGCGAGCTGCCACACAGACTGCGCCGTCCACCGAGCGATCCGTCGAGCAACCCGTTGCCGCGGAGCCATGTACGATCCAGCGCTCAACCCACAGCCAGCGGGCACCGTAGATACCGAACCGAACCCCTTAGATTACTCGCTGTGAATCCTCTAGCGGTGGGCGAACTTGGTGTAATGGCGGAGGTTCTCCAAGGTACTTGAGTGAGTTCTGGTGATGCAAGCGAGAGCGGGAGTGGCAGTGGGGTGGGGGAAACGGGAACAGGAACGGGAATGGAACGGGAATGGGAACGGGAACGGGAACGGGAATGGGAACAGGAACGGGAATGGGAGACAGAGACGGACAGCATCAGATGGACGTGTTGGACAAGAACGGACAACGTCAGACGGACGTGTCGGACAAGAACGGACAACGTCAGACGGACGTGTCGCACAGGGAGACGGACAGCGTCGGACGGACATGTTGGACAGAGAGACGGACAGTGTCAGACGGACGTGTCGGACAGAGAGATGGACAGCATCAGACGGACCTATCGGACAAGAACGGACAACGTCCGACGGACTTGTCGGACAGGGACGGGCGGCGCTAGACGAGCGTCGCCGATAGAGAGATACGGTGGAAACGTAGGAAACGGAGGAAATGGAGACGAGGTTGATATTCCGAATTGAATACAAGAGGTTGCATGAAGAGAAGAAGAAGACAAAACACGGGAGACAGCCCTCCTTATATACACAGTTCTTGCAACTCCCATACGTCCTCCTACTCATACCCGTGCAACTCACATATGTACTCATACTCACATATGTGCTCATAACCACGCAACTCATACAACCTTCTCTTATGCAACCGGGGCCCGTAACCGACACCCTTTCCAAGATCGAGACATCCGGAGCGAGGTGACGACACTCTTTCCAAGATCGAGACATCCGGAGCGAGGTGCCGGCATCAACAACGAAATCAAACAACCAAACCCAAATCGAGCGCCGGGACCTACGCCGTGACAGTATCCCCCTCCTATCGCTGAGCTCCCGCGAAGCTTTATTCGAGAGGGCCTGGCTTGTGGGGGTATTGTTCGTGGAATCGAGTAACCGCTTCTAGCTCGTTGACGTTTCCCGCTGGCTCCCAATTCGGGTGATCAAATCCGGTCCATTTAACAAGGTACTGTAGTCGTCTTCGATACATTCGAGAATCAAGAATGGAATCCACAAACCATTCTTGCTCGCCGTCGATTTCCACCGGAGGAGGCGGTGGTTGTTGTTGTCCCGGAAGCGGATCCTGTGCTGCCGGCTCAAGTAAGGACACATGAAAAACGGGATGTACCTGCATCGAGCTGTGAAGTTCCAACCGGAAGGCGTGAGAGGAAATCTTGCGTGCGATCTTGAAGGGGCCGTGCCGTCGATGATCCAACTTTGCTGATGGTCGTCGAGTCTTCCAATTTCGAGCGTCGAGCCACACGAGATCCCCCACCTGATAGTCCGGAGCGGGGATGCGATGGGTGTCTGCGGTTTCCTGGTAGCGGAGTTGGGTGCGATGCATTTCCGTCCTCAGGTGGTCATGGATTTCGGACAATGCTTTCGCCGCAGAACGCACTTGTTGATCTTCTGCTTGGTTGGGTAGTGAGGTCGAAAGGTCAAATTACCAGCGAGGGTCGTAGCCGAGGTTCGCAAAGAATGGAGATACAGCCGTCGTTTCCGAGGTATGGTTGTTCAATGCGAATTCCGTGATCGGCAACCAGTTAGCCCAATCATCTTGCAGGTAGTTCACGTACGACCGCAAGTATTGTTCCATTACGGCGTTCATTCGTTCGGTCTGACTATCGGTCTGTAGATGGAAAGCAGTAGACAGCCGCGGTTCGATTCCCAGTCGTGCACTGAGACGATGCCAGAAGGCAGAGGCAAATTGAGGCCCTCGGTCCGAAGTTATTGTTCACGGAAGTCCATGTAATCGGAAGACATGTTGGAGGAACAGGTGAGCCAGATCACGGGCATCGACAGTGGTGTTGCACGGAACAAGATGCCGCTGTTTTGTGAGCCGATCCACTACCACCCAGATAGCATCGTATTCCTTTGATCGCGGTAGGCCTGTGACAAAGTCCATCGAAATGTCCTGCCATGGCTGCTGGGGAATCGCCAATGGGTGGAGGACTCCAAAGGGTGCGTGTCGACTGGTTTTCGATCGCCGGCAAGTGTGACAGTTCCTTACAACCTTTCCACATCTTGCCGCATTTTCGGCCAGTGGTAGTTCCTTCAGAGCAATTCGAGTGTTTTCGATCGTCCAGGGTGGCCCGCTACTGGTACTTCGTGATGCGTTTGGATCAGGTATAATCTCAGAGGGCTGTAGGCAGGGACATAAAACTTTCCTCGATACAGTAATCTGCCTGTTTGGCTCCGGAAGCACTCCGCTAGAGTAATATCCTTACAATATCGGACCTTCTTCTCTAGCATAGCCAGTACCTTCATGGGAAACGGATCCCAATTATAGGCTTCAGAGAATAGTTCGGTGATCTTGGCGTTGACGAGTCCGAGTGCGAGTCCAGCGCCGCATTCCTCGAGTCAGTATGCGAGTCCGGTGCTGCGTTACTCGAGTCCGTGTGCGAGTCCGGTGCCACATTCCTCGAGTCCGAGTCCGGCGCTGTGTTCCTCGAGTCCGAGTCCGGCGCCTCATTACTCGAGTCCTTCGAGTCCGGCACCGCGTTCCTCGAGTCCATATGCAAGTCCGGTGGGGTATTTGTTGAAATGACCAGGTTGCGTTGCCTTTGCCAGCTGAGCCGCCAACTCAGAGAGTTGTCCTCCCAGCTCCACAAGTGCATTCGCAAATCTTCACTGCTGTCCTGGAGAGGGACATTCTTGATCCGTGTCCACGAACCTCTAATCATCATTCACCACTAGATCATACCTTTGGAATTGCTGCCGTCAGGGGTGTTTGTTGAAGTTACTCGGTTTACAGTGTTGACTTTGCCCGCTGAGCTGCCAACTCAGAGAGTCATCCTCCCAGCTCCTCGAGCGCATTCACAAATCCTCACCGCTGTCCTGGAGAGGTACATTCTCGATTCGTATCTATGAATCTCTAATCATCCTTCGCCACTAGATTGCGCCTTCTGGATTGCCTGCTGTTGGGGGTGTTTGTTGAAATGACTAGCTTGCATTTCCTTTGCCAGCAGAGCAGCCAACTCCATGAGTCATCCTCTCAGCTCCTGAAGCGCATTTGCAAATCCTCACTGCTGTCCCGGAGAGGCATGTTCTCGATCCGTGTCTGCGAATGTCACGAATCTGGCATGACAGGCTCCTGGGAGCCGTAGCAGGCGCTGCCATCACCCTTGCCAGCCTATGGCTCCTCCTCATCTCCGCTGCCACAGCCACGGTCATCCTCCGCACCTAGGTGCCTGACTCGATCATATTGCTCTGGTAGTGATATCCCTCAAAGCTGACCGCCAGCAGGTCTAGATCCTTCTCCTTGTTTCCGTTTGGGTATGCTTGCACGTTCTTTCCCCTGTTGTCTCTGTTATGTTGCTTGCACGTCCTTTCCCCTGTTGTCGCCATTATGTTGCTTGCGTGTCCTTTCTCCTGTCATTGTTACGCATGTTGTTTCCCTTTGGTTATGCTTGCGCGTCCTTTCTCTGTTCCTTACTGCTTGTGTGTCTTTTCTCCTGTTGCCATGGATAGAGTGTTGGCCACATGGCAGCCAAGTGCAATCATCTGTTTCCCTTGGGCACAGCGATGGAGTCATGATGAGGAGGAACTGGGTCAGTCTTGCAGGCAAGCTGTGATTCCACAGAGGGAAGGAAAAGTATAAAGGAGGGCATGGTAGCCAGTCTGGAGATTCTTCTCCATGCAATATATTATCTATCTACCTTGACCTACCTTCACACATCTCTGAGCGGCATGACGATAGCAGCGCTGGGATCTCAGGTCACTCGCGCCGATGACCACTGGGTCATCCAGCAGCTCGACGAATAACCTGGGACCACCTTTGACGAACCCGAAACATGGCCGCGCACACCGGGCCGTGCCAGACAGAACGGAACACTACCGCGTATGCCGGACCAGGCAGAATGGAACCCTGCCATGTATGCTACGCTGAGCGGAACGAAAGACCGCCATGCATACCGATGGCCATGCCAGACAGAATGGAAGAACGCCATGCATGCCACGCTGAGCAGAACTGAAGAACGCCATGCATGCTGCGTGGGGCAGAACAGAGGACCGCCATGCATACCAAAGGCCACGCCAGACAGGACAGAACACCACCGCGTATGCCGCACCAGGCCGAACAGAACCCTGCTGCATTTGCTGCACCAAGCGCAACGGAAGACTACCAGGCATACCAATGGCCATCCCAGACAGAACGGAACCCCGCTGCGTCTGCCGTGCCGGGAAGAACACAAGACCACCACATATACCGACGGCCGTACCAGGTAGAATGGAACCCTGCTGTGCATGCCGTGCCGAATGGAACAGAGGACCGCCGTGCATACCAAAGGTCACACCAGACAGGACAGAACACCACCGCGTATGCCGCGCCAGACAGAACGGAATCCTGCCGCGTATGCTGCACCGAGCGGAATGAAAGACCGCCATGCATACCAACGGCCATGCCAGACAGAACAGAACCCAGCCACGTCTGCCACGCCTGGAAGAATGGGAGAGCGCCACGCATACCGGTGGCTGTACCAGGCAGAACAGAACCCCACTGCACATGCTGCGCCGAGGGGAACAGAGGACTGCCACGTATACCAAAGGCCACACCAGACAGGATAGAACACCACTGTGTATGCCGGGTAAATGCCATGCATACTGCAAGGGGCAGAACAGAGGCCCACTGCGCATACTGAAGGCCACGCCAGACAGGACAGAACACCAATGTGTAATGCCGCGCCGGGCAGAACGGAACCCCACCACGTATGCTGCACCGAGCGAAACGGAAGACTGCCACGCATACCGACGGCCATGCCAGACAGAACAGAACCCCGCCATGTCTGCCGCGCCGGGAAGAACGGAAGACCGCCATGCATACTGACAGCCACACCAGACAGAACGGAACCCCACCACGCATGCCACGCTGAGCGGAACAGAGGACCGCCGTGCATACCTAAGGCCACGCCAGACAGGACAGAACACCACTGCGTATGCCGTGCCAAGCGGAACAGAAGACCACTGCTCATACCGAAGGCCACACCAGGCAGAGCAGAACACTGCCGCGTATGCCACACCGAGTGGAATGGAAGACCAATGTGCATACTGAAGGCCACGCCAGACAGAACGGATCACCGCCGTGCACACCGACAGCCACAGTGAGCAGAACGGAAGAACGCCGTGTACACCACACCGGGCATGAAGAAGCCAACAAGCAACGATGCCACGACGGACATGAGGATGATGACAAGCGCCGATACCACGATGGGCATGAGGAAGACAACAATGACAATGCCACCAGGCATGAGCAAGACTGGGAGCATGACGACTCGCCAGCACCGAAAGAACAACACCATGCTACAGTAAAGACCTACCGAGTAGGCACGACGAGGAGCTACGTTGCCTGTCGATCCCAAAAGACAGAGAACGGAAGTTGGGGTGAGGTTTTTGACAGTGAACGTCTAATCATCCTTCGCCACTAGATCATGCCTTTGGAATTTCTGCTGTCAGGGATGTTTGTTGAAATGACTTGGTTTACAGTGTTGCCTTTGCTAGCTGAGCCGCCAACTCCGAGAGTTGTCATCACAGCTTTTCGAACTTATTCACAAATCCTCACCACTGTCCTGGAGAGGCACGTTCTCGATCCCTGTCCACGAACCTCTAATCATCCTTCACCACTAGATTGCACCTTCTGGATTGCCTACCGTTGGGGGATTTTGTTGAAATGACCAGGTTGCATTACCTTTGCCAGCTGAGCCGCCAACTCACAGAGTCATCCTTCCAACTCCTCAAGTGCATTCTCAAATTCTCACTGCTGTCACGGCAACACACATTCTTGATCTGTCTCCGCGAATCTCTAATCATCCTTCACCACTAGAGCATGCGTTTGGGATCACCCACTGTCGAGAGTGTTTGTTGAAATGACTCGGTTTACAGCATTGCCTCTGCTAGCTGAGCCACCAACTCAGAGAGTCATACTCCCAGCTCCTTGAATGCATTTGCAAATCCTCACCGCTCTCCCGGAGAGGTACGTTCTTGATCTGTGTCCGCGAACCTCTAATCATCCTTCGCCACTAGATCACGCCTTCGGAATTGCTGCCGTTGGGGGTGTTTGTTGAAATGACTTGGTTTACAGCGTTACCTTTGCCAGCAGAGCTGCCAACTCAGAGTGTTGTCCTCCCAGCTCCTTAAGCGCATTCGCAAATCCTCACCACTGTCCCGCAGAGACACATTCTTGATCCATGTCTGCGTACCTTTAATCATCCTTCACCACTAGATCGCGCCTGCGGAATTCCCGCCTTCAGGGGTGTTTGTTAAAATGACTCGGTTTACAGTGTTGCTTTTGCTAGCCAAGCCACCAACTCAGAGAGTTGTCCTTCCAGCTCCTCGAGTACATTTGTAAATCCTGACCACTGTCCTGGAAAGGCACTTTCTTGATCTGTGTCTGCGAACCTCTAATCAACCTTCGCCACTAGATCGCACCTTCGGAATTGCCGCCATCGGGTTTGTTTGTTGAAATTACTCGGTTTACAGCATTCCATTTGCCAGCTGAGCTGCCAACTCAGAGAGTCGTCCTCCCAGCTCCACGAGTACATTCGCAAATCCTCACTGCTGTCCCGGAGTAGCATGTTCTTGATCTGTATCCGTGAACCTCTAATCATCCTTCGCCACTAGAGCGCACCTTCAGGATTGCCTGCCATTGGGGGTGTTTGTTGAAATAACCAGGTTGCATTGCATTTGCCAGCTGAGCTGCAAACTCAGGGAGTTGTCTTCCCAGCTCCTCGAGCGCATTCGTAAATCCTCACTGCTGGCACGGCAATGCACCTTCTTGATCTGTCTCCGCGAATCTCTAATCATCCTTCGCCACTAGAGCACGCCTTCGGGATTGCCCGCCACCAGGGGTGTTTGTTGAAATGATCAGGTTGCATTGCCTTTGCCAGCTGAGCTGCCAACTCCGAGAGTCATCCTTCCAGCTCCTTGAGCACATTCACAAATCCTTGCCACTGTCAAGCGCTCCCACCTTCTGCTCCGAATCTCACTCATAGACTATCCATCTGTTGACTGAGTTGAACCTTGGAGTAGCTGATCTGTATCCCTGAACCTATCACTATCCTTTGCCTCTAGATCGGCCCTTCCGGATTGCCATTGTTGGGAGCCTGTGTTGTGCTGGCCTGGCTGCAGTGCCCTTGCTACTGCTGTGCTCCCCACTTTGGAGGTTGCACTTCCTTGGAGACTGTGTGACAAACTGAAAGCATGGTTGCTGCGAAGACGTGCATAGTACCTGGAGGATTAGGCGAGTAACCATAGAAGTGGCGAAACTCACTGCTGTAGGAATAATTCAAATATCAACAGGATTATACTGGTAAGGAAGTCATCAATCGTCATGCTAAACAGCTGTGGTGAGATTGTAATGCTTGAATTGCTAATCAAGTCTCACCACTGCGTTATCTCGCTGCTGTCAGACTCTTAGTCCAAATCCTCCATATCCAACTGACCAGCGGTTTCCTCAAGTGCTTCATCTTCATCCATCGAATCCTCATCCATTTGATCTTCATCCATTGTAACCTCATTCCACATTTCAATATCGATGTGTGAATCGACAAGCTATTAGCAGTTAGTTATACTGTCAGGGTCAAATGGTATAAGATGTGCCACTCCATCAATCTCGGAAGCATGGACAAGTTGGCATTCAGTCCCTGGTGTTGCTTGCACAACCTTCTCCATCCCAGAAGCCCTTTCGATGGCACCCCCTGCAGCTATGGTTGTAGTCTGAACAAATGCCAACTGAAGGTCCGACATTGCCTTGCCATCTATAATTATTGAAAACTTCAATAGCGTGATTAGCTGGACTGGCAGGCAGCCTTTCAGTGCTTTCCACGGAAGTGGTGGTACTAGTGACTCTAAGGGTTGCCAGCTCATCACCCTGGACTGTCTGCAAGCTTGCCACCAAACCCAGTCATGGCATGGCAGACACCCATGCCAGTGAGTCTCCAATGTGCATCGGAGTATTTGCTTCTCCCAGATAGCCATTCCATACTTTAGGAAGTGAACCGCAATGGATTTGTATAGCACTATTGAAATGATATCGAGCTCCTCATCCACTACGGAAATAGCCTGTCCATTGAGAAAACGATAGGTGGCAATCTCCATGTTATTCTGTAGCTCTGGATTGCAAATTGAGGACAAGAATACACCAAAGTCATATTTATACGGCCCAGTAGGACTTTTAAGAACATGGGGAGGCCGCAGATGAGAGATATTCGGAGAAGTCATATCGCAACTCCCAGAGTTAACATTTAACTTACACACATCAAAGGACTCAATCCTAGCATTGGACTCCAGGATCTGCAAGTAAAAGTCACCAGTTTTATTGGAACCCCAATACCCTTTCTTCACCTCACTTTTGTGTAAGAGCTCCTTGGTAGATGGGGAGTACTGCTCGAGGCTGCCAAACATCTCGATCAACTCCCTGAAATGGCTGTTGAGGTAGATCTTTGGGAAGTTGAAATGAGTATGTTTCTGGTAAATTTGAACCTGTTCAGTGGTGAACTCATGGTTGTAGGAGCTCGAGATTTTTTGGTGGTTGCAGCGGCATGTCTTCTTCAACTCCAAGTCTCTTGCCTTGATGCTCTGGGCATTAGCTGCTTTGACTAACACACAGATTTTTTTCAATACCCGATGTTCCAGAAACACATCCTTGTTGTCATGAAAGCAATTCAGGGAGGCTTCCATGGAGTCAAGGGAGATGGCATCATGCGTCGGGTATTGGCAGTTGATGTAGAACTCACAAAGTCTGCAGGTACACAAAACAACTTTTTCGAATGCGGAACGCTTGGAGTTGGACGGATGACATAGAGAGTTGGCTAGACAACCCACCAGAAAGTGGCTCATCTTTTTATACTCACCACCCATCCATTGAACAATTTCCTCAAAAGATTTTTTGGGTTGTGTCATACTCAGGTAAGGTGGAATTGCCATCCATAAAGAGTTGAACAGGGTGAGCTGATGGTGCAATTTGAGAAAACTCATGATCTAAAGTAGCAAGTGCTTGAGCATTCCTACCTGTATGGTGTGTAGCAAGTTGGGTTTCGGTAGTTCAGTGGGGTTACATCACAGTCTCCACAATACGTTATCAGTTGTCATACGTATACCCCACTCAGTGAGTTGCGCAACTCTCTGAGTTGAGTCTTCATTGTAGAATAGACACATGTATACTTGGTGATCACGGTGGGGGAATACTGAAGGATAATCTCCGAATTTCAAAGCGGGAACCTCACACCAAGGACAAGAATTTGCGTGTAAGGATTGCAGAGCCATGTGTTCTGGATAGTCGGCAAGCCATGCACCAATTCGGACAAAGCACTGATGCCAGTTGCCACCGCCACACAGAGTGTGGAAGTACAGACTGGGATGCGTATCATTGGGATCACGATTTCTTGAGTAGTCAAACAATGGTTGCAGGACAACTTTCAGCACCTCATGGACAATCCAATGATCCCAGATTGCTTGCTTTTGCCTCGAGATATCACTCTGTGCAGAATACTTGGCCTTCTCTGGCAGAACTGCAATCATGACAACTGAGTGAGTTGTTGGTTTCATTCTGACAACTGAAGATAGATTCCCAATTGTCATGTAAACAGACCAGATCTTCTTATCTCCTATGTAAGCTGTAAGGTAGGTTGAGTCGGAGAGGAATATAAATGGAACGAGAGATGCGCCAGTAGTGAGCTTGTCTTGCTCATTCCACCACCAGTCCCCTGTATACATTTCCCCATATTCTCGAATACCATTGGTGAAGGACCTCTCAGGGCTGAATACCAAATTCTGAGAGTTGTAGGTCTGCCGAAGTAGCCACTTTGCTGTTTCGATTGGATCCCGATACCAGAACTTTAACAGGTCATATTGGTTGGCATTCTGTGTCATGTCGATCACCGCTTCCGTCCATGAGTTCATTCCAAGTCCATCCTACATTTTCTTGATCAGCATTTTGAGGCAGTGGACAGACTTTATCGATTGCTGTACACTCTCCTGAAGTGGAGAATGCTGTCCTTTTAGTAGTTGATCCTCTGCGGTTTGGGTGACATTGTTCGATAGGCACCAATTGACAAATTTGAAAGACCTTTCATCCTAAAATGGGTAATATACATACCCAGAATCGCCCCAGTTGGATATCAAGTCATTTTGTTGGCGGACATACATCATTTCTGTTGGGTCTGGAACATAGTGGATAGGTAGTCCAGCGTGCGGGTAGGTGTTGGTAATTTCGGCAATGGAAACTGCATCTCCAGCAGGTACACATCGAATGGCATCGGTTGGAAAAAAACACATATTGCTGTCCCATGTAGCTATGACAGGATCTCCATCCTCTAGGAAGTTTGGCAAACCAGGATCATCCCAGTTATAAAATGGGGGCTGTCCAGCAATATGATACTCATAGGGGTTGGGGGACACATTGCCATTGTGATTGTCATCCATATCAAGGAACCCTGGATGCTCCTTCTGGTAATGTACCTTCAACCATCCAGACACCTTGAAGGGCTTCCTGCAAACTTGGCTGATTGGAAGATGTGACATTCTGCACAACTGTGAGCCTGGCAGTTTGAACTGTAGGAGTTCCATTACCAACCTTAGGGATTGCTGAGTGACTGGGAAGAGCAGTGGATGGTGACGGCAGCGATGGATGCCGACGGCAGCGATGGATGGCGATGGCAGGGATGGACAGGGACATCAGCATTGAATCAACAAGTGTGAGTGTCTGGTACAATTGTAGGAGTTCTGCTTCCAACCTTAGGGATTGCCGAATGACTGGGAAGTGCATTGGACAGCAATGGCAGTGATGGACGGCAACGGCCACAATGGAACAACAAGTGTGAGTGCTGCTGTAGGGAATCTAGAGTAACTGCTGTGAGGGTCTGATACAATTGTAGGATTTCTGCTACGAATCTTAGGGATTGCGGAATGACTAGGAAATGCGTTGGACAGTGACAGCAGCAATGGAACAACGAGTGCGAGTGTCTGGTACAATTGTAGGAGTTCTGCTAACAATCTTAGGGATTGCCGAATCACTGGGAAGTGCGTTGGATGGTGACAGCAGCGATGGACGGCGACGGCAGCAATGGAACAATGAGCGTGAGCGCTGCTATGGGAAACCTAGAGTAACTGCTGTGAGCGTCTGATACAATTGTAGGAGTTCTGCTATCAACCTTAGGGATTGCTGTATGACTGGGCAGTGTGTTGGACTGCGACAGCAGTGTCAGAACCACAAGATCAAGCACAAGTACAGCTTGTTTTTTGTTTGGTCATTACTCACATGCGAACAATCTAGATCATGGTGAGATTAGGTACTTACAGTCCCTTGTCCGCACGGTGGCAGCACATTGCAATCTGCTTTGCCCTCCACCCAGGCCTGTCCCCAAAGCGCAAGTGTGGCAAACGTAGAGTACATGCCCTAAGTATCCAGTGCAATTGTAGATGTTCTGTTACCAACCTTATTGATTGTCCAGTGGACCTGGGAAGGAAGTAGGACAGCTGGGAAGTAAACCTCAAGTGTGAGGCTATGAAGAAGTGCTTATATATGAGCCTCGTCATCAGATTCTAGAGGTGGGTACCACGCTAGAGTAAGTCTACCGATTCTGACTTCAGCAGCCAGATGTGAAGCTGCATCATGATGCCTGGCATTATACTCTGGATAACTATCTACCACATTCCGCCGCCCACTTTTACCAAAGGTACTCTAGTCTACACCAGAAGCAGCCATCAATAATGCTGGATATGGCAATTACTGCCAGCACTAATACCACTCAGGGCTGGCAACCGAAATTGAAAAAATGACCTGTGTGCAAACATAGTGCATGCAGTCACCAAACCTGCCGCTGCCACAAGCACCCACCCAGTGATTGCACCTCAGTGCACCTAGCTACCTTATTCATTACTCGCATACGGCCTAGATATCCTCTGGGTTGACAGGACCCGTATATCAATCATCATTGGAGGGAAGCAGACACGACTTGTGATGTTTCAGGGTCCTCATGTTTGACATCAGCCAGGCTTCTCCACAATTCTGAAGGCCATCCAAGAAGTCTGACATAAGTACAGTTGTATCGATTGCTACTGCAGCCAATTAATATGATCCTAGGTTAGGCAAACAGGAAATACAGTCACTGTTTTCCATAAGAAGCACCACTGTGACAAACTGTGCGGGCCCTTGAGTTCTTCGAGCACCGGAACAACTATCTACGTGGACACTGCGCCTTACAGATTGCAATTGCAATTCTCACGAACAACTACCCTCTCCTCGGTACAGCCTCCCATCTATCTGGGTCTACTACTCAACCACTGCTTTGCATTTTAATTAATACTAACCACCCTCATAGTTGTTAACCTTCCATGATTGTGAGATTTATTGTGCGATTTACTGTTTAAATCACTGTTCTCATGTAGGTCCAACTTCTTTCTCCTTCAAGTATTGCCACAAAACTCATTAATGTACAACTGCTGCAGTAGTGATTCCATCTACCATGAATGTTGCCGGAGCCCAGGGGGCAAAGCCCAAGGTGGATGAATATTGGAGATACTTTGGAATTAATCCAAGGAAAGAAGAAGCTTTTGTCAGAAAGCGAATCGCGATGCATATCCAGATTACCAGCATGCACTTAATTGCTTGGGACCACCAACTGTTCCGAATACTTATAGATGCGATCACGAACCATGACCCATTTCTCGTGCCCTTTTTTAGTGTCCTCAATACCATCAATACTGATTGGACTTCTCTCGTGAAGCCCGGCCATGCCACAGGAAAGAAGGTATGGAAGCTCGTAACCCCTAGATAGGGGACATTCACGACAAGCTGGCAAATACCTTTCAGATTGCTAGTCAGAACTGGCCGCCTGGGCCATTGATGGTTAGCAGTATGACCACTCGTACCACCGTTGCCACAACTCCCACTGCCCTCCCCACTTCTCCTGCTGCCCTCACTACTACTCCTGCTGCCTTCGCCCCGGCACCTGTTGTTGCCCCAACCCCACGAGTCGAGTCAACAGCAACTGTCTTCCAGTTCTTTGTTATCGACCCTGATGTGCCGAGGCCTCAACAGCGATTCGGCAATCCTCAGAGTGGTGGCTCCAACTCCCAGCATAGTCGGTCTTGCTTGCACGAAGGCAACAGCAGCACTCCGCAACCACAGAGAGGTGCCAGTGGGGATGATAGTGATCTTGAGGACGATACTGTCCCCTTGAGTAATGAACCGGACTCGTACGAATAGTGTTTTCCGGCAAACAAGAACTGGATCCAGGAGTTCCAACATCACGATCGTTCAAGACACAGGTGCTTCATACTGGGTCGATTCATTGCGAAATTCATTCCCAAAATCCCTGGGGGCCGGACTATCCGAACTCTTTATGGCACTTTAAGCAACCTTAGCAGTAGTTCAGGAAACTTTGTGGATCCTGGAATCGGCCCCGCCAGATCAATCATGGGATTGAACAATGACGATGGGTTTAGTGCATGGCTATCAAGCACCAAGCACTTGCAGCAGCCATTTGGGATTGCAATCATCCTGCATCGGAACTGCCCACCCGACTCACCCACCTGGGGGGAGAATCCGCACTTGGATCAAGCAGGTCTGTTGGCGTAGGATCTTTTGGACGAAATGACGGACTAACCTTACGACTCTGAAGGTCCTGATGCCAACTCCAAGAGTCGCAAGAGGTTTGGGAAGCTGTGATCCACAGATGGTTGGATTAAAGCAGTCAACAAGTATGGCCACCGGGTTCGGCAAAACCAATGGGTGCTGAGATGGCTAAGAGAGTGGGTGAGCACCCGGGCTTATGGGCCGCAGTCTGTGCTGCCGGAAGCACCTGTCACAATGGAGCAGGCCATCTGCTTTCTTGGTGAAGCCTGTTACCGCCCCTGGATGAACTAGGGTCAATACTTCGCTGCAAAGCAGCAGTACATTGCTTTGGATCATGACAACCAAGCATACCGCAAGTGGGAAGCCACCAATCCACACTCTGCAAATTATCCATGGCTAGTCAGTAGCGACAAGGAATTGCCAAACTAGGGAGTACATTGAATGATTTTTCAGGTTGCGACTTGAAGCTTGATCTGTTCCATATGTTTGGGTTTCTATGTGTTTGGTCTATGCTTGCATTGGATTTAGATTGTTTTTCTTTCGTGTGGTTTGGCGAGCAGTGATGACAACTCTGGGAGTTGTAGTGTTGCCACATTGCACTGCACCAGCTTGTTCTCACGGGTCTGGTTTCACCTGAGGAACATTTGTGTGATCAGCCCCACCGTCTCTGAATGTTCCCCATACACTTTTATTAGTACCATTTTTTTCGGGTTTTGGGTTCGGGTTTTTCTGTTCTTGAGATTTCTTTTTGGCTTCTTTATTTTGGGATTTTAAGCGCACGACTCTGATCTTTCAGAGTTTTTGAATGGTATCTTGTATGCTCCGGCAATGTTCTCCCAGCACCTAGATTTGTGGTTGCAATCCTATGAGATGAAGCCATGGCTTCGTTGAGCAAGGCATGCCCTACTTATGCCTTGGTGGATGAGATCATAGTACTGATAGGTGGATCATAGCTTTGATGGGAGGGGCCAAAGCTGTAACTTAGACCCACAATGCTAAAGGCCCATCCACTTTTCTTTTCGACCGGAAAAAAGATACACATGTAGATACTCTACCAATGGCCCAAAGCCCACAAGTCCACACCAGACCCTGGCAAGCTACTGCACTGTCTTGTAAGATGGCACCTACAATTGAAGGGACAGGGAAATGTCACCTAAGTACACCAGCAAGAAACCCACGAGGTCTGGGCTGAGGCCAAAGGGGAGCAGATAGTGGCGAGCCGCCACCACGTGGACAGTGGAGTGAAAAAACCTGCTGTAAGCCATACCAGCACTCCGCCCAACACCCACAAGCCCACACAAGACCCTACAAGCAATAGCCCCATCCACTGGATTGCAACCACAACTCCTGGAGCTGGAAAAACGTCACCTGAGCATACAATGAGATATCTGGAACTGAAAATAGGGAAAGATACCATTCAAAAAAACTCCAAACCCCAGAAAGATCGCCCAACTGTAAATCACCCAAAAACCCCAAAAGAAAGAAGCCAAAATAGAAATCCTGAGAACCGAAAAACCCAACCCAAAACCAAAAAAAAAAACAGTACCAATATAAGTGTATGGGCAACCCTCAGAGATGGTGGAGCAGCTCACGCACAGAGCTCTCGGGCGAAAGTTCCTCTGGAGAAGGCAGCAAGCCAACCATGCTAATAGAAGATAGTATCCACTTGCCATCCCAGGGGGGGGGGGGGGGGGGGGGGGCAAAAGGT
>Ga0307508_10000907_pt1 | contig 34553 bp, 27 predicted proteins | sample 9_EM_MG_FD_203089 | JGI IMG/M metagenome (GOLD analysis project Ga0307508, IMG submission 203089) | Populus trichocarpa ectomycorrhiza microbial communities from riparian zone in the Pacific Northwest, United States - 9_EM | ecosystem: Host-associated > Plants > Roots > Unclassified | place...
CAATGCCATATGGACCAGAGCAGGAAGCTGCCTTCCTGCGCTTCCCAGATACAGGCCAGCAGGTATTTGGGGCTGAGTGTGGTACTGGAATGCGTCCAGGCAAAAGAGTATTCGAACTTATGGGTGGCGACGATATAGTATAGTGTAACGAAAACGGCAAACACCGAAAAACATTCGATGGCAAAAGCAATCCTGGCCATCTGCCGCCAGCTTTCCGCTTCGGGGGTCAGCCGGGCACGGGCCGACTTGAAATAGGCGATGCAGGCAACCAGCGAGGCGACAAAAGAAAGCAACACAAAGAAATGGCCCAGTCGCCCGGGGAGCAGGTGTTCACCAATATAATTCATGTACAATCAGGTTAGTAAGTCCCGGAAAGGTTTTTCTTCGCCACATTCGGATCGTCTTTGTATTTCGAAGGGCATTTGAGCATCATATCCTTGCATTCAAACTGGCCATTCTGCATCCTGCCGTTCAATACCAGGCGCTCGCTTTTTTCAAAGTCGGTAGGCTTCGAATTACGGTACACCACGCGGGTTGTATTGCCCAGCGAGTCCAGCGCGGTAAACACCAGGTAGTTGGGGTCCTTGATGGGGTCGTATTCGATAGGCTGGCTTTTATCCACTTTGGCCACGAGGCGAACAAAAGAACCTTCCTTCTGGCGGGCCGAAGCGATGGTTTCGTAAGTAGATAAATTGCCTGTAAAGCTTATCAGCACGGCAATAGCGGCGGCAATCAGCACCAGCAAAATAATATGTGTCTTCTTCATGAGGTAAATTTCCGCCTGCAAAATTAGGTCAATTTCTGTCACGCGGCTTCTTTTTTAGCTTCGGGCTGTCAGCTACGAGCCGTGAGCCATTTGCCGCGCCCAAAAGCTCGCAGCCCACAGCTCGCGGCTCACAGCTTTCCCCCGCTTGATCATAATCATCTGTTAAATGATTGTTTAAACATTATCCTCCCAAACGCTTGTTAGCACTGATTTTCCCTTAAATGCAACCCTGTACAATTTTTTTGCTTCTATTATATACTGCACTAACTTGCGCAGCGTTCTAAAGCAAGGAACCCATCATCATGACAGACCTTTCTCAATTCGATGTCAACCGGGCCGGCAACCCCAACAACAATATATTCGGACTCCCTTTTTCAGAAGACGAAGCAAGACTGGTCATTCTACCCATACCATGGGAAGTAACGGTCAGCTGCAATGCAGGCACTGCCCGTGCCGCCGAGCATATCTTCAAAGCAAGCCTCCAGGTAGATATTTTCGATGCAGAAACGCGTGACACCTGGAAACAGGGCTTTTATATGCGGCATTCTGACAAGAAAATCCTCATGAAAAGCGATTACCTGCGCAAGGAAGCCGAACTCTTTATCAATTATATCTCCAAGGGCGAAATAGTGGAAAAGAACAGCTTCATGTGCAAGTCGATGAAAGACATCAATGAAGGCGGCCTTTTCCTCAACCGTTGGGTATACGAGCAAAGCAAGGACCTGCTCGACAAGGGCAAGCTCGTAGCGCTGGTGGGCGGCGACCACAGCACCCCGCTCGGTTATTTTAAAGCCATGGCGGAAAAACACGGCGATTTCGGCATCCTTCAAATAGATGCCCACTGTGATTTGCGCAAAGGATATGGCGGCTTTGTCTACAGCCATGCCAGCATCATGTACAACGCCTTAAACGAAATTCCGCAGCTGCAGCGCCTGGTACAGGTAGGCGTGCGCGATATCTGCGAAGAAGAGTGGAACTATATCCAGAACAGCAATTATCGCGTCATCACTTACTTCGATAAAGAAATCAAGGAAAGACAGTACGAAGGCCAGCTCTGGAAACAGATTGCCGACGAAATCGTCAATCACCTGCCGGAAAAAGTGATCATCAGCTTCGATGTGGACGGGCTCGACCCCAAGCTTTGCCCCAATACCGGCACACCGGTGCCCGGCGGGCTGGAAGCCGAACAGGCTTTTTATCTCTTCAAACGCATTATTAAAAGCGGCCGCAAGCTCATCGGTTTCGATATCAACGAAATCGGCGTAGGCGATACCGAATGGGATGCCAACGTAGGCGCGCGCATTCTCTGGAAACTCAGCAATATGCTCGTAGCCGGCAATAATTGATTTTATCCGGGCTCATTCGTAAATTGCGCCCTGATGATTTATCAATACGTTGTAACGCTAAAAAACACCAGGGGCAGGTACCTCGACAGGATTTCATTATGGCTGCTCTTTATTTCTGTCGCCGTATTCATCCGCATACAGTTCGTCTTTTCCGACCGGGCTAAATACATCCCTTTAGGCTGCGCCATCGTTATTGCCGGTGTGGTAGCTTATGCCTGGTTTCTCCGCAGGCGCTACCCGGGCAGAACCGTGTACTATAGCCATACCCTTTTTCTCGCCGCCATTGGCTGGGTACCCATATATGGATGGTTCCTGGTTCCGCTGGTTGCCATGGCCCTGCTCGAACGCCAGGCTAAAAGACCGCTCGAAATAGGCTTCTCCGATAAGATGGTCGTTATCAACTCCCTTTTCCGCCGCAAATACCACTGGACGGATTTCAACAACGTGGTGCTGAAAGACGACCTGCTCACCCTCGACTTTAAAAACAACCGCCTGCTTCAACGCGAAACCATAGACGAGGAAGGCGACGCCGAAGAAGACGAATTCAACGACTATTGCCGCGAGCGCCTTGCCAGCGCACATTCGGGGATAACCAGCGCTTAACCGCAGGCGCCTTCGGCACGCTCCCCTCTTTCCTTCATTCCCTAAAATTCTCTTAAATACTCCCCTCCTCCCGTATGGATTCATTAACTTACTGCATCTCATGATAAAATAACTGCTGTATGAACTCATTAGCCATCGCCATCGTTCATCCGGCTTACGAGCAGCTCAAGCGCCTCGGCCGTTTCCTTCATTTTATCGCCGGACTGCTTATATTGCTCAATGCCGTCCATCTCTGGCAGCAACCGCATCCCAACCAGCTCTATGTATGGTGCCAGGTCATTATCGGCGCCGACATCCTCATTATGGTATTTACCAGCCGCAACCTCTCGCAGGAGCTGCCCAAAATAAACCTGGTATTCCGCTTTATTGAATGCCTCCTGTTTTTGGGCGCCGCCGCCATCCTGCTGGTAGAACAAAACTGGGTTATGAGCTTAACTCTGCTGATTGTCAGCGCCGCCTACGGTTACCTGGCCTATTGCGAGCACAAGGCGTCGCAGGTAGAAATGGTTGCCTTTCACCATATCGGCATCACCATTTCGGGTATTCCCAGCAGCCGCTTCTTCTTATGGTCGCATATTAACCAGGTGGAAGCCCGCTACGACAGCGTCATTATCCATACTTCCACGGGCAAAACCTTCCATTTTGACCTCCGCCGTAATCTTCAATTCGACGAACTCGACCAAATTCACGAATTTTGCAGGCACTATTTAAAAACGTGAACCGTGAGGCGTCAATCGTGAGAGCGGCGTAGCAAACGTTTCACGTCTCACGATTCACGTTTTACGACTATGACACACAGCCCGTACTTACTGTATTCCGACGGAAAAGGAACTATTTTCGAAGACACCACCCTCTATGCCGTTGGCCGCAGCGGCTGGGACGCCTATCCCATCCCCGACGACGAATGGATAGAGCTCCCCGAAGGAGGTTCGCTCTATGAGCTGCCCGGCAGGCAAGGCATTGGCATCGACGTGGCAACGGGCGAAATGCGCCTTTGCACCAAAGGCTGGGCCGTGGCTGCCTTTATACCACCGGCTCATACCGGCCTTTACCTGGCCGCCTATGAAACAAAACCCGATGCGCCTACCCTGCCCCTGTTTTGCTATACCGCCGCAGGCTGGCACGACAATAAGTTTTATGTGCCCGCCATACGCATCGAGCAGGACATCCGCCAGGATTGCGCCGGCTACGACTGGGATATCATCAATGCCGGCGTAGATAAGCTCATGCAGGCCTACCCGCACAACCGCCTGGTTAAACACCTGGCGGAAAACTGCTGCCTCACCTACCATTGCCCCGCCGCCCGCAATTATTTTATGGGCCGCTGGGAATGCCCCATCCCCAGCTCTCCCGCCTGCAACGCCAATTGTATCGGCTGCATCTCCTTCCAGCCACAGGAAGAAACCATCCCGTCCACACAGGACCGCCTTACGTTTAAGCCTACCGCCGAAGAAATAGTGGAGTTTACCGTGCCGCACCTGCAAACGGCCCCCTTCCCCATCGTCTCCTTTGGCCAGGGCTGCGAAGGCGAGCCGCTGCTCATGTGGGAAACCATCCGCACCACCATTCTCGAAATACGCAAGCATACCAGCCGCGGCAGCATCAACATCAATACCAACGGCTCCAAACCCGCCGCAGTAAAAATACTTTGTGAAGCCGGGCTCGACAGCATCCGCGTAAGCACCAATTCCGCCCGCAAACATATTTACGAAGCCTACTACCGTCCCAATAACTACAGCTTTGAAGACATCGTTGAAAGCCTCAAAGTAGTACGCAGCTATGGCGGCTGGGCCAGCATCAATTACTTTGTTTTTCCGGGCATGACCGACTGTGAAGAAGAATATGAAGCGCTGCGCAAGCTCATCCGCGATACCGATCTCACTATGATACAGTGGCGCAATTTTAATATCGACCCCGACTGGTATCTTGGTAAGCTTGGCATTACCGATACCGGCGAATGCATGGGCGTAAAACAATTCCAGGAGCTTATCCACGAAGAATTCCCTCGCGTAAAATTCGGCTATTTCAACCCGCCGATGGAACGCATAAAGGGAAATTACGAAATGGATTTTGCGCACCTGTAGCACCTTACCCCCATGACCAAACAGGCCCCCGCTTACATACTACCGGTTATCGTTGTCTCCCAGTTTGCAGGTACCTCTCTCTGGTTTGCCGGCAATGCCGTATTGCCCGATATACAGCAGGCATTGCACCTGGCCGCTACCGGCCCCGGGGCTATTACCACGGCCGTGCAGCTGGGCTTTATCGCCGGCACCTTCCTTTTCGCCCTGCTCAGCGTCGCCGATCGCTTTCCACCCGGCCGCGTATTCCTTATCTGCTCGCTCGCCGGCGCCGCCGCCAATGCGGGTACGGGCTGGCTTAGCACTGATATGTTTTCACTCATGGCATTCCGGTTTATTACCGGTTTCTTTCTGGCAGGCATTTACCCTATCGGGATGAAAATAGCGGCCGACTGGTACGAACAGGGCCTCGGTAAAGTGCTGGGCCTGCTGGTGGGGGCGCTGGTATTTGGTACGGCCTTCCCCCACCTGCTAAAAGGCAGCACACACCATTTTTCATGGCAGGCCGTTATCGCCGGCACCTCAGTTATTGCCGCCGGTGGCGGTTTGCTCATGTGGCTGCTCGTGCCCGATGGTCCTTACCGCAGGCGCGGCGCGGCCTTCCATCCCGGTGCGATTGTACAGATTTTCAGGGGCGCCGATTTCAGGGCCGTCGCCACCGGCTACTTCGGCCATATGTGGGAGTTATATGCTTTCTGGGCTTTCGTGCCTGTACTGCTGGGCCTGCATGCGCAGATAAAAGGATTACAGCATAATACCCCGCTCTGGTCGTTTCTCACCATCGGCATCGGCGGCGTAGGCTGTATCGTTGGCGGCTACCTGTCGCAAAAAACAGGCAACGTCCGCATCGCCTTTTATTCGCTGCTCCTATCCGGCATTTGCTGTTGCCTGTCTTATTTCATGGTACAGGCCCCCTCTCTTCCCTTCTTTGCCTTCCTGTTGCTCTGGGGTATCACCGTTACGCCCGATTCGCCACAGTTCTCCACGCTCGTGGCGCGCACGGCCCCGCTTGAAAATAAAGGCACCGCCCTCACGCTGGTTACCTCCATCGGCTTCGCCATCAGCATCGCCAGCATAGAGCTCGTGGGCTATCTTTTTCATCATTTCAACAACCCGCTGATTTTTACCCTGCTCAGCCTCGGTCCTGTTATTGGTTTGAAAGCATTGTACAGGATGAAATAAATCGTCGTTTCACGCCTCCCTCACCCATACCAGGTGCGCCGCTTCCACCAGCTTCAGCAAATGCCTTCCCGTAAGATGAAAATTTTTATCCTCGCAGCACACGTAGATACGCTTGCCCGATACCAGTGCCGAAAACAAATGCTGTATCATATCACGCCACTCCGGGAGCCGTTTATACCGCAATAGCTTATGAAATACCCGGTATGGATCGGCAAATTCTTTCCGGTTTAAATAACGGGGGAAATAATCCCAGCCGGTATACTGCTTACACACCCGGCCGCAATAAAGCCCGGGTACCGGCAGACCTGTCGCTTTTACAACGGTGATCTCTGCCACCTGGCGTAGCGCCGGGTCCTGTTGCAGGAGCCAGGCCGCTTCCAGTAACTTTAGCAATATGTCCTGGAAGTTCATCAGCTCCATGATAAACTTACGTCCCGGCGCATAATCATCATAGAAAACACAGGCTATCCATTTCTCCAGGCACTTGCGGGCATCCACCATATTTATTTCCTCCTCGAAAATGCGTTGAATAGCCAGCTTCGGCGCAGCCATCTCATCCTGCAGCAGGCAGCGCGGAAAAAAATCAATCGGGTGATGTTCAAGATAAGGCATAACAAAAAAAATTTAGGGTGAGGAATTGTCGGATCGCAGGGTACAACTGTATAGATGATGGTTGATAGGCGTCTATTATCTAAACACCACATCGATGCGCTCCCTGCATAACGTTTCCAATACACGCAGGAATTGCTTCATGACAGACAGCAGCTGTTTCCATTCGGCGGGAGCGGGCAGCCGCGCTGCATTGGCCGCATACCGGTAATAATCTGCGTCCAGGAAACAAAACAGTTTTCTTTTTGAAGGTGCATACAGGCGGGCGGAAGCCTGCAACCCCGGCACCAGGCGCCGGCAGCGGGTAGAGAGCACAAAAGGACTGCGCGAGCGTATCGGCGTACCGCTAATTGATACAATCGCCGCCTTAAAGGCGAATTCCGCCGCCAGCTGCAGGTAACCCAGCGCCACCTGCGGGTAAGTAATAAGCTTGTTGCTCTCTGCCGTTTCCATATACATTTGCGCCGGCTCAAGCCACCCGTAAAATTCCAGCAGGGCAGACTCCCTGTTCATAGAATAGCGTTCCATATAGAATAAGTGTTTGTTGACTTATTAAACAAGGCATAACAGCACATGGCTGGTCACTTTATTTTTTCGGATTTCCTGCAATTACGGGGCAGTATGCAGGCAGATGGCTGAAGTAGCCGTTTTGATTGGTACTCAAATATACAATTTTCGTTTTGATATCTCTCCCAACTTTTTTTGCAAACTATCATTACCTTAGCTCAAACAACTGTGTTATGGGAGTAGTCACCCGCTGCTGCATACTCACTGTGCTGCTGGCCGCCGCCATGACCGCCGGCGCGCAAACTTCCCAAATGTATTATAAGGATGGCAGTGATAAATTCCTCGCCAACGATTACCGCGGCGCCATAGAAGCATTTACAAAAGCCATCGGCATGGAGCCGGGTTATACAGACGCCTGGTATTTCAGGGGGATGACCAAATTCATTGTTAAAGACACCACCGCAGCCGATGATTTCAGCAAGGTAATTGAGCTCGACCCGCACAAAGTAAAAGCCTGGGCCTATCGCGGCATGGCCAGGTACCGCCGCCGGGAATACAACCAGGCCATTGCCGATTTCAGCAGGGCCATTGCCCTTAAAGCCGATTATGAAGAAGCCTGGTTCTATCGCGGTAATTGCCAGGTGGAGCTTAAAAACTATTATGCCGCCGTATCGGATCTCGACAAAGCCATTTCACTCAAAACCGATTATACAGCGGCCGTGTATACCCGCGGCCTCACCCGCTTTATGATGCAGAAATATGTGGAAGCGATGCCCGATCTCGACAAGACCATTGCCCTCCATCCAGGCTATTCACCCAAAGCCTGGTACTTCAGGGGCATGTGCCGTATACGGCTCAACCAAAAAGAGCTCGCCTGCCCCGACCTTAAAAAAGCCGTCGAGCTCGGCGTACCCGACGCCGCCGAGATGCGAAAGAAATATTGCCCGTAAACCTCTTCACATTTCCCGGCGCCTGCTCACTGCATAAGCGCCGTCATCTTTTTATGCGATTCCGGTTCGGACGCTTTACCGGGTACTTTAAATACAAACGTGTGCGACCAGTCGTTTGTTCTTCCCGTAAATACGCCTTTCGATGTAAGCGTAAACGAATCGCATACATTCCAGCGGATGGTATCGATGATCTGGTGCGACAGCCCATGGCTTTGACAAGGCTCTTTCACCACAAAAGTGCTGTCGTTTAACCGTTCGGGATTAGTAGCGATATAATAATCTACTTTATACGAATGAAGCAGGTCTTTCAGCTTCCGCGTTTTTAACATCCTGGCCATATATTGCTTATCCATTACAAGTCCTTCCATCTGTATCAGCGGGCTCTTCATGAGGTAGCCAACAATACCCGCCCGGTCGCCCATGGCATAAACACCCGTATGCCGGTGCTCGAAGTCTTTTATCTTCAACCCCGCTATATGCAGGATATCCACCTTGCCTTCGCCCAGCGGTGATGTCCGGCGCAGGGGGAAAGTATAAAACAGCCATACCAGCGAGGCAAACAATACAACGCAACACGCCGATGCCGCTGCGGTGGCATAAATCAGGCGGCGATGCCCCGATAAATTATTGTTGCGTCCCGAAAAGAGCGCCCGCCCTTCGGCGGCCGCGATAAAGGCAAAAGCGGGAATGGGATAAAAATACCAGGCCCATAAACCCCAGTCGCTGCGGATAGCCGTTTGCACATAAAATAAAATAGTAGCCAGTCCCAGCAGGTGAAAATATATCTTCTCTTTAAAATTGGTTGTCAGCACTATCAGGATGAACATGCAGGTCATGGCCAGGTTGTAAAAGCTATACGGGTAGTAATGAAAAAACGATTCGAAGGTGGCCCAGTTGATGCCGCCCATTCTTACCACCGTCTTTGCAAGACCACTGATAGGGAAAAAAGTATGGAATTTAATATAATTCAACAGCAGGTACAGGGCCACGGGCGCCCCCATAATGAAACCCGATACCAATACGGTTTTCCACCACCGCCGGAACGGGCCTGCGTTGTTTTTCAGGTAATATAAAAAAAGCGGCAGGGTAACGGCAAAAGAATCGATCCGTATAAAAAAAGCAATCGCCACTACCAGCGCCGCCCCGTAAACAGGCAGGCTGTTGTTGCGCAGCTTTAACACATACCAGGTCAGCAATGGCACCATAAACAACGATTCCATTCCCGAAGAGCCGATAAAATAATAACTGAACAGGCCCAATACAAAGAAAAGCGTAGCTACGCCGCCTTTGGGTTTTACCTCTTTATATAAAACCAGTGAAAAGCCTGAAAAAAACAGGGCCAGCACGATACGAATAAACACCAACGTAGACACACCCAATACTCCGGCTATGTATACCAGCGCTATGATAAAAAACTGGAAGAAAGGCTGAAACCCATTGGTAGGTATATCCGGGGTAAAGCAAAGCCCCTGGCCGCGGTTAAAGCTCTCCGCTATCTTAAGATAATAATAAAAGTCGTCGGTAAACGATGCATACAGGTTGACGGGTGATAGCCACAAAGGACTTAGAAAGCCTATAAACAACAGGGTTATAACTACAATCGGTACTCTCTTTAAAGCAGCTGCACTAACAGGATGTGTAAACATAGCCAGACAATGAATGGTTGGATTGCTTACGCAAAAGCCATTCCCCCGCCTGTGTTACGGCAGCATGCGTTGCTATGCCTGCCCGGTTAATGGATAGTAAAGTCGAGTGAATCTGTTACGTCTCCACAATGCAGCATCTTGTCTTTATATTTGGGGTGTTTGCTACCCAGGTACGGATTCACCACGTCAGGGCTGTTGCTCAGCCAGTAAGCCTCGTCTGTATCGTTAAATGCCATTGGGCAATGCTGGTGATACAATACCATCCGGTCATATTTAACGATACGGGCCAGGTCATACATCGATTCGGAGATTATTTTGAACGCCTGTTTCTTTTTCTCCCATTCGGGACTTCCTGCCAACTCTTTGGCGGAGCTGCCCATGGTTAGGGCCGAATTGCCGGCCACTGCATTGATAGCCCCCGTCGTATCACCTTTTATTTCATTGATTTTCAGACTTTCGGCATCAGACACCAGTCTCATGGCCGCGGCATTCGCCTTTGCGGTATCATGCTCCGTCAAACCTTGCTTGAGCGAAAAATAGGTATTCAGCAACTTTTCAAACGATTGGTTGAAAGCCTCCGAATTCTTGCTGATAGTCAGCGGCTTATCTTTAGGCGCCGCGGCAGTAGCCGGTTCTTTTTTTGAGGTAAAAGCCAGTTTATATACGCCAAAGCCAAGCGCAGCCAGTATCACAATGCCTAAAAGTAGTTTCTTCATTACGTAGCAATTTCCGCAAAAATAAGTGATTAAAACTTTCCCCCCCGATTGTACTATTTTTGCACCTCCATTAACAAAAACAACGGATTTTAATAACAGAAATTAATATATGCTGGCAGGATTTACTAATATGACCTTTGAATTCGGGGCAAGAACAATTGTAGAGAATGCCACCTGGCATATTCAACCCAATGAACGCATCGGCCTTATCGGCTACAACGGTACCGGCAAAAGTACCATGCTCAAATTATTTGTAGGTCAGTACCAGCCTTCCGAGGGCACGGTGGAAAAGGGCCGGGAAACAAGCATCGGCTACCTCCACCAGGACCTGCTGAGCTTTGACACCGCCGATTCCATCCTCCAGGTGGCTATGGGCGCCTTTGAACGTGTATTGCAGCTCGAAAAGGAAATAGAGGAAACAGGCAAAAAACTGGAACAGGACGAGAGCGAAAAGCTCCTGCACCAGTACAGCGACCTGCTGCACGAAATGGATACCCTCGACGGCTATAATATTCACCATAAAACGGAAGAGGTGCTGCAGGGCCTCGGCTTTGCCAATGCCGACCTCCACCGCCCCTATCGCGAGTTCAGCGGTGGCTGGCGCATGCGCGTGCTGCTGGCGAAGATGATATTGCAGGCGCCCGATTTGCTGCTGCTCGATGAACCGACCAATCACCTGGATCTTCCCTCTATCGAATGGCTCGAAAAATACCTGACCCATTACCAGGGCTCGGTGGTCATCGTGAGCCACGATAAATACTTTCTTAACCGGATGGTCACCAAAATCGTGGAGCTGTACCAGCGCCAGCTGCATATCTACAACGGTAATTTCGACTATTACGAAAAAGAAAAGGAAGTGCGCATAGAAATGCAGCAGCGCGCCTTCGAAAACCAGCAGGATTATATCCGCCAGCAGGAACGTTTTATCGAACGTTTCAAGGCCAAGGCCTCCAAGGCGGCACAGGCCCAGAGCGTCATGAAGCGCCTCGATAAGCTGGACCGCGTGGAAGACGTGAGCATCGAACGCCCCAATATTAAAATCAATTTCAGGGTCGATAAAACACCCGGCCGCGTACTGGTGGAGCTCAACGACATATCCAAGTCTTTCGGTAATAACACCATCGTATCGCACGCCAAAGCCGAAATCAACCGCGGCGATAAGATTGCCCTCATCGGCGCCAACGGCAAAGGAAAATCTACCCTGCTGCGCATCATCGCCGGCCAGGAAACATTTGAAGGCGAACGCAAATGGGGCCATAACGTGGATGAAAGCTTCTATGCACAGCACCAGCTGGAAGACCTGAACCTCAACAATACCATCATCGACGAAATGAAATTATGCGGCACCCAGCAAACCGAGCAGGAGCTGCGCACCCTTATGGGCTGTTTTCTTTTCAGCGGCGACGACGTAGATAAAAAGATCAAAGTGCTCAGTGGTGGCGAAAAAGCAAGGGTAGCCCTGGCCAAAACCATTACCAGCAAAGCCAACTTCCTGATGCTCGATGAGCCTACCAACCACCTTGACATGCACTCAGTCGATCTGCTCATCGACTCGCTCAAAAAATACGAAGGCACCCTGATACTCGTTAGCCACGACCGTTATTTCGTTTCCAAAACAGCCAACACCATCTGGGAAATAGACGACCATAAAATAAGGGAATTCAAAGGCAATTTCGACGAATGGGCCGACTGGAAAGAACGCAGCCTGAAAAGAGAAAAGCAGGAAGGCGGGAATAAAAAACAGGATACGGCAGCCGCCAAACAGGATACCGCCGCTCAAAAACCGTTACCCGCAGCAGCGCCCCCGCCGCCGGAACCTAAAATGGCAATGCCCATCAATAAGGAGGCTAAAAAGGAGCTGCAAAAACAACAGAAACGCTTCCAGCAGCTCGAAGAGGATATCACGAAGTGGACCGAAAAAAAAACACAGCTGCAGCTGGCGCTTGCTTCGCACGAGATTTATGCCGATAAAAACAAGTTCGCTCAAACCGAAGCCGATTTTAAAAAAGCCGGCCAGGAGCTTGCCCGGTTAAACAAAGAATACGAGGAAGTATTCGAAAAAATAGTAGCGCTCGAAGCCAATGGTTAAGCCACATCACAAAGTAGCGTTAATTCATAGGTGCTGATTCGAACGAATTCACGCCCGGTCGTGTTAATTCGCATTTCGTTTATTAATTTGGCAGTGTCATCTACACCTGCATGAGGATATCCTGTCTGCTCACGATCATATTATTGCTGTCCGCCTCCGGCGCCCAATCGCAAACAGGCGCCCGGCCCAAAATAGGCGTTACACTCAGCGGCGGCGGCGCCAAAGGCCTCGCCCACATCGGCATTTTAAAAGCCATCGATTCCGCCGGGCTCAAAGTAGATTATATCACCGGCACCAGCATGGGCAGCATCATCGGCAGTCTGTACGCCATCGGTTACCCGGCGGACTCCATTGAAAAAATTACCCGCGCCATCAACTGGGACCTCCTGTTCAGCAACCAGTCTTCGCTGCGCAGCCTTTTTATGGACGAAAAGGATGAGTTTGACAAATACACCGTAGAGCTGCCCTGGGTCAATAACCGCTTTCTCCTGCCCCTCGGCGTACTGGAAGGACAGGAATTATGGTTAAAGCTCTCCGAACTCTACTACCCCGTTTATAACCAGAAAGATTTTTCGCGCTTTAGCATTCCCTTTAAATGCATTGGCACCGACGTAGGCAACGGTGACGCCGTGGTGATGAGCCGGGGCGAAATTACTTCGGCCATCCGCTCCAGCATGGCCATCCCCTCTTTCTTTACCGCCGTGGACTACGAAGGCAAACGCCTGATAGACGGTGGTGTGGCCCGCAATTTCCCGGTAAGGGATGTAAAGGAAATGGGCGCCAATATTGTCGTGGGCAGCAATGTGGCCAGCGGGCTCCTGCCTTCCGATAAAGTGCGCAATGCTATACAGGTGCTGCTACAGGTGGCTTTCTTTCATGAAGCCGCCGATAACAAGCAGGAAATAGCCATGTGCGATATTTATGTGCCGGTAAACCTCGATAAATTCAGCGTGGGCAATTTTACACAGGCCAATGAAATACTCGATGCAGGTATAGAAGAAGGCCGGCTGCTCTATCCCCGCCTCAAAAAACTGGCAGATTCGTTAAATGCCATCTACGGCCCCGGGCCTTTTACAAAAAACAGGCTGCCCGAGGCCAAACCGGTTAGTATCGCTTCCATCGAAATAAACGGGTTAAAAAATACCACCGTTGATTTTTTCGTGCATACCATGGACTTTTCGATCAATCATCCCTATACCGCGCAGGATTTATCGCGTATGATACGTTCCATTTATGGCACGCGTTACTATACCCGCATCGTATATGCGCTGCAGCAGCAGCCCGACAGTACGACGAAAATCATTTTCGACGTCACCGAATCGCCGCTCACCTATGCCAAAATAGGATTGCATTACAACCGTTTCAGCGGCATATCGGCTATTTTCAATCTTACCGCCCGTAATTTCTTCATCACCAACTCCCGCAGCCTTGTAACGCTCAATATCGGCGAAAACTTCCGGGCCCGGGCGGAACACCTTCAATATATTGGCCGCCGCAAAAACTTTTCTGTCGATCTCAGCACGCAATATGACCGGTTCGACGTTACTACCTATACCACCTATAAGCAGGACGGGCTTTACCGCCAGCAATACTTCAATTTCGACAGCCGTATACAATACAGCACCCAGCGCAACCTGGTGTTCGGCGCCGGCTATCGTTTTGAATGGCTGCATTATAAACCGGCTATTTTCAATTCCTCCTTCCAGTTCAGCGGCTCCAATAGTTTTCCCACCTCCTATTTCTATGTGGCCCATAACAGCCTCGACAAAACGATATTTCCCCGCCGGGGCATAAAAATAGATGCCGAAGGCGATTGGGTGTTTACCCAAAATCCCAAAGTAAACTTTTATGTTAATAGCCAGCCCGCCAGCCCCGATTCCTCGAAGGTGGCCTCCCATCCCTATCCCCGCGTTACGTTTAACATGAATGGCTACATCCCCGTCACTGGCAAAACAACGCTGGAACTGATGATACAGTCGGGTGTCAATTTCAATTACGACCGTAATATCATGAATGAGTTTTCTATCGGCGGCCTCACCCATCTCTTTCATAACCAGGTGCTGTTTGCCGGGCTGCAGGAAGGCTCGCTCTATTCGCCCAGCATGATTTCTTTCCAGGGAGGGTTGCGGTATGAATTATTCCTGAATACCTATATTACCGGCCGCACCAACATTTTATTCAACAACTTTGTTAACAAAAGCGCCTTCTTTCAAAATCCCGATTTCCTGTCGGGCTACTCACTCACTTTTGGATACAATTTTGCCCTCGGGCCGTTGGAATTCAGCCTGATGTATTGCGATCAGTCGAGAAAAATAGGGAGTTATGTCAATATCGGGATACCGTTTTAATGCCCCGCATTCTTTACCGGCAGCGGCTATTTCTTCCCGCGCTGCCCTTTCCTCATGGTTATAGCGCCCTTATAGCGCCCTTATAGCGCCTTCGCTTCGCTGTAAGGTCGCCCATTGAACGCTCCAGGAGCGCTACCGGGGCAATCCCGGGGCGAGCTTAAAACGAGGTAAACTAAAGGGAGGGCTATTCCTGCACCCCTTTGATAAAATCGCTTACCAGGTAGCTGATCAGCTTTCCCGTGGCCTCGTCCTTTCGCCCGTCTGCCAGCTGTACCGCCCCTTCGCAAATATGGAGGTAGGCCGGTTTGGCCTGCTGGGCCACAAAGTTTACAAATTGCCGGGCATGCAGCGCATTGATGCCCACCGGCGTGGCGGCGCTGGCTAAAACACCCTCGATGCAATCGAGGTCCAGCTCTATACCGGTATAATTATCGCTGGTAAAGCCGGCGGCATGCGCCACCGCCTGTATGAAGTTCTTTTTTTCGTGCAGGAAAATATCTTCGTAGGTAATAAAATCGATAAAAGGATTGTTGACGATATCCAGCCATACATTCTGTGGCAGGTAGTTTTCATGCACGCCCACCACGCAGTATTTCTCCAGGTAGCCGTCTTCTTCGGCATAACGGAAACCATTGCCGCTGTGGCGGCCTTCCGACGGGCGAAAATCAGTATGCGCATCCAGGTTCACACAATTGATTTGCGCCAGCGGTATCAGCCCTGCCTTATAGAGGCCCTTGGCCGCACCCTTCAGCAAAGGATAAGCATTATTATGTCCGCCGCCGATGGCCACGGGTATCTTTCCGTGCGCCGTAATCAGCTTGGCAAGTCCCTCTACCTCGTCGTCGATGGTATATACCGCGTGCCGGTAAGCGTCGATGCGCTCTTCATTGCTATGCGCATTTTGCTCTATCAGTCGTTTTACATCGCTGAAATCAAAATGGCCCAGCAGCAGCAGCTCGTCGCCTCCCAGGAAATCATTGCTTTGCAGGTTTACAAAAGAAGAAAGAAAAGCGCTCCACGCCGAATCTGTTCCACCCGTACCATAATTGGCGCGCACACCGATATCCTCCGGGATGCCAAACACCACGAAGCGGGCGGTAGACCGCGCCAGCGATTCCTCCACGTGGTTTTTATCGATCGCCACCTGTATCCGTTCACCTAACTTGGTTTCAAAACGGCGCAGCCGGGTGACCGACAGTAAATCCTGCTTGTCGTAACACTTGAAATGAAGCCCGATGCTCCTTTCCTTTTTTTCTGTTGTAGCAACTTGCATATGGAAGCGTTTTAGAACTAAAAGGTAGAACTTTTTTAGGTAACCCACTCCCCCCTGATCATGACTTTATCGATAAGGTTGGAGCCAAACGCATAAGGAAGGTATGCCAGGGAGGGAACAGGTTTGGTTAAAATGAGGTTCGCTTTTTTGCCCACGGTAATGCTGCCCAGCTCCTGCCCCAGCTCCATCGCATGCGCCCCGTTGAGCGTGGCCGCATTGATAGCTTCTTCGGGCAGCAGCTTCATTTGTATACAGGCCATCGACACCGCCAGGTTCATATTGCCGCTGGGACTGGAGCCGGGATTAAAATCCGTTGCCAGGGCGATAGCGCACCCGGCATCCACCAGGGCACGGCCCGGCTGAAAAGGCATGCGCAGGAAAAACGCCGCCGTAGGCAGCAGCGTACCGATGGTGTCAGACCCCGCCAGGGCGCGGATGGCCGCATCGTCCATCGTTTCAAGATGATCTACCGTTACAGCGCCCAGCGCTACCGCCGCCTGCACGCCGCCCGACAGGTTAAGCTGGTTGCCATGTATTTTGGGCTTCAGCCCATAGCGCATACCGGCCCGGCAAATGGCCATGGTCTCCTGCGGGGAGAAAAAACCGGTTTCGCAAAACACATCTATATAGTCCGCCAGCTTTTCGGCAGCAATCGCCGGAAGCATCTGTTCGGTAATCAAATCAATATATCCCTGGTGATTATCCCTGTATTCCGGGGGGTAGGTATGTGCGCCCAAAAAAGTCGCCTTGATGGTTACCGGCGATTGCTTTTTCAGTTTTTTTATCACGCGCAGCATCTTCAGCTCCGATTCTACCGTCAATCCATAGCCACTTTTTATCTCTATGGCGCCGGTGCCCATACGCGACACCTCTTCCAGCCTTGCCCATGCCAGCCGGAACAATTCGTCTTCGCTGGTTTGCTGCAGGCGGCGGGCCGAATTAAGAATGCCTCCGCCCCTGGCCGCAATTTCAGCATAGCTAAGACCTTTTATTTTATCGATGAACTCGCTTTCGCGGCTGGCGGCAAAAACGATATGGGTATGACTGTCGCACCAGGCCGGCAATACCAAACCACCCTGCGCATCCACGGTCGATTGCCAGCGGCTCACCAGTGGCAGCTTGCTCATAGGGCCATACCGCGCAATGGCATCGCCCTCCACCAGCAGGAACGCGTTTTCCATGCAGGGCAAATCCGCCAGTTGCCTGCCACGCAATACATGCGTCTGCGAGCGTACATTCACCAGTTGTTTGATATTCGTAATGAGGGTGGCCGGCATGCCGGAAAGGTAATTATTTCTACCATACTTCCAGCGCCCATGCCCGGGTAAAAGAGACGCCCGGCTTCAGCCGGTTGATGCCCGTCTTATGTATCAGCTCCTGGTCGGCATCCACCCCGTCGGCAATACCGCACCAGGGTTCTATACAAATAAAATCGGCATTTTTGGCCGCCCAGATACCCATATAAGGAAATCCCGGGAAGGAAACCGACCAACCATGTGCCGTGACCGGGGATTGCAGGGTAATGGAATCGGATGCCAGCTGCTTAAATACCAGCGCATCCTTCACAAAAAGCTCCTTGCGCAAAGGCAGCCTGTCTGTATTGGTCAGCAACGGCAGCGGCGTTGTTTTAATCAACCCGTCTTTCGATATCGGCCACCGCGGCGCCTGCTCCACCTTATTAAAAACCAGTGTATAGTCTTCGTATGAGCTTCCCGCCGCCAGCGGTACCCTGAACGCAGGATGTGCGCCTACGGAAAAAAACATATCCTCTCCACCGGTATTGACAACATGGTATGCTACCGCCAGCCGGCTACCTGTAACGGAATAAGTAATATCAAACCGAAAAGCAAAAGGAAACTTTTGCAGGGTGCTCTCATTGCTTTCCAGTGTAAATGTAACCGCATTCGCTTCCTGGCCGCTTACCCTGAATTCCATCTCCCTTGCAAAACCATGACGGGTGAGCGTATATTCCTTTCCCTTAAAAAAATAAGCATCGCCCTTCAGCGTGCCTACAATGGGAAACAGGACGGGCGATTTCTTTCCCCAGAATGCCGCATCCCCGCTCCACAGGTAATCCAGCTGCGCCTGCTTGTTGTAAATGCTGTCCAGCTCCGCGCCTTTGCTGCGCACCGTTACTTTTAATACATCACTTTCTATCGTATACATCCTTACTTGTTTACAGGCAAAGGTAAGAACTCATGCTCTTCCAACCTGAATCAGAATAGCCCATGGGGCATACTGTTCATAGCCTCTGCCGGCTACTGCTGCTACCTGCCCAGTAATTGCCCCAGCCTCGCCTTTAACCCCGCCGCGGCATCTACCTTATCGTTTTTAAGGCTCGTTACCCATTGCATCAGGTCGTCGGGATGTTTGTCTTTTTTCCCGGTTGTGATGTTTATAAACGCAAACCGCGTCCATTGCACCGATTTTACCTGCTGCCGTTTTTCGTCGGTCATAATCCCTTCCACCAGCAATTGCGAATCGCCAAACTCGATAAGCGAGGTTTGTATGCACACCGTTTCATAGGCATTGGCCGGCTTGAGGTAACTGATTTCATGGTTCGTCACCACCCAGCCATACCCCCTTTTTATCCATTCGGGAAACATAAACTGGTACTGGTGCAGCAGGTGGTCTTCCCGCGCATTGATAAAATAATCGATATAGCGGCTGTTGTTCAGGTGACCGAAAGGATCGCAATCATTAAACCGGATGGGGTAAAAAGAATGCGGCTCGATAACAGGCGTTGTCTTTTCCATAGATAAAACAGACCGAACGGTCTTTTAATGGTTAAAAAAATTATTTCGCCTTCCACGTATTATCTCCCTCATTGGCATCCATATAAATGCCTCCCTTTAGCTGTACCGACTGTATCGTCTTACCCGTGCGCACCGTCACTGTGGCCTGCCTTTCATTTGCCTTCCAAAGCGCCGCCGCCTGGTGCAGCGTTTCAGTACTGCCATCTGTATACACCATCACTACATCTGCGGGAGCGGCAAAGCCGCCCGTATTTGTCAATGATAGGGTATACCCGTCTGCAGATTTGGCTACTTTGCCAATTCCCAAATCGATATAATAGTTGCTAAAATACCAGTTACGCCAAAACCAGTTGAGGTCCTGGCCCGCCACTTCGTTAAACGTGTTGAAAAAATCCCAGGGCACCGGGTGTTTGCCATGCCAGCGGTTGATGTACTCATGCAGGCATTTTTTAAACAGGGCGTCGCCCAGCATATCCTTTACCGCCAGGTATCCCAGCGAAGGCTTTCCATAGGCGTTGTTGCCATAGGAAGCATTGCGCAATACATTGGCCGGTGTGATAATGGGCAAATCTTCTTCGGCGCTCGCATCGTTTATCCACCCGCTTACCCTAAAACGCCTGTAAAAATTTTCCGCCCGGGCCGTTCCCATATCCTGGCGCCCGATGAGCAGCTCAAAAGTAGTGGCCCAACCCTCGTCCATAAACGCATAGCGGCTTTCATTGATGCCCATGTAAAAAGGAAACCAGGTATGTGCTATTTCGTGCTCTACGACAAAACGGGCAAAATCAAGGTCGGCCTGCGTGCCGTCGTTCACCATCATGGGGTATTCCATATCCGCATACCCCTGGAAAATGGTCGTTTTGGGATAAGGATAGGCAACGCCCGGCCACTGGTGCGAAAGCCAGTCCAGCGCATGACGGCCGAATGCCACCATATGATGAAAATCGCTGGCCGTATCATTGAACGCCGACTGCACGCTGGCGCGGCGCCGGCTGGCGTCATCCACTACCACGCTCGATGCATCCCATACAAAATGATCGCTCAGGCCCAGCGTTACATCGGTGATGTCCGCCGCCGTCCATACCCAGGTATTCACGGGCTGCTGCGCCGTTACTTTTTTTGCTTCCAGGTCATTGGTGGTAGCGATGTGCAGCACCGAATCGGTGCTCATGGACGCTTTCAGCCGTTGTGCATACACCGGTTGCAATACCTCTGCCGCGTTTTGCAGGTTGCCGGTGGCCCATACGATATAATTTTTCGGCACTTTCACCTGCAGGGTATAATCGTTGAAATCATTGTAAAATTCCTGCTGGTCGGTAAAATCCATCGTATCCCAGCCGGCATAATCGTCGTACACCGATACACGCGGGTAAAAATAGGCCAGGAAATACGTGGTGGAATCTATCATCCCCTCGCGGTTGCTCTGCAACGATATTTCATAATGCCAGTCAAACGACAGCCGCACCGAATCATGCGGCAGCAGCATACCGGGCAGGCGCACGCCCTGCCAGGTGGCATGATAGGCAGGATCGGTCCAGGGTTGCGATTGGCCGTTGACCGTAAACTTATCTACATGCACGCCCGATGTCAGGTAGTCATCACCGGCATCGCCATATCGCACGGTACCGGGTTTATGAATATTGAGGATAAGCCGGATAATAAGGTTGCGCAGGGTATCGGGACTGTTATTGAAATAAGTGATCTGCTCCGTGCCCCGGATGTTGCGGTCGGGCGGCATAGCCGTAACGGTAATATTGTAGCGGCCCCGGTTCTGCCAGTAATTGCGGCCCGGGCGGCCATCCGGCGACCGTGTGCCTTTATTGAAGGCGCCCTGCACATCCCTTGGCATGTACAGCGGCTGCGCCTGTGCTGTGATAACGAATACGGACAAAAATATTGCGGTCAGAGCGGGTCGAATCATAACGATCGGTTTATGGAAGTAAGATAAGTTTTTTTCTATTCCAGCTCTTCCAGCCGGTTCACTTCTTTCATATAGTCGTACTGCAAATCCTCGTGCAGCGACTGCAATGCCTTATACATCTTCTTCCACTGGGTTTGGTACAGGTTCGACAGAACGGTATTCTTGTGCAGCGGCAGTCCTGAATCTTTGAGGCAGCCGCAAAAATGCAGTAACAGCTCTGTTTCCGCCTGCGGCGAGCCTATATAGCGGATATGCTTGTTGGCTACGCGGAGTATTTTCCGGATGGTTTTTTTGGCAAAATATACATGGCTGGTATTCACCCCGGCAAAAAGCGCCTCCATCTCTTTTTTGACGCCGCCGATATAGCCGGCTTCGTCCTGCGCCTCGAAAAGCAGGTAGGTGAGCAGCTCCTTGTTCTCTTTTTTAAATTTCGCCAGCCGCAGGCAAAGCTCCTGCACTTTGGCCGGCGGCACAACCTGTAATTCCTGCTTCAGCTCTTGTATAGTGGCCGTTTTCATGACCGCGAAGGTATGCCATACCTTGTAGGTATGGCATACCCGGTAAAAGCCTACTTTTGCCGGAATGGAAAAGCAAACGCAACCGGTGGAGCAATGGCTGGCCAACCTGAAGATCAAAGCCCTCAACGACATGCAACTGGCTTCTGTAGCAGCCAATCAGCAACATGCAGACGTGATATTATTGTCGGATACGGGCTCGGGCAAAACCCTGGCCTTCCTCCTGCCCATCCTGGAATTACTCGATAAATCGAAGCCGGCCACCCAGGCGTTGGTCATTGTGCCCTCGCGTGAGCTGGCCCTGCAGATAGAACAGGTATTCAGGGCCATGGGCACGGGTCACAAAGTGACCTGCTGCTACGGCGGCCACCTGCGTGAAACGGAAGAAAATAACCTCGTGGAAGCGCCTGCGCTTATCATTGGCACACCGGGGCGCCTGGCCGACCACCTCCGCCGCGGTAATATCAAAACCGGCGATATCCGCACCCTTGTGCTTGATGAGTTCGACAAATCCCTGGAGCTGGGCTTTTCGGAAGAAATGTCGTTTATCATCGGCAGCCTGCCCGCCCTCAAAAAACGCATCCTTACCTCGGCCACCGATACGGTGGATATACCGGCCTTTACCGGCTTGTCGGACCCTGCCGAGCTCAATTTTCTCACCGGCCGCCCCGCCGACGCCCTCGACATACAAACGCTGGCCAGTGACGACAGGGACAAGCTCAACACCCTGTTTCGCCTCATTTGCTTTTTGGGCAACCGCTCTACCATCGTTTTTTGCAACCACCGCGAATCGGTGGACCGTACCGCCGCCTTCCTCAAAGAGAAAGGCATCGTCGCCGGCTTTTACCACGGCGCCCTCGAGCAGCCCGAACGCGACCTGGCGCTCTGTAAGTTCAGGAATGGCAGCGTGAATATACTGGTCACCACCGACCTCGCCGCCCGCGGCCTCGACGTGGCCAATATCCGCTACATCGTGCACTATCACCTGCCCAACGACGAAGCTGGTTTCACCCATCGCAACGGCCGCACCGCCCGCATGGATGCCAGCGGTACCGCTATCCTGATACTGGGGCCGGAAGAAGAACTTCCTTCCTACGTGCAAACCACCCTGGACCCCATCACGCTTCCTGCCGACAGCGTACTGCCGGAACGGCCTAAATGGGCCACCCTCTTCGTGGCGGCCGGAAAAAAAGACAAAGTAAACAAAGTCGATATCGTCGGTTTTCTTACCAACAAGGGCCAGCTCAAAAAAGAAGATGTGGGGCTGATTGAAGTAAAGGATTTCTTTTCCTACGTTGCCGTACGCAAGACAAAAGTGCCCAATACGCTCCAGCTGATTAAGAATGAAAAAATAAAGAATAAGAAGATAAAGATAGACGTGGCGAAATAAAGTAACCCCAAAGCAGGCCAAATATACAGGTGGTAACGGCCGGATTAGAGACCAGGGGTTAAAAGAGAAAGGCCGGATTTTCGCACTGCTAAGGGGTATACTTTTTGAAAGAAGATGAAGACGGGTAAATAATATCCTTTGCTAAATTACATCCCTGCACATCAGACTGTATGCGTATATATACCTAAAACGAGCGCATCAACTACCTGATTTTTTACTGCATAGCCCAATAATAGACAGCAAGCCCTTCCTGCCAGGCGGGGCTTGCTGTCTATTACACGGTAAATGATAACCTGGTTGAATCAGGAACGGTCCTGGAGGCCTTCTTTCTTATCGGCCTGCTTGCTGTCGCGTACGTTTTTCTGTACCGCCACGGCGCCAAACAGGGCCAGCAGGAACGCAAAGGCATAAAAACCTTTTTCGCTGGGTAGCAGCGTGGCATTCCATAAGCCAACAGTAAGTAATACAATGGTAAGAATAGTGGAGAACCAGCTGAGGCCATAATAAATATCCGTTACAGGTATATCTTCCAGGCGGTCACGCACCGCCTTTTGTACAGATACCACGGAAAACAATCCATACATCAGAACGGTAAAATAATACCCTTTTTCATTCAGGGCCATTTCGGCCCGCCACAGGCCGGTAAGAAAACCTATCATGCCGGCTCCCAGCGCAATCCACGAAGCGGCAACAAAAGCATTAGACGGTTTTTGGGTCATGTAACTCGGTTTGGGTTATGCTAAAGATAATGTAAGCCACCCATTAACGTATTGACCGCTTTCTTATTTTAACATATTATGCGCCACGTCACATTTGACGTCTACCCTTACCGTATCAGCAGCACACTCTCCTTCTTAACCATTATATGGCCGGTATAATCAAGGGCTTTGGCTACCACCACATACGGGCCCGGCTCCTGCGCCTTGCCGCCATACAGGCCGTCCCAGCCCTTGTAGCGGTCCGACGTTTGGTACATCAGCTGCCCGTAGCGGTTGTATACCGCCATGTAAGTAAACGAGCTTATCCCGATAGCCAATACCCGGAGCTGGTCATTATGCCCGTCGCCATTGGGCGTAAAGGCATTGGGGATATAAATGTCCGGTCCCTTATAGCGTTTAATGAAGATTTTGGTACGGCTGTCGCAGCCCTCGTCCGTCACCGCATCCAGCGTGTACTCCATGTTCTTGTCGTACGTGGCGATGGGGTTTTCTATCGTTGCATCATTCAATCCCGTGGCCGGGGTCCATGTATATCTCACCCCGGGCCCGCCATGCGCATTCAGCTGTATGGGCTGGTTCATCGCCACTGTGGTATCAGTACCGGCAAATGCCCTGTTGGCATACACCGTAAACGGCCGGTACAGCGTATCCTTGCACCCATGAACCGTTTTACCAATCAGGGTGAGCGGATTGCTGCCCGCTGAATAGAACTTCTTGCTCGTCTGCCCGGTGCCTTCGTATAGCCCCGTTCCAAAATCCCAATACCATTTGTCTACCGTATTCAGCAAATCGAGGCCCTTGTAATTGATGGTGCGCAGCACGCACGAATCGTTGATGTCTATCGATATGTTGGGCTTGGCATTGGTAATAAACAGGCTATCCGCCTGGGCGCTCTTACACCCGAAATTAGATTCGCCAATCAGCATGGCATGGTGCTGACCGGAAGCAAATCCCAGTATAGGGTTTTGCGAGCCCGAACTGGCAGTATTGTCAAACTGCCAGTACCACCGTGCAATAAAATCGGGCGACGATCCCTGCGGCATGGACGAAGTATTTTTGAACCACATCAGCTCATTATCGCACAGCGGCCCGCCATAGGTGAATGCCGCATCCGGCCTGTAATGAACATTGATAAAACTGTTCAGCGTGTCCGACGCGCAGCCCTCCACGGTCGATGCCACCAGCTGTATCGGCATCGGCCCCGGTTTATCGGGCACAAAAGCAGCAGGCGCCTGTCCCGACCCGGTTATATTGCCCATGCTCCACCACCAGCCGCTCAGCGTAGACATATTATTTGGCACGGTCGATTTATCAACCAGGTTCACCGGTGTCTGCTTCTCGCAAATAACAGGGGGAAAAGCAAAAGCGGCCAAAGGTTTAGGGACGACTGTTACCAGCTTCGATATTTCTTTCGCGCAGGTGGGCAGGTTTACCACCTTCAGCTTCACATTAAAAATGCCATATCCTTTATAAGTATGCGAGGTATCCGGCGCCGCGGGAGATTGCGACTGTCCATCGCCAAAGGTCCAGGAGTATACAGGACTGCCCAGGTTGGTGGACGTATTGGTAAACACAAAATTATTAACGCCCTCGCACTGCCGGCTGCTGTTAATGGAAAAAGCGGGCACCGGCATCGGCGTTATATCGATCGCTATTTTTCGCCGGAAGCTTTCGCAGCCAAACAGTTTTTTCTGCGACACATAATAATTCAGCATACCCGGCGCGGCAGTGGAAGGAATGGGCACGGTGCTGCCCCCTACCCCACCGGCGGCCGTTGTGTACCATAGCAGATCATGTCCCGGCAATGCCTTCGCCGACAGCGGCGTGGTAAAATCATATTGGCAATAGGCATAATCCGGTTTTGCCACCGGTGTATCCGGCACCGGTATAGGCACTACGATGGCAATGGCCGTATCCCGGCAGCCAAATCCGGGGAAAGGGATCATGTCTACATGAAAACTATCGTTCACCGCCGGCGGCGGGTTCAGCGAAAGCGATTGCCCGCCACCCAATTGGAGGCTGTAATCGGAATTAAACCAGGTATAGCTTTGAAACCCGTAAGGGGCATTCAGGATAACCGTATTCGTTTCAATACAATAGGGCGCCGTGGCCAGTATATTTGAGCAACCTGTGCCCACATCAAAATAAGCATAGCCAAAATGCCCGCCCAGCGTACAATCGCCCGTTTTAAACTCCAGCCGCACCTGCCGGTTGGCCAGTCCCGCAAACTGTATTGATACGGGCGACCATGTTTTATACAGCACATCGGTCCGGCCCGGCGCCTGCTGAAAACCGGGTATGCCCGCCGTGGACACATAATCGTACGAAGCACAATTGATCAGCTGGCCGGTCAGTACATCGTACGCCGACACAAAAAAACGTGGCTGCTGGAAGGAACTATGATTGGGATTCTGGAATACCACCGCATAGAAATAGGTAAAAGTGAACGTATCCACCACATTGGGCACTGTAAAGGTGTACGACATACCCTCTGCCTCCGCATTGGTGGCATCATTGCCCAGCCTGACCGAATAAGTGCCGCCATAAGGACAAAGCATGGGAAAACCGGCATAAGGATCCATACCCGAACCGGCCGTTACCAACTGGTGCCTGTTGCCCATCGGGGCTGTCGGGTTGAGGAAAATCTTGTTGGTAGGAAGCGAGGTAACAGGATCATTATATACGCTCGTGCTTCCGATAAAACAATCCCAGTTGCTTAATGTACCATCTTCGAAATCAATATTAGGAGGGCACTGCGAGAAAGCAGCAATGGTTAAAATAAGCAGGATCTGAACAAGGCACACCTTTTTCATGCGGTTCGTAGATATATGGGGGTTGGGGGGATTTGGAACCTCAATATTACTACATTCGGCAGGATTTTAAAACAGTAATTATACTGTATTTTGTCTCTGGCCGTACCTCAAAAACAAACCAGTCAACCGGTATATATACACCAGCTTACAATCAATCACTTACAATTATTTGATTGTAGTCATTTAATGTTTCCCCGCTATTATCCTGCCTGCAAATATTTCCCAATAATGGAATACCGCTATTTCACCGGCGTGGCTATCAAAGCGCCCGCAGTTTCAAAGCAACCTAAATCGGGCGCTGCGCCATTATACGGCAACCCAACATTCCTGCCCTTATCGATTACATCACTGCCGGATACCAGCCGCATAAAATTATTGACCGGCAGGCTGCCGTCGGATTGCCTGGCCGCCGTTAAAAGACTTTGGTCTGAACTCTGAAAATCTGAGCTGTTCACCGTTACCGCCAGGTTGAAGTAATTGGTATCGGCATTGCTGAGTGTAAAATCAATATTGCTGTATTCCGTGCTACGGCCTCCATAGCCCAGGTTATTTTTCATTTTATGACCATAGCCGGCCACATCGCTGGTATAATCGGCGCTGCGGTTGAGCATATTGTAATTCACCGCATTGTTATAGGCCGAATTATTGTACCAGTCGCTTCCGCCCAAATGATGGTTTGAGTAAAAGCCGTTCGATTTATTACGGATAGCCAGGCAAAACCGCACGGTATTGCGTGGGATGGTGGCTGGTACGGTGGGCGTGGTGGAAGCACCATAGCCGCCGGCCTTAAATCCATTTCCATCACCCAGGCTGGTAAAGGAACTGTTATACCCATTATAAAAAGCCCAGCAATTCTCAAAAGTTACTGCTTCAAAAGCATTGATACAATCATACCCGTCATCGCTGTTAAACCAGGCCCTGCATCCCCTGAATACATTATTGGTATATCCTGCTCCCTGCTTATTGGGATGACAACCGAACCCATCGGTATTGCCGCCCTTCTGGTTCTCCGATACGTTATCCCAGTTATTCCAGGCATCGCAATTCAGTATAAGGTTATCACCTCCTTTGGTCAGGTAAAAACCGATGGCTTTACCATCGTGCATTTTCAATCTTTCATAAATATTATTGCTGCCCTGGTTTTCAAAACACTCACTCTGGGTGTGCGTGGTAATGGTTACCTGCACCCCTGTTACCTCCAGCCCACGGATATGTATCCACGAACCGGTGACCTGGAAGGCATGGATACGGTATCCTGCCGGCGTAATAGCGGTATAATTAAATACCGGCTGCTCCCCCGGGTAAGCCCAGTAGTTGATGCGGTGGTCCGGCGTACCGCTTTTACTGAGCAGGGTAACATAAGCCCATATGCCGGAATAGGAAGCGATTTGCGCGGTGGTCATCGCATACGCGCCGCCGCGTATATACACGGTATCGCCCGCCGATACCGCCATTTGCGCCCGTTGTATGGTAAGGAAGGGCTGGCTGATGGTGCCTGCATGCGTATTGTCGCCGTTATTGGCTACATAATACACCGTGGAAAAACAGGGAAGGGAAAAGACAAAGGCATACAGTAAAAAGGCAGCTTTCGGGTAAAGCTTTTTCATATTGGCTAAGTTTTATGATGACGGGAAACTGTACTAACAGAGGAGATGGGAATAATTGATCCCGGCAATCGTTTAAGGTTAGCTGAAATTATCAATTGCCCTGCATACAACTGTCCTGTCGTGTCCTGCCGCAGAAATCATCGCTATTCTTTCCTGGTAGTGCTTATTTCCCCGTTGCGCTCCATGTACACCTTATCGATTTTTGCCAGGTCTTCCGTCATGGCCGACTTACGAACGCCCTGCATGATGTCTTCCTCGCAGACCAATGCCTTGTCCATGGCGTCATTGTTAAAACGTCCGTCTTTATATAGCACCCGTTTATCGCCCTGGATCAACCTTGAAAGACCAGGATGGTGAACTATCAGCCACCCAAGGATGCGATGCAGGAGGGCAATGGTAGTACAGGCGGCGATCACCGGCAAAAAGGGAGAAGCCCCTACGATGGCACGGCTCAATATCGCACCGAGGGCGATGGAAATGATATTATCCAGCGTTGTATGCATGCCAAAGGAGCGCCTACCCGAAACACGAATCAGGATGAGCGCCAGGAAAAACACCACCACGGCCCGGCAGCTCATTTGTAATACCGTCAGGTCTTTCCCATCACCAAATAGTGTTATGATTACATCCATATGACTAAAACAGTAAAACACTAAATACCATGCCATGGGATGCTTCACAAACCGGGAGGCGCTTACTGGCCGGCAATCATTTTTTCCAGGTCAATTAACAAGGTGCCCTGCCCCACCGCTTCACCCGACGCTTTGAACGTTTCCTGGTCTGCCCAGGATTTTATAGGAATGCTTTCAGCCTTTTGCCTGTTGCCGGTTTTTTCAAAAATGATTTGCCGGATTAACGGCTCGGGGGTCCAGCTTTTTGCCGTAGACGGCACACCAAATTCATCCCAGGAGGGCACAATGCCATATTTCTTTTTAAAAGCATCCTCACCCGGGCGAATGACATAGATATCCCTGGCGCCGGCATTATACCGGTCCAATACAATTTTTTTTACCGAGCTGTACTCAGCAGCTACGGGGTCAATGAACTGTTTATTAAAATTATACCAGCCACTGCCCAACAGTAACAAAGCTATAGCACCGGTAACCATATAAGCCGTTTTCTGCTGCCTGATGAATGAAAACACCGTTTCCGTCACCAGCAGAAATACCGCCATATATAAAGCCAGCGTCGTTCTGTTCGATGAATAATTTTCTCTCACGATAATCGAAGGCAGGTAAATTAATACCAGGAATGGCACTAAAAAAAAGAAGTAAGCGAGCTTCTCCCGCAGGTTCTTATCTTTTTGCCGCGCGAACCCGGCAATAATCCATGCCGATGCTATTAGAAAAGATACGATTACTCCGACGATGCTTTTTTCGTTAAAGAGCCATGTAAACCTAAAGGCGCCGGGCATCGTATGCTTAAAAAAGAATAAAAGTTTATCGACGGGGTTTACCGCGAAAGATGTTCTGCTGTTAAGTTCCAGCCCCAGCGCCTTGATACTATATTTGAACAACAGGTAATATACAACGTAAATAAACAGGTAAATGCCTATCCCGATATAGGTATTCCTGGTCACTTTCTTCAATGAAATAAAAGGCAATAGAAAAGGTATTAAAAAGCACCCGAAGCCGTTTTGATAGGTAAAAAGAGAGATGACGCCAAATAAGACAGATAATGCAAGTGATATAAAAGAAACCCGTATCCTTTCTCCCTCGCAGGTAATGCCCGACCAGAGAATATAGCCCGAAACAAGGCCCGTCGTATAGGCAATAAAAAGCTCCATACAAGACGTCCATCCTATCGAAATAGCCACAGTGGGCATACTGACCAGGTAAATCATCGAACATAAAACCAGCATTTTGGAAAAGCCGTTCTTCACAACGAGGACAGACATAATGTAATACCAAACAGGCAGACAGACTATCCATCCCAATAAGGAAACGGTTCTTGCATAGACAACAGCATGAACTGTATGAATTGAACTAAATGTCGTTTCAAAAACCTTATACATCAGGTACCTGCCCTGGCCTACGTAGGTGCCATAGTTAAAGCCGTTTTTAAAGTGCCATAACTCTGCCGCTTCATCCGTATAAAGATAATCAACACTAAAAATCGCACCATACAAAACAAAAACCCCCACTGCCAGTAAAAGGATAAAGAATAAATCTGTTCGTTTCATTGGATTAAAAATAATTTTGCTATGACCAATACCGTGACCTGGCTAAGATATGTTAAAGAACGACTTTGCCAATAAAAAAACAGGACGGTAATAAAACCGTCCTGTTTTACAAAGATGTACGATGTTGTTATGACATCGGCATGTAACTGACCGCCTCCGGTTTAAAAGTCGTTACAGGCTGTGTACAGCACAATTCCGGCCGGTTATTGCCGCCAGGTCGCGTAGTTCGCTGCGCCGGAGGGGCAGGTTTCCGGTTTGCCGCTGGTTTTGTGGCGACGGCTGGCTGGCTGGAACGGTCTCCCGCCCGGGTTATCATTGGTTTTTCTTTTATTCGTTTTTCCTGCATCATCCGCTCATATGGCGTCATCCGCTGTTCGCGCGTCAACCGCCCGGCTTTCTGCATGCCCGGCTCCTTCCTGATTTTCCGGGCAGCTATTATCATACCGATAACAACGCATACAAACAATACCGTGCTTCCCCGTAAATGAATGGTCTCGTATCCCGGGTAAGGAAGAAAAATATCCGCATTCATTCCAAAAGAACCGATCCCGTTCCTGATATTCCGGGGTAGATAATCCTGTACGAGGTAATACATCAATCCGCCGGATAACAAACAAAACAATAAAACAAATAATCCCGCAAGAACCGAGCTTACTCTTTGCATGGCCTGCCGCCAGGCCGGTATTCCTGTCCGGGCAGGAAACAATAAGATTACCACCGGGTAAATAAGCAGGAACAGGCCCAATACCAGGATCAGATCTATGCTGACCAGGTGGATAGGGATCTCCAGGAAAACAAGGCTTGGCCGAATCTTCACGAATTCGGGTAGCCCGGGAAACAAGCTGGTAATCAAGGACTGGCCCGGAAAAATACAAAGCAGGAGTAACACGGTCACGATGGCCACTGCAGGGAAGGACCGCTGCCGGAGGGTATGCATATCCATAAAATAATTTTGTGTAAATATGGTCTTGTCCCTCCGCTGCGATCAAATAGAACTTATTTATGGATATTGTCAGCCTACAGCGCAGGCACGCTTTTTAAACGCTTCCTGTTCGCTGGCTGGTATAGCCTGTTTGCCAAAATGCCGTTAAAATCCTTCCCTCAAATCAATAACCGAAAGTCTGCACCATCTTGAGATTTTTTTGCACTTCACTTTGGGGTATAGGCAAAAAGTAATACCTGTCATACCATATCCTTGTGCTGGTTCTTGTGCGAACGTAAAAGGCGGGATCGCTCAGCCCGGTGCCGGCAAATACGTTCATACCAAAAAAGTCGCCTGCCTGCCGGCCTTCAGGCTGTGTGGCAATCTTCCACCTGCGTAAGTCGAAGAAACGGCGCCCTTCGTAAGCCAGCTCAATGCACCTTTCTCTTTGGATAAGATCGCGCATCGTGGCCTGGTCAATGCTGCCTGTCAGTGCCGGAATACCGCCGCGTACGCGAATGGCATTTAAGTAGGTTAAAATATCTGCATGACCCGGATTGGATTCATTCAGCGCTTCGGCATAGTTTAGATACAGTTCGGCCAGGCGAAGGTACATGGCAGGGCGCACGATATTACCGGCATTGCTTTGAAGATTGCGGCTCACATTGGTGTTCTTACGTACCAGGTAACCTGTTTTCGGATACATGGTTTGGGCGCCGTTGGCGTTGCCTGAGTTACCGGCCGGCCAAAACTCTACTTTTGTCTGGCCTGTTTTAGGCACAAACGGAACATTGGACCCGTTAAAAGTTACATTGGTGTAAAAGCGGGGTTCCCTGTTTACATACATATTGGAAGTGCCGGCTACGTAATAACCGGTTTTGGCGGTGGCGGTAAAACCGGTTTCCGTATAAGCGCTACCTACTTCATCAATACGCTTACCGTTGAGCATGCGATATTTATCCACCATTTCCTGTGGCAGCGATAATATCGCATTAGTAGCCGTTCCATTGGCCGCGCGCGGTGCGGCATCCAGTTCCCATGCCGCATAAGCGGTCACCGTTCTGAGCCAGATGCCCTCATCCGCCCAACCAGTCATAAACAGGTTCCGGCAGGAATTCACGGCCGCTATAAAAGGATCGGTATTCGTTTCCTTGTAAAGCTTTTTTCCATTGGCGACCGCGTGGTCTATGGCCAGTTTGGCGGCCGTGGCGGCCGTAGCCCATTTTACAGGGTCATACGTCAGGTTCATGAGCGCCTTGCCATCCGTACTCTTAAATTCGGCAAAGGACTGGTTGCCGTTAAAAAGCGGGCTGGCATCATATAAAAGCACCTCGCTGAGTATCGATTCAACAATGAGCTTATTAATCCGGCCGGTTTGCGTAAGATCTTCAGTGCCGGTCGAAACAACCAGGTGCTTTTCAGGCACCAGTTCCTTAGCAGCGTTCATTTCCGACACTATGTAATTAATACATTCGCTCCAGGTATTCCGGGGCAGCTGAAAGTTATCATCCACATCGGCTACTTTATCGCCTACCAAAACAACCGGTCCGTGTAATTTAATCAGCATCCAATAATAATAAGCTCTTAAAAAGCGGGCTTCGCCGGCATATTGTTTAATCAGATCCTGGCCGTTGGGTTCTTTCAGGATATTGCTCGTAGGGTTATTGATATTCGCCAAAAAAATATTAGCCAGCCGGATAGCCTGGTAATAGCCGGTATACACATTGATACCGCTTTGGCTGCTTATCGTACCTGCTGCAATGATGGAGGGCGTTGTCTCTTCAAGCTCATCGCACAGCTCGGCCAGCCCGCGGGCGGTTACGCTGCCATCGGCCCATACGTCGGGCAAACGGTTATATACACCCGACAGCCAGTTCTCGGCTTCCAGTTTGGTGCTAAACACCATATCGATGGTTTGCAAATCTTTTGGCGCACCGTCGAAATAGTTCTTTTTGCAACCAGTGGGAAACAGCGTGATCAGGATAAGCAATGCGACTGCCGCCTGCGTTTTATATTTATAGATGTTATTATTCATTGTTCCTGGAGTTATAATTAAAAAGTAATTCTGGCGCCTACATTATAAGCCTTGGTATTGGGATAGGATTCGGCACGGGTATAGTTGGTGGAGCTGGTGCCGGTATCATTCAGCTCGGGGTCCCAGTATTTCCAGCGGGATATGGTAAACAGGTTGGTGCCATTCACAAACACCCGCATGTTTTTGATGCCAATGCGCTTCATGGCGCCTTGTGTTATCGTATAACCTATTTCAGCGCTTTTGAGCCGGATAAAATCGGATGGCTTCAGCCACCAGGTACTATTCAGGTAATTGGAGTTGGGGTCCTGGTTGGTATTCAGTCTTGGATAAAAGGCATTGGGATTGGGATTGCTTTCTGTCCAGCGATCGGTCACCATCGTCATCAAAGCGCCGCTAATCGGTCCTGATCCAAATGGCTTTGTACCGTCGCCAATGCCATAGCTGAGCCAGACTTTGCCGGTTCCCTGTATAAAAGCGCCTATATCAAAACCTTTATAGCCAGCAGAAATATTTAATCCATACATCATCTTGGGTGTGCCGGATACGTCGATCCGGGCAATGTCATTGGCATCAATAACGCCATCGCTGTTAAGATCTTTGTACTTGATATCGCCGGGGCGTGTATCGCCCGATTGTACAGCTGATTTACTGATTTCATTCTGATCCCTGAACAGCCCCTCGGCAATGTACAGTGTTTTTGCATCCACCTGTTTGCCCTTCCATTCCATCCAGGGGTATTTCTGCGGCGGCAGGCCATCTTCCAGATTGGTATTGCTATTGTACGTGAAGGTGCCGGTCATATTCATCCATGCTGTATTACCTAAATTCTTAACGTAGGTAACCGTTACATCTACTCCTTTATTTAGCACGATGCCAATGTTGCGCGTTGGGTTGACCCCGCCAAACCCGGATATGCCGGGAATGGTTTGATCCGCTCTTAAAATGCCCCGGCGCATTTCGCGAAACAGTTCGGTGACCACTTTAAGCTCATTGTGCAGGAAGCTCATTTCAATGCCCAGGTTGTGCCTGTAAGACGTTTCCCACGACGGGTCGGTAGCTATCTGCGATTCGGCATAACCGCTGTAAGCCGGCGAAAGCGATGTAGGCGTACCGAACTGGTAGCCTGTAGCGGCCGTTCTTGCCAGCTGGGTGAGGTACAGGAAACGGGTGCTGAAACCGCCATTGCCGGTGAGGCCATAACTGTACCTGAGTTTCAGGTATGGGATAATCCCTTTAATGGGTTCGAAGAACTTCTCACTGGAAACGATATAGCCCACACCTGCCGATGGGAAGAAGCCATACCTTTTACCGGGGCTAAAATTTTCGGAACCGGTATATCCGAAGTTGCCTTCTAAAAAATACCGGTTATTATAACCATAGGTTGCCCTGCCCGTTAATCCGCGGTTGCGAAAAGGCACGGCCGATGTAAAGGTCGCGGCATTTCCATCGATGTATTCCGACTGATTAAACAGCAACAGGCCGCCAAACTCGTGTTTACCAAAACTGCGTCCGTAATTAAGCGATACTTCATTATACATCCGCCGGGTGGTGCTCCTCGACGAGAAAAAAGTATAAGC
>Ga0307508_10000908_pt1 | contig 34551 bp, 46 predicted proteins | sample 9_EM_MG_FD_203089 | JGI IMG/M metagenome (GOLD analysis project Ga0307508, IMG submission 203089) | Populus trichocarpa ectomycorrhiza microbial communities from riparian zone in the Pacific Northwest, United States - 9_EM | ecosystem: Host-associated > Plants > Roots > Unclassified | place...
TTTTGATATTGACTAAGCGCCAAGCGCACCGCGGGCGCGCCAAGACTGCCAAGAGCGGCGCCAAGCGCGCCAAGACGGCGCTAACCACTTTCAAAAAGAGGACTCTTATCCGAGATAATACGGTATGATAGCACTTTAGCGACGCAAACTCCGATAAAATAAGAGCGGACCCAACTTCACCCGAAAGGGGACCGGAATGTGGTGACTCCTGGGCCCACGCTCAACTTGATTGGGGCGAATATTCATTGAGGGTCTGTCGTTCGCCATCAAGCCTTTCTCTAATTTCCAGTTTTGTCCACTGGGGTGAGTGGAGGCAGATTGCGGGGTTCTGCATCAGATAAGAATTCACTCTGCACGCATTCGGATCCGTTGATATATCAAACACCCAACCTTGTCACCTGTCTTCGAGGTCGCTGGTTGCTGCTGGCTGCCACTGGCCGAGAAGCAGACGGGCTTTGGTCAATGTCATAGCCTGATGTATGAAGGAATGATTGATCTCAGAAGTCTGGATTTCCACATCCAATTCTATACCTCTATGTACATTTACAAATACATCATCTCTCTAGAGCGGAGAAATCCTTCATGCTGAGCGCCGGCCTCCCATTCCTCACTGTCTTTTATCGAAGTATGCAAAAACGAACCAACAAACAAACCGTGCTCCACAAAAAAGCAAACAGAAATGCAATCCAGATTCTACCATAATAATACACAGTCCATCCATCCAATTCCATCAAGCACTTTTTGTACGCCCTAGTAAAATTCCTGACCCATCGTCCTATTCGCTCGCCCCCGCCATCGGGGGTATATCGGTGAATAGGTCAGGCGGGGTGGAGTAAGAAGGTGTTTTACAACACTTTGTCGAACGCGGGGATCAGAGTTTGTGCTATTGTAATGGTCAGCCATATGGCGTGGAAGGCATGCGGAATAGCAAGCAGTTCTTACCCAGCCAAAATGAGAAAACGAGCTTAGGTCCGGTCATCAATAGCTTGGGGGTCAGGCCCTTGAAGAACGAGGTGGCACCCTCGTTCTTCATCATGTTGGCGACGATCCTGAAGCCGCTCTCGGGGTTCTCAAAGTTGCGGTTCTGAATACGAGTCTTGATGACATCGAGAGGAGCCGAGATAAAGAGAGAAGCGGTAGCACCAGCAATCGACGCGATGAAGTTTTGGCCCCAGGTGGCCTTGTTGTAATCCGCGATTCCGAGGGCTTCCTTGGCGAAGGCGGAACCTCCGAAAAGCGCGAACGATCCGGGAGCGTTACGGGCGGCGGTCCAGCCCCATCCACGGTAGAGTCCAAACCCCTCATCGGCAATGATCTTGAACAGACCACGGCCACGGAAAGCGTCGGGGTTCGTCTGGCGCTTGATCTTGAGGACGTCGAGTGGTAGAAGCACGATCTCTCCGATGCCGATGATGGAACCGGCGGTAGCGTGCATAATCGCCTTTCCGGTGCCCTTGCCAAACGTGCGGTCAAACTTGTCGCCATGATGGGTGCCGAGGTAATCGCGGACGAAGGGCTGTCCGCCGTATTTGTAGATGCGCTGGAGAACCTTGTAACCGGCGGCGTATCCAAGACCGGGGAAGAGCGAGAGGAACTTCCGCCCGGAAGAAGCAGAGGCGTACTCCTTGAAGATCACCGTGCGGAGAGTATTGGTGGAGGCAACCTTGCCCTGATTGGACATCAAACGCTTAGCGATCGTGTCTACGGGGTGGAAGACGGCCAACTCGGCGATACCGGCGGAACCTTTGTGGTGTTAGCGATCGCCTTGGCGAGGAGAAGGCAAAACTGAATGGGGCACCATTCAATGCCACCACGGGTCGAACCTACCAGAACCGAGGAGACGTGCGAGAGTCGACTCCTTCTTGACCGACTTCGCCGACGAGGAGGTGACGATCGGGGGAGACATGACGGAGGTTTTTGTAGTAGGAGCGAGGAAACGAGGAGAGTTTGATATGGTGGGGGTGTTTGGGAGTTCGCCAAGGACGGAGACGGGGTAGTGAAGAAGAGGGGGAGGGGACGCTATGAATAGAGTATAAAAACTGCGAGTGATAATATGCAGAGGAAGCGAGAAAAAAAGTTGCAGTGGAGCTAGGGTCTGCACGGTTTCCAAAGTTTGAACCGGCTTGTTCCTTCCCTGGGCACACGCACATGCACAACGAAAAACACCGACAGGTCCACATCATGTCATTGAAATGTTTGAATATGCGGCAAATTTTGAAACGAGTCGCATCGTAATTGAACACGCACGCTTTGGGGCCGGAAATTTCTTTGTGAACCATCGCTGGCAGTTAGTTATGCCTTGGCAGATGGTGAGTCAGCCACCAACCAGACCGGAACTAGTGGGCATGCCTCTGGTCGTCCCCTAACCTCATCTCCGACTTCATCCTTCAACACCACCTCCACCTTTGGTCGTTACTCTGCAGCCAACTTCATTCCACCGAAACACAAACTACAAGGCCGCCCCCCTCCGCGAGCCTACAGCACACTCTCACCTTCTACAACCGCGTCATTTCGCCGCGCCAGCTCCCCGCGCAGTTTTGCTCTAACCATCACTCCGGTTCGCGTGTAGTTAGTAGGGAGAGGGAGCAGCACGCGTATGCGTCTGTGACGGAAGCTTTTTCATCCAGACACAGCAAGAAAAAGAAAGCAAAAGCAAGAGGAATAAAAGGGAATACTGGGTCTGAAGGGTCGAGAATCGCGACATTTGGACATTGTGTGATTCTTGTTCCTGGCCGATACCAAGTCTATCTTGCTTTTTTCTTTCTCTCTCTGCGTAGTTTAGGTTGCACCCGATAGTATCAAGAGAAGAGAAGGAAAAAGAAAAGAGGAAGAATCCAAGCGGAAGGAGGAGGAGAAAAGAAAAAAAAGCTGTTGTCGCGATTACAATTGTGCTTCCAACTTCTCGCCTGTCTGCGCCCTCTTTGTTCGTCGGCTCACTTCAGCATTATTTTCCACCACCACACCACAACAACAACCCCCGGCAATCCGAACCGTCCTTCAACAATACCCTCATACGTTTGGGCTCGGTCTCATACACATCCGAACTCCACAACAACCACCGCTCAACTACTCAGCAGCACAACAATGGCTGGTCTGTCGTCCGATGAATTGGCGGAAGACTACAAAGCTTCGCTTGAAGATCTGTCTTTCAACTCTAGATACGAAATTAGCAATCTCACTGTTATTGCAAGGGAGAATATTCATGCAGCTCAAGCGATTGCGAGGACCCTAGAACAGCACATCCACAGTGTAGGTTCAAATACTCTCTCCGGCGAAGATTCTCGCCGTCTAGTTGTATTTGGTTTTATATGGATCACCATCCCCCAGTACATAATGACAAAGTTGCCATGACAACAGGAGAGCTAACGAATGTCTCCAGACCGCTCCGTCACGAAAGCTCCCTGCGTTATACCTTCTTGACTCGATCGCCAAAAATGTCGGCACTCCTTACACTCTCTTCTTCCAAAGGAACTTGTACCAAACCTTCATGGATGCATACCTGGTTGTCGAGCCACCAGTCCGGCGTAAGCTCGAGGAGATGCTCCAGACCTGGAAGCAGCCGGTTCCGGGTTCGACTTCGTCGTCGCCGGTCTTCGGACAGGAAGTCACACGCAAAATCGACAATGCTTTGATCAAGGCCCGCACCGCGGCGCTGAACCAGCAACAGAAACAGATGCGACAGAGCCAGGCGGCACTCGGACTCGACAGATCGCTCGGAAGGACTCCACCTCCACAACAATTCCGAAATACTCCACCACCACCTCCTAACACCCACGGATACGACGGATATCACAGAAGTGCCACCGGAACGCCCACGGCACAGCAGAACGGTACTGCGGTGGGTAGACATAAGAATCATTCGGGAGGAACGCAGGCTTATGGATATATGTCTTCTCAGTCGGTCATAGGCAACTCTTCGGCTCCTGGGGGGCTGCATCAGCTTTCCCTTCAGGGTGGCGCCCCGCCGCAAGCTGGTGGAATCGTAGACACCTTGCAAAGTGATATCTTTCGCCTCATTGATTCGTGTCAAACGGCCGTCAAACGCGAGCCATTGAATCACGAGCTGCAGAAGCGGCTGCAGGCCTTGATTGACCTCCGGAGCATCCTGAAGACTCAACAGCTGCCTGAAGCCCAGCTTGTGCTCATCCGAGATCAGGTCCGAGCGTTGGCCAACCCGACCCCTCCGCCCCCGGTGATGGCTCCAACTCCCCCACCGGTGCCTCAAATGCCGCCGGCCCAGATGCCGCCGGCCCAGATGCCACTGCCGATGCTAAGCACTCAGGACTTGGCCTCCCTCCTGGCTACGGTTCCGCTCCCTCCGCCTGGCTCCCAGCCACAGATGAGTCTTCCGGCTGCATTCTCACTACCTCCGGCCCCGATAATGGCGACACCGCCGCCCATCCAGCCACCACCGCCGCCGGCAATGCCCAACTTCGGTAACATGGATCCAGCGACTTTGTTCGCTTCTCTCCAGAAGGCAGGATTGTTGCCGAACCTCCCCCCTCCCCCCCCTCCCCCTCCAGCTGGACCGCCTCTGTCATTCCCGCTTCCGCTTCTGCACCCGAGACACACGATTCCGCAGCAGCTGCAGCCAGCGAGCTACCGTCAGCAGAACCAGCAGAGCCAAAATCAAAATCAGAGTCTGCAGAACACGGGTAACAGAGCAATGGATTGGCGTTCTATCGACGTAGAAATGAAATCGCTTTCCTTGAAAATGTAGTGTGCTCCCACTCACCCTCCAGTCATTTCCTCCCACATCCATATAACTTTGCCCACTCGCTCCACAAAGCCCAAAGAAACATACCAATCTTCGCACCGAGGGCGCACATATACTGATTTTGACCGTTCTCGGCTCCTCCTTGTAGGCCTCGCCCGCACCTTATCCCGAGACTGAACGAGACCCTGCCGAACAAGTGCAGCTCTTGTGCTAGACGGTTCCAAGACTCGGAGAAAGGCATCGCCGAGAAGAGGGCGCATCTCGATTGGCACTTCCGTGTGCATCAGCGCATGGCTGAGAGTGTCAAGCGCGGCCAGAACAGGAGTTGGTATGTCGACGAAGAGGTATAATCCCCCCCCTGCTGCCGGCAAACCACGGGCACAGAGAATCTAATGGCATTTTGTTTTTTTTTTCTCTTCAAAGGAATGGATCAAAACTCCAGACGAAGCCGAAGACATAATGACTGCCGACGCCGAGGCCGCCTCATCCGCGCCAAAACAGGAGACCCAGCAAGCCGCCGCCGAAGAGATTCGGCGCCAATACGTTGTCGTCCCCGACGCAACCGAAACGCACAGGGTGTGTCCGATCTGCCAGGAAGAACTCAAGTACGTCTGGCACGACGAGACCGACGAGTTCGTCTGGATGGACGCAAAGCAAGTGGGAAATAGGATATACCACGCCAGCTGCCACGCAGAAGCCAGCAAGGACCGTGCGGCCGGCACTGCGGGCGCGGGGAGTAGGGGAGGTACGCCCGAGAGCGTGGGTGTCAAACGCAAGGCGGAAGTGAGTTCCCCTTGCCACCATCCCGCTAATTCCGTGAACAGGACTAACTAGGGGTGGTGGGGGGCGCCAGGACGACGAGACGGAAAGGAAGGTTAAAGTCAAGTGTGAGGCCGCCTAGACACTCGCCTGCACTTCCGATAGTAGATGTTTACGACAGTGGTGGTCAAAATATGGAGGAGTAATGAATGGGTTGATTTTGTTTGCGATTGATTTTTACACTGGCGTTTATCTGCATCTGCATTCTCATCTTTTCCATTTTCCATTTTTCCCTTTTCCCTTTTCCCTTTTCCCTTTTCCCTTTTCCCCCCACCCCATTCCCTTTTCCCCCCACCCCATTCCCTTCACTTTCCGCTTGCCCTTTCCGAGTTTCTGGTTCTATTATACTAAATCCTTCAATTTGTTTTTGCACTGGGCTTTTTCCGTTTTGTATGGAGACGGCATTTGGGCAGAAAGATTTTCCACGAGCATCCGGGGGGGGGTGTACATACGTATACATACCACGATCATTGGCTACGAACGGATAGGAACATTGCTGTCACATGCCACTGGCGCTGCAGAACACGGCGCCGTCATTGAAGTCTCTTTCTGAACACCACTCGTTCCTGACGATCAGGCTGAGTGAAGCAAAAGCGCGAGTTCGCCGAACCCACGGGGCACTTCGAGCACATACCTTGGGTGCGCATCCGAGCCGTGGACTTCCTCTGCCATGAGCCGTCCCTCTCCGTCCTGCCGCGGGGAGCACGCACCAAGCACAGGCCGTCACCCGACGTCGCCGACACGGGACGATGCGCACACGGCCGCCGAACACGAGAACAAGAGGGATGGACGCATGCGTCCGTCCGCCGGGTGACTGCCAGCCAGCCACCGGTGCTTGGGCTGCAGTTCTGGCCGGCGGTGCGCGGGAAGTCTGGAGAAGCGGTTCCCTTCCCCGCGCGCCCAGCGGGAGTCGATGGGGCATCGCGTCGGGCGAACGAATCGACCGCACGCATCAACGGGAGCTGCCGGGGCAGCACCCGGCCGGCTGCGGACTATGTTTCCATCTCCGGAGATCGCCTCCACCGTCGCCGTGCTACATCTGCATGTGGAAACTGGGACCCGCGGATGCCACCGCTGGGGGTCTCTCCGGGATGTGTGTCGCCGTCGGCTGCAGCGGCGTCGCAACGGCTCCCAACGGTCTTCGTCGTGTCGCCGGAGCACGACTCGGTGTGCTACCTTGCCGTGCCGCCAGGCGGGTGTCTGCGTGGCTACGGCTCCCCAAAGACGGCAACAGCAAGCTGGAATATCGCTCCCCGGAAAGGAGAAAAGTCCCTGTATTGTGGAGACGGACAGCCGTGAGAGCGGGACCGGAAACTGCATGGGTACATACGTGGAGAGGAAACACCATGCCGTCATCCCCAAGGGAGCTGTCGGCGTATAAATACCTCCCGCGGCCCCGCAATGCGTATCTCCCCCCTCCTCTCTCTCTCATCACCGCAAGCATGAAGTTCCTCAGCACTCTCCTGGCCCTCTCCTTGACGCTCACCAGCAGCTTGAGCGCGCCGATCGCCGAAGAGGGCGCGGGCGACGTATCGGCCACTGCGCTGAAGAAGATTGTGTTCCCGAACTACCTCGGTCTCTCCTCGGCTCACTATCCCTCCTCCCCGGGATGAATGAACGAAGCCCCCCAGCACTAACGCTCCCCACCAGTGCCGATCCTCCAACTGGACCCGGACACCGCCTACCCGACGCGATACACGGGCGAAATCGCCTACGAGAGCGTCGAGACCGGCGACGAGCAGCGGCTGCTCGTTGGCTTCGACGTACCCGCGAACGTCGGCACGCGCTGCGGCATCAAGTTCCGCCTGCCCATCAAGGAGGAGGACGAGGGCGGCTACCAATGGTCCGTCGAGGGCAGCGGGATGCTCGACGTCTGGAGCCTCAAGAGCACCATCGTCAACGGCGGCACCACGTGGAACAACAAACCCGGAAGGACGACGGTCAAGCCGCAGTTCGTCATCTCGGTCAGTACCCAGAATCCATCCATCCATACCGTGAAACGAACGATGAGGGACGGATGGGAGTGACTGACGGGGCTATATAGCAACCGCTCGGCGGCGGCGAGGCGGTAATCGTCGGTGCCACCATTCCGTGCAAGGGCGGCCAGCGCATGGACTTTGAGGTCGCGGCGAAACGTCCCGATCCGACGTTCTTCCACTGGTTCGGTGAGTATCAGTCGTGTACCCCCCGGACGAAGTGATTCGGTGGATGAGTGTTTGACCATGCATGCTAACCGATGTTTGCCCCTCGCACTAGAATTGACGAATCCCCAGAGCGGGATCACGCTGTACATGTACACGTGAAGGGACAGTGTATGGCGAGATATGCAAGGGGAATGATCGAGTCTTCCGAATTGTTTCTTTCTTTCTTTCTTATGTATCTCCAACTGCGATCACGAACGAACGAACAAGAGGTCGGGGGTGTCCGCACAAGTAATCACTCGCTCTTGTCACCCGTGCTCAATGTCCGCGCTTTGTATTACAGACCCAATCTTACCTAGTGCGCTGAAATGGCGAAGTTCCGTCGAGCCGTAGGCAAAAAGACAAAAGGCCAGCAGCACCATCAAGCACGACCAGCCCTCTGCCCCCTCGCCCTATTCACCGTAGCCCTTCCTCTCGCCAAACCCACGCCTCGTCCGCGAACCGTCCTGGATCTAAACATCGGAGCGTTCCTGCAACGTTTTCCGCCCCCGCATCAGCTTCTCCCCTTTCTTCTTCCGCAAGCCGTAGAGGGAGGGGTTTATACCTCAACATGTCGGGCACGATAAAGAAGCGCACGTGGGAACCACGGATGTAAACCTGGTCGAGATGGGAGACGCGACCATCGCGCGCGGTGACGGTGATATCGCGCAGCTGGACGTTCATGTTGTCTTCGGCTTCGATGAGCTTTCCGCGGAAGATCTGGCCCGACGTGAGCTCGAGCGTACAGACGTGGCCCTATGGTGTTTTTTTTTTCCTTCCTGTTAGCTTTTTTTTTCTCTGCCCCTTCCGTTGCTCTGGAATGTAGGAGGGGGCGGGTGCGCACTTGGGCTTCGTTGAGGAGCTTGATGGGAATTCCGATGCTGCCCATTGTGAGATTTTGTGGTTGATTCGGATGGAGGTGGAGGTGGAAGTGGAGGAGGAGGTGGTGGTGGTGGTGGTGGTGGTGGCGGCGGTGGTGTTGCGATGTAGGTAGTTAACGGTAGTTGAGCTGGGTGGGTTTGAGCGAGAAAGTCGACGCGGCTCTTTTTAGCGTGGCGGGTGTGCGTTTTCGTTTCGTCGAAGCTTGCCGAATTTATTTTTGAGCCTCAAATTCATCCCCGCCGAGCAACCAGAGATCGCGAAAAGAAATGTCTCGAGAGGCACCGCCGCCAGCTATATGCACGCGCTGCAAGGAGAGCCCCGGAGTCCACACGCTCCGACTGGATCCCCACTGCCGGTCCGCCACCACCGCCGAGTCTTCCCGTCTGTCCCCGCCGCAGCTAACAGGGGCCGCAGTGACTGCTTCTCGCACTACATCCGCAGCAAATGCGTCAAGCGCATAGAATCGTACAAGATCCGGACGCTGCCGGACGGCTCGGTCCCGGTGTTCCTGCTCCCGCTCTCTCTCGGCGTCTCGTCGACGGCGCTGCTGCACCTGCTGTCGACGGCGCTGACGGCGCAGCGGCGGAGAGTCAGCCGCGCGCGGTACGCCCTCAAGATCGTGCACGTCGACGAGACGCTATTGCACGCGCACGCACCGCCGCCGGATCTGGCCGCGGTGCGCGAGAGGTTCCCGGAGGCGGGGGAGTACAGCGTCGTGAAGCTCGAAGATGTGTATCTGTTCGAGGTGGGGGGGGAAGAAGCATCCGCGGGGGACCGCGCCGCCCGACTGCGGCGGACATTGCAGTCGCTCCCCAGTCCCACCAGCCGCGAAGACCTCGCTCGCGCGCTGCGGACGCGGCTGATCCGGCGTCTCGCCGCGCGCCACCGGTGCGCCGGCATTTTCTGGGGGAGCTCGACGACCGCACTTGCATCGCACATCCTCACTTCCGCCGCCCTGGGCCGCGGCGCGAGCCTGCCGCTCCTCACCCAGGACGGCGCCCACGAGGGCACGCTGAACTACCATCCGCTGAGGGACGTGTTCAAGAAGGAGTTGGTCACGTTTGCGAGGGATGTGCTGCAGCCGAGCTTGTGGGGATTGTGCGTGGCGGAGGAAGGCAGGCAGAAGCACACCGCGGCCAATGCGATCAGCGCCAGGAACATCACTGTGGGGGAGCTGCTGACACAATACTTCGAGACTATGGAGGTGCAGTATCCGAGTACGGTCAGTAATGTGGTTAGGATGGGGGATCGGCTGAAGACGGCGGGAGAGGAGAGGATGTGTTGTAAGCTGTGCGGACTGCCTGTCGATGGAGGGGGAAATGGATTGACACTGGGGGCGCAGGACGACGGGGACGAGTCGCCCAGGGAGATGTGTTATGGGTGCCTGAGATCTATCCATGGTGCTACGGCGGAGTTGAACTGGCCCGTGGTAGAAGATAGAATCACGAAGTCATAGATTTCTATGGGGCCGGCTGATCGATGAGATGCATGTCGCCGGCGAGCCAAACTACTCACTACGAGTATACTCTACTTGAACACGGGATGGCGTGACGCGCTTTACATCGCGTAAAATGGTTGGGAATTCCATAACCATTTATCTCGTCATTGAACAGAACCTATGGACCCAAATGAAGCAGCAGTAAAAGGAAAGCCTAGACACTCCCACCACAAGAACAAACTCCTGACCCCAACCTGGTTTTTTTCCTTTTTGCAGGGGCGAGTCGTTTACTTCAGCTTCTTCTTGGGACGAAGCTGGTTGGTGTGTCCACACTTGCGCTTGCGGCAGTTGGTGGCACGAGGAGGAAGACGAGCCTGTACGATGATCAGTACAAGGTCGTGTGTAGGGACTAGGGGCGTGGTATGGAGTCGCGTACGTAACACTTGCGGCAGATCATCTTCTCGCAGTTGTACTTGGAGGCCAGAACCTTGAGGGAGGGCTCGATGACGCCTCCACGGAGGCGGAGGACCAAGTGGAGGGTAGACTCCTTCTGGATGTTGTAGTCCGAAAGAGTGCGGCCATCCTCAAGCTGTTTACCGGCAAAGATCAATCGCTGCTGATCCGGAGGGATACCCTCCTTCTCCTCTGTAGCTCCCCCCACAACCGTTAACGTTCCGTTCTATTTCTGATTGGTGGCATGGGGGAGGGGCATGGTGGTGACGTACGGATCTTCGTTTTGACATTGTCGATGGTGTCGGAGGACTCGACCTCGAGGGTGATGGTCTTGCCTGTCAGAGTCTTGACGAAGCTGCATCATAACCACCACAATCAGCCCTCCATTCGTTGCATGTACCGCGGCTCGCTCCGATTCGGCCGATGTCCGTGTATCCGTAGGTCTGGTCGTGGAACGGGGGTTCACAGGGGGAGGAAACTCACATCTGCACTGAAACGCCGCGAAAAGATTCAAATTAGCGACAAAATCCTGCAGTAATTCAGGGGCCGTGGGGAAATACGTACTCTTTACGACTTTGGCTGTGGTTTGTTGTTGGGTGTCGTGGGTTGGACTTGATGCTGCTCCTCACGCTTTGCTGCGAGTATCTTAGGCGAGAAGCGAGGGTTGAGTAGAAGCAGTCACAGTTTGTGGTCAACGCACACGTGACTAAGTTGTGCGTGTGGCTCGATTGGAGTACGGCGAACCAGCTGAGGCTGAGCAACCCTCTCCATTTTACCCGGCAGAGAAAGCTGAGGTCTGACCCTGTCCGGTGGCTTCCAATCATGATGCATGCAAAGGTCAAGCATAGGTTCTCACTAGACCTCAAATTTCCAGATACCTCAGTCTGCCTACAGTAATAAACTGGGATAGAAAAGAACACTGGCCTTCGCACCGTGAAATGCATACAGATTAATCACCTATTTATTGCTGAAGCATGTCCATTTAATGCTGAAGCATGTATGGTACAGCAATCCCGCTTCCGTCAACTGCTTTTCGTCCGACATGTATAGACGATTGGCTGGTGGAACTTCCCCCCAAACCGTGACTACATCTATGGGCCTATTTGAAGGCAGTGGAACGGAGGTGTATCGGTGTCTCTCCTTTAGGCGTGTCGGGAATAACCTTGGTGAGTTTCTGCGAAAGGGTGAGCAACGGCTGGGGCATGTATAATTTCGGAACCACTGACCAACTTCTCGAAAACGCAAGCATTGAACGGCTTCTCTTCGTTCCTGCAGCTCCACAGCCCCATGTTGTTGTTCTGGAGACATTGCCAGTGCGATCGGAACTCGGAAAGACAGTTTTTGTTGATATCTGCAATGCTGTCCCCATGCGCCCGCCATTAGCCCGGGCTCCTCCGGAACGCCCCAGTTGCTCGAGAGAACGGAACATACACCGAAGCAGCACAGCGCGTAACCCTTCTTCCCTCTTTCAAGCAATCCAGCTCTCCCCGTCCCTTTGCCTCAGCCTTGCAGAGCATGTAGTCCTCGTTGTAGGGCCTGCACCTGTCGCCGATGAAGAACGCAGCCGAAGTCAGCGGAGCGGAGGAAGCGCCGACCTCCTCGACTTTCGGGATGTGGTCGGGCATCGGCGTCTTGTCCATCAGGACGGCATGAGTGAGGCTGCGGATGCGCGCGCGGGGTCAGCAAACCAACCCGTTTTTTTTTGTGATGAGTTGGAAATCTCACATAGCTTCCCGGCTGGTGGCCATGGCTGCGTTTAGGATGAATGGTGACTAGTGGACAGCCAATCGCCTGGCGGGGTGGGTTGTTTCGAGATTCGAGGTTTGGAGGTTTCGTGGAAATTGCCGTTGCCTCCACATTTGCAATGACGCGGGTTACTAAGCTGGTTGTTGGGATATCGGAGGGCTTGGCTTGTGTAGAGCAAAGGCAACGGCAACCGTGACACGACGCGACGGCTTACACGGGACTCTGCACGGGACAAAGGGGCTGAGAGTGAGCTTTCGCACCAACCGCGATAGTGACAACGACAAAGACGATTCTCTCTTCCTCGGTCGCTACGACTGCCACTTTTACTATCACGCCTGCCCCACCCCCAGTGATTTTCTTCCGCAAACCCCCCCTCCTTGCATCGCACCCAACGCGACAACAATGTCACTCTTCGGCGGCCAGCAACAGTCCGGCGGTCAGCAACAGTCCGGCGGCGGCCTCTTCGGCTCGCCCGCGACGCAGCCTCAGACAGGCGGCTTGTTCGGACAGACACAGCAACAGCCCCAGCAGTCCGGTGGTCTCTTCGGCCAAACGAATCAACAGCAACAGCCGCCAGGAGGAGGACTGTTCGGACAGCAGCAACCCCAGCAACAGCAGGGCGCCGGTATGTTTGGACAGACAAATCAGCCGTCTGGCGGAGGAGGGTTGTTTGGGCAAACTGCGCAGCAGCAACCTCAACAGTCTGGGGGAGGATTGTTCGGGCAGAGTTCACAGCAGCCGCAACAGCCTGGAGGAGGCTTGTTTGGACAATCGACGCAGCCCCGGCAGTCTGGAGGGCTCTTTGGTCAACAACAGTCCCAACAGCAGGCCCAGCAGTCTGGAGGGCTCTTTGGTCAACAGCAGCCCCAACAGCAGCCCCAACAGCAGCAAGGTGGCGGAATGTTCGGACAGCAGCAAAATCAGCAACAGATGGGTGGTGGTATGTTTGGCCAGTCTACCCAGCAGCCGCAACAACAGACCGGGGGCTTTTTTGGCGGTCAGAACCAGCAACAATCCGGAGGAGGGTTGTTTGGACAGCAACCACCCCAGCAGCAGCAGGGTGGGGGGCTTTCCGGACAGTCGCAGTTCGGGGGGACAAATATGTTGGGTGCCACGAACATGAACCAGCAGCAACAGACAGGTATGTCTCAGCTATCCTTTGTGAGAGTTGGCTTTCAGCACCGATTGACCTTTCGTAGGATCCAATGCCATCGCCGACAAGGTATTGCGGGTTAAATGTTCGTGGGATGTCAATCACACTGATTACGCGTTCAAATACTACTTCTACAACCACATCGGCAAGGAGCGAGCGGTGGCTTACCAAAAGCCCCCCGGCGACGACGCGGAGGCATGGGAGAAAGCGTGGGCCGAGCGACCCAACGATGCGTAGGAACACCGCCCACTGCCACTCCTACGGTATCACTGACTTGCATCAGCTGCGTACCAGTTCGGGCCAACGGCTTCAAGGACCTCGACCTGCGAGTACAGACACAGCAAGGCCAGGCCAATCAATTCCGCGCATCGCTACGCACGATCCAGGAGAAGCTCAACGCGATACAGAACCAGCACGAAATGACTACCAGCATCAAGCTTGAGGACTGCCGACGCAGGCACATGGCGCTTGCCCGTCGCGCGCTCTCTTTGGCGGCCAAGGTGCAGGTCCTCAAGAATCGGGGATATGCCCTCCAACCAGAAGAGGAGATATTGAAGAAGCGACTCGAAGGCTTGGCCAGGGTGGTTCGGGATCCCGCCAATACTGGAAGGATGAACGAGATCTGGGCGCGCATGATGGTTGTTCAGGAGAAGGCGAGGATCATGAACGAGGGCATGAGCAAGGCCGAGGTCGCCTGGGACGAGAACCAGCTCCAAGTAACCGGAAAGGCAAGTCTTGATGCAGTCCTTTACCACGTAGCAGAAGCACTAACATTCCTATAGTTACTGGCAAGCAACTCGGAGGGACTAGCGTACTTGACCAAAGAAGTTCTTGCCATCGAAAAGTCACTCACGGAATGGCAGGAGGCGAACCAGGGCCGCAACAGCTTTGGCGGTTTATAATATAATGGCTGTAGAGGAAACGCAATCGACGAACGACACTAATATGTACACAAGACCATTTCTTCTCTTTCCTTTGTGAATCCTTCACACCTGCATGCACACCAGGGCGTAGTGGTAGATAATGACGACCAGGTATGAATAATGGAAGCATTGGATTGAATCGAAGTACAGTGTGAACCACGAACATCCACACCATCCCTATGATACAACCCCAATGCCGGGACGTCTCGCTCTCGCGCACCGCCCATTCCTGCTAGCCAGCCGATGTAATCTAAAAAAGCTTCTGAACGTACTCGACGACGAATGGAGCTACATACCCCACACATCAGCTTCAAGATCCCACACCTACAGCAAGGAGAACTTACAAAGGTAGAGCAGAAAACATGTGGCAGCTGTGAACTGGATGGTACCCTTCGCCATGGCCTCCTGCCTCCTGACCTCCGTGACGCTTGGTGGTGGTGGTGCTATTCTCGTCCCATTGCGATTAGCCTAACTTCCACCCTTCTTACTTCTTTGCCTTTGAAGGGAAGGTGTAAATACCTCCTCCGAACATTCTAATTGCTGGTTGAGTTGTTTTGGTTGGAGCGTTGGCTAAAAGTGGTGGGGGGGGGGCAAAATGGGAGGTTGTTGTATGTATCTAGGGTGACGTTTTTCTAATGTTTGTCCCTACATAAGGTGCGACCTCCATGCAGAGCGCTCAAAGTAGGCTAGCGCCAAATGGCCGAAGGGGGCCGCGTTCCTTACCACCTCTCTGGCGACGACAACCCACCTTTCTTCTCTTGTTTGTTCCGATAACCCAGCGCTCGCCACTTCTGCAGTCATACACGCGCTCCTGCAAACACTTTTTCCAGTTTCGTACGAAGCAAGCGATAATCTTCGCCATGTCGGATACCGAACACGCTCCTCCGGCCACTGTGAATGAGGCATCCGCGCATGCCGCAAACGACAGCAAGCCCAGCACCGAAGCGACTCCCATGGCTACCGCCGCTGCGCGGCTCGATGACGACGGCGACGAGAGCCAACTGTCGGATCTCGACGATGAGATCTTCGCCGACTACAACGAGCCCGGCGGCGGCCGCGCCGAATCCATCCCAATCGACGAGGATACGATCGTGAACCTGGGGAAGTTCAAGAAGCAGAAGGGTTCCGCGGGCGCGGGGGGCGAGGTGAAAGAAAAGAAGCGTCGTAGACGGGACAAAGCCACCAGATTGGACGATGAACCGGACCAGGAACAACCGGTGGCAGAGATCGAGCTCACAGAGGAAGAGAGTATGCTATTCCTTCCTGGTTCACAACATGGTAAAGGTGGCTGATTGATCCGATGTGTGAAACAGAGCGCAGGAGAGATCTGGATCGCAAGATGGACGAAGCTCTCAAAGGCCCCAAGAAGAAGAAGAGAAGAAAGAATGACCACGACCTGGAGCGTATGGACGACGAGACGGTGGAGAACCTTCGTCTGGCGATGCTAGAAGCTGCCAAGTGCGACACGGAGGCGGTCGACAACAACCTCCCAGCGACGCACAAGCTAGCGATGGTCGACGAGGTTCGCGACCTTCTCGGACGCCAGACACTCCTGTCCGTCGCCGTCGACTGTGGTATCCTGAAGGGGATCCGCCGCTGGCTCGAACCCCTGCCGAACAAATCCCTTCCGGCGTATAACGTCCAGAAGTTGATGTTTGAGATCTTGGCGAAGCTTAAGCCCGATTTCACGCATCTTCAAGAGAGTGGAATCGGAAAGATCGTCATGTTCTATACCAAGGACGCGAGGCCCGAGAGACACATCAAACGTGAGGCGGAGAAGCTGGTCCGTGATTGGTCTCGTCCGATCCTGGGACGCAGCGACGACTACCGTTCTCGAGAAGTCCCCAAAGCGGGTGACTCCCGTCCTTTACCGGCTAGGTATATATCATCCACCCCCACGGTTTCATATCCAATATACTAACCCTCGGTTTTTTTTTCCCCAGCCGTCCTAGAAAAGATAGCGTGGATGATACCAACAATCCTCGTGCCGCTCTTGCGGCACCCAAGAAGAATACCGGACGTGCGACAGTCATGATGCCTTCGAGCCAGAGCTATGAGATCGCGCCGAAAGATCGTGTCGTCAGTGGTTCGCGTACCTATGCGAAGCCGATGAGTGCCCAAGGTGAAGCTTTCATCAGGAAGATGAAGGCAAAGAAGGCGAAGGCCCAACGATAGAGGAAGGCCCGAGATAGAGGACGGGATAGAACGGAGTTTTCTTTTCTTTCCTTCCGTTGTTCCTCACGTTGTATCACTTCATGCTTTCTCCGTTACTTTCTCCAACTACGCTTATGTCTTTCTTATCTTTGCTATCGTTCGAACTTTCGTTCTCATGGTTTACGGTGCGGGTGTTTCTGTCATCTTCAATCATAAAATGCAACAACTATCAATTGATCCACCAGTGCTCATTCCTCCACTCCCAACCCTCCAAACAGCACCCTCCTGCACCCTTCCTCGACCTCGCCGATCCTGACCAGCACTCCGGCGGCCAGAGCCCTAGTACGCTCCCCGCCGCCTTCGACCCATCGCTCGACGAACCCCTTCCACTCCGCCAACAGCGCGCCGTACTCCTCAGCGACGCCCCGCGCGCCCCGTTCAGCGGCAAGATTCACCTCGAGCGCGTTCAGGACGGCCAGTAGCGTTGCCTCGCGGATGCTGTTATCGGTTGTTCCGCGCAGGCTCAAGGACAACTCCAGGACCTCGCTGGTCATGCCAACCAATCCCGGTGCGGCGGGGCCGGCGGCGTGCAGGATCACGGAGAGCGTGTTGAGGAGGTGCACGAGCAGCGATGGGTCGGCGTGCGGCTGTGAGCCGCCGTGGTCCCGTGCCGCGATGCTCCAGCCGCCGGTCAGCGGTAGCACGAAGTATGGAGCCACGTCGAGGATCTTGCGGTGAGAGGGCGCGGAAGTGCGTGCTGCGACGGAGAGACGCGAGGAGAACGTGTGCACTTTCAAGACGCGCGGGCCCGTCAGCGTGTCCGCTGCGTGCAAGGCAAGAGGGGTTAGGTAGGTGCGAGCCAGGGAGGACGAGAGCGCCGAGATTGGGTCGTGTTTGGAGCCCCAGACGCTGGAAATGTGAGGCGGCAGTTGGGTGGATGGTTGGGCGGGAGGGGCGGCTTCGAGGCCGGCGAGTTCCCGTGCTGCGAGACCGAGTGAGGTGAGCAGCATCCCGCGCTGCGAGAGGCCGTAATCCCCAGTGTAGAATGCGTGCGCGATCCAGGGACCCACCTTTACTGGAGATGCGAGGATCAGCGATGCCAGTGCGTCCCTGCGCATCTCGTCGAACGACGGGATCGCGTAGCGGTCGTCGAGGCCTGCCAGGGCGGCGGCGAGGGGGGATAGGTGCGAGGTTACTTCTTTGCTGGTATTGGTGTTGCCGGATGTACGGCGGATGAGCGCGGAGGCGTGTTGCAGCGCCAATAGCTGCTTATCGTAGCTGTCCGGGGAGAGGAGGTAGGATAACAGCTGGCGGATGTAGCTAAGAGGCTGTTAGATGATGGGAGTGAGGGATCATGATTTGATGGGACTTACACTGGCGGTGACGGCTTGTTCCTATCTATTGTCGTCGCATCCTCGTCCGGTGCATCCTCTGTATCAGAGTCCGGCAGTGCATATGGCATGAATTCGTCCTCTTCCTCCTCCTCCTCCTCCTCTTCCTCCTGCTCATCGATGATCTGGATCACCGAAGAGTCTGCCGTGATACCAGTAGTAGTAGCTGCTGCCAGCGGCTTCCGCTTTTTCACGGATTTGCGAGCGGAAAGCAAATCCTTGATGTCCCCAATCTTGTCCTCGATATAAGGGATCGACTTCCACCATTTCGCATCCATCCCTATCATATCCTCGATTTCGAAGGACACCTTCGTCTTGCCGTCCTTGTCGACGAGCGCGGAGAAGGCCTCGCCCACGATCATCCCAAGGAATCTGGTACGGTGCGACGACGAGGCGATGTGGTTCGACACGCCGTTGAGGTAGTTCGATGACCGGGCTAGACGGGCGAGGAGTGACGGTGAGGTCCGGCGGGCGATACCTGCGCATAGTAGGAGGATCTGGACGCTCGCTTACGAACAATGAGCTTCAATTCATGCATCACGGTGGTGGTAACGATGTAAAAATTTCTTGAATATATACAGATGGATAAGAGCAAACGAAAGGAATGGATGGGTGGGTGGACCAAGACGGACCTTCTTGCCGCATGATGGGGGTATGTTTTATCCACAGCTTGTCCGCAAACTGCCTCAGCAGCTTCTCAAACAGCCCTCTGAAGAGGACATCTTCATGGGACAGAACCGCCATGATGGCCCTTCTGAGAGCGATGGGTTCACCGATCCCTCCGCCAGAGCCCGAGGTAAGCCACTCGAGAACCAGCGATTCGTAATCTTCATCGTGTAACACAAACTTCTCCAGGAGCGCGGCGGCGCCAGAGACTTTGCCCGCGTCATGTTTCCACCAAGTTTCATCACCACCCTCGGAGACATCCGATTGTAGATGCCGACTCGAAATCACTCGCAGCAGTGAGAGTATAAACGTCCGCTTATCACGTACCGGCAGCAAAACCGCCAGCTTCCGAAGGAGGACTGAATTATCCTGAACCGAATCGTTCTCACGAGCTATCAATCTGTGCACAAGGCCATCCACTACACTGTCTATCTCCCACCCTTATGTCAGAATGCAATGTCCGGCCGGCGTTGTTTCACCACATACCCGAGTATCCCAGTCTGAAGCTGACCGCCAGCAGCGCCGACATTGCTTTCCAGCAGGCATGATTGGCTTCCTCGGGGCCGAGCTTTAGACACGCCTGGGCAACTTGCCGTCCCATCCAGAGCGCATAGAGCTTTCCGTCTCCAACCCAACGTCGCTGTGGAGCCAGCCGTCCTAGCGTAGTCTCCGCCTCGGCCGCCAGGCCTAGTACGCGTCCGCCGGCGATCAACGTCGCAAACTCCTTCCACAGAATGCCCCTCTTCATCTCAGTCTCCTTCACGACGGAAAGGACCCACACGCTGTGTATAAAATCCGCCCTCGCCAGGACCATCTGCAGCAGGTCCAACAGATCCCCAAGGTTTCCGCGGGTGCCACTCGCCTCCGGGTTTCTGGCAAGTGGGATGAGAGCTTTTAACCTCGCCGCGATGCCGCCGAGCCCCGTGGGGGAGCCTAGACACCTGGCTAGCGCGCCACGCTCCCGCTCCAGCACGGCCCAGAAGTCCGGGAGCGTCCGTTCCAGCAGCACCTTCGTGAGCTGCGACGAAAGCGGGGAAGCTCTAAGGACGTCGTGCTCAGGATTGAGAGCGAGGAAACGGAGACACTGCACGACGACAGCGTAGGTGGGGTGTGGGGAACGAAGGCGATCGCAGAGCTCGGACAGGGAGGAGTGCTGCGTCACGGCCAGAGCTGCCGATTGACTGCCGCTCCAAGTTGGGTCTGCAGCAGTGATTGTAGTAGTAGCGGCAATAGTGAGGAACTCCTCCTGCGCGCCGTCTGCGGAGGCGGGCGGCGGCGGAGGACGTGTCGTTATTGTGAGCTGGTCCATGGTATTATTATATTGGGGGGGTGATTTGGCCGTCTTCCTCTCTTGCTGGGCTGCTGGGTGCTGGCTGTTTGTAGCGTGCCACAGACACACCCCTCCCACACGAGTTGTTGCAAATTGATTGCGGATGATCTGTTTGATCTGTTTGATCTATGCTGCGATGGCGGTGACGGGTGGTGACGGTGGCGGGGGGGCGATGTCGGGGCACCGTGCGGCGTGAAGAGAACTGCGGGGAGCCTCGGTGTCGGCCAGAGACATTGTACTTCCCTTGCATACTGGCATGTGTCTGCTGGCTTGGCTGCGCGCCGTGGGATTTGCCCCGAACGGTCTTTGCGCTACAGACAGAGCCGACGAAACCGTATCTAGATATAATACAGGCAACGCGTGCTCCGTTCGGGTCTTTCCTCTTTCCTCTTTCCTCTTTCCTCCTTCCTCCTTCCTCCTTCCTCCTTCCTCCCTTTCTAGACGCAACCCCACAAAGTGCCGCATGCCCCACACACCACCTCCCTTTCTCCTCCTTCCCATTCGCTCCCGCGATAGTTCCGTGCCTAGACAACGCCCCCACCATGCTCCTTCGGATGCCTCTACATGCATACCCTAGCCCCTCTTCGCACCACTCTAACCATTTACAGGCCGTGGAATCTGGGAGACCGAGACCACAGGATGTTGCACATGAACGATGCTTGTTGTAATCACAATCACAGACGAAATGCTTACCTCGGAACCTCGGCCTCTCCCGGCTTGGTCTGGGAACCCCTCGACATTCCAGTTGCCGGTAGTTACCGGTCCATAACGATGGTGCTCAGCTTCCTCCTAGATACCTAGGATGCCGCCGCGGGCGTCGTGCAAAAGACAGAAGCAGGGACAAGGAAGAAAAAAAGAAGCATCTATGTAGAAGAAGAAGTCCTCCTCCTCCTCCTTCTCTCTTTCTCGCTCCTCTGCCTCCTCCATTTAGAGACTTCGAATTAGGCCTTATCCTTCTCTACCTCTCGCTACTTCAACCTACCCTCCTCCATCGCTCCATCGCCACTGCTGATAGGCCAGCTACAGTGCTTCCGGACAACCCTCCCACCCCGCAAGCCACGACGTAGCCCCCTGCAGTTGCACCGTGTGTTCCTTGTGTCTGTCACGAGCTGAAAATCCACCGAAAGAAACCTTGCAGTCGTAGACATTACTGCCTTCCGTATATAAAGCCAGCACTTCGGCCAGCCCCCACAGCTCGCGCGCACATACATAGCTCTATCGATATCATCCATCCAAAGAACCACACGGACCGAAACAAGCGACTATGGGCGTCCCAACTTCGTCAGATCCATATCTCGCCGCCGCTTCGAGCAAGAACGGATGTCCGCCCAAGGGCCAGCCCCACGGTGTCGTTGTTCCGGGCAGCAAGAGGCCTGGCTGCACGGCTGTGTATCGGCACCACACCACGGGCGTCGGGGAACTGCCCAAGACCATTGATCCGTCGGTACGATCCCTTATCCGTCTCCACTTCGACCGCGCTACAAAATGAGAGCTAAAAGTTGTGGCGCGTGACAGATCACTACTATGTGGGATGCGTTCTCGTCCACAGGTGAGGATCACGAGTACTGTTGGATGTCGTCGATAGTACGCTGATATTATTGTTCGCCGGAAGTCGTCAAGTACCCGGACAACAATTGCCTAGGATGGCGAGAACAGGATGCGAAATCAAAGAAATGGGGCCCGTACCAATGGATCGACTACAAAACAGTGTACAAGCGCAGCACGAACTTTGGCGCTGGACTGGTCCGGCTGCATCAACAGGCGGGGGTACTGTATATCGCATGTTCCGCCGTCAAGGCGGCAAGTCGCTAATCAGGGCGTTTACCAGGTCACGGAAAAGCATGTCCCCACTGGTCTTTGGTCGCAGAACAGGCCTGAGTGGCAGCTCAGCGATATCGCGTGCATGAGCCAGTCCTTGTATTCCGTCAGTATATACGACACTCTCGGGCCGGACACGGCGGTGTACATCATCAACCATGCCGAGCTCACTACCGTTGTTGCCAGTCTTGCGGTGAGAATTCTGTCCCCATGTTCCGACGGCACACGGCTGATTCGAGTGATAGCACATCCCCACATTGCTGTCGATAAAGGACCAATGCCCCAGCTTCAAAATCGTCATCTGCATGGACCCTCTGGTGGGCGAGGGCGAGGCTCCAGGCGACAGCAAGAAGGCAATCCTTAGTGCCTGGGCAGCCGAGAAGGGCGTGGGGCTGTACACGATGGCAGAAGTCGAAGCGATGGGCGAGAAGAGCGGGCTGCAGCCCAGCCCTCCCTGCGCCGAGGACGTCATCACGATCAACTATACCTCCGGCACCACCGGCTTCCCCAAGGGAGTGCTGCTGACGCACGGCAATGCGATCGCCGCTGCCTCGTGTGCCATGTCTAGCTGCATGTACCAAATGGAGGATGACGTAATGCTTTCCTACTTGCCGCTCGCGCACATCTACGCCCGTATCGCGGAAAACACAGCGCTCTGGGGCGGTGCAGCGATCGGGTTCCTCCACGGTAACATCGCCGAGGTCCTGGAAGATATCAAGGCGTTGCGGCCCACAACATTCATTTCTGTCCCCCGCCTTTTCAACCGCATCTACAACGCAATCCTCGAAGCCACGGTAGCGCAAGGCGGCATCAAAGGCGCGCTCTCCCGCCACGCCCTCGCGACGAAGATGGAATATATGAAGACGAGCGGCAGCAATACCCACGGCCTCTACGACCACATCTGGGCCAACAAGATCCGCACCGCCCTTGGCTTCGACCGCTGCCGTGGCATGGTCTCTGGCTCTGCTCCGATCGCTCCCGATGTTCTGCAGACCCTCCGTGTGGTCTTCGGCAACAACCTAATTGAGGGCTACGGTATGACGGAAACGTACGCTGTCGCCCTCAGCCAGTTGGTTCAAGACAACAGCGCCGGCAACTGCGGCCCGCCGTCGATAACCAACGAATGCAAGCTCCGCGACGTTCCGGAGATGGGCTACACCTCTACCGACTCGCCTCACCCACGCGGCGAGCTCCTCGTGCGCGGGCACACGATCTTCAAGGGGTACTACAAGAACCCTACCATCACGGCGGAGTCCTTCGATTCCGAAGGCTGGTTCGCGACGGGGGATATCTGCCACGTCGACTCACTCGGCCGCTTCTCGATCATCGACCGGGTCAAGAACCTCCTCAAGCTCGCGCAGGGCGAATATGTATCTCCAGAGAAGATCGAGAACGAGTACCTTGCCAACTTCCCCGTGTTCGCGCAGGGACTCGCCTATGGCGACCCGTTCCAGTCTTTCCTCGTGGGCGTTTTCGGCATCGACCCCACACATTTTGCGGACTTCGCTGCCAAAGTCCTGAAGCGCAGCATCAACCCGACGGACACCGCAGCCATTGAGGAGGCCTGCGCAGATAAGAAAGTCCGTCTCGCCGTGCTCGAGGAGATGGAAAGGATCGCGAAACGAGTCAAGCTACAAGGGTTTGAGAGGATCAAGAACATACATCTATGCATCGATCCGTTCACCCTTGAGGAAGATCTTTTGACGCCTACGTAAGTCCCCCCCATCCACCACCCCTTTGATTACTGGGATGCTAATGAAAATGTGTGGGAATAGACTCAAAATGAAGAGGATACCAGCGACAAAGAGGTATAAGGAGATCTTGGATGCGTTGTATGAAGAGACGAATCGGGAGAATCCGCAGAAAGCGAAGCTGTAAGTGTGGATAGAGCAGCAGTCATACCCAATCATGTGTGGTTGTGGTTGTGGTGATGGCGGTTGGGTGTATACTAGTTTTTTCCTTCGCTTTTTGAGGGGGGTGTTTGTCGGCTTTTCGATTACATGTTTGATCATTTCCCCGGATGGTTCCAATGAAAAATGGATGGAATGAGGTAACGGTTCATGAACTGAACAATCTGGCAAGCTCCATGGGGACCAGTGGTGGTTACCGCGTCGTGGATAATGAGATGGAAAGTGGCAAAGCAATCAATCACGAAAGTAGTGACAAACCCCTCCAACTATCAATGCCAATCACTTTTCCCACTGGATATTGTATCGTGCACCACCATCCCGCCCATCATCATCCACGCCCATCCCCGTCTCACACCAATGACTACTTATTCGTCCTAACAACGGGCACAGGAAAGGCGACATGATAGCCTGCGCCTCTATCGAGTGCGGCCACGATCCTGTCGTTTCCCGCAGCCGCCAATTCCCGTGCGAGCACGCCTACGGCGACGCCAGCACCAAAGCAGCTCCTGAGCAATCTCTGGCTATTCGCCTTCCAATCGGCTTCGCACAGCTTCGCCCTAGCGGTGTCCGCGTCCAGTTTCGTCACATGCATGTAGCCCTTCTTGGCCTCCTGGATGTGCTCGGCCGCGTAGGCAAGGAGCTCCGAGTCCGGGATGTCGGTGTAATCTACCATCTCGCGGAAGGCCTCGTACGGCATCACATCGGGACACCCTATCGTTAGGAAGGGTTTCACGCGGCCTTCGTAGCGGAGCTGGTCTGCGGGCGGCGCGGGGCCGAGGAGGGAGTGCCGCCCAAGCACGCTGTAGAGGTACATCAGCCCTGTGGAGAGGTCTTGCATCGCTGTGAGCGAAAGGAGGTGGTAGTTCAGGAGGGAGTTCGTTTTCCTGTACGCTTCCTGGTCTTCGGCCTCGGAGGACGGCGGAATTTTCGCGACAAAACTGCGGATGCGATCGATGTGCATGGCATGCGTGCGGAGGAAGTATTGCAGGTACCAGTACATCCCCGAGAATTCATGGAGAGGGAAGATCTCCAGCTCGAAGCCGAGGAGGATGATGGCTTCCATCTGGTGCAGCTTGTAGTGGTAGACCCAGCTGGAGAGGGAGAAGCTGTACAGCGGGCCTTCGGGGGTCTGGAGTGGTTCCTCCTGCGTGAACGAACGGATCTGGGAGTCGATGTCTTCGGCTTCCACTTGGAGACTGTCCCAGTCCAGGATCGACTTGCAAAGAATCCGGCGGAGCCGAGAGCGGTTCTGACAGAGATCACGGAACAGGTTGATGTACGCCTTTCCGGCCTGCTTGACGAAACAATCCATGCGTCGCGCGATCTGGAACTGTGGGCTCTGCGGAGCTTCGGCTCCGAAGTTGGCGGGATCCAAGAGATCCTTGGTCGGGTAGCAGAGCTCGCTGAGATCGTCGAAGAGGATGCACTTTGGCGGCATCTTTCCGATGATCTTGACGTCCTTGATGAACAGTGACTGTATGAGCGACCGGGTGTATGGCAATGGTGCTGGCCGTCTTGCTCCGAAGTGCATGAAATATGTCTTACCCCATGGTCAGCAGTGGAAATCACCCGACGGTGAAGCCCGTAACTCACCATGGTATTCGTCGCCCCAGCGTAGTTAAGGATCTTGAGTGCATCCTTGGTTTCCGCACACAACTGCTTCAGCACCTTCGTGGCTTCCTCGAACGGCAATTCCACCAGTGGTCTAGGTGGAACAGAGCTGGCCAGCTTCCTTTGGATCGACATACTCCACGCTTCAGGTGCTTCTATCGCCAAAGCATGCCCTTTCTCTACCTTGGCGACCAACTCCAGACATTCAGTCCATGTCGATTCAACACCTTCATGGTACATGCCCGCATCGTGTGAAAAGTTCTCGAGCAGCGATTTCCTGAGTAGCAGGCGGTCACGGAGGGCTGTGGCAAGCTCGTCCGACAGCGAAGGCTCCCCTTTATTCTCATCCAGCCACGCCAACGCCGACTCGAGGAGGGTAAAGACCTCGCGCGCATCCACGATCTGCAAAAGCGGCATTCCGTAGGATTGCTGAACGAAATCCTCTTCCTGCAACCGTTGGTCACATACTCCCTCCCTTCACTCCGGCGCGCGGGAGGATAACATACCTCGTATATACGCTCACTAGGTACCTGCCAGCCAACATATCCGCAGCATTTTATCAGCGCAAGGCAGTACGGTCTGAGAACGCTCTGCACCATTTCCTGTCGCAGCGCTTCCTGTGGATCCTCTGGCGCACGCGGTCTTGCGCCCAGCGTTGCCTGCTTCAGTGTCGTCGGACACGAAGAGAGTAGCTTGTCTATGTAGAGGCTCGCGAACAGCGTCTGGGAGAGTGCCGAACCAGAATGCCATGCCATCTACAACAAATTCAATCGGTCAGCCAGTCCTCACTGACAACCAACTCCCTGTAGAGAATACCTCGTTGCACAGTAGTCTGTCCATGATCCCGACGAGCTCCTCGGGCAGCCGCGGTTTCCAGGCGTCGAACAGCTCGTACTCCGGCTCGAGAAGTCCGCCGTCCATCTTTACGTCCCCAATCTGTGTCCCACCATCAACACCATATCCTCCTATCTCTCGTGGGAGTAGTAGTAGTAAGGTCAAACCTCCAGCGCACCGACAGCCTGGAACAGCGCAAATTCCGGATCTTTGACGAGTTGGCCGACATTGAGCTCTGCAAGTACCCCACCACCCGATAATCAACAGTTGCACACGCACACAGTAGTCGGGGTGGGGCCACAAGCCGTACTTTCGGAAGCTTCAATGAACTCCTTAGTGATATCGACGAATTTTGTCATCGGGATGCTTGATGGCAGCGGCCGAGCTTCCGGATTGGTACTCTTCTGGTCGTCGTCGTCGTCGTCGTCGTCGTCGTCGTCGTCTTCGCGGAGCTGGAGCCTTGCTAGGTCTGCGGGATCAGGCAACTGCCATCAGCAAGGTACACGCAACGCATGGTCAGGCAAGAAAGAGGGATACGAACCGAGCTCGTTAGCACCGTTGCCGGTGCTTTCGCATCCGTTCATTGCTGAGCTGGTTATTTTTTCCCCTCCCCCACCGATAGAGAGGGAGTCGATAAGTCGAACATGTCGGAAAGTCGAGCAGCACCACTTTTGTTGTTTTTTTTTTTTGCACTAAGGGCGCACTAGTCCACTAGCGTACGCTAGTGAGTGATAGTTTATGAGGCGGAATCCAAAAAAATTGTCGGCGCACCGGACATCATCGTTGCGCAGACCCACTCCGGCAGAGAGCCATCGCTGCTCGGCCGATTTCCATCGGATAGACTCAAAAGACTCAGGATGATCCTGAACTTCATCATGGGTAGGCGCACATCGGAACAACGAAACCCTTCCAGAATGCGTTCAGATTCAAGAAGCACTCGAAGATGTACAACGAAGGAATCATAAAGAACTACTGGAGGAAGAGTGCACTGTACTTTGCGGAGAGTTATTCTGATGGCGAGGATGGGGGCGGTGCTTAATTCGATTCTTTCATAGATCCGTATAGCTCTGCATCTGAGGACCGTTTTAAGCTTTTACTCGAGCCAACCGGACCAAGACTGCTGAGAAGCGATGGGTTTTGTCTGGGAGAGTTCAACGACAGCCATTCAGGGAAGGGTTTGTGGGACGCCGACGATTTTTGGATTCCGTCTCATAAATTATCACTCTCCAGAGTACACTAGTGGACTAGTGCATCCTTAGTGCAAAAATAAATAAATAAATAAAAGTGGCGCTGCTCGGTTTACCGACGCCCTTCTCTACCCCCCCTCTTTCGCGTACAAATATATGCCGTTATATGGGTGTGTTTTTTATGGCGGTCTGATATGGACGCACAACTAGTCTCACGTGTTTCTTTTGTCGCCCCACTAACTAGCTTATGAAGTCATCCGGATCCGAAACTCCCGCGCGGGGGTCACCACCAGCGGCACATCGGATAGGGCAGAATAGCCCAGCCGGGTAGATGTAGTTGTAGACTGTAACCCGGCCGATGAAACATTCCATCCAGAGAGGAATCAAAACTTCCAAGTCATAGTGGAAACAGCAGGATGCACAAAGAACAGTTTTATAGGGAGCGAGTGACAATGTACGCTTCTTTAGCTGTTCGAGTCTATTTTTCTCTCTTCCTGTCGCCATCGGCATCACCATGATTCCAACGCCATTAGACGGTCCCGACATCCAAAGACATTCCAGCGGCCTATTTGGAAGTCAAAATCTGAGGCTCGGTCTGCTTTCCGTTCTGCGCATGTCCAATCCTCCAGCATCAGCGTCTCATATTGTATATGCGTATAGGTGGAGAAGTTTAGTGGCGGAGGTAGGGGCGAGAAATAGAGGGGGAAACCGACCTCCCACTTGACGAACCTGAGCTCGATGGGGACGCGACGCTCGGCCTTGATGCGCGCCTCCTCCTTGAGGGACTTGCGGACGACACGGGCAGCGATTGCCAGGTACCTGTTGTAGCTGTATTTCCCCCCAACGGCGTTAGCGACTGACCGGACGAAATGAGGAGGAAGAGGCGTTGAAGTACCTGAAACCAGCGGCTTTCCATGAGGCGGCGAGCATTTTGTAGAGGGTTTCGAGGCTGCGAATACGTACGGATACGAAGTAGGCGGGAGGTAGGTTGATGGTGCGGGTTGCAGGGTGATTCGGGCTTTCAGATAATGAGATGGCGCTAGGCGGAATGCACTCGCGGAGGTGTTTTACCCGGCTTTTGAAAGGATTGAGCGCAATGCAATAGTTAATTGGTTCTGATTGAGTCATTGCGAGAGATTCATTAGGTACGGTTTTTTTTACATCTCACGGTTGATGAGGTATGCAGTCCCGCTTCGGGCCTCGTCTTTGATTATTCACATACTTGTTTCTCCAACCCATCCTCGTCATATTAACAGTCATTATTATTTACAACAAGTCCGGATCGCCTGTTGATTACCCCCTCGATTCGGCGTACACATACCCGTAGTGTCATCCTTGATCACATCCGCTATTGTGAATCCTTTCGTTGCCGATGCTGGACTAGTAGTGTGAAGTTTCGAGCTTGTATTCTTTGACGATGGTACGTCCATCGCCGGGTTCCTCGTGAAAAAGTCCGCTGGTTTCAGATGAACCTGGTGAATCTCCACAGGCATGACCGGAAAGTCTAGTAGGCAGACCGAGTGAGAATGTGTATAGGGAGGGGGGGGGGGGAGCGGGGGAGGGAACAAACCTTCAATCCGTGGATTATGTGTTAAGCCAAACGAGTGCCAAACTACAATATCCTCGTTATCGACGTTCTCTCTGCGAGCGGCCATGTCTTTAACGCCTCCGCACTACCAGTTCGTCAGTAATGCTCAAACCCAACTAATCGTCTGAGAAAAAGTACCTCCACGGTGCTTTGATTTGTAAACCTCCCCGAGGCATACAGCTCCCCATCCCTGTACTTTGTGACCCACACATGGTGACTCGCGTAGCCCATTCTCTTCGCCATTATGGAGTCTGGATGTGCGAGTGTGAGTTGTGTTGGCGAAGGCACAAGCTTGTACCCCACCGGCCGCCCGCTGATAGGATTCCGCACGTTCGGGTTGACGATCTTGAAGAGTCGCCCTTTTTCTGGAGCAGCATTAACACCGCAGGAGACATCGAGGACTGTTTGGCGGACTTCGTAGGCGTTGCCGTAAGGGTTAAGCTCTGGTACGAAGGGGACAGGGTGGGATTCTTCCTGGATGACGGAGTTTTTGTAGCCGTCGATTGCAGGATCTATGCGAAGGTTGAATAAGTGTTGATGGTTCTGGGCCAACACTCCGGGGGAGACGACGTTTCCCCAAGGACTGGTCTTCCCCGGATCGATGGGGACGGTGCTCACGATTCCCGTAGCACGAGTTTCAATGGTGATTCCTCCGGCTTGGTCGAAGTGGTATGCAAAGATGTATTCGTAATTAGCCAACGTGATGATGAATTGTATTATCAGTTTGCGGTTGCGGGTTACCACTGCACGGCCGGTGCGGTAGTTAGTGTGTTTCCACAGGATACCGTCGTCGACCTCGTGCATGCAAATCACTTTTTTAGCGATTACGCCGTTACCGGCAGTGTCGCTCATTGCGGCATCGAAGTACTGGGATGAGTTTCAGCGTGTGGCTTGCGAGGAAAGGCGGAGTGAGAGGTCCGTACATGTATTAATCCCAAGCAGTCGCAGCCCAGCTCGAGATTGTTGGCTGCCCTGCCGGCGCCTCCGTCTCCAAAATCGAAGGCTTGTTTTCGATGGTATGGCGCTCTGGGATCGCTGTACGGTACAGCCATCTCGCTGAAGCTCAGTCGGTAGAAGACACTTCTCCCGTCATACCGCTATTACACCCGTCAGTTTCTAACCATCCGGCTATAACATTCGGAGGAGATGGGAATACTAGGTCGTGTATCACCGCACCCTCCCGTGGAGTAAACCCGACTCTAAACCTCCACTTTTGCCAACTGACCAGGGAGTTCCCCGTGACAGTAAATGATGGTCCGTACGGCTGGACCACATTAAGCGGCATCAAATCCTGTCTCATCCCCTCCACCAGTTCGGGAATATATTCCGAAGCACGACAATGCTGCAGCGCCTCCTTCGGCCCCGTCTCATATTTCAGTCCGTCCTCCCTCCCACCGGTTGCCAGGCGGTCCACCCGGATGATCTGGCGACTGGCCATGTCCATAACGGGCATCAATGGAAGCGGGAAGGCGTAGTGATTCGAGTCCGGGTTGTTTGTAGCCGGATCCCGTGCGTACACCAGGCCTTGCATGTACCGTGGGCTGGGTTCGCCAGGAAGATCCCACCCGCCGTACATCCAGGGATCTATAACGATGTGGACGTTCTTTGGTAACGAGAGCTCTGCCAGCGCCTCCTTGAACTTGGAGGATTCCATGGCAACTTTGGGGAAGAGCTCGACCTCATCGCTGGCAAACGGTTAGTTGTACCGCTACTGGCGATTGGGGGGGGGGGGGGATGGGAAGCCACCCACGCATTCAAAGGCGAATGGAAGCGCTTGTCAATCACTTCGTAGCTCAATTCGTGGGCGGTGGTAACATTCACCATGGAGCAGCAAAAGTCAAGAGACTTCCTGTCCGCGGTGATAACATCGTATAGCACCTTTGCCACTCGCGGAGGTCGTTGGGTCCGGGCATAGAAGTTCCCAGCATGCTCGGCCTCCAAGAACGGGATCATCAACGCCTTGGGAGGCTCATCGAGACTGATGTCCCGGTATACCAACGAAACCACACTGCCACGCGCCTTCCGAATCGCATCCCGCGCTAAATTGATCTCCTCGACGGCCAACGGATCCAGTGGATGGGGCACCCCTCGGAGGCTCAGCACAGCTCTCATAGCGGTCGATATATATGTGTATGTAGGTATGTAACTATGTATCGAAATTGATGGGCTCTGACAGGTCCTCGGCCGGGAGTTCCAATTGGCTGCAGCCTGCAGCGTGTCGTCTTCCTCCGATCGATTGGAAATCTCGAGTTCCCAAGAAGTCGTCTCGAGACCGGCCCGCACAGTTCAGTTGCGATTGTTGGTGTTGGTGAATGCCGCGCGTGATGGGTGTGTGCAGGGGCGGCGGGCCCAGTCGGGGATATATATGTCCACGGCAGCTACATAGTTACCTGGGCAAGTGCCCACCATACGTCGCGGTATGTAGTCGTGGTAAGTGGCCATGCAGTCGCTCGGACAGCAGAACCGAAGAGTGCGGAGAGTTCCCTGCAGTGCTATTGCCAAACTGATAACCACAAAGATCTCGGATGCCACTTGGTCATTCGGGAAGGTACAACCTGCGGAGTGAGTAGCCTTGCGGCATCCCACCTCGGCCCATTATGGCCCACAGATCATCCCCTTCCTCCCGGCGACCCGGGAGAGAGGAGAAGTAGAGCTCGCGGCGAGAGTCCTCGAGTGCCCGCGGGAACAAGCAATCGCAGGCACTCCTAGCGCTCATCCCCACTGGCGCCCATCACGGCGCACCGAAGTTGATCATGCTGCCACCACCCAGCCAACCTCAATGCGATGTATGTAGAGTATCTGCAAACAATAGGCGCTAAAGCAGATGTCAGTCATAGCTCCCCTTTGCAGCTCTAGCAGGAGGAGAGTAACTCGGGACAGCGACGAACACCCGCCCTCGAGTCTTCGAGATGCAAGGGAAACGCAGGATGGCTGAATAGGGCGGGGTCACTCTAAACCCACACGAGCTAGACACGACTGCGGTTTCTGCACTGCTGTGGCGACGCAGCAGTGCACGCATCCCATGCCCGGGACGCAGTGACCAAGATTTCCATCCCGCATCTGTCCAATTGGGGCGGGTTCCGTGCCTGACGTGCCTTTGCCATCGCCCCCCACACTGGCTGCCATTGCCCGATTTCAGTGGACAGATCACAGTGCGACTCACCATCGCCAGGAATCCAGGATAAACAGCGGTGGCGGCGCGTTTCTCGGGCAGGGCGGACGGACGTACATACATACATACATACTCGACGGCGACAATAGAGTACGGCAGCCACTCTAAGTATGTAAAGTGGGCGTGTTGCGATGTGCGGGTAGATAGTACCAATTCCCCAACGTAAGAATTAAAGACCCTCACATAAGCCGGCACCGCACAGCAGATAACAGCACGGCACGGCACAGCCAGATAGATAGAGGTACTTAGACCGGGTACCGCCCGGTACAAATTCAAACCAGCCCTCCGCAGTGAGGCTGTCTTCGCTCCTATCATACGTAGCGCACATCGCGCCTCGTGTGCGGCCGCCAATCGATACCGGCACCGAAGAAACCAATTCATGCACTTGTCGAACGGCATGAGGTGTCCCTCGGCTACCCGTCCGTTCGCTCGAAGCTGGGCGGAGTTAATTAAAGCCGGGGTCCGGTTGCGGAAGCTCGACACGGCGGCGGGTATGCGTTGGTGAGAGGCTGGTATGTACTGCAGTGAACCGCCGGCTCAAGGGTTGAGGGGTGCAGCGAGTGAGCGGGTTTCTCGACGGCTACAAGCGGAGCGATCGTGACCTCGGAGCCGTATGCGCAGTCTAGAGTAGATAGACGCAGAGAAGTGGGTCTCAGGCGAGGTGAATCCAGACGGCAAGTGTATCCGCTCTGTGCACTCGGAAGTTGAAACAGCTCGCTGGCACTATGTAGAGTAGATAGCTTAACAGCGGTCTCTGTCCCCGAGATAAGATGATGGATAGTTATCTGGATCCGACCTGCAAATCCAGGGCTGGGGCGAAGGTCCACGTGACGCGCCGAACATTGTCTCTGCTGGCCCGGACTGGGATGGAATTCTCGCCGGAACATCGTATGTTGGGCTTTTGGTTTCGGCCGTGGCAATGCAGGTCAGCCTAGGACGACATGTATGTGGAGGAGAGAAGGCGTTGTGACGGGCGAGGGAGTCGAGGACTGGCTGGGAGACTGGTGGGATGACTGAGGGCGGACGCGGCCCCAGGAGTGCGTGGAATATGTAGAGCAGCCCTCCCGACCGTGGCGAAATGCCACACCCGCCCTTCCGGCTCCAACTCGTCGGCATGCCGATGCTGAGGTCCATTCTGGACGGGACGCTACGGCTTCAATCCACTCGAGCAGTAGCTGACTTGGTAACTCGGAAGCGACAGACTGTACTCAACCAACAACCGCGCAATGCAAGTCCCGCCCCAACTACATCCTACGAACTGCCCCCGCTGGTGAATGGGCAGGTACAGCCTCAAAGACCGAGGGATCCGCGAAACCTTTCGTCATTTCCCCGCCGCCAACAACCTTCCACAGCAAACCCGAGAAGCAGGTGTCGGAGAAGGTTCCACAACCTTACATACGTTTTGGGCTCTTAAGGCGGGCACGCTCAGCTCCCACTTCGCTGCGGAGTGAGAAATCATAGCTGAAGCTGCAACAGGTCATTGAGCGCGCCAATGGCAAGTCCTCTCCGCATCATGGGACCCGCGCCTGACGTGCACCAAGGTCCTCAAGATCACCACCACCTCGAGCACGACTTTCCATCCAAACCAATCGCCCTTCCGTTACGGTGCTGCCTATGCCTGGAGCCTAAACACCTCAACCGAGGCTGTCAGGCAGCTCATCGACGCCTTGACCGGTCGAGGTCTCCATGGCGGCCTACAGTGTGCGTAGGACTTTTCACCACCATCTTTGGGGGGCGGGGTTCTTGCGCAGCGATCGTCCGTGTATGATGAGCATGGTGAAAAACCAGTTTCCCTTCGGTGCCTCTAATAGGACGCACGCACAGACGCAACCCCCCCCTCCGGCATGAAGAATCGCTAAACTATTACCCCCATGCAGACTACCAGCGACTTCATCGCCAGTCGCGAGCGCAGTCGGTGGTGATAAACAAAGTCCATGCCTCGGAAAACCTTAAGTACTTCCCATCACATTCGTACGTTGTGATATCATGTGTAAATAGGCATCGAATCGTCGATACAATTACCGCCATTAATTTCAGCTGCATCGCGCTCGGCTGCAATGTCCAGTTTTCGGTCCCCTGATCCCCCGATCGTCTTGTTCTGCTGTTTATCTAGCACGCCCTAGGCAATGTTATGGGATCAGGTGCATGTTTGTATTCCTGTAGTACAGGGGAATATGTACCATGACCTATTCATGGAATATCACCCGCCATCCAATGGCCCAACTAATTCCCAAGTTGTCATCCCCTCGTCGTTTCCAACCGCAACCTCGCCTGCCTAGATTGCTGCACCAGTGTTCTCCACAGCGAAAATACATCTGTGCATAGAGGCAACACGATTGGTTAGCGAAGTGAGGATCTCAGGGTACAGGTGCAAGCGACACGAGGGGAAAGAGCAATCCGGTGCCGTGTGACGGTCAGCCTTTGGAGCGAAGAATGTTCATTGGAAACCACCGTGTTGACATGGATTGAAAATAGAAATAGGTTAAATCGAGTAGGCGAATGGAGAATGACAAATGACAAGGCTGGGAAGGAGAGAAACACGTGAACGTCACGATGTGAATGTGATGTCCATCCCGTGT
>Ga0307508_10000909_pt1 | contig 34527 bp, 29 predicted proteins | sample 9_EM_MG_FD_203089 | JGI IMG/M metagenome (GOLD analysis project Ga0307508, IMG submission 203089) | Populus trichocarpa ectomycorrhiza microbial communities from riparian zone in the Pacific Northwest, United States - 9_EM | ecosystem: Host-associated > Plants > Roots > Unclassified | place...
TCTGGTTGAAGGCGTTCTCCATTGTCAGCAGCATCGTGACCGCAGTCACCAGCAGGAACAGCGAGCCGACCAGGGTCAGGTCGCTCGCATTCGCGGCGAACTGATGCAGGTAGCCCAGGACCGTGCGCGCAATCTCCGCGGGCAGCAGACTCTTCAGCAGATGATCTTCGAGCGCAGCCTCGAATCGGCTAAACATCGGGAACCGCGTGAACAGCGCGAAGCTCACCGCGAGCAGCGGCACGATCGACAGCAAGGTCGTGAACGTCAGGCTGCCCGCCACCTGCGGCAGTCGCTCCTGCTTGGCGCGTTGGACGGTGAGGCGAATCAGATTGAACATTCGTCGCGCAGTGTAGGGGACCGACAGGTAGCTCCCGTCGATCTGTCGGTCGTCGGCATCACACACAATGTGCGCGCTGTGGCCGCACACCGTCGTCCGGCCCGAGCACCGACACGAGGAGGGTTCGATGGCGCTCTACGACGTCTTCGCGCGTGCGGTCGCCCTGGTGGGCGCCGGCGCCATCCAGTGGCGCCGGATGCAGCATGGCAGCGTGCACACCGCTGCGGTGGGCACGGCACCGCAGATCCCGGCCGCGCGGCCGCAGGGGCGCATCCCGACGTTGAAGATGCCTACGGCCCAGGGCTGGGCACCAGGGCAGCTGCCTGCAGCGGCGCCGGGCCTGACGGTCAACGCCTTCGCGTCCGGCCTGAAGCACCCGCGTTGGATCAACGTGCTGCCCAACGGCGACGTGACGGTGGCCGAGGCCTTGCAGTCGGGTGGCCGGCCCGAGTCGTTGTTCGACCACGCGATCGTGGCCACGATGCGCCGCGCGGCCGCGTTCGGCGAGAGCCCCAACCGCATCACGCTGCTGCGCGACGCCGATGGCGATGGCGTGGCCGAGCAACGCCACACCCTGCTTGAGGACCTGAAGCAGCCCTTCGGCATGGCGCTGCTGGCAGACACCTTCTACGTGGGCAATACCGACGGCGTGATGGCCTTTCCGTACGCCGTGGGCAGCACGAAGATCAGCGCGCCGGGCCGCCGGCTGACCACCTTCAAACCAGGCGGCCACTGGACGCGCAGCCTGCTGCCCAGCCCGGACGGACGCCGGCTCTACATCGGCGTGGGCTCGCTCAGCAACATCGCCGACCACGGCATGCAGGTCGAGGAAGGCCGTGCCTGCATCTACGAGCTGGACGTGGCGACGAACCACTGCCGCATCTTCGCCGCCGGCCTGCGCAACCCGGTGGGGCTGGCGTGGGAGCCGGTCACCGGCCGGCTCTGGACCGTCGTCAACGAGCGCGACGGCCTGGGCGACGAGACGCCACCCGACTATCTCACCTCGGTGATCGACGGCGGCTTCTACGGCTGGCCGTACTGCTACTGGGGCCGGACGGTGGACGACCGCGTGCCGCAGGACGCAGCGCTGGTCGCCCGCGCCGTGACGCCCGACTACGCGCTGGGCGGGCACACCGCATCGCTCGGCCTGTGCTGGATGCCGGCCGGCACCCTGCCCGGCTTCGATGTGGACGGCATGGCCATCGGCCAGCACGGCTCGTGGAACCGCAGCACGCTCAGCGGCTACCGGGTCGTGTTCGTGCCCTTTGTCAACGGTCGGCCTGCAGGCCCGCCGCGCGACATCCTGTGGGGCTTTCTGGCACCGGACGAATCGGTGTCCTTCGGCCGCCCGGTGGGTGTGACGATCGGCCCCGACAAGAAGTCGCTGCTGGTGGCCGACGACGTCGGCGACGTGATCTGGCGGGTGACCGGCAGCGCCTCGGCCTAGCCAACCCCGCTGCGCTCAGTGGCTGGACTTGCCGGTCGCCGGTGGGAGATCGCTGAACGCCGCCCATTCGGACGGGGACATCTCCAGCTCCACGACCTGCGGCTTGCGCGCCTCCAGTGTCGTGCGGCGTTCGCGTTTGCCGGGCGGGCCGGCTTCTGCGTTGCGGCGGTCCTTGCCGGTGCGTCGGTCGTTCGGCTGCGCGGCCGGCAAGCCAGACGGCGCAGGGGCACTCAACAGGTCGCCCTGCGGGTTGAGTTTGTCCATGCGTCCCATCTGATCGCTTTCGTGCTGTTGGGCCATGGTATTCATGCCGCATGCCTGCCGGCAAGCGGCCGAGCGGTCCAAAGTCACGCGTTGTGCGAGGGCGCCCGCGGGCAGGAAGAAGCGGACACGCCAAGCGTGCGAAGTCCACGACTTCCCGATGGCTCAGATCTCAGAGCGCGCTGCCGCGCTCGCGATCAGCGCGGGGTCTCGTCACTCTTCGCCTTCTCGGGCGAGCCGCCCATCTTTTGGCCAGTGCGGCGCAAGGCGTCGCCGGTCTTGCGCCCCGCATTGCCGATCGCATGACCGGTCTTGTTGACGCCACGCTCGATCGCGTGGCCGGTCTTGCAAGCACCGCGCTTGATCGATGCCTCGGCACGCGCGAACGTGCCGCCGTCGGACATTTGCGCGCAGTCCGCCGAGCCCTTGCCGGCGCTCGCGCTCGGCTGCCCTGCGCGGTAGTCGGCGAGCGCCTCGTCCATGCGCTGCTGGCGGGTGCTGGTGGCGGCGTCGGCCCGGTCAGCGATGGCAAGCGTCGAGGCGGCGGCCAGCATCGCGCCGCAGACCCACACGGAAGTCGTCTTCTTCATCACAAGCTCCTCGTTCAGGCTGCCCGCGCCTGTCGCGGGCTGTGAGCAGAACGATACGCAGCGAATGCAGTGCCACGCACCAGCGAACGCCGGCACGCGCTGTCGGCGCACTCCTACGGGCGTTAGCGCGAAAGAGGCTGCAATCTGACACAAAGCCGATTCTGCGAAACGGGCTCGCGTGGATAGGATGAGACGCTACATCGAGGGAACGGCCGGTCATCACCGGCTGGTCATCACCATGACCCATTCGACCCGGACCAACGTCGTGCTTGCCGCCACCGGCGCGATCTACGCGGCGCTCGCGCTCGTGCTCTGCGCGGGCGGTGTGTGGCTGCTGTGGCGCGGCGGCTCTGCCTACTACCTGATGGCCGGCCTGGGCCTGCTTCTCTGCAGCGGCTTGGTCTGGCGCGGGCATCGGGGTGCGCTGCCGGTGGCCGCCGCGCTGCTGCTGGGCAGCTTGGCGTGGTCCGTGTGGGAAGCGCGGTTCGACTGGTGGCAACTGCTGGCACGCAATGATGTCTGGTTCATCGTCGGCGCGTGGCTGTTGGTGCCGGCCGTCAATTGGCGCCTGCGCTCGCCTGGTTCACCGGACAGCCCCGGCGGCCGCGGTGCCAACGTCATGCTGTGGGCCGCACTCGCTGCCAGTGCGCTGGTCGGCCTGTTCTCGCTGACGCAGGACTACGACACGCTTGATGGCGAGCTGCCGGCGCGCTCGGGCGGCAACGACTCGGCAGCGCTGCTCGCCGCATCGAAAGACTGGACAGCCTACGGCAGCACTGCGTACGGGACCCGCTACGCGCCGGCCGCGCAGATCACGCCCGCCAACGTGAAAGACCTGAAGCCGGCGTGGACCTTCCATACCGGCGACTTCAAGGGGCCCGGCGACCCTGGCGAGATCGCCAATGAGGTGACCCCGTTGAAGGCCAACGGCAAGCTCTATCTGTGCACGCCTCACAACATCGTGATCGCACTCGATCCCGACAGCGGCCAGGAGATCTGGCGCTTCGACCCGCACATCAATCGCCAGGCGCGCGGCTACCAGCACATGATCTGCCGCGGCGTCGCCTACTACGACGCGAATGCCGCCGGCTCAGCCGCGTCCGACCCGGCGCACGCTGCCGCGGCCGCAGCCTGCCCGCGCCGCATCTACGCGCCGACGGCCGACGCGACCATCGTGGCCGTCAACGCTGACACCGGCCGACCCTGCACCGCGTTCGGCGCGCAAGGCGTTGTCGACCTGAAGGTGGGCCAGGGCAAGGTCGCCAACGGCTCGCTCAACCCGACGTCGCCGCCGCTGGTCACCACACGCGTGCTGGTGGCCGCCGCCAGCGTCACCGACAACGACTCCACCGACGAGCCGTCCGGCGTCGTGCGCGGCTATGACATCGACAGCGGGCAATTGCTGTGGAACTGGGACGCCGGCAATCCCGAAGAAACAGCGCCGCTGCCCGCGGGCCGCGACTATATCCGCAACTCTCCGAACATGTGGAGCGTGGCCAGCGCCGACGAAGCGCTCGGCCTCGTCTATCTGCCGATGGGCAACCAGACGCCGGACATCTGGGGCGGCAACCGCATACCCGCCGGCGAGCGCTTCAACAGCGCGATCGTGGCGCTGGACCTCGCAAGCGGCAAGGTCAAGTGGGTCTACCAGACAGTCCATCACGACCTCTGGGACATGGACATCGGCGGCCAGCCGAGCCTGATCGATCTCGACACGCCGCGCGGCAAGGTCCCGGCGCTGATCGCATCGACCAAGCGCGGCGACCTGTACGTGCTTGATCGCCGCGATGGGTCGCTGCTGGTGCCGGCCGTCGAGCAGCCGGTGCCGCAAGGCGCGGCGCAAGGCGATCGCACCTCGCCGACGCAGCCGTTCTCGGCGCTGTCGTACAAGCCCGAGCGCCGACTCGCCGAGCGCGACATGTGGGGCACGTCGCCGATCGACCAGATGATTTGCCGCATCCTGTTCAAGGGCCTGCGCTACGACGGCATCTTCACGCCGCCCAGCGAACAAGGCTCGCTCGTCTACCCCGGCAACTACGGCGTGTTCGACTGGGGCGGCGTGGCGGTCGACCCGGTGCGCCAAGTGCTCATCGGCAACCCGAACTACATGGCCTTCGTGTCGCGGCTGCATCGGCGCGACACCATCGACGTCAAGGGCGGCAGCGGCACCGAACAGGGCTTGCAGCCGATGACCGGCACGCCGTTCGCGGTCGACCTGCATCCCTTGCTGTCGCCGTTCGGCGTGCCGTGCCAGGCGCCGCCGTGGGGCTACATGACGGCAGTCGACCTGACGACGATGCAGAAGGTCTGGATGCGCAAGAACGGCACGATCCGCGACAGCGCGCCCTTGCCGATCCCGATGCCGCTCGGCGTGCCCAGCCTCGGCGGCCCGATGGTCACCGGCGGCGGCGTCGCGTTCATGAGCGCGACACTCGACTACTACCTGCGCGCCTACGACACGCGCACCGGCCGCAAGCTCTGGGAAACGCGCCTGCCCGCGGGCGGCCAAGCCACGCCGATGAGCTACGTGTCGGACAAGACCGGCCGGCAATATGTCGTCGTCATGGCGGGCGGCCATGGCTCGCTCGGGACCCGGATGGGCGACTCGCTGATGGCCTTTGCCTTGCCGGCCGGCGCATCAACAGATACGCCGCCGGGATCACGAACATCGACAACAAAGGCGCCGTGATCATGCCGCCGACCATCGGTGCGGCGATGCGTTGCATCACCTCCGAACCGGTGCCGGTTCCCCACATGATCGGGAACAGGCCGGCCAAGATCACCGCCACCGTCATCGCCTTCGGGCGCACGCGAAGCACGGCGCCTTCGCGGATGGCGTCGAGCAAGTCGGCGCTCCCGGTGCGTCCGTCGTCGACCCGCGCCTGCCAGGCCTGCTTCAGGTAGAGCAGCATGATCACGCCGAACTCGGCCGAGACACCCGCGAGCGCGATGAACCCGACCGCGCCGGCGACCGACAGGTTGTAGCCGAGCAAGTACAGCAGCCAGATCCCGCCGACCAGCGCGAACGGCAGCGCTGCCATGATCAGCAGCGCTTCGTCGACACGCCCGAAGCACAGGTACAGCAGCACGAAGATGATCAACAGCGTGAACGGCACGACGATCTTCAGCTTCGCGGTGGCGCGTTCGAGGTACTCGAACTGGCCTGACCACGAGACCGAGTAGCCCGGCGGCAGCGTCACCTCCTGCATCACTCGCTGCTGCATGTCCTGCACCGCCGACTTCAGGTCGCGCCCGCGGATGTCGACGTAGACCCAGCCCGACAGCCGCGCGTTCTCGCTGCGCAGCATCGGCGGGCCATCGGTGATGCGAATGTCGGCCACATCGGACAGCACCAGCCGCGCGCCGCGTTCGGTGTTGATCGGCAAGGCCCGCAGCTTCTCCAGCGAGTCGCGGGTCTCGCGCGGGTAGCGCAAGTTGATCGGGAAGCGCTGCAAGCCCTCGACCGTCTCGCCGATGTTCTCGCCGCCCACCGCCGAGCTGATCACCGACTGCACGTCGGCGATGTTCATGCCGAAGCGCGCGGCTTCGTCGCGCTTGATGTTGACGTCCACGTAGCGGCCGCCGGTCAGGCGTTCGGCCAGTGCGCTCGACACGCCCGGCACGTTCTTGATGGCCCGCGCGATCTCGCCGGCGATGCGGTCGATCGTGGCCAGATCGGCGCCCGCGACCTTCACGCCGACGGGGCTCTTGATGCCGGTCGCCAGCATGTCGATGCGGTTGCGGATCGGCGGCACCCAGATGTTCGCGAGGCCCGGCACCTTGACGATGCGATCGAGCTCGTCGACGAGCTTGTCCTGCGTCATGCCGGCGCGCCATTGGTCGCGCGGCTTGAACTGGATCGTCGTCTCGAACATCTCCATCGGCGCGGGGTCGGTCGCGGTTTCGGCGCGGCCTGCTTTGCCGTACACGCTGACGACTTCGGGCACCGTCTTGATCAATCGATCGGTCTGCTGCAGCAGTTCGGCCGCCTTGCCCGCAGACAGGCCCGGCAGCGCCGATGGCATGTACAGCAGGTCGCCCTCGTCGAGCCGCGGCATGAACTCGCCGCCGATGTGCTGCAAGGGCCACAGGCTCAGCACGAGTGCGACCGAGGCGCCCGCGAGCGTCAGCTTCGGCCAGCGCAGCACCGCGTTCAGCAGCGGCCGGTAGACCGCGATCAGCAAGCGGTTCAGCGGGTTGCTGTGTTCGTCGGGAATCTTGCCGCGAATCAGGTAGCCCATCAGCACCGGGATCAGCGTCACCGACAGGCCCGCCGCCGCCGCCATCGCATAGGTCTTGGTGAACGCGAGCGGCGAGAACAGCCGCCCTTCCTGTGCCTCGAGCGTGAACACCGGGATGAAGCTGAGCGTGATGATCAGCAGCGAGAAGAACAGCGCCGGCCCGACCTCGGCGGCCGACGCGCCGATCACGCGCCAGTGTTCGTCGCCGTGCAAGCGCTGGCCCGCGTGCTCGCGGTGCCACTGCTCGACGTGCTTGTGCGCGTTCTCGATCATCACGACCGCCGCGTCGACCATTGCACCGATTGCGATCGCGATGCCGCCCAGCGACATGATGTTGGCGTTGACGCCCTGGTAGCGCATCACGATGAACGCGGCCAGGATGCCGAGCGGCAGCGAGACGATCGCAACCACGGCCGAGCGCAGGTGGAACAGGAAGACGAAGCACACGAGCGCCACGACGATGAACTCCTCGCCCAGCTTGTGCGTCAGGTTCTCGACGGCGCGCTCGATCAGGCTCGAGCGGTCGTAGACCGGCACGATCTCCACGCCTTTCGGCAGGCTCGCTTGCAAGGTCTTCAGCTTGTCCTTCACCGCGGCGATCGTCTCCAGCGCGTTCTTGCCGGAGCGCATCACGATCACGCCGCCGGTGGCTTCGCCCTCGCCGTCCAGCTCGCCGATACCGCGGCGCATCTCGGGGCCGATCTGGATGCGCGCGACATCGCCGAGGCGCACCGACACGCCGGCATCGCTCGTCATCAGCGGCACCTTGCGGAAGTCGTCGAGGCTTTGCAGATAGCCCGACGCGCGCACCATGTACTCGGCCTCGCCGAGCTCGAGCACCGAGCCGCCGGCCTCCTGGTTGGCTCGCTGGATCGCGGCCACGACCGTGGTGTGCGGGATTCGGTAGGCCGCGAGCTTGTCCGGGTCGAGCACGACCTGGTACTGGCGCACCATGCCGCCGACCGAGGCGACCTCGGCGACGTTGGGCACGGTCTTCAGCTCGTACTTCAAAAACCAGTCCTGCAGCGCGCGCAGTTGCCCGGCGTCCTGCGTACCGCTGCGATCGACGAGCGAATACTGGTAGATCCAACCGACCCCGGTGGCGTCCGGCCCGAGCGAGGCCTTCGCGGTCGGCGGCAAACGCGACTGCAGCTGGTTCAGGTACTCGAGCACCCGCGAGCGCGCCCAGTACGGATCGGTGCCATCCTCGAACAACACGTAGACGAACGAGTCGCCGAAGAACGAGTAGCCGCGTACCGTCTTCGCGCCCGGCACCGAGAGCATCGTCGTCGTCAACGGGTAGGTGATCTGGTTCTCGACGATGCGCGGCGCCTGGCCCGGGTAGCTCGTGCGGATGATGACCTGCACGTCCGACAGATCGGGCAGCGCGTCGAGTGGCGTGCGCAGCACCGAGTACACGCCCCAGGCACTGAGCATCACGGTCGCCAGCAGCACCAGGAAGCGGTTCGCGATCGACCAGCGGATCAGCTTGGCGATCATGGCTTGCTCCCGACGGATGCGGGTGTGGTTGCCGCCGCAGCGCTTGCAGCGGCGCTGGCCGGTTCGGCATTCAGCCGCGCTTCGACGCCTCTCAGGCTGGCCTCGGAGTCGATCAGGAACTGCGAAGACACGACCACGCGCTGGCCGGCTTGCAGCCCGCGCTTGATCTCGGTCTGGCCGCCGCTGTCGATGCCGGCGTCGACCTCGACCGGCCGGAAGCGGCCACCGTTATCACTCGGCTCGGCCAGCATCACGACCGTGCGCCTGCCGGTCTGGATGACGGCTTCGGTCGGCACCAGCAGCGTCTTCTCGCCACGCGCGTCGGCGAACTGCATCTGCACGAACATGCCCGGCACCAGCCGGCCGCCCGGGTTGGCCAGCTCCACGCGCGCCTTCAGCGTGCGGGTGGCCGCGTTCACCTCCGGCAGGATCGCCTGCACGCTGCCGTTGATCGCGGTGCCGGGCGCGGCCGCGCTTCGGGCCTGCACCTGGGTGCCGGGCCGCAGCAGCGCCGACTGGCTTTCGGGCACCTCGGCGTTGGCCCACACGGTCGACAGGCCGTTGATGCGGAACAGCGTCGCACCCGCCATCACCGTCATGCCTTCGCGCACCATCAGCTCGGCCACGACGCCACCGAGCGGCGCCATCAGCGTGATGCGCGGCTGCGTCTTGCCGCTCTGCTCGACGAGGCCGATCTGCGCGTCGCTCATGCCGAGCTGGCGCATGCGCTGGCGTGCGCCGTCGACCAGCGCCGTCAGGTCGGTTCCCTGCATGCGCCGCACGGACAGGAACTCTTCCTGCGCGGCGATCCAGTCGGGCACGTAGAGGTCGACGAGCGGCTGCCCCTTGGCAACGCGATCGAGCGTCGCGCGCACGTGCAGTCGCTCGACGTAGCCGCTCGCGCGTGCCTGCACGATGGCCTGGTCGCGCTCGTTGAAGGCGACGCTGCCGACCGCCACCACCTGCGGCGACAGCGTGCCCTCGGTGACCGCCGCGGTGCGCACGCCGAGGTTCTGCTGGATGCGCGGGCTGACGGTGACGTTGCCCTGGTCGCTGTCGCCATCGGCATAGACCGGCGACATCATCATGTCCATGAACGGCGACTTGCCCGGCGTGTCGAACTTGCTCGCCGGCACCATCGGATCGTGGTAGTAGAGGATCCTCTTGCCGGTGGCCGGGTCGACGTCGCCGGCCTTCAGCCCGGCGGCCATGTGGCGCCGCGTGGCCTCTTCGCCATCGGCGACGGCTGGGGCGGCCGGGGCGGCCGTCATGCCCATGCCGCGCTGCAGGCCGACGGCATACAGGCCGTAGCCGGCCGCGCCGAGCACACCGGTAGCGAGCAAGCCGATGAGGAGGAAGTGCTTCGGTTTCATGGTTTGTTCTCCGTGATGACGGCTGCCGGGCGATCCTGCGCAGCCGCTGGGTGCTCGGCCGGGATCAGGTACTCGAGCCGCGCCCACAGGCTCGCGGTCTCCATCTCGAGACGCAGGCGGTCCATGCGGGTATCGATCTCCATGCGCCGCGCCTCGAGCACGGCACTGAGCGCAGCACTGGCACCGCGGTAAGCGGCCAGCGCGGCACGCGTGCGGTCGGCGGTCAGCGGGATGAGCGCGCTGTCGTAGTGGGTCAGCCGGTCCCGGTTACTCTGCCATTCCTGCAGCCAGGCCAGCGTCTCGGCCACGTGCTCTCGCGTGGCGTCTTCGCGCTGGGCGCGCATCTGCTCGGCGAGCGCGAGCTTGGCCGCCACGTCGCGGTCTTGCCGATTCTGCTGGTCGAGCTGCAGCGGGATCGAGACGTTGACCGACACCATGTTCGAGTAGGCCGAACCGCGCTGGCTGTACATCAGCTCCACGCTCCAGTCCGCGCGCTTGTTGCTCTGCGCGATGTCGGCATCGGCGCGCGCCATGTCTTCCTGCTTGGCCATCAGTGCGATCTGCGGGTGGTGCGCGAGCTGCGTCTCGAGGCCCGCCGCGTCGAGTCGAACCGTCGAGAGCGGTGGCGGCGCGGCCAGTGCCTGCTCGGCATCGGCCCCGACCCAGCGCGCGAGCCGCGTCTTCGCGGTCGCGATCTGTCGCTGTGTCTGCCGGATGCGATCGTCGATCAGTGCCACGGCAGAGCGCGCGGCGAACACATCGCCCTGCGCGCCGCGCCCGCCGCGGTAGGCGGCATCGGCCGCGTCGATCTGCAGGCCGGCCTCGTTGCGCTGCGACTGCAGCAGCTCGAGCATGCGCTCCTGGTAGTAGCGCTCGAGCCAGGCCTGAGCCGTGTCCCGCCGCAGATCGGCCAACGCCACCGCGCGAGCGGCTTCGGCGGCCTCGGCTTCGCGGTCGAAACGCGATGCCCGCGCCTTGCGCTTGTCGCTGCGCGTGAACTCCTGCATGACGCCGACCGAGCGCATCGTCATGAAGTCGTTGGTCAGGCTGAATCGGTCCGACCCATTCACGGGCAGGTTGTTGATGCCGGCCTTGAGTGTCGGATCGGGCAGCTGCCCGGCGGCCACGGCCAGCTCGCGGGCTGCGGCCGCGGCCGACTCCTGCGCCACGAGTTGGCGCGACCGGTCCTGCGCAATGTGCAGGGCCTGATTGAGCGTCAGCGTTGCTTGGGCTCGGCTGCCGAGGCCGACGAATACCAGGCAAAAAGCGGCCAGCGTGGCGAGCCGGCGGCCAGCACGCGAATGGCGCGAGCCAGGATGAAATGAGGCAAGAAACATGGGTTCTCCAGACAACGAAACGATGGCTTCGTGTCGGCTCGATCGGCGACGGCCGGCAACGGCCCACGCGCGCACGAGCACGACCGATGCGCCGGATCGACCACGAAGGTCGTCAGCGCACGGTCTGGAGAATCAGATTCGGAAACAGCAGTGCAGGATGGCGTGCGGCGGAGACGCCGCCACCAGCGCACTCGCCGCATCGGCCGCAGGGCGCGGCCGGATCTCGGGCTGCGCAGCCGGGGGAGCGAGGTAGAGCGCAGTCAGCAGTGCCACGGGCACGCTCAACGTGGCGGCCTGATCGCTTTGCTGGCCGTGGTGGCAGTGTTCGGCGCAGAGATTGGCAAGGTCTGAATCCATCGCCCCGGCGGCCATGCCATCGCAATCGGGAGCCTGCCGGTCAGTGGCGGCCATCGCAGCGTCGCTCGCGTCACCATCGCGCGCGGCGATCGACTGCATTGCCATCGCCGCAGATGGCAGTGCCGGACACGCGTAGGCCGAAACCGCCAATTGCGCGAGCAGCAGCACCCCGATGAGCACGCGGCAGATCGCGCGCAGGAACCGGCGCGTGATCAGTGGCGAGTGGCCACCAGTGAAAGAAAGAGTTGCAGCGCTCACGTCGGCGAGTTTAGTGGCTCTTCTGAGGCAAGAGATGCGCGGGCTATTTCGCAGGCTGGATGTCGGTGATGACGAGCGCCCCGCCCGCCTTCTCGGCCTTGAACTGAACCTTGTCGCCCTGTTTGACGGTGTCGAGCATTGCCGGGTCCTTGACCTGGAACACCATCGTCATGCCGGGCATCTCGAGGTTCTTGATCTCGCCGTGCTTGAGCGTGATCTTCTTGCTCTCTTTGTCGACCTTGCGAACTTCGCCCTGGCTCATGTCCGCGGCGGTACTGATCTGCGCCTGCGCGGACACGCAGGCGCCGAGGATCGCCGCGATGGCGATGAACGAGTTGAGCTTCATGATGAATTCCTTTTCCTTCTTCAATGGATCGACTTCGAGTCAGTGCTTGTGATCGGCAGCGGCCTTCGCGGCGGCCACCTTGATGGCGCCCTTCATGCCGGCGTCGTAGTGGCCCGGCTGCAGGCAGGCGAAGTCGACCTTGCCGGCTTTCGTGAACTGCCAGACCACCTCGCCGGTCTTGCCGGGCGCGACGGTCACCATGTTCGGTTCGGCGTGCTCCATCTCCGGGAACTTCTTCATCAGCTCGTAGTGCTCCTTCAGTTCCTTCTCGGTGCCCAGCACGAACTCGTGTTTGAGCTGGCCCGAGTTCTTGACCGTGAAGCGGATGGTCTCGCCTTGCCTGGCCGCGATGCTCGCCGGGTTGAAGCGCATCGCATCGGTCATGTCGACGCTCACGGTGCGCGTGACCTTGTCGGCCTGGCCCGGTTCGCCGATCGCATGGTCGTCGCCATGCGCGAGCGCGGCACCGGCGAACGTGCCGGCCAGTGCGAGACAGAGAAGTTGCGTTTTCACAAAGGCTCCTTGGTAGTGAATCAGGTTCGACGTTGAAGACTGGCGGCCGCGGTCAATGCTGGTGCTGCGCAGAGCCAGCGCCCGGCTTGCGTATCTGCACCTCGATTTCTTTCGGCGCATTGCGCCGCGAGGCCGGCATCGACTGGCCGCCTTCGGAGGCGAAGCGCGCCGGCTCGGGCATCGCGCCGGTCCACTCGAACGCGTTGGTGCCGGGCGGGTGCCGGTACCAACCCGGGTCCTTGTAGTCGCCGCGCGGCTGGTCGCGCCGCACCTTCACGACGCTGAACATGCCGCCCATCTCGACCGAGCCGAACGGGCCTTCGCCGCCCATCATCCGGGCGGTGTTGTCGGGGAGCGGCATCTCCATCTCTCCCATGTCGGCCATGCCGCGGTCGCCCATCACCATGTAGTCCGGGATCAGCTTGTTGATCTCTTGCACGACACCATGGTGTTCGACACCGATCATCGTCGGCACCTCGTGGCCCATCGCGTTCATCGTGTGGTGGCTCTTGTGGCAGTGCAAGGCCCAGTCGCCCTCCGCATCGGCGACGAAGTCGATCTGGCGCATCTGCCCGACCGCCACGTCGGTCGTCACTTCAGGCCAGCGCGCCGATCGGGGCGTGGGGCCGCCGTCGGTGCCGGTGACGACGAACTCGTGCCCGTGGATGTGGATCGGGTGGTTCGTCATCGTCAGGTTGCCCATGCGGATGCGCACCTTGTCGCCTTGCCGGACATTGAGCGAGTCGATGCCCGGAAAGACGCGGCTGTTCCAGGACCACAGGTTGAAGTCCAGCATCGTCATGATCTTCGGCGTGTAGGCGCCGGGCTCGATGTCGTAGGCATTGAGCAGGAACACGAAGTCGCGGTCGACCTCGTCGATCAGCGGGTGCCTGGCTTTCGGGTGCGTGATCCAGAAGCCCATCATGCCCATCGCCATCTGCGTCATTTCGTCGGCATGCGGGTGGTACATGAAGGTGCCGGGGCGCCGGGCCACGAATTCGTAGACGAAGGTCTTGCCGGGTTTGATCGCCGCTTGCGTCAACCCCGCCACGCCGTCCATGCCGTTCGGAACGCGCTGGCCGTGCCAATGGATCGACGTGTGTTCGGGCAGCTTGTTGGTGACGAAGATGCGCACCCGGTCGCCTTCGACCACCTCGATCGTCGGCCCCGGCGACTGGCCGTTGTAGCCCCACAGATGGGCCTTGAAGCCGGGCGCCATCTCGCGCACCACGGGTTCGGCGACGAGGTGGAACTCCTTCACGCCGCTGTTCATGCGCCAGGGCAAGGTCCAGCCGTTGAGCGTGACCACCGGGTTGTAGCCGCGCCCGGTGTTCGGCACCAGCGGCGGCATCGTGTTCGGCGTCGTCTGGAACACCGGCTCGGGCAAGGCGGCCATGGCCACCTTGCTCACGCTGGCCGCGGCCACCGCGGCACCGGCAGTCGCGCCGCCGAGCAGAAAGTTGCGTCGATTCGTCGTCATGGGTTGTCCGTCAAGGGGTGGCCAGTGGCATCGCCGCCGTCGGCCGGCCGAGCAAGCTCGCTTGCAGCGATGCGTCGGCCAGCCAGAAGTCGCGCTGCGCGGCTATCGCCTGGATGACGCTGGCAATCTGTTCGCGCGAGTCGGCGAGCAGATCGAACACCCCGATCAACATGCCGTTGTAGCGAAGCAGGTTCTCGTCGGCGATCGTCTTGCGCAGCGGCACGATCTCGTCTTGGTAGTGCCGGGCGATGTCATAGGCGGTGCGGTAGGCGCCAAAGGTCTCGCGCACTTGCGAGCTGGCGTCGACCGCCGTCTGCGCGGCGCGGTTCAGCGCCGCCATGTAGGTCGCCTCGGCCCTGGCGCGTGTCGCATCGCCGAAGTCGAAGATCGGCAGCGGCACCGAGAGCTCGTAGCCGCGTTGCGGTGCAAGGCCGGTCTCGCTCTTGCGCGTCACGCCGAGCTCGAGCCCGTTGACGACACTCGTGACGCGCGTGAGGCCTTGCTCGCGGGCGATGAACGCCAGGTGCGCCCGCGCCATCTGCACGTCGAGGCGCTCGCCCATCGCCAGCGTTGCGACGCTGGCTTCATCTCTGGGCGACGCCGGCAAGTCGGGCAAGCGATCGGGCAACTGCAGCGCGGCCGCTTGCGCGTCGTTCAGCCCGAGCGTGCGAACCAGGGCCTCTCGGCCGCTTCGCGCGGCCTGCGCGGCGCGTGCGAGCTGCGCGACCGCATCCGCTGCAAAGGCCTGCTCGCGGGCGCGCTGCAACTTGCTGAAGTTGCCGACCGCTAGCATGCGCCGCGCCAGTTCGGCGCTCGCATCGGCGGTCGCCTTGACCTGCTGCGCGTATTGCAGCGCCTGCTGCGCTGCGACGGCCGCGACCCAGGCCTGGCGTGCCTCGGTGGCGGCCTGGACGACGCTCGTCCCCAAGCCCAGCCGATTCGCCTCGCTCTGGTAGTCCGCCATGCGCATCCGGGACGGAAGCAGCAGCAAGTCCAGCACCGAGAAGCTCAGCGTGCGCGTTAGTTCCAGCTCGCGCGCGCCGCCCTCGTTGCGCGCCAGGCGTTCGAACGCGAACACCGGATTGGGCAGGCGCGCCGATTGCGTCGCCGACGCCGACGCGGCCGCGCTCTCGTACAGCATCGCCTGCAGCGCCGGGCTGTAGGCGAGCGCCAGGCGCACGGCATCGTCGCCGCCCAGGGGTTTGGCGAGCAGTGCGTCGGCGTCGCGCTGTGCCTGGCGCCGCGCGTCATCGGTCGTCAGCCACTTCAGCTCGCTGCCGAGGCGTTCGCGGCTCAGCTGCTGGGCGCTGCTGACGTTCCGGTCGATCGCCGTGCCGGCACAGCCGGCCAGCATGAGCGCCGCAACCGCGGCGGCGGTGAAACAACGAACGGGCATGAGAGTCCTCGCGGGCCCCGTGCAGCCCGACACACGGTCGGGGCTTGCTCAGGCGGGGCGGGTCAACGGAGCGACGACGACACGCCGGAACGGCGCACCATCTATCGCATCACGGCGGCGTCATCAAAGACGCGTCAGGCGAGGACGGATCGGGGCGGTCGCTCGGGCCCGCCGCTGACGAAGCTGGCGACGTGCTGCGGGGCCGGGAGGACGAAGGCGTCTGGCGCCAGCGTCGTCGGTTCGAAGACGACTGGTGTGGCAGGCAAGGCGGCCGATGCGCAGCACGCGGCACAGGCACTGCAAGAGGCCTTGCCGTCGGTGTGCTTCTTGTGCGTACTGCCGCCATGCTGATGACCCGATGCATGCGAATGCTCGCTGGCCGGCGCGGCGACGCGCTGGTGGCTGCCTGCGCACCCCAGCATCGATGCAGCCGCGACACCATGGACGGAAACCGCCAAGGTCAGCAGCCACATCAAGATGATTCGCAGTGCGCGCGACATGTCAGGCAGCGAGCCTTCAGACCGGAACGGGCGTGTAGCCGGCGTCCTTGATCGCGTCGCTCAGCGCCTGAGCGCTGGCGCCGCGCGGCTCGATTTCGACACGGTGGCGCGCCAGGTCGATGCTCACCATCGCGTCCTTGTCGGCACTCTTCACCGCCTGGGTGATGCTGCTGACGCAATGCCCGCAACTCATGTCGTTCACTTCAAAGGCAATCATTCGGACTCCGGCACCAAAGCCAAGCAACGGGCACACTGTCATCCTTCCCACACTGGGAAGGTCAAGCGGCCGGCCAAAGACCTTGTTGTTGTACCGGCAAACCGAGCCGCCTTGACCTTGCCAACGTTGGAAGCTTGAGCATTCTCACATCAGCCGCGCCATGGCATCGCGTGGACCCATCGACATGAACTCGCCCGTCGCAGCACTCGCCCACCCCAACGACATCCAGCTCCAGGTCACCGGCATGACCTGCGCGTCCTGTGTCGCGCGGGTCGAGAAGGCGCTGAAAAAAGTACCCGGCGTGTCGTCCGCATCGGTGAACCTGGCCACCGAACGCGTGAGCATCCAGGCGCCTGCCAGCGTGCCGGTGTCGGCGCTCAAGGCCGCCATCGAAAAGGCCGGCTACGGCGCGAGCGAGGTTCAACCAACCCAAGCAGAGCAGCCCCAGCGCTGGCCGGACTGGTGGCCGGTCGCCGTCAGCGCCGTGCTGACCATGCCGCTCGTCGCGCCGATGTTGGCGCAGCTCTTCGGCGTTGGCTGGATGCTGGCCGGCTGGGTGCAGCTCGCGCTGGCCACACCGGTGCAGTTCTGGCTCGGCGCGCGTTTCTATCGGGCGGGGTGGATGGCCGTCCGCGCCGGCACCGGCAACATGGACCTGCTGGTCGCGCTCGGCACCTCGGCCGCGTACGGCCTGTCGGTCTACCTGCTGTGGCGGCACGCCGGGCACGGCATGCCGCATCTGTACTTCGAGGCGTCGACCGCGGTCATCACGCTGGTCCTGCTCGGCAAGTGGCTGGAGGGCCGGGCCAAGCGCCAGACCACCGATGCGATCCGCGCGCTCAACGCGCGTCGTCCGACCATCGCGCGCGTGTTCCGCAACGGCGTCGAAACCCAGCTACCGGTCGAGCACGTGACTCTCGGCGACCTGGTGCTGGTGCGCCCCGGCGAACGCATCGCGGTCGACGGCGAGATCACCGAAGGCCGCAGCCATGTCGACGAATCCTTGATCACCGGCGAGAGCCTGCCGGTCTCGAAAGCGGTCGGCGACCACGTGACTGGCGGCGCGATCAACGCCGAAGGCGCGTTGACCGTGAAGACGCTCGCGGTCGGCGCCGAGACGACGCTCGCGCGCATCATCCGCATGGTCGAGTCGGCGCAGGCGGCGAAGGCGCCGATCCAGCGCATCGTCGACCGCGTCAGCGCGGTGTTCGTGCCGGTGGTGCTCGTGATCGCAGCGCTCACACTCGCCGGCTGGGTCGCGGCGACGGGCGACTGGTCGCTCGCGGTCATCAACGCGGTCGCGGTGCTGGTCATCGCCTGCCCGTGTGCGCTGGGTCTGGCCACGCCGACCGCGATCATGGCGGGCACCGGCGTGGCCGCGCAGCACGGCATCCTGATCAAGGACGCCGCGGCGCTCGAAGTGGCGCACGCGGTGACCACCGTCGCGTTCGACAAGACCGGCACGCTGACCGAGGGCCGACCGTCGCTGCTGGCGGTGCTCGCCGCGCCGGGCCGGACGCGCGACGAGGTCCTTCGCCTGGCCGCGGCACTGCAGAAGACGAGCGAACACCCGCTCGCGCATGCGGTGATGGCGCGCGTCGTGGCCGAACGCATGCCGGTCCCCGACGTGCACGAGCCGACGGCGCTGCCGGGCCGCGGCCTCGAGGCCACGGTTCGGGGCGAACTGCTGGCGCTCGGCAGCGATCGCCTGCTGCGCGAGCTCGGCGCCGACGCGGGCGTCTTGGCCGCCGAGGCCGAACGCTTCGAGCGCGAGGGCCGCACCGTCTCGTGGCTCATCCACAAGCAAGGCGATCAGGCTCAAATGCTGGGCCTGCTGGCATTCGGCGACACGATCAAGCCCTCGGCGCGCGAAGCCATCGAGCGGCTGCACCGGCTCGGCATCGAGACCGTGATGCTCACCGGCGACAACCGCGGCAGCGCGCAGGCCGTGGCGCGCGAACTGGGCATCGCGCAGGTGCGCGCCGACGTGCTGCCGGCGGACAAAGCCGCGGTCGTGCAGGCGCTGCGCGCGTCGGGCCAGGTCGTCGCGATGGTCGGCGATGGCATCAACGACGCACCGGCATTGGCCGCCGCCGATGTCGGCATCGCGATGTCCACCGGCACCGACGTGGCAATGGAGACCGCGGGCATCACGCTGATGCGCGGCGACCCGCGGTTGGTGCCGGATGCGCTCGACGTGTCGCGCCGGACCTACGCGACGATCAAGCGCGGCCTGTTCTGGGCCTTCGCCTACAACGTGGTCGGTATTCCGCTCGCCGCTTTCGGCCTGCTGAGCCCCGTCGTGGCGGGCGCCGCGATGGCGTTCAGCAGCGTGAGCGTCGTCGCCAATGCATTGCTGCTGCGCCGCTGGCGCGCGTCGGCCGAAACCCATGCCGTCGCCGCAGCCGACTCGGAACCAGCGCGCACCGCCGCCGCATGAGGAGCAAGAAGAGATGACGATGATGAACATCGGCGACGCCGCGAAGGCCTCGGGTGTGTCCGCAAAAATGATCCGCCACTACGAGACGGTCGGCCTGTTCCCGGAGCCGAACCGCACCGACTCCGGCTACCGCCAGTACAGCGACCGAGACGTGCACACCCTGCGCTTCATCCGCCGCGCGCGCGATCTGGGCTTCTCGCTGGAGCAGATCGCCGAGCTGCTCGCGCTGTGGCAGAACCGGCGGCGCCCGAGCCGGCAGGTCAAGGCGCTCGCCGAGGCGCACATCCGTGAGCTCGAACAGAAGCTGCACGAGATCGAGTCGATGAAGGCCACACTCGAGCACCTGGTGCACTGCTGCCGCGGCGACGACCGGCCCAACTGCCCGATCCTCGAGACGCTGTCCGACCAGAGCGCTGCCGTCCCTCAGGCCCGCGCCTCGAACGGCAGCTCGGCGACGCGCGGGCTGCGCTCGGGCAAGGGGCACTGACGCGCTCGATAGCTCGCGTCAACGCAGGCGTGGCCTGCTATGCGGCGGCTAGCGCGCGCGGCCGTTCGCGAGGCGCAGGATCGCGGCCAGGCTGCGCTCGACATCGGCCTCGGTGGTCGCCCATGAGGACACGCTGATGCGCATCGCGACCTGGCCTTGCCACTGCGTCAGGCCGCACCAGCAGGTGCCGTCGGCCTGCAGTGCCTCGATCACATCGCGCGTGGTCTGGGCATCGCCGAAGCGCACCAGCACCTGGTTCAACACGACTTCGTTGAGCACCTCGACACCGGCACCACGCAAGCCCTGCGCAAATGTGCGCGCGTGAGCGCAGCAGCGCTCGACCAGCGCGGCGACGCCTTCGCGACCGAGTGCGGACAACGCGGCCCACACATCCACACCGCGCGCGCGGCGCGACAGTTCGGGCGTGAAGTCGGACGGCACGCGCGCGCCATCGCCCGGCGTCGGCAGGTAGGCTGCGGTCACCGACATCGCGGCGCGCAGCGCGCTCGCATCGCGCACGAACGCGAGGCCGCTGTCGTAGGGCACGTTCAGCCACTTGTGCGCGTCGGTGGCCCAGGAGTCGGCTCGGTTCACGCCCGCACACAGATGGCGCAGACCCGGCGCGGCCTGCGCCCACAGTCCGAACGCACCGTCCACATGCACCCACGCGCCGTCGCGATGGGCCTGCTCGCACAGCGCATCGAACGGGTCGAACGCACCGGTATTGACGTTGCCCGCCTGCGTGCACACGATGCTCGGGCCGGCCAGCCGCGGCAGGCACTCGGCACGCATCCGCCCCTGCCCGTCGACCGGCACCGTGACGACGCGATTGCGGCCGAGACCGAGCACGCCCAGCGCCTTGAACAAGGTCGGGTGCGCCTCGGCGCCGACGACCACGGTGATGGGCGGCGCGCCGAACAGGCCGTCGGCCTCGACGTCCCAGCCGGCGCGCTCGAGCACCGCGTGGCGCGCTGCGGCCAGCGCGCACAGGTTGCCCATCGTCGTGCCGGTGACGAAGGCGCCGGCGGCATCGCGCGGCAAGTCGAGCAGCTCGCGCAGCCAGCGCAGCGCGACGAGCTCGAAGGCCGCCGTCGCCGGGGCCGCGGCCGGATTGGCCGAGTTCTGATCCCATGCGGTGGCGAGCCAGTTGGCTGCGACGCTGACCGGCAGCGCCCCACCGACGACGAAGCCGAAGAAGCGCCCACCGGCGTTCGCCATCGTCGCCGGCGAGCCGAGCTCGTCGAGCTGGCGCAGCACCGCGTCGGCGGGCTGCGGGTGCTCGGGCATCGGTTGATCGAGTTCGGCCAACCGCGCGATGGCGGCGGCAGTCGGGTACACCGAGCGCTCGTCCAGGCCAGCGAGGTAGCGCGAGGCGCGCTGCGCCGCGTCGTGCAGAAGAGGGTTCATCGCACGTATTCTGGCCGCACCGCGCGGATCAGGCGTAGCGCCGCGCCCCGGTCTCGAGCGCAACCGGCTTGATCTTCGACGCCATGCCCGCGCAGCCGAAGGCCTCGAACCGGGCGATGCAGACATCGCGCGCCGCCGCCGTCGCGTCCTTCAGGAATTTGCGCGGGTCGAACTCGGCACGGTCGCGGCCCATCGCGCGCCGCATCGCACCGGTCATCGCGAGGCGGATGTCGGTGTCGATGTTGACCTTGCGCACACCATGGCGGATGCCCTCCTGGATCTCCTCGACCGGCACGCCATAGGTCTCCTTGATCTCGCCGCCATGCTCGCGAATGATCGCGAGCCACTCCTGCGGCACCGACGACGAACCGTGCATCACCAGGTGCGTGTCGGGGATGCGCGCATGGATCTGCTTGATGCGGTCGATCGCGAGGATGTCGCCGGTCGGTTGGCGACTGAACTTGTAGGCGCCGTGCGAGGTGCCGATCGCGATAGCGAGCGCATCGACGCCGGTGCGCGCGACGAAGTCGGCGGCCTGCTGCGGGTCGGTCAGCAACTGCGCGTGCGACAACTGCCCTGCTGCACCCGAGCCATCTTCCTCGCCCGCCATGCCGGACTCGAGCGAGCCCAGGCAACCGAGCTCGCCTTCGACCGACACGCCGACCGCGTGCGCCATCTCGACCACGCGGCGCGTCACCGCGACGTTGTAGTCGTAGCTCGCCGGCGTCTTCGCGTCTTCCATCAGCGAGCCGTCCATCATCACGCTGGTGAAGCCGGAGCGAATCGCCTGCATGCACACCGCCGCGCTCGCGCCATGGTCCTGGTGCATCACGATCGGGATGTCGGGATAGGTCTCGGCCGCGGCCTCGACCAGTCGGCGCAGAAAGGCTTCGCCGGCGTACTTGCGCGCACCGGCCGAGGCTTGCAGGATCACCGGGCTGTCGGTCTTCTCGGCCGCTTGCATGATGGCCTGGATCTGCTCCAGGTTGTTGACGTTGAACGCCGGCACGCCGTAGCCGTGCTCGGCGGCGTGGTCGAGCAGCTGTCGCAGCGAAATCATGGCCATAGCGAACTCCTGTGGAAGCTTGAGTGCGGTCAGGTCGTCGCAGCCGTCAGTGCGGTGTCGACCTCGCGACCCGACTCCCGCGCCAGCAGCGTGCGCGCGCGTTGCGCGACCACGTCGGCGGTGATGCCGAACAGCTTGAACAGCTCACTGGCGGGCGCCGACTCGCCGAAGCGGTCGATGCCGATCACGTCGCCGTCCTCGCCGACGAACTTCCACCACAGGCCGGTGCTGCCGGCTTCGATCGCGATGCGCGGTAAATGGCGCGGAACGATGTGGCGGCGGTACACGGCGTCCTGGCGCTCGAACACGTTCATGCACGGCACCGACACGACGCGCGCCGCGATGCCCTCAAGCGCGAGCAGCTCGGCCGCGGCCAGCGCCACGCTCACCTCGGAGCCGCTCGCGAGCAGCGCGATGCGCTCGCCGGCTGGCCGGCGCAGCACGTAAGCGCCGCGCGCGATCGCATCCAGCCTCGGGGTGCCGTCGCCGGCATGCGGCAAGGCCTGGCGCGTCAGCAGCAGGCAGCCGGGGCCGTCGCTTCGGCGCAGCGTCTCGCGCCATGCCACCGCCGTTTCGGTCGCATCGGCCGGGCGCCACACATCGACATTCGGGATCAGGCGCAGGCTCGACGCGTGCTCCACCGGCTGGTGCGTCGGGCCGTCTTCGCCGAGGCCGATCGAGTCGTGCGTGAACACGTAGACCACCGGCAGCTTCATCAGCGCCGACATGCGCACGCCGTTGCGCGCGTAGTCCGAGAAGGTCAGGAAGGTGCCGCCGAACGGCCGGAAGCCGCCGTGCAGCATCACGCCGTTCATGATGGCCGCCATGCCGAACTCGCGCACGCCGTAGTGCACGTGGTTGCCGGTCGCCCTGCCCTTCAGCGGCCGATGGCCGGTCCAGTCGGTGAGGTTCGAGCCGGTCAGATCGGCCGAGCCGCCGAGCAGCTCGGGCGTCGCGGGGCCGACTTGCTGCAGCACGTCCTGCGAGGCCTTGCGCGTCGCGATGCTGGCGCGCAGGCGTTCGGCGTTCGCGCAGGCGGTGGCCAGCGCGGCCTCGGTCTCGGGTGCCAGCGCGGCAGCTGGCCGCGTGCGGCGCAGCAGCTCGTCGGCGAGGTCGGGATAGTCGCGCGCATACGCCGCGAAGCGCTCGAGCCACGCACCGCGCTCCGACGCGCCCGAGTCCAGCGCTGACCAGGCCTGCGCGACCGGCGCAGGGATCTCGAACGGCCCGGCCGTCCAGCCCAGCGCCTCGCGCGTCAGCGCGATCTCGGCCGCGCCCAGCGCTTCACCGTGCGCCTTCGCGGTGCCGGCGCGGTTCGGCGAGCCCTGTCCGATGCGCGTACGGCAGCAGATCAGCACCGGCTTCTCGGACGCGTGGGCAGACGCGATCGCACGGTCGAGTGCAGCGAAATCGTGGCCATCGACCGCACGGATCACGGTCCAGCCATAGGCCTCGAAGCGCCCCGGTGTGTCGTCGCCGAACCAGCCGCGCACGTCGCCGTCGATCGAGATGCCATTGTCGTCGTAGAACGCGATCAGCTTGCTCAAGCCCCAGGTGCCGGCGAGCGAACAGGCCTCGTGGCTGATGCCTTCCATCAGGCAGCCGTCGCCAAGGAACACATAGCTGCGGTGGTCGACCACCACGTGCCCTGGGCGATTGAACTCGTCGGCCAGCAGCTTCTCGGCCAGCGCCATGCCGACCGCGTTGGCGATGCCCTGGCCGAGCGGCCCGGTCGTGGTCTCGACGCCTGGGGTCACGCCGACCTCGGGGTGGCCGGGGGTGCGCGAGTGCAGCTGCCGGAAGCGCTTCAGCTCGTCCATAGTCAACGCGTAGCCGCTGAGGTGCAGCAGCGCATACAGCAGCATCGAGCCGTGGCCGTTCGAGACGACGAAGCGGTCGCGGTCTATCCACTGCGGGTCGGCGGGATCGTGCTTCAGATGATGGCGCCACAGCGCCTCGGCGATGTCGGCCATGCCCATCGGCATGCCGGGGTGGCCGGAATTGGCGGCCTGCACCGCGTCCATCGCCAACGCTCGCAGTGCGTTGGCGCAGGTCGCGCGCGAAGGCGGATTCGTGCTCGTGTTCATCGCGGCTCCGATTCAGTGGGACAGCAGTTTCTTGCGCCGCTCGACGAGCCGCATGATCATCGGCGTGAAGATCAGCTGCATCGCCAGCTCCATCTTTCCGCCCGGAACGACCAGCGTGTTGGCGCGCGACATGAACGAGTCGTGCAGCATGCTCAGCAGGTAGGGCATGTCGATGCCCTTCGGGTCCGCGAAGCGGATCACGACCAGGCTTTCGTCGGCGGTCGGGATCGTGCGCGCGATGAACGGGTCGGACGTGTCCACCACCGGCACGCGCTGGAAGTTGATGTGCGTGCGCGTGAACTGCGGGCAGATGTAGTGCACATACTCGTGCATGCGGCGCAGGATCACGTCGGTCACCGCCTCGGTCGAGTAGCCGCGCGTGCTCTTGTCGCGGTGGATCTTCTGGATCCACTCGAGGTTGATCACCGGCACGACGCCGATCAGCAGATCGGCCAGGCAGGCGACGTCGACCTTGTCGGTGGTCACGCCACCGTGCAGGCCTTCGTAGAACAGCAGCTCGCTTGTCGGCAGTGTCGCCCACGGCGTGAACGTGCCCGGCGGCTGCTTGAACGGCGCGGCTTCTTCGTCGTTGTGCAGGTACTTGCGGCTGGTGCCGGTGCCGCTCTCGGCGTAGCTGGCGAACAGCGCCTCGAGTTCGTCGAACAGGTTCGCGTCTTCGCCGAAGTGGCTGAAGTGCGGCCGGTTCTGCTTCTCGGCCTCGGCCATCGCAGTCTTCATCGACACGCGGTCGTAGCGGTGAAAGCTGTCGCCCTCGACGATGGCCGCAGCCACGGCTTCACGACGGAAGATGTTCTCGAAGGTTCGCGTCACCGAGGTGGTGCCGGCGCCGGACGAGCCGGTGATGGCGATGATGGGGTGTTTGGCGGACATGGTCGTCCCTATGCAGTGGCCGCGAACAGGCCGCGCTTGCCGAACAGCGGAGAGTCGAAGGCTTCGGGCGGTTCGTCGTGGTGGTAGCCCTCGATGCGCGCGACCTCGTGCTTCGACCCGAAGATGAAGCCGATGCGCTGGTGCAGCGCCTCGGGCGCCACCTGCATCAATCGCTCGCGCCCGGTGCTCGCGGCCCCACCCGCCTGCTCGACCAGGAACGAGATCGGGTTCGCCTCGTACAGCAGCCTCAGGCGTCCGGGTCGCGACGGGTCCTTGCGATCGCGCGGGTACAGGAACACGCCACCGCGCATCAGGATGCGGTGCGTCTCGGCCACCAGCGAAGCAATCCAGCGCATGTTGAAGTCGGCATCGCGCGGCCCGGTCTGGCCGGCCATGCACTCGTCGACGTAGCGCTTCACGGCCGGCTCCCAGAAGCGGCTGTTCGACGCATTGATCGCGAACTCGCGCGTGTTCTCGGGAATGTGCAGGTTCGGGTGGCTGAGCACCCATTCGCCGAGCATCGGGTCGAGCGTGAACGCGTGCGTGCCGCGGCCCAGGGTCAGCACCAGCATCGTCGACGGCCCGTAGATCGCGTAGCCGGCCCCGACCTGCTCGGTGCCGGGCTGCAGGAAGTCTTCCAGCTGCGGGTCTTCGCCCGGCGTCGCAGCGCGCAGGATCGAGAAGATGCTGCCCACCGCCACGTTGACGTCAATGTTCGACGAGCCGTCGAGCGGGTCGAACAGCAGCAGGTACTTGCCGCGCGCATGCTGCGGCGGCAGCGTGTACGGCACGTCCATCTCTTCGGACGCCATGCCCGCCAGGTGGCCGCCCCATTCGGTGGCGCGGATGAAGAGCGCGTTGCTCAGCACGTCCATCGCCTTCTGCTCTTCGCCTTGAACATTTATGCCGCCGGCCGTGCCGAGCTCGTTGCCCAGCGCGCCGGCCAGCGCCCCGAAGGCGACCTTGCGCGCGATCGCCTTGCAGGCCAGCGAGACATCGGTGACCAGCGCGTTCAGGTCGCCGGTGGCGCCGGGATGGCGTCTGCGTTCCTCGATCAGGAACTGGGTGAGCGTGGGCTTTCCTCCGGTGGGCATGGCGGTCTCCTCGAGTCAGTGTTCTGTGTCAGCGCCGACCGGCATCGCCAGTCGACGCAGCAATTCGTGCGGGGTTTCGAGCCGCCAGATCTCGGCGGGCACTTGCGCCGGCGCGTGCCCGTAGCCCCAGCCCGCCCAGGCGACCGGGCTGCCGGCGGCGAGCGCGGCCGCGATGTCGATGGCGGCATCGCCGACCATCAGCAGGCGCTGCGGCGCCACGCCGAGCCCGCCGGCGGCCTGCCGCAGCAGCAGCGGCGACGGCTTGCGTTGCGGCGGCGTGTCGGCGCCGTGCACCGCCTCGAAGAACGGCAGCAGCTCGGCGGCCTTCAGCACCGCACGGGCCAGCGGCGTCGGCTTGTTCGTGACCACGACCAGCGGGCGTTGCCTCGCGAGCTCGGCGACCGCGCGGTGGATGCCGTCGAAGACGGCGCTGCCGGCCATCGGCGCGTGCATCGTGGCCGCGTCGAAACCGCGCCGCAGCCGCGCCGCGAGTTCATAGGTGTCGATGGCCGCGAGCGCGCCGGTGGCGAGCGCACGCGCAATCAGCGCATCCGGGCCGTCGCCGATCCAGGTGCGCACGGTGCCCAGCGCGAAGCCGGCCAAGCCTTCGTCGGCCAGCGCTGCATTCAACGCATGCGCGATACCGCCGGCGCTGTCGATCAGCGTGCCGTCGAGGTCGAACGCGATCGCGTCGAAGCGCTTCATCGCTGGCCCGCCTCGGCGCTGTCGCGCAGGGCTGCGATCGAACGGCGGTAGTCGCCGCCACTGAACACCGCCGAGCCGGCGACCAGGGTGTCGGCGCCGGCCGCGACGACGCGCCGCACGTTGCTTGCATTCACGCCGCCGTCGACCTCGAGCCAGATGTCGCGCCCGGTCGCGTCGATGCGGCGGCGCACCGCCTCGATCTTCGGCAGCACGCTGTCGATGAAGGCCTGGCCGCCGAAGCCGGGGTTGACCGACATCAGCAGCACGAGGTCGAGCTGATCGAGCGTGTGGTCGAGCCAGTGCAGCGGCGTCGCCGGGTTCAGTACCAAGCCGGCTTTCACGCCGTGCGAGCGAATCAGCTGCAGCGTCCGGTCCACATGCTCGCTGGCCTCGGGGTGGAACGAGATGATGGCCGCGCCGGCCTGTGCGAACAGCGGAATCAGCGCGTCGACCGGCTTGACCATCAGGTGCACGTCGATCGGCACGGGCTGGTCGCCGCGCTTGCAATACGGCTTGATCGCCTGGCACACCATCGGGCCCATCGTCAGATTCGGCACGTAGTGGTTGTCCATCACGTCGAAATGGATCAGGTCGGCACCGGCCGCGATCACCGACGTGACCTCTTCGCCGAGCCGCGCGAAGTCGGCCGACAGCAGGCTCGGCGCGATGCGGATCGTGTTCATTGGAGTTCCTTCATTCACGCCGCCCGCCCTTCGTACAGCGTCCGCACCGCGTTGCGCGGACGCGGCGGTTGCGCCAGCTCCTGCAGTTCGTCCAGACCCAGCCACGCCCGCGTCTTCAGCGATGTGCCGGGTTCGGCAGGCAGCGGACGCGACGGGTCGCCGAGACGCGGCAGCAGCAGGCCGGCGGCCGCGAAGTCCGCGCCCTCGGTCCAGAAGGTCGGCGTGACGACCGTCCACAAGCCTGCGCCCATGGCGGCGCGCAAGCCGTTCGGCGAATCCTCGAACGCGATCGCGCGCTCGGCACTCACGCCCAGCGTCTGCAGGGCGAGCCGGTAGATGTCGGACGCCGGCTTCTTCGCGCGCACCTGGTCGCCACACGCGATCACCGCGAACATCTCGAGGCCGTGCGGGCCGAAGGCCGCGTGCAGCAGCGCGTCCACGTTCACCGCGGTGGTCGTGCTCGCGATCGCGAGGCGGCAGCCGGCGTCCAGCGCTTCGTCCAGCAGCCGGGCCACGCCGTCGCGCAAGGGCACGCTGCCATCGCGCACCGCCGAGCTGTAGAGGCGCGTCTTGTCGGCATGGATCTCGGGCACGCGTTCGATCAGGCGCCGGCGCAGCGTGGTGCTCACCGGCAGCGACTCGATGTAGCCGGTGATGCGCTCCTTGCCACCGGTGATAGCCAGCAGCGCGCGGTACTCGCTGCGCGTCCAGTTCCAGCCCAGCCGCTGGCGCTCGAAGGCCAGGTTGAAGGCAACGCGGTGCGCCTCTTCGGTGTCGGCCATCGTGCCGTCGACGTCGAAGATCAGTGCCTCGATGCTCATGTCGTCGTCTCCTTGCGCGCGGTGGCGGTGCTGGCCGCGAACACGCGGCTGGCCAGGATGTCTTCGGCCTGCAGAGTCGCGAGCTGCTCGCGCGACAAGGCCTCGGTCGAACCGAACAGCCGCGTCGCGTGGCGCAGCCGGATGCGATCGAGCGCGTTGCGGATCGAACGCGCGTTCGCGAAGTGCGGCTGCTGCCGGCGCAAAGCCACATAGCGTGCGAAAGCCGGCTCGGCGGCGGCATCGAAGTGGTAGTTCAGCTGCACCAGCATCAGCTGCGTGATCTGCATCAGCTCGGCTTCGCTGTAATCGGGGAAGTCGATGTGGTGTGCGATGCGCGACGCCATCCCCGGGTTGCTCGCGAAGAAGGTGTCCATGCGGTTCTTGTAGCCGGCCAGGATCACGACCAGGTCGTCGCGGTGGTTCTCCATCACCTGCAGCAGGATCTCGATCGCCTCTTGCCCGTAGTCGCGCTCGTTCTCGGGGCGGTAGAGGTAGTAGGCCTCGTCGATGAACAGCACGCCGCCCATCGCCTTCTTCAGCACCTCTTTGGTCTTGGGCGCGGTGTGGCCGATGAACTGGCCGACCAGGTCGTCGCGCGTCACCGCCACCAGGTGCCCCTTGCGCACATAGCCGAGCTGCTTCAGCACCTCGGCCATGCGCATCGCAACCGTCGTCTTGCCGGTGCCGGGGTTGCCGGTGAAGCACATGTGCAGCGACGGTGGCGTGGACTGCAGCCCCTGCTCGGCGCGCAGCTTGTCGATCAGCAGCAGCGCGGCAATGTCGCGGATGCGGCCCTTCACCGGCGCCAGGCCGACGAGCTCGCTATCGAGTTTGTCCAGCACGGCGCGTGCACCCGAGCTTTCGAGCAGCGCGGTCGGCGTGGTGGGATGCACGGCGGTGTCCATCGCGCAGCTCAGTAGCGCTCGCCTTCGGGCGCCCGTTGCACCGCATAGCTCTCGATGCTGTAGCGGATCGTGCGGCCCGGTTCTTCGCTGCGGATCAGCCGGAAGCCGGGCTCCTCTTTCGGGCGATTCACGATGAACGACGTCACCACCGACTCGGTGCCGTGCGTCGAGTCGAACGCGGTCAGGCGGATGTAGTGGTTCGGAAAAGTCTTGCGGCAGCTGCGCAGTTCGAGCATCACGCCGGCCGCATCGTGGATGTCGAACATTGGGTTGCCGAACATCTCCCAGAAGGTGTTGCGCGGGTGCGGATCGTCGGTGTACTCGAGGCCGATGGCCCAGCCGTTTGCGAGGCAGTAATCGATCTGCTTCGTGATCTGCGCGTCGCTGAGGTCGGGCAGGAACGAGAAGGTGCCTTGGGTGATTCGCATGCTTGGCTCCGTTCAAGCGACCGACGCCGTGGGCACGTAGTCGGACGTGTCGGTCGAGGTGTAGTTGAAGCTGATCTCGCCCCAGGTATCGAGCGCGGCCCTCAATGGGGAGCACCAGGTGGCCGCGTCGCGCAGGATCTGCGGCCCCTCCTCCTTGATGTCTCGGCCTTCGTTGCGCGCCAGCACCATCGCCTCGAGCGCGACGCGGTTCGCAGTCGCCCCGGCCTGGATGCCTTGCGGGTGCCCGATCGTGCCGCCACCGAACTGCAGCACCACGTCGTCGCCGAACAGGTCGAGCAGCTGGTGCATCTGGCCGGCATGGATGCCGCCCGAGGCCACCGGCATCACCTTCTTCAGCGCGCCCCAGTCCTGGTCGAAGTAGATGCCGCGCGGCAGATCGACCTTCGTGTGCGTGTCGCGGCAGACCTTGTAGTAGCCCTGCACTGTGAGCGGGTCGCCCTCGAGCTTGCCGACGGCCGTGCCGGCATGGATGTGGTCGACACCGGCCAGCCGCATCCACTTCGCGATCACGCGGAAGCTCACGCCGTGGTTCTTCTGCCGCGTGTAGGTGCCGTGGCCGGCGCGGTGCAGGTGCAGGATCATGTCGTTCTGCCGGCACCAGTAGCTCATGCTCTGGATCGCGGTGTAGCCGATCACGAGATCGACCATCACGATCACCGAGCCGAGCTCCTTCGCGAACTGCGCGCGGCGGTACATCTCTTCCATCGTGCCGGCGGTGATGTTCAGGTAGCTGCCCTTGACCTCACCGGTGGCCGCGCTCGCCTTGTTGACGGCGTCCATCACGAACAGGAAGCGGTCGCGCCAGTGCATGAAAGGCTGCGAGTTGATGTTCTCGTCGTCCTTCATGAAGTCGAGCCCGCCGCGCAGGCCTTCGTAGACGACGCGGCCGTAGTTGCGACCCGAGAGGCCGAGCTTGGGCTTGGTGGTCGCGCCCAGCAGCGGCCGGCCGAACTTGTCGAGGCGCTCGCGCTCGACCACGATGCCGGTCGGCGGCCCGGGAAAAGTCTTCACATACGCGACCGGGAACTGCATGTCCTCGAGCCGCGCCGCCTTCAGCGGCTTGAAGCTGAACACGTTGCCGATGATTGACGCGGCCACGTTGGTGATCGAGCCTTCCTCGAACAGCGACAGGTCGTAGGCCACGTAGCAGAAGTACTGGCCCGGGATGCCCGGCACCGGCTCGACGCGGTAGGCTTTCGCGCGGTACATGTCGCAGGCGGTCAGGCGGTCGGTCCAGACCACGGTCCAGGTCGCGGTGCTCGACTCGCCGGCGACCGCGGCGGCCGCCTCGATCGCGTCGACGCCGTCTTGCGGCGTGATGCGGAACAGCGCCAGGATGTCGGTCGCCTTCGGCTCGTAGTCGGCGTCCCAGTAGCCCATCTGCGCGTACTTCAGCACCCCGGCCGAGTAGCGCTTCTTCGCGTCGGTGATCTGGACTGCCTCGGTCATGTTGCCCATCTGGATTCCCCTGCAGTTGCGCGTCGGTGTGACGCCGCGATGAGTGGAATGTAGGCAAGCCGAACGATTTGGAATAATAAAATCTATTCGATCTGACATTTGCATCGGCTAATATGAAACCATGCCGCTCACACGCAACGCGACCTTTCGCCAGCTGACCGCTTTCCACACCGTCGCAAGGCTGGGCAGCGTCTCGCTCGCGGCCGACGAACTGCACTTGACCCAGCCCGCGGTGTCGATCCAGATCGCCGCGCTTGAGGCCTCGGCCGGTACCCCGCTGCTGCAGCGCACCGGGCGCGGCATCCGGCTCACCGAAGCGGGCGAGCTGCTGGCCGGCTACGCCAACCGCATCGTCGACCTGTGGCGCGAGGCCGGCGAGGAGATGGCGACGCTGCAGGGCGTGTTCTCGGGCACGCTGCGCGTCGGCACGGTCACGACGGCCGAGTACCTGCTGCCGCCGCTGCTGGTGTCTTTCATCAACGATCGGCCCAAGGTCAAGGTCAAGCTGCAGGTCGGCAACCGCGACGAGATCGTGCGCATGCTCGCCGGACAAGAGATCGACATCGCAATCATGGGCCGACCGCCGGCCGAGTTGAAGACCGATGCGCGCGCGTTCGCACGCCACCCGATGGCCTTTCTCGCCGCACCCACCGACCCGCTGATGTCGGTGCGCGGCTTAACGCTGGCCGACGTCGCCGAGACGCGCATCCTGGTGCGCGAGCGCGGCTCGGGCACGCGCACCACGGTCGAACGCGTCTTCAAGGACCAGGGCCTGCCGCTGCGCATCGGCTCCGAGCTGTCGAGCAACGAAGCCATCAAGCGCATGTGCGCGGCCGGCTTCGGCGTCGCGTTCCTGTCGATGCACACCTGCGTGCTCGAGATCGACGCCGGTCTGCTCGCGCTGCTGCCGGTGGCCGACAACCCGATCGTGCGCGACTGGTACGTGATGCACCTGGCCTCGCGCCAGCTGCCGCACGTGGCGCTGGCCTTCGAGGAGTTTCTCTGCGACCAGGGCCAGGCCGAGATCCAGCGTCAGCTCGGCGAGTCGCCGGCGTCGGTCAAGCCCGCGGCCAAACGGCCAGCGCGTGCGAAACCGGCCACTGCCAAACCCGCGCGCATATCGAAGGCCTGAAACGAACTCGGCATCGCGAGCTGTGTGGGTACGGCGGCTTGCAGCCCGTTGCGGCTGTTCGCGAATGACTGCACTCACTTCGACGCGCAGCGCGTGCCGAGGCAGCCGGGAGGGCAACTCCGCTCATGTCCCCCGTGCCGGGCTGCGCCCGTCCCTCCTCCTTTACTTCGCTGCGTTGCCCACCCGACTCCCTCGGCTGCAGACCTCGGAGCTTGTCCACCACGAGCGGGCTCCACGGTGCAGAAGATCGAGTCGGTGGGGCGTGCTGCGGAGCGAAGTAAAGGAGGAGGGGTTGGCCGCAGGCCGGCCCCCGGGGGACATGAGCGCAGCAGCATGCCCCGGCGGCTCGATCCCGCGCCAACACTGGCAAGGCCTGCATTCAACGACGGGCCGTAAGCCGCCCTGAGCGATCAGACTTCCTTCGAATCGAACATCAGCAGATCGACGCCCGCTTGCGCGAAGTTGGCCAGATCGCCGGCTGTTGCCTGGCCCTCTGGCGATCCCAGCGCGGCCTGGATCGCGGCGAGCGAATCGAACCAGAGAATGGCCGCGAGGTGGTAGGCCGAATCGCCTTGCGGGGTGGCCACCGGGCCGCTGCTGACTTCATAACGACGCAGCCCAGGCACCTTCTTGGCGATGGGAACGTGGGTCGAAAAGTAGTACTCGTCGAACGCCGCCACATTCGCGGGCTTCTTGTACAACGCAACGAGCTTGGCCATGGGTTTGTCTCCTGTTGAAAAAGGGGTCGAACGGATTTGTACATCGCTGCGGTGCCTGCGTACAGAGCCTGCGCTACAAGTCGTACCAACCCAGGCCGACGATAAAACCCGAAGCGCGGCCGCCATCGGCTCGCTGCTGCTGCAGGCTGAAGTCGATCGCGAGCTTGTCGCGGCGCAGCCAGTGACGCGCGCCGATCTGCATGAACGTCACCTCGCCTTCGCGCGCGAGCTCGGCGAAGACCAGCGTGCGCTTGAACAGCTCGCGCTCGATGCCGATCCCGCCCATCCAGGCCCGACGCGCATCGCGTGCCTTGCTTATGCCGGCGTTGAGGTGCAGAAAGCCGCCGCCGTCGCCCAACGCGATCGACACGGGCAGCTTGATGCCGACCGATGGGATCGTGCCGCCGCTGTCGCGCGTGCGCTCTGCAGCCAGCGTGGCGCTCAGGCCCCAGCCCCAGCCATCGCGCGCGACGTTGTTGAACAATTGCTTGAACTCGACCTCGACCTCGTGGCCGGTCTCGCTGTCGTGGCGATCGATGAAGCGTGAGAGTTCGAACTGCACCGAGGTGCCGTGTTCGAAGGTGTATTCGGGCTCGATCGACAGCCCGCGCACGCTGCCCAGCCGCTGCACCCACGACTCGAACGACCAGACGTATTCGTCGTCTTCGAGCACGGCCGTGCGTGCGACCTGGAACGGCCGGTCGTTGGCCCATGCGCTCGGGGCCTCGAGCGTGCCCGACAACACCATGCCGAACAGAACGCTGCGAACCAGCGTCGCGCTGCGCCAGCGCGTCACGGGGCCAGCGTAGCGCGCGAGCAGCAGGCCCAGCGCCAGCCACGCGAACACGATCCGGCCATCGGCGCGCACCGCCGTCGGCTTCGCCAGCGCCGGCGCGGTGAGTGCCGCAATCAACGCCTCGGGCGAGTCCAGGCGCACGAAGGCGAGCCCGCGCTCGCGGCCGAGCAAGCGCAGATACGGCTCGCGCAAGGCCGACAAGTGTTCGCTGCCCGGTGTCGCGCCGAGCGCGGGCGCGGGCGCCGCAGCCGCGTCCTCGGTCATGCGTTCGCCGCTCAGACTGGCGCCGCGCCCGGCGCCGTAGAGATCGGTCTGCGCGACTTCGTCGGCTTGCCAGAAGCCCAACGGGCGCCCGCTCGGGTCGCTCTTCGGGATCGGCGACGGCCGCACGTCGCCGACACCGACGATCACCCCCGCCACATCGCCCGGCTTGTCGTCGAAGCTCGGCCGGTGCTGCGGGCTCAGCGGAGGCGCCTCCTGGCCGTCGGTGACGAATACCAGCGACGGGCTGCCCGGCAACTGCCGCGCCATCGCGATGCCGCTGTGCAGGCCTTTCGCGATCTCGCTGTTGCCGCTCCAGGCCATGCGGCCATCGATGTGCGCGAGCGTCGAACGCAGCTCGCTCAGGTTGGCGCAGACCTCGACCGGCTCGAAGAGCAGGAACGAGCGGTACTCGGTGAACACGCCCCAGCCGATCTTGGAGCCGCAGGGCAGGCGCAGCAAGGCCTGGCGCAGCGCGTGCTTCGCGTACAGCAGGCGCGAGATCGGCTTGCCGTCCAGCACCTCGTCCTGCACGTCCATGCTCTGCGTGATGTCGAGCACGATCACGTGATCGAAGCGCGCGCGTTCGACGGGCCAGCCGGGTTTCAGCAGACACGCGACGAGCGCGCACGCCGCGCTCGCCAGCAGCCAGCGATCGGCGTGGGTGCGCCAGGACGATGCCAACCGCTTGACCGTGTTCACGGCAGCCCCGGCGAATAGCCGCGCATCGTCGTCACCGCGCGCTCGCGGTTGCGTTCCTGGCCAGCCGCGGCGCCCTCGTCGTCGTCCGGGTCGGGCAACAGGCGTTGCGCGCGCTCGAGGTTGTAGCGCGCGTCCCACTGCGCGGGGTCGTCGCGCAGCACATCGCGGTAGTACTCCTTGGCAAGCTCGAGCAGCGCGATCGCCTGCCCCGGCTGCGTGCTCGCTTGCACCTCGATCGCCTGGCGCATCAGCAGGTTCGCGCTGTTGTAGC